>Ga0310915_10000043_pt1 | contig 72672 bp, 70 predicted proteins | sample GREbulkMGAN111_FD_202508 | JGI IMG/M metagenome (GOLD analysis project Ga0310915, IMG submission 202508) | Lab enrichment of tropical soil microbial communities from Luquillo Experimental Forest, Puerto Rico - GRE.bulkMG.AN111 | ecosystem: Environmental > Terrestrial > Soil > Tropical forest >...
CGATCAGGATATCAATCAGCCGGAGCAAATGGTTCCCATCGTGGCAGAACTGGGCTTATCGGACTTGGGTCTTACAGAGCGGGCTCAGTCCGAACCTATCAAAACGCGGCTCCGCGACCAGACGGAGCAGGCCCGTGCGAAGGGCATCTTCGGTGCGCCGACCTTTTTCGTCGGGACCGAGATGTTCTGGGGCAACGATCGGCTCGACGATGCTCTCTTGTTTGCGGCGAAACAGAAGGTGTGAAGAATATGCACCGCTTGAGAGCGTTGCGATTGGCGCGAGATACAGAAAAGGAAAGCGCAGACCGCAAGCCGAAACCAAGCTCGCCGACCGCCGAAGCGCATGGCCGACCGCCCAGCCGTGACGCGAACGCTGGCCGCCGAGCGCAAGTGCTGACAAGAGGTCGCCATGCCAGACGAACCCGTGCGTGAGGGTGGCTGCCTCTGCGGCCAGGTGCGCTTCCAGGCTCGTGGTAAGCCGACTAACGTGAGGATCTGCCATTGCCGGCTGTGCCAGAAGGCGATGAGCTCGCCGTTCTTCGCCCGTGCCCTCTATCCGATCGATCAGGTGAGCGTGACGGGCACGACCGCGCGCTTCGCCTCGTCCCCGGCGCTGCAGCGCGTCTTCTGCCCGACATGCGGCACGCGCGTGATGGCCGAGCGCGCGGAGGCCAAGCGGATCGGCGTCGCGCTGGCGCTATTCGACGATCCCGCCGGCCTGTCGCCTGAGTGCCACTTCTTCGTCGCCTCCAAGGCGCCCTGGGTGCGCATCAACGACGACCTGCCGCAATACCCCGAGTGGCCGCCGAAGTGACGTGTCGACGGCTGCCCTGCCGCCGCTCGCGGCCGCTAACCCCCGGCGCGATGGCGTCATCTCGCGAGCTGTTCGATCTCTGTCTCGATAGTAGACGTTCCAATTGGCCATAACATTTTCCGAAATCCTGCATGTTGCGCGGCCAGCAGTCGGCGACTCGACCAATGTCCGCTTTGGGTCAAAAGCGGACATCGCACTTAGTCCGCGTCATGTCCGGTTTACCCCCGAAAGTGGACATCGGTTGAGCGCGCGTCTTTTCAATCGCCTACGCCGCGCTTTGCAGAAACGCTTTTAGTCGCGCAAGCAGCTGTGAATTTTCTCGGTCAACCTCTCCCTGACACAACAGGAACGCGTCAATCAGCGCAATCGCACCCTGCCGCGTTGTCGGTGAGGTTGCGAGCAGGTCACACCAGGCATCGCGCCAAGCGCCAGCGACTTCGTCGTGCTGCCGTTCCCATTTGTCGTGCTCGGGACAATAGAGCGGAAGCGGCTGGCGTTGGCTCGAAGCGCTGAGGGCTTCCCAAGCGGCCGTGCATTTTTCGACCTTGGCAAGAATCGGATCGCTCATGTGGCGCGGTCCGATGATCGACGGCGCAGTCGCATTGCCCCCAGTTCGGCGCGGAAAACATTACTATAGAGATTTGCGATCCACTGTCGTCCGCTCGAGGTAACGTTGAGATACTGGACAGCAGGCTGGATGTGCGCGGCAACACTACTCCAATAAAACTGCGGATATCGATCCGTAAGATCGGCAGGCGAGGCGTATCCAAGCTTCCTGTTCATTCCAACTTCTTCAAACTCATGATACAGCGCATTGGCTTTCCGGAGATAGTGCGGGTCCCCGAGTTGTCCAATGAGGTCAGCAGCGCGTACCAGAAAGCCTTCACTATTCTTGTCGTTCGGACCGTGCACAGGCGGGAATCGTGTACATTCAATCGCACTGCTAATCCTGTCAGCATCGAGCAGTTCACTCCGGGCAATGCGCTCCTTCACAAACAGCTTCGATCTGTCGACGTGGTAGGGCATGAGCGCCGCGTCGGATGAACCACGCCCAAGAGCGGTTTTACCGCCCTCGGAGTCGATTACGTATCCATCGGCACCATCTCCTTTGAGAATGCCCCGGACATAGCCAATATCGTGAAACAGGCAAGCGGCAATGACATGTGCGTAATCGTTAGCCGAAGTGGGCATCAGTCGCGCCCGACCGCTCATGATCTCGCTGCCGACGAGCGTCACCAACATTGTATGTTCAACATTGTGGTAGAGCGCGTCGCTGTTGCCGATACAGTCCAGTGCAAGCCTCGAAAGATGCGGAATGAATTTTGTCAAACGCGCATCTGTCGATCCAAACCTGCGGTTCAACTGCTCCGCAAGGTGGGAGCCCAAAGCCTCCGCTGCTAGTTCAGGTAAGGTAATCAAAGAAACCTCCTGAACTTCTCAAAACTATGGTGGACTGCTAGCGTCGATACCTTTCAGAGGCGGTTTCGTAAGCCTTATTAGCATTATACACACGATGAATTCCCGCCGTCATGGGATTTACCTCTGGCCGAGAACCACCTTCGCGAAATTCGAATACTTTATTCGAACCCGCGCCACGCACTGCGCTGCAGCAAAATTAGCAGGCCGATGTCTCCTTTGGGTCAAAAGCGGACATGGGATTGCCGCTCATTGATGTCCGCTTTACCCCCAAAAGCGGACATCGTTCAGCACGGTGGCAATGTCCGCTTTGTGCCAAAAGCGGACTCATGCAGTGCAGCAAAAGCAGTCTATTCGATCACCTCGTCAGCGCGGGCAAGTACAGCAGGCGGGAATGTGAGGCCCAGTGCCTTGGCAGTCTTCAGATTGATGACCGTCTGGTACTTGGTCGGTGCCTGCACTGGCAGGTCCGCCGGCTTCTCGCCCTTTAGGATGCGATCGACGTAGCCGGCCGCATGCCGGTAGTTATCCAACAGATCGGGCCCAAAGGAGATCAGGCCGCCCGCAGCGACCAAGAAGCGTTCCCAATAGACCCCCGGCAGCTTGTGCCGGGCCGCCAACGAGACGATCAAATCGCCATAACGTAATCCCGCAGCGCTCGCCGTCACGACCAGACCGCCATTTGGAGAGTTCGCGAAAGTCTTGACAGACTGCTCGATCTCACTGGCGTCGTGCATGTTGACTGGGAGCACTTCCAAGTGGAGCGACGGCGCCACGGCCTGGATCGCGCCGAACTGGGCCATTCCTGAAGCATTGGTCGCATCGCGAATGATCGCCGCTCGCGTGACGTTTGGCGCGATCTCTTTAAGCAGCTCTAGAAATTTTCCACTCATGCCGAATTCAAAAACCATAAACCCTGTGGCGTTGCCGCCCGGCCGTGCCAGGCTGCCGACGTAGCCGGCGCCGACGGGATCGGTAGCCACCGCGAACACGATAGGCACGCTGCGGGTCACCTGCAGTAAGGATGGCAAGGTCGTGTCACCTGCAGTCAGGATGACGTCGGGCCCGAGCGCGACCAGTTCTGCCGCCTGTCTGCGAATCTCACCGGCATCGGTCGTTGCCCAGCGAATGTCGATGCGCACGTTGCGGCCGATGCTCCAGCCCAATAGCGCCAGCTCCTGCTGGAATGCCCCGATACGGGCCTGCCATACCGGATCGTTTGCTGATGCAGGGTTCAGTACGCCGATGTGGCGTACACGCTCGCCCTGCTGTGCGCGCGCCGTAAGCGGCCAAAAAGAAGCCGAACCGCCAACGACTTTGATGAAATCGCGGCGTCGCATCGCCCATCCCAAGGCTTCGGACTACGCCGATTTTTAGAGCGCGATTACAGCAGGGATTTGCGATCGGCGGAACGGGGTTCAACGATCAATTCGCGCTGCTGCGCACGGTCACCATGTCACCCAGCATCGAATCCGGCAACATGCGCTAACATGGGTCGCGGTTACCTCGCGCGAATGCGGGACTGAGTTAGCTTATCCGGGTCCTGAAAGTGGAAGGACGCAAATGGTGAAATTTTCCCGTCGTAACTTCTTGCGTGGAGCTTCGGGCGCGGCCGCCCTGCCCGTGCTGTCGCGTGCCGTCAGCGCGCAAGCCTATCCGACACGTTCAGTGCTCTTGCTCGTCGGTTATGCGGCCGGAGGTCCAACCGACATCTGCGCACGCCTCATCAGCCAGTGGCTGTCGCAGCGGCTCGGCCAGCAATTGGTCGTCGAAAACCGGACGGGCGCGGGTAGCAACATCGCCACCGAGGCGGCGATACACGCCGACCCGGACGGCTACACGCTGCTTCTCGTTACCCAGTCGAACGCGATCAACACTACGCTTTATCCCCACCTCAAATTCAATTTCATAGAAGGCATTGTGCCGATTGCAGGCATCATGCAAGCACCGTCGGTGCTGGAGGTTAATCCGTCGGTGCCGGTGAAAAGCGTTGCCGAGTTTATCACCTACGCCAAGGCTAATCCAGGGAAGATCAACCTGGGCACGGCTGGCAACGGCAGCCCACCGCATATGTTTGCTGAATTGTTTATGTACATGACAGGCGTCAAACTGGCCGTGGTGGGTTATCGCGGCGGCGGCCCGGCGCTTGTCGATCTGATCGGTGGGCAAGTGCAAGTGATGTTCGAAGGCATCACTTCGTCGATCGGCTACCTCAAGGCCGGCAAGCTGCGTCCGCTCGGGGTGACCTCGGCAAAGCGCTCGCCCGCGCTGCCGGACGTTCCGCCGATTGCCGATGGCGTGCCGAGCTACGACGCGACCGGATGGTTCGGGCTGGGCGCGCCGCGGGGCACGCCGCAGTCGATCATCGACACGCTCAGCAAGGAGGTTAGTGCGGCGCTCGCCGACCCGGCGATGCAAGCGCACTTCGCCGAACTCGGCGCCGAACCGATGCCAATGGGGCCGACCGAATTTGGCAAGCTCATCGCTGATGATACGGAGAAATGGGCCAAGGTAATCCGGACCGCCAACATCACGATGGATTGACGCGACGGTTGGCCGCCCTCCCATAGTGTTTGCTCTAATGCGGGATGACTTCGCCGATCAGGCCGGCATCGAACGCTGTGTAGAACAAGCGGCCGTCCGGCCAAGCACAGATGCAGCGCGCGCCGGCGTTCGGCGTCGGGATTGGATATTCGCCAATAACCCGACCATCCGGTTTCATGCGCCCGATTTTGTTGGCGGCATTGGCGGTAAACCAAAGGTCCCCGTCAGGCGCGACGCAGACACCTCGCAGTGACGAATCCGGCGTGAAGACAGGATGCTCGGTGATGCGTCCCGCGCCGTCGATGCGGCCGAGCGCGTTGGTGCTTGTCTCCACGAACCAAATGCTGCCATCTGGGTGCGCCGCCATGGCGCGTGGCTGGCTGTCGCGGCTTGGAATGGGAAATTCCGTTATTTTGCCGTCGAGGCTGATGCGGCCGATACGATTGCCTGCAGCTTCGCTGAACCACAACACGCCGTCGCGAACCGCAATCGAGAGCGGTCGGCTTCCTGGCGTGATACCCTGCCTAAACTCGGCGATTTCGCCGTGCGATGAAATGCGTCCAATCTGTCCGGCGTCGCTCTCCGAGAACCAGACATTGCCGTCTGGTCCGAGCAGCGTTCCGTCCGGCCCCGCGTTCAGCGTTGGAAGCGCAAACAGCGTGATCGTGCCGTTCACGGTTATGCGGCCTACCTTGTTGGCTTTCTTGGCGCAGAACCACAGATTGCCGTCGGCCCCCGGCGTGATGCCGATCGGCATGGCATTGGCTTCCGGCAGAGGAAATTCGTCGAAGGCGCCGCTGCCGACATCAAGTCGCCCGATCTTCGAGGTGCCGCTTTCGCAGAACCAAAGGCGGCGATCGGGACCGGGGACGCAGATATAGGGTTCGCTTTTCGGCGTGGGAATCTTGTGATGGCGGAAAGCCGGGTTCGCTCCGGAGGCGTTCATTCGTTTCCTTGAGCGTCCCGACATGCTGCAATCAAAAGAATTCTAGTAGGGATTTGGGATCATCGAAATGGGGTTCAGGGGCAGCGCCCACGGCAGCAATCCCGAGCTGCTCACGTCCGCTTTGGTCATTAGCGTAAATTTCGACCATATTCGCTGATGTCCGCTTTACTCCCGAAAGCGGACATTCGGTGAGTGCTTGGTATGTCCGTGGAAAACGCGCGGAAAAATAAATCAAAATGAGAATACGCCAGTTGAATCAATGTGCCGTTACTCCCTTGGTAAGGGAGAGGTCGTCAGTTCAATCCTGACCGGCAGCACCAGAGTTCCTTTGTGCTTCTATGGGTCGTGGACGAAGCTTCTTCGCATTCCCTCAATTGTCGAACGCGCATTGCTTCTCGGCACCTGAAATTGGGGAGGAATTCGGGGAACCTGTTCTCCACGCATTCGTCGCTGCGATCAATCAGGTTCCGCAGGTAGTCGCCTCGGAAGCCAAATGTTCCTAAACTGCACGCAAGTCTTCAGTGATGGTCTTTTTGCCCGCCAGGCAGTCCAGCAACTCGTCGCCGTCAATTTGATGCCCCGCTTGGTCGGCGATTGAAACGTTTGCCAATCCCGCATCGTGCATCTGACGAGCTTTGCTGAGCGCTTCGTACACGTCGTTTGCTGTTTCAGCCATGGGACCGATGGCGAGACCTACAGTATCACTGGTGACAGTGTACGCCATAGAACACATTCGCTGGTCTCTTTACGTCTCTCCAAACCACCAAGAGTTCGGATCGCGTATCGCTTGGCCCATATTCAAGGCAAGAAGACCTTTTACGCATCTAATCACGGTCCAAACGATCCACCAGAGCAAAATTACCACGCCTATTCCAAAGTGGATTGTGAATAGCCCAACGAAAAAATACATAAGTCCAATCCAAAACGTCGTTATCTGAAACTGAAAATGGGATTGGGTTACCCGATCTATTTTGTCTCGTTGAAGATAGGCGATTACCACGCCGACAAGGACTGTTATCCCCGTCAGAAAGCCAACGAGATACAGAATGTAGACCGTTAGGGCCAAACCATAATTAGAAACGACGGGATTTTGCGGCGTATCCGGCTCGCTCATCTGGCTTATCCCTGGTCACCTCAGTTTAATCACCGCTTATCTACCGACCACACCTCAAGAACCCTGTATAGCTTCCTGTGATCTGCGGCGGGAATTGGATCGGGCGAGACAACCGCTCGTATTCGGCACTGATTTTCAGTGGGGGAATCAGCAGTGCCGGGAATTCCACAAGTATTTTCTATCTCATCCATTGCTTTCACTGATATGAAATTCAGATCGCATTGGCCAAGAGTTACACCGTCTGAGCGTGTGTTGGTAAGACTTCCGCTACATGTCATTTTAAGTGTTGAAGCCGCATTCGCATCAGTGATCGTGCCGAAAACGAGCGCAAAAATACCAGCGCATATGAAGCGTTTCGACATTTGCGACCACCAGCCAAAAGGGTCGCCGGAATGCGATAATTTTGGCGGAACGGCGTGGTGGTGGCAATGGGTTCAGAGACGTCTTTAGACGCTGTGCAGGTTGTGAACGAGCTTGACTGCTGACCAATCAACTCTTCCGAGTAAAGCACCGCCAGTTGTCGTGGCCGGATCGGGTACTGTCGGCCCAATCGTCTTGATCCGCCCGATTATCGCGGCGATGATGTTCCGAACAGCGGGGAGAAAACGCCGTGCTGGCGCGCAGCGCGTCCATGCAGAACCGCATCGCGATGTACAATGGCAATGCGCTCAAGATCGGGCTGTTCGGCGCCAATTGTTCGTCGGGTCGCTCCGCTACCAAAGTTCCTGAGCGCTGGTCGGCGACCTGGTCGGATTGCGTTGCGCTCGTAAAGCTCGCCGATGAGGCCGGCCTCGATTTCATGCTGCCGATCGCACGCTGGAAAGGCTATGGCGGCGACACCGATTTTCACGGCTGCTCGCTCGAGACCATTACCTGGGCGGTAGGGCTCCTGTGCGCCACCAAGCGCATGACCGTGTTCGGCACGGTTCATGCGCCATTGTTTCATCCACTGATCGCAGCCAAGGAATTCGTCACCGCCGATCACATCGGTGAAGGCCGCGTCGGCGTTAATATCGTCGTCGGCTGGAATGAAGGCGAGTTCGACATGTTCGGCGTCCAGCAGCGCGAGCATGATGCGCGCTACGACTACGCGCAGGAATGGATTGATGTGGTCAAGCTGGCGTGGTCGCCCGACGGCACGTTCGATTTCGACGGCCGCTATCTTTCGCTCAAAGCGGCCCGCGCTTTTCCGAAGCCGTACGGCGATACGCGGCCGCTATTGATGAATGCCGGCTCTTCCGATGTCGGGCAGGCCTTTGCGCTGCGCAATTGCGACGCGTTCTTTGTCGCCACCGCGGGGTCGCGCACTTCGCTCGCCGGCAATACGGCCAAAGTCGCCGAGGTCAAGTCGGATGCGGCAAAGCTGGGCCGCCAAATCGAGGTGTTCACAGTGGGCCAGGTGATCTGCCGGCCCACGCAAAAGGAGGCCGAGGAGTATTACCGGCATGTCAATATCGACAATGCCGATTGGGGCGCGATTGACGGCATGTTGGCCAACAAGAGCATCACGCCGCAATCGATCGGCGATGAGGAGTACGACAAGAAGCGCCGCTATTTCGCCGCCAATGCGATCGGCGGCTATCCGTTCGTTGGCACGCCCGATCGCGTCGCCGAGGAGCTTGAGATCATCAGCCAAGCCGGCGTGCGCGGCATCGGCCTGTCATTCGTCAATTTCCTCGCCGAAGTGCCGTATTTCTGCGACGAGGTCCTGCCGCGGCTGCAGCGCGCCCGGGTGCGGGTGGCGCATTGACTAAACACAGATCCTTCCGGCAACTAAACTGCGATCCGAAACCAATCTTACCTTCAGCAGCCATCGTCTCGAGGTCCGTCCATGAACATTCGTCCGCCGCGCATCGGCCCGCAGCCCATCGGTCCACAAACCTGGGAGATGGTGCGCACCAAGCTCGACCAGTCGCTGCCCTTCGCCAATATGCGGGACACGCCGTACTACCGTGACGCAGTTTGGGAGCAGTTCTCAAAAGCCGAATATGACCGCCGTTACCGTGCGCTGCGGGCGAAAATGCACCAGCACAAGCTCGACGCGCTCATCGTGCCCGGCGGCCCGAGTCACTGGAGCTTCGGCGGCGGCATGTTGTGGCTCACCGGCCATTGGGAATGGCACGCGCTCGCGAGCTATGTCGTGGTCCCGCTGGAAGGCGAGCCGACGCTCGTCTACTCCATGGGCGGCACGCACGCCGAAGCTGTACGCCGGCAGGTCGCGGTCGCGGTTAAGGACGTGCGCCACAGCCGCAACGGCCGCTATGCCGACGTCATGGTCGAGCGCTTGCGCGAGCTTAAGCTCGAGCGCGGCCGCATTGGACTAATGGAAGTCGATCCGCGCCACGCGGATTACCTCCCGGTCAATCAATACAACGTGCTGCGCGAGAACCTACCCGATGCCGAGCTCGTGTTCACGCATGGCTTCCTGCACGAACTGTTATCGATCCACAGCGCCGAAGAGCTCGACTGCATCCGCAAAGCCGGCGTGCTGTGTCAAAAAGCCATGGAAGCCATGGTCGCGCGCGCCAAGCCCGGCGTGAAGGAATACGAGCTGCGCGCCGCCGCTGGCGCCGCCATCCTGGAAGGCGGCGGCGACATCGACTTTCTGATCATCGGCTCCACGCCGATGGCCAACCCTTCCATGATTTTCGGCAATCCGCGGCCGTCAGGCCGCGTTTTGCAAAAGGGCGACATCATCAATATGGAGCTCGCCGCCGGCTATCGCGGCTACACCGCGCAGATCGGCTCGCCGATCTGCCTCGGCGAGCCGACCGACATGGTGCGCAAGTTCTGGGAAGACATCACGCTGCCGGGCTACCGCCGCATCATCGCCGAGATCGCGCCGGGCAAGCCGGCCGAAGCGATGCGACAGGCCAGCAAATTTTTCCGCGACAATGGCTACCAGTCGCGGCCGACGCAGGTGCACGGCATCGATCTCGTCACCGACAAGCCACACGTGGTCGCCGAACACGTCACGGCAGAAAAATTCGAGGAGGTGCTCAAGCCGGGCATGGTCATCATGGCCGAGCCAAATCCGATCACCGCGGATGGACTGTTCGGCATTTTCCTCGGTCACACGTTCATCGTCACCGAGACCGGCCACGAAGTGGTCGACGACTTCCCGCTGGAGATCGCGGTGGCGGAGTAAACTCTGTCGTTCCCCGGTGCGCACAGCGCGTGGTAGGGAAGGAAATTCACTTCGGCATCAAAAACCCAAAATCGCAGCCTTCGTCGGCGCCGAGGATTTGCTCCGCAAACAATCTCGCATAACCGCGTTGCGGAGCGTCCAACCGGCGCGTCGAGGTCCGCGCGCGTTTTTGCATTTCGGCGTCATCGATTAAAAGCTCGATGCGCCGCCGCTTCACCGATAAGCGGATGCGATCGCCATTGCGTACGAGCCCAAGCGGGCCGCCCGATGCGGCATCCGGCGTGACGTGCAGCACAATCGTCCCAAAGGCGGTACCGCTCATGCGCGCGTCGGAAATACGGATCATGTCTTTGACGCCGCGCTGCGCTAGCTTTTTCGGAATCGGCAGATAGCCGGCCTCTGGCATGCAGGCCGGAGAATGCGGCCCAGCATTCTGCAGCACCAGAATGTCGGCCGGCTCGACCTCGAGCGCCGGGTCGTCGATGCGCGCGGCGAGATCGGTGAGCGATGAGAACACCACCGCACGGCCTTCATGTTCGAACAATTTGGCGTCAGCGGCGGATCGTTTGAGGATAGCGCCCTTGGGCGCCAGATTGCCGAACAGCGCAACGAGACCGCCCGTCGGTTCGAGCGGCTTGTTGGCCGCAGCGATGATCGTGCGGTCGACATAGCTTGCCGAGTGCGTGAGCCGTTCACCGAGCGTCTCGCCGGTCACCGTCATGGAATCGAGATGAAGGAACGGCTTTAATTCACGCAACAGCGCGCCCATGCCGCCGGCGGCGCAGAAATCTTCCATGTAACCATTGCCGACCGGCTTGAGATTCACCAGGACAGGCGTGGATTCGGAAAGTTCGTTGAGGCGTTCGAGCGAAACCTTCACCCCAGCGCGGCCGGCGATGGCGGTGAGATGAATGACCGCATTGGTCGACCCGCCAACCGCGAGCAGGACCCGCAGCGCATTCTCAACCGATTGCTCGTTGATCAGCCGCGACGGCGTCAGTTTGGAACCGATCAGCTTGACGGCAGCGGCGCCGCTTGCCTCGGCCGCACGCAAACGGTCGGCATGCACGGCCGGGATCGCCGCGGTCCCCGGCAAACACATGCCGAGTGCCTCGATGAGACAGGCCATGGTCGAAGCCGTGCCCATGACCGCGCAGGTACCAGCGGTGACAGCGAGTTGACCCTCAACATCGGAGATTTCCGCGGCGTCGATATCGCCGGCGCGATACCGCGCCCAAAAGCGCCGGCAGTCGGTGCAAGCGCCAAGTCGCTCGCCGCGATGCCGTCCGGTCATCATCGGCCCGGCGACAAGCATGATCGCCGGCCGGTCCGCCGAAACCGCACCCATGAGCTGCGCCGGCACGGTTTTGTCGCAGCCGCCCATTAGCACCACCGCGTCCATTGGTTGCGCTCGGATCATCTCCTCGGTGTCCATCGCCATGAGGTTGCGATATTTGAGGCTCGTCGGGGTGAGGAAGACTTCGCCGAGCGAGATGGTGGGAAATTCGAGCGGCAGCGCGCCGGCGGCAAGCACGCCGCGTTTGACCGCGCTTAGCAGCTCGGGAAAGTGACGGTGGCAATTGTTGAAATCGGAGGCGGTATAGGCGATCCCGATCACGGGCTTGCCCAGCATGTCGCGTGAATAGCCCATGGATTGCGCGAAGGAGCGCCGCAAATAGCGCGAAAAGTCGCGGTCGCCATAGTCAGTGAGGCCGTTATCAAGGCCGGCAGTGCGGTCGGTCATGTTCAATCAGGGTCCAGTCCAATCGGGGTCTAGTAGTCACTTACACGATGCATACATCGCGTCGGGGCCGAAATCATAACCGGTTTTCCGTCGATTGATCCGGCTCAAATCGCGCGACCTTTGGCCAGGCCTCTATGGCCTCGACAAATACCCTAGAACGCTTCTAGAAGTCTGCTCGCGAGTTCCAATATTGACGCTGGCGTGAGCCGGACACGGTTGCCGATGGCCTATCCCGACAATCGCCCTGATATCGATTACGGCGGCTATTTCACCGAGGCGCTGGCGCGGTTGCGCGCCGAGCGGCGCTACCGCGTATTCGCTGATCTTGAACGCATCGCCGGGCGCTTTCCGCACGCGGTGTGGCACTCGCCCGCGGGGCCAAAAGACGTCGTCATCTGGTGTTCCAACGACTACCTCGGCATGGGCCAGCATCCGAAGGTGATCGGCGCCATGGTCGAGACCGCGACCCGGATGGGCACCGGCGCCGGTGGCACCCGCAACATCGCCGGCAACAACCATCCAATGGTCGAGCTCGAGCGCGAGCTCGCCGACCTGCATCGCAAAGAAGCCACGCTGGTCTTCACCTCGGGTTATGTCTCAAATGAAACCGGCATTTCGACGCTGGCGCGTTTGATGCCGAACTGTTTGATCCTTTCCGACGCCTGGAATCATAATTCGATGATCGAAGGCGTGCGCCAGGCACATTGCGAGAAGCAAATTTTCCGCCACAACGACATGGCGCATCTAGAGCAGCTGTTGGCAGTTGCCGATCCGCTGCGGCCGAAGCTCATCGTGTTCGAGAGCCTTTACTCCATGGACGGCGATGTTGCGCCACTGGCGCAAATTTGCGATCTCGCCGCCCGCTATGGCGCGATGACCTATGTCGATGAAGTCCACGCGGTCGGCATGTACGGTCCGCGCGGCGCCGGCATCGCCGAGCGCGATGGCGTCATGCCCCGCATCGACGTCATCGAAGGCACCCTAGCCAAGGCGTTCGGCTGTCTCGGCGGCTATCTTGCCGGATCGCGCGCGGTGATCGATGCGGTGCGTTCTTACGCGCCGGGATTCATTTTCACCACCGCGCTGCCGCCCTCGGTTTGCGCCGCGGCGACAGCGGCGATCCGCCACCTGAAAACGTCGAACTGGGAGCGCGAACGGCATCAAGAGCGTGCAGCGCGGACCAAGGCGGTGCTGGCGGCTGCCGCGCTACCGGTGATGACCAGCTCGACCCATATCGTGCCGGTATTCGTCGGCGATCCGGAGCACTGCAAACAAGCGAGCGATCTCTTGCTGACCGAACACGGCATTTACATCCAGCCGATCAATTATCCGACCGTACCGAAAGGCGCGGAGCGGCTGCGCATCACGCCAAGCCCCTATCACGACGATGGCTTGATTGACGCGCTGGCCGAAGCCTTGGTCGACGTCTGGCAGCGGCTCGGACTTTCGTTCAAGGAACGCGCGCTCGCGGCGGAGTGAATCTCCTCCGATGCCGGCGCGACGCCATGCTGCGAAGCGTGCGGTGGAGCATCTTTGATTGCTATCCGGCGCGCGGTGACCGCAATCGCGAAGGTCACGACCAGGAAGCGCGCCAGATGATGCGCTCCGACATAGACGGGATCGAGATGCAGCGCGAGCGCCAGCACCATCATCGTATCCTGCGCGCCGGGCGCAAACGCGATGACGATGTTGGCGATCGGGAACGAAAATAACCGCGCCACGATCAAAACAAAGAATGTCGCGACCACCATCGACACAGCGAATGAGCCGAACGCCGCGCCGAGATGACCAAGCAGCATCCGGGCGCTGGTATTGGCAAAGCGCGAACCGACCAGCGCACCTAGCGTGATGACCGACGCACCGCCGAGCCACCACGGCAGCGCGGCATGGATGAGGCCGGCGCCGTGCAGGATGGCGGAGCCGGCCAGCGCGCCGAACAATAATCCGCCGGGAAAGCGCAGGCGCAGGAAAATCAACGCAAACGCAATGGCGACTCCGAGCAGCAGGATCATTTCGCCGAGCACTGAAAATCCTGCTGGTCCGCGGGGCACCGGCATCGCCGGAACGACCAATCCAAATAGCGCGAGTCCGTTCGGCAGGCCAAGAACGAGCAGAAGCACACGCACGGTCTGCACGATGGCGACGGCGCGCAGATCGCCGCCGAGCTCGCTCGACAACGCAATGACTTGAGCCATCGAGCCGGGACTCGCCCCCATCAACGCCGAGAGCGAATCCCAGCGGTGCACCACCCGCAGATAGGTCATGGTTGCCGCGATCATGCCGAGCGACGCTAGCATCAGCAAAGCGATGCTCGCCGGCCAGGTGGTCACACCGCGCAAGGTTTCCGGCGTCACCACCGTACCGAGGAGTGTCCCGACAACGACATAGCAAGCGCGCGCAAGCGTCACTGGAACGCGCATCGGCCGGCCCAGGAGTGCCGCCGTTGCCACGGCCACGACCGAGCCGGACACTAGACCCGCCGGCAACCCGAGGAAAATGAATGTCAGGCCACCGGCAAGCGCGATCGCCAGTGTTTCGGCTGTCTCGCTCAATATGCGGCGAAATGCGGGGTTCATCGGCACCGGTCAAATGGGCACGCCAAGCAGGGGCATGAATGCAGCCTGCATCGACGGCCGTCAACGCGCGCGGCTTTCATGCCGCGCCAAAGTTTTCGTGCTCCAGATAGACACCCCCGCCAAACTGTGATGACCTTAACAAAAGTGCAGCTCCTCGCGCTTGGACCCAAAGCGCCGGTGACGTCGGAGTTAAGGTCATGTTACAGGGTTGGGTCATCGTCGCCATCGCGCTCGCTTATATCGGGTTGTTGTTCCTGGTGGCGAGCTACGGCGACCGTCGCCGCATCACGCGCGCGAGTTCGGCGCGACTGTTCATTTATCCACTGTCGCTTGCGATTTACTGCACCTCCTGGACCTTCTTCGGTTCCGTCGGGCTCGCTTCACGCGCCGGCTTTGACTTTCTCACGATCTATATCGGCCCGATGCTGATGTTCGGTTTGGGGTTTCCTTTGCTCACCCGCATCGTCCGCCTCGCCAAGAGCCAGAACATCACCTCGATCGCCGACTTCGTCGCCGCGCGCTACGGCAAGAGCCAGACCGTGGCCGCAACTGTGGCGCTGATCGCGATCGTCGGCATGATCCCCTACATCGCGCTGCAACTCAAAGCAGTGTCGTCCTCGGTGTCGACCATCCTGGCGGAAGCGGCACCAGGCGGAATGGCGCCGCCATTCGGCGATCTTGCGCTTTTTGTCGCGCTGGCGATGGCCACTTTCGCGGTTTTGTTCGGCACGCGCCATATCGACGCGACCGAACATCAGGATGGCCTGATGCTGGCGATTGCGACGGAATCGGTCGTCAAACTCATCGCTTTTCTCGCCGTCGGGATTTTCGTGGCTTTTGTCATGTTCGGCGGACCCTCGGCATTGCTGGCGCAGGCGCTGGATCGCCCGAACACCGCCGCGGTGTTGACGCGGGCGCCGCAGACCGCGTCGTTCGGCGCAATGACGCTGTTGTCGCTGTTCGCGATCGTGCTGTTGCCGCGGCAATTCCACGTCGCCGTTGTTGAGAACCACAGCGAAAGCGAAATCCGCCGCGCCGCCTGGCTGTTTCCGCTTTATCTTGTGCTGATCAATATCTTCGTGCTGCCGATCGCGATGGCTGGCCTGTTGACCTTCGCCGCCGGACGCGTCGACAGCGACATGTTCGTTGTTGCGCTGCCACTGGCGGCGCAATCCCAACTGATAACGCTCGTCGCCTTCATCGGCGGTCTCTCGGCGGCGACTGCGATGGTGATCGTCGAGACGGTCGCGCTTGGCATCATGGTGTCGAATGACATCGTGATGCCGCTCACGCTCAAGCGCCGTGCCATTGCCGGAGAACCGATCGATGCCGGCGCGCAGCTATTGACGACGCGGCGTATCGCGATTTTCGCGATCCTGTTCCTGGCCTACGCCTATTACCGGTCGGCAGGCGACGCGCAGCTGGCCGCAATCGGGCTGTTGTCGTTCGCAGCGGTGGCGCAATTGGCGCCGGCCTTCTTCGGCGGACTGATCTGGCGACGCAGCACCTCGCTCGGCGCGATCGCCGGCATGAGCGCGGGCATTCTGGTTTGGGCCTATACGCTGTTGCTGCCAAGCATTTCCGACGCCGGCATCGTCAGCGCGCGCATATTGGCGGACGGTCCGTGGGGTGTCGCCTCCTTGCGCCCGGAGGCGTTGTTTGGTCTCGACTTGCCGCCGCTCGTGCATGGCGTGCTGTTGAGCCTTGCCGCCAATATCGCCTGCTATATCGGCTTTTCACTGGCACGGTCACCGACCGCCATCGAGCGCGTACAGGGCGATCTGTTTGCGCCGCCGACGCTGGCGCCGATGCTTGGACCAATGGCGCCGGGGTTTCGGTTGCGCCGCGCCTCCGTCAGCGTGGAGGATCTGATCGCGACCGTCGCACGCTATCTTGGCGATGAACGCACACGCCGATCTTTCGCCAGCTTTGCCGCCGCGCGCCGCATGAGCCTCGACGGCGCAGCCGAAGCTGACTTTCAGCTCCTGCAATATGCCGAATATTTGCTGGCTTCGGCAATCGGTGCCGCATCATCGCGCCTGGTGCTCTCGCTGTTGTTGCGCAAGCGCACGGTCTCGACCAAGGCGGCGCTGAAATTGCTCGACGATGCCAGTGCCGCGATTCACTACAATCGGGAAATCCTGCAAACCGCGCTCGACCATGTCCGCCAGGGCATTGCGGTTTTCGACAAGGAGCTGGCGCTGGTCTGCTGGAACAGGCAATTCGGCGAGATTCTCGACTTACCGCACGAATTGACGCGCGTCGGCATCCCGCTGCACGACATTTTGCGACATATCGCCCGGCACGAGGATGCCAATCCTAAAAGCGATACGTTCATCGCCGAGCGAGTGGCCAATTACACCAACAGCGTCGAGCCGTTTCTCGAACGCATTGCCGAGCAAGCGCTGGTCATCGAGGTGCGCGCCAACCACATGCCCGGCGGCGGATTGGTGACGACTTTCACCGACATCACGCCGAGCGTGAAAGCAGCAGAGGCGCTGGAGCGCGCCAATGCGACCCTGGAACGTCGCGTGCGCGAACGCACCGGCGAGTTGACACGCCTTAATGCCGCGCTCGAACGGGCCAAGGCCGAGGCCGACGAAGCCAATGTGTCAAAGACTCGGTTCGTCGCCGCCGCGAGCCACGACATCCTGCAGCCGCTCAATGCCGCGCGGCTTTATGTGACAAGCTTGATTGAACGGCATGGAAGCGGCGAGGATACCGCGCTGATCGAGAATATCGACGCTTCGCTGGAAGCGGTCGAAGAGATTTTTTCGGCGCTCCTCGACATTTCCCGTCTCGACACCGGCGCCATGAAGCCGGAACTTGCTGATTTTCGCATCGACGAATTGCTGCATCGGCTTGAGGTCGAATTCACCCCGCTCGCGCGCGAGAAAGGACTTGATTTTTTGGTGATGCCCTGTTCGCTCAGTGTGCGTTCCGACCGGCGCTTGCTGCGACGGCTCCTGCAAAACCTAATTTCCAATGCGATCAAATATACGCCGACGGGGCGCGTTCTGGTCGGCTGCCGGCGTTGTGGCGAGCGGTTGCGCATCGCGGTCCATGACACCGGCATCGGTATTCCGCGGGCCAAGCATCGCGCGGTGTTCAAGGAATTCCATCGCCTCGATCAGGGGGCACGGGTTGCCCGCGGCGTTGGCCTCGGGCTGTCGATTGTCGAACGCATCGCGCGAGTGCTCGACTGTGAGGTGACGCTGAAATCGAATAGCGGCCAAGGGAGCGACCAAGGGGGCGTCCAAGATAGCAGTCACGGCTCGTGCTTCGCGGTCGAGGTGCCGCGGGCCGCCGGGATTACGCCGGTCTTCGCGCCGTCAACCGCTCGGCGACTTGAGCCCGGTCGGCTCGATGGGACGGTCGTGCTTTGCATCGACAATGAGCGGGCGATCATAGACGGCATGGCGACGCTGCTTGGCCGCTGGGGCTGCCGCGTTCTCAAAGGCGCTGATCTTGCCGAGGCTATGACGGTGCTTGACGCGAGCGGCCTCGAACCGGATGGACTACTCGTCGACTACCACCTCGACGGCGGCAACGGCATTGCCACGATCAGGGCGTTGCGCCATCGTCTTGGCCGATCGGACGGGCGAGACGTGCCGGCGATCGTAATTACCGCCGACCGTTCGATCCACGTCCGCGAAGAGGCTCGCGCCGAGGGAGCGCATGTCCTCAACAAGCCGATCAAGCCAGCATCGCTGCGGGCATTGATGATGCAATGGCGCGTGCAACGCGTCGCGGCGGAGTGAGACTCATCGACTCCCGCGCCGTTTTGAGACTCATTGCAACAACTTGCTTACTCGATCACTTCATCGGCGAGTTGTTGAAGATATAGAGGTACTTCAAGGCCAAGTGCTTTGGCCGCTTTCATATTGATCATCAGCTCGAATTTTGTCGGCTGCATCACCGGCAGATCACCGGCCTTCTCGCCTTTCACGATACGAGCGGCGTAGACGCCGACTTGACGACAGACATTTGGCACATTGGGGCCGTAGCTCACCAGGCCGCCGGCAAGCACAAAGTCGCGTACATTGTACATCATGGGAATTCCGCGACTGGCAGCCAAATCGGTAATCTTTTTGCGCTGCACGAGAAAAAATGCGTCACCCGCAATCAGCAGTGCGCGTGCGTTGTGGCCAGTAAGATCAATAAAAGCAACATCGAGATCGCGCTCGTTGCCTGCCTTAACAACGCGAATCTCGACCCCAAGCGCGCGCGTCGCCGCCTGCACATCGCGTACATCCGACTGGTAACGCGGGTTGTTCGGATTGACCAGAACGCCGATTGTGGTGGCCCGGGGAACAAGATTGTGGAGAAGATCGACCTGCTTTTGCAGCAATTGAGCAGCGAAGAACGTGGCTCCAGTTATGTTGCCGCCAGGATGATTAAGGTTCGGGACAAGCCCCACTTCCACCGGATCACCGCCAATTGCGAACACTATCGGGATTGTCGCCGTCGCGGCTTTGGCTACTTTTGCCGGAATCCCGCCAAGTGCGGCAATCAGGGCGACCCGTCGCTGCACCAACTGCTCGGCGAGCGGGCGCAGTTCCGGGTATTGTTCTGTCGATCGCACATCGGTCGTTACGTCACGGCCTTCGATCAGGCCGCCCTCCTTCAAACCCTGACGAAAAGCGTCCACCCACCTGGAGCTCGTATCATCAAGTATACCAATGACCGGCAGCGAAGCCTGTTGGGCACGCGCGGCGCACGGCCTCACCGTCGCGACGCCACCCAGAAGCGTGAGAAAGTCCCGTCGCCTCATCGAGCGATCCTTCAGCTCCCAAGGACCAGGACAACCTACTACATCATCGACGCCAAGTGCCGTCTTTCACATCGTAATAAAATGTAACCATCGACTTCCGGCTTGGGTCAATCCACCCAAACTTAATGAGTTGAATGCGGCATTCTCCCAACCCGACGGTTTTTAAGGGCCGTGAACATCGGCCGTTTCAATCAATTTTAATTCCGAGCGCCTGTACGATTGGCGTCCACTGCCCGATCTCCGCTTCGATGCGACGCCGGAATATTGCCGGCGAGGAATCAACGTCGGGTTCAAACCCAGTCTCGACGAGCATTTTCTGATAGTCGGATTCCGCCAGCAAGGCATGGTTTGCTTCGGCGATCTGCCTGATGATGTCTTTTGCCGTACCCGCGGGAGCAAATAAACCGATGAGCTGCTGCGAAATCATGCCCGGTAGCGTCTCCACTGCCGTTGGCAGATCGCTCGCTGCAAGCAAGCGGTTTGGGCTCGTCACCGCGAGAATGCGCAACCGGCCGGTGCGGTGGAATTCAATCACTTGCCCGGTCACTGCCGGCGTCACCATGGAAACATGGCCGGCAATAGCATCGGCAATCGCCGGCCCTGACCCGCGGTACGGCACCTGCAGAAGATCGGGCAGGCCGGCGAGCGACTTGAACAATTCGCCGGTGAGATGATTGAGCGAGCCGACCCCGGCGTGTCCATACGAGAGTTTGCCGCGATTAGCCTCGTCGTAATCGATAAACTCTCGCAACGTCGTCGCCGGCACCGAAGGATGCACCGCCACTGCGAATGGCGAGACGGCAATGTTGGATATCGGCTCGAGATCCTTCATCGGATCATAGAGCGGCCGCGTTTTCAGAATGGCCTCGGTCACGTGCGTGCTCGATCCGCCGAGCAACAGCGTGTAGCCGTCCGGGCTTGCATGGGCGACTGTGGCGGCGCCGAGCGAGCTTCCGCCCCCGCCCTGGTTTTCGACCACGATGGTGCCGAAAAGCGGCTTGATCCGGTCCGCCCATGGGCGGCCGATGGCGTCGAAACCGCCGCCCGGTGGAAACGGAATGATCAGCCGGACCGGCCGTTCGGGATAATTCGATGCGGTGCGCGCGGCCGCAGCCGAAAGTCCGCGTACTGCCACTGCGGCCGATATGAAACTCAGGACGTCACGCCGTCGCATCGTGCCTGTTTTCTCGATCCGGCCTTTGCCCCAGTGGAAAAGCAAAATTACCGGCGGGCTCACCTAAGGTCCAGCACCGCTGGGAAGAGGAGAAAGTTTGGCCTATGATTCCAGAGGTAGGCACTGGATTGGTTGGAGAGATTCGAGTCATGGCAATGACGCTAAAGCCGCTCACGCCGGCGGTCGGAGCTGAAATCGGAAATGTTGATCTCACCGCCTTGAGCGCCGCCGAGTTCGGGCAAATCGAGGCGGCTTGGCATCGTCATTCGGTGCTGCTGTTCCGCGGCCAGAAACTCGGCGACGATGACCTTCTCGCGTTCAGCCGGCGCTTCGGCGATCTCGACCCGCCACCCAATCAAGAACGTGGCCAGCAGAGCCCGCCGGGATATCCGGACATCTACGTGGTCTCCAACGTGCTCAATGAAAAAGGCGAGCCAATCGGCGCACTCGGCGCCGGCGAAGCCGTGTGGCACACCGACATGAGCTATCTTGATTTGCCGCCAGATGCTTCGATGCTCTATGCGATCGAGATTCCGCCAACCGGCGGCAACACGTACTTCTGCGGCATGCAGACGGCGTGGCGGGCTTTGCCCGCGGCGCTGAAGGCGAAGCTAGGAACGCGCCGCATTAAGCACGACGGGACTTTCAACAGCGGCGGCTACGTACGCCAGGGCGTGACGCCGACTGACGATCCGCACGAGGCGCCAGGCGCCTGGCATCCGGCGGTGTGCAGACATCCGGTGACCGGCGAGCCGGCGCTTTATCTTGGCCGGCGGCGTAACTCTTATATCGAGGGTTTAGCGCCGGCCGAGTCCGACGCGCTGCTCGATGAACTTTGGAAATTTGTCGATTCACCGCAATTTACTTACGCACACCACTGGCGCGTCGGCGATCTTGTCGTCTGGGACAATCGATCGACGATGCATCGCCGCGATCCGTTCGATAACGCTTCGCGCCGCGTGATGCATCGCACCCAGATCAAAGGAAAAATTCTACCCAGGGCGTACGTCGCCGCGGCCTGAGCCGTGGCTGCAGGCATCACTTCAGCGGCCACTGCCCGGCTTCAATCTTGCCGGCAGCAATCACGGCCTGGGTTCGGCTGTCGACACCGAGCTTTTGCAGGATCGCTGAAACATGCGCTTTGACTGTGGCCTCGGACACGCCGAGCTCGTAGGCAATCTGCTTATTGAGGAGCCCGCTCGAGAGCATCATCAGCACGCGCACCTGCTGCGGCGTGAGCGTCGCCAAGCGCGTGATCACGGCCGCAGCTTCCGCATCGGGGGCGCCGACAAGTTCGACATCCGGCGGCGTCCACACCTCGCCAGCCAAGATACGCGCGATGGCGCCGCGCAGCGCCTCGACGCCAAGTGTTTTTGGCAAAAAGCCTGCGGCGCCGAACGCGATTGCGCGGCGGATCACGGCTGGATCGTCATTGGCCGAGACGATGGCGACCGGCAAACTCGGATATTGCGCGCGCAAATACATCAGCCCTGAAAAGCCCCGTACGCCGGGCATTTGCAGATCGAGCAGGATCAAATCTACTTCGCCGCCGCTTTCAAGCCGTTCCACTACTTGTTCGAAGGTGCCGGCCTCGGCGGCCTCGACGCGGTCGAACAGGCCGTTGACCGCTTCGCGCAACGCGCCGCGAAACAGCGGATGATCGTCGGCGATCAAGACCCGATAAAATTGCGTCTCGCTCAATGGCTCGTCTCGTTATCGCTTGCCGCAAGAGCCGGAAAATTGCAGCACCACTTCGCGTCGATGCGGCGCCGCGCGGTGCTCGGCGAGATAGATGCCCTGCCACGTGCCGAGCGCCAGTTCGCCATCGCTGACCGGCACCTGCACGGAAACTCCATTGAGCATGGATTTGACATGGGCCGGCATATCGTCCGGTCCTTCTACTTCGTGCACCCAGCCGGCATCGGCCGGCGCCAAGCGTCTGAGCGCGGTGACGAGATCAGTGCGGACGTCGGGATCGGCGTTTTCCTGAATCGCGAGCGAGGCGGAGGTGTGGCGCAAATAAACGAGAACGGCGCCGTCGCGCGCACCGATCTCTTTGAGAAAGCGCGCAACATCAGCGGTGATCTCGAAGAAGCCTTCGCCGGACGTCTCCACCGACAAGCGCGCTGTGGCAACAGTATTCGCCGGCATACTGCGAATGGCAGAAAGCTTGCTCACGAAATTTGCTCTGGCGGCTTAGCTCTTGTTGAACATCTGTTTTTGCGCCCGGGCGATGGTATCGACGAAGCGCTGCCAGACGCGACTGACAAAGGCTATCACCTGGTCAATGTCGGCGTCGCTCGGCAGGCGCAGCGTTGGTTCGTTTCGCTCGCCGGAAGATTCCGCCGTCACACCCGGCGGCAGTGGCAGGCCGTGCGCAAGCAGAACTTTCTTCAGCGCCGCATTCTCGCGCTGCAATCGGGCGATCTCATTCTCGAACACGGCCCGATCCTCCGGCGCTGCTTGGCAGGCCCAACCGACCGGCTGTTCGGTGCACAGCGACACCGCTCCTGATCGAGTGTCGAGGCGCAAATAGCCATTCGCCTGTTTGCTGAAAACATAACGGCCGTTCTCGGTATCCGGCGTTGCTTCATCCGCCAGCGCCGGTCCGATCAGAATGACCGCCGCAACGGCAATCGCCATGCCGATTTGCATCATGACCAGATCCTCTCGCGTCCGCACACCGCCATTCCAATATTAGTGGCGAGACTCGATCCTAGCACCGCAGCGCGACACTCTGGCGTGACTTTGCGATGCACGAAGGGCACCTGAATCGGACCCGCGCACATGCGATATCTCTTGTTGGATCAATACGCTAGACCAGATCGTCGGTTTCTTGACTTGCCGGAACCCAGTCAGTATGGTCCGCGCGGCTTCAAGGTGCGCGCGGGCCGCGATCGCTGCAAGCCGCGAGTGTCGAGGGCATGAGCGACGCGCGCGAAAACGGCGACCGGGGTAAGCAGCAAACCGACGAGGCCGCTCTCTCCGCGAGACTCCAGCGGCTCCATGAAGGACTCGGCCAGGCGCGCGATACGGCCGGCAGTCATTCGGAAGGTCCTGGCACGCAGCGGGCAACGACTGCATCGGGCTACGCTAAGGGATTTCGTCTCTCCAGCGAACTCGTTGCAGGCGTCGTGGTCGGTGCCGGTATTGGTTGGCTGATCGATCGCTTGCTCCGCGTCTCGCCCTGGGGGCTGATTATATTCGTCTTGCTCGGCTTCGCCGCGGGCGTGCTTAATGTCATGCGCTCCGCGGGCCTCATCGCGCCCCCCACGGTCGGTGACGGCACCAGGCAGGGCCCGGACAGGTAAGCCCGCAGCGCAGGCTGCCAAGCGCAATCGACGATTGGGACCATGCAGGTCGATCCGATCCATCAATTCGAAATCAAAAATTTCTGGCCGCTCTTCAATTTGGGCGGTCATCAAATCAGTTTCACCAATTCGGCGCTGTACATGTTGATCATCGTCGGATTGATCTCCGCGCTGCTGATCCTCGGCACGACACGCCGCGCGGTGGTGCCTGGCCGGCTGCAATCGGTCGCGGAGATTTGCTACGAATTCGTCGCCGATACCGTCCGCAGTTCGGCTGGGACCGAAGGGATGAAGTTCTTCCCCTTCGTATTCACGCTCTTCATGTTCGTCCTTTGCGCCAATTTGATCGGGCTCATCCCCTATTCGTTCACAGTCACAAGCCAATTGATCATCACGGTGAGCTTGGCGCTGCTCGTGTTCTTCATCGTGGTCGGTTACGGGTTCTGGAGAAATGGCCTCCATTTTTTGAACCTGTTCGTGCCCAAAGGCGTGCCGAAACTGATTCTTCCAGCGATCGTCGTGATCGAGATCTTGTCATTTCTGTCCCGGCCGGTCTCACACAGCGTCCGATTATTCGCCAACATGCTCGCCGGCCATATTACGCTCCAGGTTTTCGCCGGCTTCGTCATCATGATGGCCAGTGCCGGCGTGCTCGGCTGGTTCGGCGCGACGCTGCCCTTCATCATGGTCGTGTTATTGTTCGCGCTCGAGCTTCTGGTGGCGTTCCTGCAGGCGTATGTGTTCGCCATTCTCACTTGCATCTATCTGAATGATGCAATTCACCCAGGCCATTGACGGCCGACTATTGCAACCTGAAACTAAGGAGTCTTCTCATGGATCCGACCGCCGCGAAATATATCGGGGCCGGTATTGCCTGTATCGGCATGGGCGGCGCCGGCGTCGGCGTGGGCATTATTTTCGGTAACTACCTTGCGGCAGCGCTACGCAATCCGTCGGCTGCGCAGGGTCAGTTCGGCAACCTGATTTTCGGCTTCGCCATCACCGAAGCGCTCGGCATTTTTTCGCTCCTGATCGCGTTGCTGTTGCTGTTTGGGCTCTAAGGCCCCAGTGCAACCGGCGCGATTGAACTGCCAAATACCAGGCAGGAACTATGGCCGAAACGACCGCACATACCGAAGCTCCGGCGGGACACACCGCGTTCCCGCCGTTCGAAACGGAGTACTTCCCGTCGCAGCTCGTCTGGCTGACGATCAGTTTCGTCTTGCTCTACGCACTGATGTCGAGAATTGCGTTGCCCCGTATCGGCGGCATCATGGCCGCTCGCGGCAAAGTCATCAGCGACGATCTTGCTGCGGCGGAGCGATTGAAAGAGCAGTCGAATGCGGCGCAGGTGGCCTACGAAAAGGCCCTGGCGGATGCCAGGAGTCGCGCGCAGGCGATCGCAAGCGCCACGCGCGAGCAGCACGCGCGCGAAACCGCGGACCTGCACAAACAGTTGGACACGCAACTGCACGAGCGTTTAACCGCCGCTGAGCAATCGATCGCAAAGAGTCGCGGCGCCGCCATGGGCAATGTCAAGGCAATCGCCGCCGAGACCGCTTCGGCAATCGTCGAGCGTCTGATCGGGCAGCGGCCGCGCGAAGAGGAAATCGCCGCCGCGCTCGGCGATGCCGGCAAACACTGAAAGGTGTAGAGATGCTCGAAGCTGAAAGTTGGGTGGCAATCGCCTTTCTCTGCTTCCTCGGGTTGCTCGTCTATCTCGGTGCCCATCGCAAGATAATCGACGCTATCGATCGGCGTCAGGCCCGCATTAAATCCGAGCTCGAACAGGCCCGCCGCTTGCGTGAAGAGGCGCAGTCCCTGCTCGGCGAATTCGAACGCAAGGCGCGGGAGGCCGAGACCGAAGCGCAAGCCATCATCGCCGGAGCCAAAGCCGAGGCCGAGCGCCTGGCCGCCGAAGCCAAAACAAGGGCGGAAGACTTCGTCGCGCGACGCACCAAGATGGCGGAAACCAAGATCGCCCAGGCCGAGGCTCAGGCGGTCGCCGATGTGCGTTCCGCCGCCGCCGACGCGGCCGTCGCCGCCGCCGAAAAAATCCTCGCGGCAACCGCCAAAGGCAAAGTCGCCGAGGATTTGCTCACTCGCGGCATCGCCGAGGTCAAGCAGAAGTTCAACTAACCGAACCTGAGGTCCGATTTCCGTCACCCTGAGGTGGCCGCGAACCGGCCCTCGAAGGGCGACGGCAGCCAAGTTTTGCCCGGATACTTCACCCCGTCGGCGCGTTCGGATTTGGCTTCGCCGTCGGCTTTGGCTTCTTGGCCGGTGCCGGCTTCTTCGCCTGCTCCTGCGCCGCAGCGCCGAGCGGATCGAAGCCGATATAGATGAGGTATGGATCAGTCGCGCCGGCCGGCAGCATCGGGAAGCTCAATCCCTCCTCGATATGGGTAAAATCGACATTGGCATCATTGGCGCCAATGGTCACCGGAATATGGATCAGCTTGGTGAGAACCGTTTTTGGCGAAGTGATCGGCGCGCTGACGACCGCGATGCGCAACGGCACGTCCACCTGACCTGGCCCACCGGCAGGACCAACAATGATACGGCCTTGCACGCCGACGCGCACCACCATCTGGCCATTGACAACCGCGCAATCGCGTGCCGCCCGCACGAAGTTGCCCTGGTACTTCAGCGACATCGCTTCGTTGCTGCCGTCGGGCGGCGGCGGTGGAATGGTCAAGGTCGATGCGCCCTGGCGGATGTCGAGAAACGGACACTCGACGTCGGGCTGCGCATTGGTGACGGGCTGCGGCTCCTTCTGCGTGGCGCCGGAAAAGAAACTGGCGATCTTGTCCTTCAAAGACGGCGAGCCCGACGATGAAGGCGATGCCGCCGGCGCCGCGGCCGGAGTCGAGGGAACCGATGCCGTCGTTGCTGGAACGCCCAGACCGCTACCGCTGCCGCTGCATCCGCTCACGAGCAGCAGGAAAGCGAGCAACGTGCCGGCGGGCGCCCGATCGCGCCGGCCATACCCACTCACTGTGCGCCTTGTTTCCCGCCTCATCGCAAATTCGCGATCCCCGCTCTTTATAGCAAACAAATGGCAGCCTTCCCAAGGCGTCGCGCGGCTTGGTTAAGGGCGCCAATCGTCAGGCTTTGCCGTAGTCGGAACCGTCGTTTACGTGGGCGTACAGCAGATGATCCTGCCAAATCCCGTTGATGCACAGATATTCGCGTGCGTAGCCCTCCCGCACGAATCCGGTCTTCTCTAGAAGCTTCATCGAGCCGGTATTGCCTGGAATACAGGCGGCTTCGAGGCGATGGAGCCGCAGGTTGGCAAAAGCGAACGGAATGACGGCGCGCACCGCCGCTGTCATGTAGCCCTGACGCACGAACGGCAAGCCGGTCCAATAACCGAGACTGCCGGCCTGGGCGACCCCGCGCCGGATATTGGCGAGCGTCAAGCCGCCGACCAAGGCGCCGTCGGAATTGCGGGCGATCAAGAACGCGTAGCCCTGGTCGCTCCGCAAATCCTCGGCGTAGCGTTTGATCCGACGCCGGAAAGCTCCGCGCGTGAGATCGTCGATCGGCCAAGTCGGTTCCCACGGCGTGAGAAAATCGCGACTCGTCTCCCGCAGGGCCGCCCACTCCTCGAAGTCGGTCATCTGCGGCGTTCGCAGCATGACACCCTCGCCCTCGATACTCGGCAGCGGTTCGGAAAAATTGATGGTGCGGAAGAAAGCCATTGGCGAGTCCAGCCCGGCTCTTCATGCGGCGCGGCGCGTCAGAGTCTCGGCAATCGCCGCTGCGCTTTCAAGTCCTGAACCAAGGCCGAGAACCGCCGTGGCGAGCTTGCCGCGGGAAAGCAGCGCGCGGCCAGCCGCGCGCGCGCTTTCGACGGTTACCGCATCGACTCTTGCCACGAGTTCGTCGAGCGGTATCGTGCGGCCGCGCGTGATCATCTGGCGCGCCAGTTGTTCGATGCGTGCGCCGGAGCTTTCCAGCGCCATCAGCAGACCGGCTTTCATTTGCGCTTTGGCGCGCGCCACTTCGGGCTCGGAAATGGTATCGGCGGTGCTGGCGAGCTCGTCGACGATGAGTCGCATCAACTCTGAAGTGTCGGCGGCATCGGTGCCGGCATACAGGCCGAACATGCCGATATCCGAATACGGCACGTGAAATGTGTAGATCGAATAACATAGCCCGCGGCGTTCGCGCGCTTCCTGGAACAGCCGCGAGGACATGCCGCCGCCAAGGATATTGGTGAACACCTGGAGACTGTAGAGCGTCGGATCGACGATCGACACGCCCGGCAGCGCCAGCGCAATGTGCACCTGCTCGAGTTCGCGCTTCTCGACATGGGTGCCGCCGCCGAAGCTTGCCGGCTCCGGCAGCGGGCCGGCCGGACCATTAAAGCGGCCAAAATGTCGTTCGACCTCGGCCACAACCGCGCGATGCTCAATCGCGCCGGCGGCCGCCACTACGATATCGGGTGCGCGATAATTGCGAGCGAGATAAGCGCGCAGCTTGCTGCCATCGAACGACCGCACGGTTTTGGCCGTGCCGAGAATCGAGCGGCCGAGCGATTGATCCGGAAAGGCGACGATCTGCAGGCGCTCAAAGATGAGATCGTCTGGCGTGTCGGCCACCGCGCCGATTTCCTGAATGATGACGTTCTGCTCGCGGAGCAGCTCCTCACGATCGAAGGCCGGCTCGGAAAGGATGTCGGCAAGCACGTCGAGCGCCAAGGGCACGTCGGATTTGAGCACGCGCGCGTAATAAGCCGTGCTTTCCGCCCCGGTCGCCGCGTTGAGATCTCCGCCCACGGCCTCAATCTCTTCCGCGATCTGCCGCGCGTTGCGCCGGCGCGTGCCTTTGAACGCCATATGTTCCAGAAAGTGGGAAATGCCGTGCTCATCGTGCCGTTCATCGCGGCTGCCGGAGGCAATCCAGACGCCGAGCGAGGCGGTCTCGAGATGCGGCATCGTCTCGGTCACGACGTTGATGCCGGACTTCAGATTAGTCACCTCGACGCTCATGCTGCCGCTCCTTCCTGGGCGGCCCGGCTGGTCGCCAAAACGAGCCGTTCAACCGCAGACTGGTCGGCCGGCAGCGCGGTGACGCGCTCGGGCCGTTCATTAATATGCGCTAGCCATTCGGGAAGGGGCGGGCGAACGCCGCAAGCCGTTTCCACCGCATCCGGAAATTTCGCTGCATGCGCGGTGGAAAGCACGATCGTCGGCACTGTGGGGTCGCGCGAGTCCTTCTCCGCCACAGCGACCGCAACCGCAGTGTGCGGGTCAATGCAATTGCCGGTCTCGCGTCTGATGGTTCGGATCGCGGCGGCCACCTCATCCTCATTGGCGCGGTCCGCAGTGAACAGCGCGCGGATCGACGCCAGGGCGCGCGACGACAGGGTGAACCGCCGCGACTGCGCGAGCGAGGCCATCGCCGCCCTGACCGCGGCGGGTTCGCGGTCGTAGGCCTCGAACAGCAGCCGTTCGAAATTGGATGCGACCTGGATATCCATCGACGGCGAAGTCGTCGGCACCACGGCGCGCGGCTCGTAGCTCCCCGTTGCCAGCGTGCGCGCAAGGATGTCGTTGACGTTGGTGGCGACGATCAAACGATCGATCGGCAAACCCATGCGTGCCGCCACGTAGCCGGCATAGACATCGCCGAAATTTCCGGTGGGTACGGCGAATGCGAATTTGCGGGCCGGTGCGCCGAGCGCGACCGCGGCGGTGAAATAATAGATCACCTGCGCCACGATCCGCGCCCAATTGATCGAATTGACGCCGGAGAGCCGGACCTGCTCACAAAAGCCATGATGGCCGAACATGCCTTTCACGATCGCCTGACAGTCGTCGAATGTGCCATCGATCGCAACCGCGCTGACATTCGCAGCCCCGCTGGTCGTCATCATCCGGCGCTGCACATCGGAAATGCGGCCTTGAGGAAACAGAACGACGAGGTCGACTTGCCCGCGATCGCGAAACGCCTCGACCGCAGCGCCGCCAGTATCGCCGGAAGTTGCCACCGCAATGGTGCGTCGCTCGCCACGCGCGGCCAGCACGTGATCCATCAGGCGGGCCAGAAACTGCATCGCCAAATCCTTGAAGGCGAGTGTCGGCCCGTGAAAAAGCTCAAGCAGAAACGTGTTCACGCCGATTTGCGTCAGCGGCGCCACGGCGGGATGGCGAAAACTGCCATACGCCTCGCGCGCGATGCGGGCCAAGTCGGCGGATGAAACCGAGTCGTCGGCGAAGGGCCTGATGATCTCGACCGCGACCTCGGCATAGGACCGGCCGGCAAAGCCGGCGATCGCTGCCGCATCGAGTCGTGGCCAAGCCTCCGGCACATACAATCCGCCGTCGCGGGCAAGGCCAGCGAGCGTGGCTTCGGCAAAGCCGAGCGAGGGAGCTTCGCCTCTGGTCGAGATGTACTGCACTGGCCCTTTCCGCCGCCCTTACGAGGGTCGGCAAGACAATGGTTAAGTACCTGATTCGGCAGGCTAATTTGACCGGACAAACGGTCTGGCCGCCGCGTCGCCGCGCCCGAACGCGGTCAGACTAATAGCAAATCGAATGGCTTCACAAGCAAGGCAAAGATGAAGAGGCGGGGGTACCCGCAAACCCCGCGGATGAGGGCTATTCAGAGACCCCTTGAGGTTGTTTCGCGTCCGCAGTCGAACGTCCAGATGTGAACGTCCATGCCCCGAATACGACCGCCAAGACAGCGGCTAAGCCATACCAGGTCAGCGCGTATTGCAGGTGGTTGTCTGGCAGCGCCACGACGAGCCTTCCCGGCTGCGGCAGCCCTCCAGGCGGCGGGGGCGCCTCCTGCTCGATGTAAAACGGCGCCGCAGCGGTGGTTTTCGGATCCAACCCTTTAGCGGCAGCAATCGCTGCCGGATCCCGCGCGAACCAGAGATTGTGCCCGGGGTCATCCGCCGGTGTGAACCAGTGCCGCTTGTCAGGCCAGCGCAACACGCCGGTGATTTCGACCATACCTGAGACATCGCCTTCGGGACGCGTTTTGGGGTCGCGCCGGGCGTCCGGGACGAAGCCGCGATTGACGATCACGACGCGATCGTGCTTGCCGATGACACTATCGTCGACAGGGCCGCCGAGCCGTGCCGGGGTGAACACCCAATAACCCGGGGTGGTAACATCCGGCCGAAAGGCGCTCGCCGCGGCAAAAACCAGGGCCTCGCGCGCGTTGTCGAGGCTCGCAGTGAATTTGACCCGCCGGTATTCGTCGCGCGTCCGATCGAGCGTTGCCCAATCGCTGGCCGGCGGCAGCGCCACTGGGGGCGCGGCGAGCCGCTCCGTCAGTGATGCGATCAAGGCTTCTTTCCAGGCTTTGCGCTCGATCTGCCAGGTGCCAAGCGCAATGAGAACCGCCAAGGCCAATAGCGCCGGCGCGAAAAGACCGAGCCATGAGCGATTGTGCGCGGCCGGTTGATGCGCAGCGGTCCTGGCACCTGACTCGGCCGTCATAGCTCGTGCCGCTCTTGGTCGAGTCCTTGACCGAACCGGCTCTCCGCAGCTTTGTGATGGTATTGGAGCGCGATCATCAGCCCTTTCATTGGACGCAGTGGGCCGAGCGTGACGACCGCAATCAGCGGCAGCCACAGTGCGGCATGGACCCAATATAGTGGCTGGAACAGAACTTCGGTCACGAGCGCGGCGTCGACCACGATCGCGCCAGCGAGAAACATGACAAACACCGCCGGGCCGTCCCCGGCATCGGCAAACCCGTAATCAAGCCCGCAGCGCTCGCAGCGCGGCCGCAATGCCAGAAACCCGGCAAAGAGCCGGCCTTCGCCGCAGCGCGGACAGGCGCAAGACAGGCCTGCGGCGATCGCGCCTGAAAGCGTGGTGATCGTGCGGGTCACGCTAGTGGTCCGATTCTAACATTCGCATCCCTGTGCGGCGGCGTATTTTTGCGAATGTTAGAATCAAAGGATCACTAGCAAGTATAAAGTGTTAGTGGAGCTTTGGATTTGACATTCGCACTCTACGAACTCGCGACTAGGTAGGTAGCGAATGTCAAATCCGCTCCACTAGTAATTTAGGTTTCCGCTCGCCCTCGCGGAAGCGGCGCTCGTTCATTGGCGGGCGTACCGAATTCCCGCTGGCGCGCAAACAACGACTAGCCTGCGTGCGGACCACCGCCCCACACATAGATGCAGGCAAACAGAAACAGCCAGACGACGTCGACGAAGTGCCAGTACCAAGCTGCGAATTCAAAGCCGAGATGTTGTGTCGGCTTGAACTGTCCGGCGATGGCGCGGAACAGACAAACGATCAGAAAGATCGAGCCTATGATGACGTGCGCGCCGTGAAAGCCCGTCGCCATGAAGAACGTGGCGCCATAGATGTTGCCGGAATAGTGGAACGCCGCATGCCCATATTCCCACGCCTGCACGCAGGTGAAGCTCAGCCCCAAGGCGATGGTGAGCGCCAGGCCCCAGATCAAGCCTTTGCGATCGTTTTCCAGAAGCGCGTGATGCGCCCAGGTCACCGTTGTGCCTGAGGTCAAGAGGATGAGCGTGTTTAGGAGCGGGAAGTGCCAGGGGTCGAAAGTGTCGACACCCTTGGGCGGCCATACGCCGCCGGTATAGGCGATGCGCGCAACGTCGCGGAATTCATCCGGAAACAGGGCGGTGTTGAAATAAGCCCAGAACCAAGCGACAAAAAACATCACCTCCGAAGCGATGAACAGAATCATCCCATAGCGGTGCGAGATCTGCACCACGCGGGTGTGATCGCCTTCCACTTCCGCTTCATAGATGACGTCGCGCCACCAGCCCACCATCGTGTAAGCGATGCCAATCGCTCCCGCACCAAGCACCAGAGGCGCGTAGGTGACCATCTGGTGCATCCACAAAATGGCCCCGACCGCTGCCACGAAGGCCGAGGTCGCACCGACCGCAGGCCACGGACTGGGATTGACCAGGTGATAATCGTGGTGCGGCTTGGCATGCGCAGTCGCCATCTTCGTCTTCTCCACCTTGACGCGATCAAGCTGCCTGCTGTGCGCCGTTTTGGTTACAGTTTTGATCGTGCTCTAGATGTGTCCGGATTTATCCGAATTCGCGCTCTCCACCACCGGCCGGTCGGGAACGCGCACCGGATAAAAAGTGTAGGAGAGCGTGATGTTGTTGACGGCGTCCTGGTCCGCGTCATTGGCAAGCTTCGGATCAACGTAGAAAACGACCGCCATTTCACGTTTTTCACCCGGCTGCAGCGTCTGCTGAGTGAAGCAGAAACAGTTGATCTTTTCAAAATAGGCACCGATTGTCGGCGGCGTCACGTTGTAGCCGGCCTGACCCGTCGTCACGCGCGCGGATTCGTTTCGCACTGCGTAATAGACGGTGGCGACTTCGCCGAGCCGCACATCGACGGTGCGCCGTTCCGGCTCGAACGACCAAGGCAGGCCGGATGCGACATTGGAATCGAAGCGCACAGTGATGACGCGGCCCGAAACTTGGTCGGGCGCCGTTTTCGCCACCTGCGTCGTGCCGCCGAATCCGGTGGTGCGGCAGAACCACGAATAAAGCGGGACAGCGGCGAACGAAACAGCGATCATCACCGCGACGAAGCCGCCGCAGGCAAATGCGACGAGGCCGTCGCGGCCCGATCGGCGGCGCAATTGCGATCGCTGAATGCTCACGTCGTCACCTCGGATTTTGCCAATCGACAGATCATAGCGGCCGTTCCAATACGCCCGGCCCTTTCACCAGCGTGACGATATAGAACAGCACCACCAGCACGGCGAGCGAGATCGCAATCGCGATCGAGCGCGCGCGGCGAGCGCGTTGCTGCTGCTCGGTCAATCTGATGCCGGGCTCCGGCTTCGGTTCGGTGCTGTGGTCGCTCATTGCCGTTTCATGCTCCCGCCAGGACATGACCCCACAGCGGAGCAAACAATCCTCCTGCCATGCGGTCGACCAGCAGCATCGCGAACAACAAGAACAAATACAAAATCGAAAAGCCGAACATTTGCTTACTGGCGGCATGGCCCCGCTGCTCGCCGCGAACGCGAATGGCGAGTGCGATCATGGCGCCGCCGGCAACGAAGGCCGTGATCCCGTACAAAGCGCCGGCGTAACCAAGGAGCCAGGGGATGGCGCCGACCGGCGCCAGCACGAGTGTGTAGCGCAGGATCTTGCGGCGCGTTTCGGCCAAGCCAGCCACGACCGGCAGCATCGGGACGCCAGCACGCGCATAGTCCTCGGCGCGGTAGAGCGACAGCGCCCAAAAGTGCGGCGGCGTCCACAAGAAAACGATGACGAACAGAACCAGCGGCTCGATAGCGACGCCGCCGGTTGCCGCGGCCCAGCCGATCACCGGCGGCAGCGCGCCAGCGGCGCCGCCGATGACGATGTTCTGTGGCGTTACGCGTTTGAGCCAGACCGTATAGACGCCGACATAGAAGGCGATGGTCAGTGCCAGCAGCAATGCGGCCAATACGTTGACCAGAAGCCCGAGCACCACCACCGAGAAGCCGGCCAGCGTCAAGCCAAAGGCCAGCGCCTCGCCGCGCGCCAGCCGTCCGGCCGGAATCGGGCGACCCGCCGTGCGCGCCATCCGCGCATCAATATCGGCGTCGTACCACATGTTGAGCGCGCCCGCGGCGCCAGCGCCGACCGCGATACACAGTAATGCGGTGAAGGCCATCACCGGATGCATGTGCACCGGCGCCAGCACCAGCCCGACCAGCGCTGTGAATACCACGAGCGACATCACTCGCGGCTTCATCAGTTCGATGTAGTCGCCGACACCCGCGAGACTGGGTTCGGCGCGCGCGACAGTGACGCTCATCGGATTAGCGGCAGGGTTTCATATTGATGGAACGGCGGCGGCGACGGCAGCGTCCATTCTAGCGTCGTGGCGCCGGGGCCCCACGGATTGGCCGCCGCCCGTTCCTTGCGCACGAAGGCCCACACCATGCCGTAGAGGAAGACCAGCACGCCAAAGCCAGAAATGTACGACCCGATCGATGAAATGAAATTCCAGCCGGCAAACGCATCGGGATAGTCGACATAGCGGCGCGGCATGCCGGCCAGCCCGAGGAAATGCTGCGGGAAGAAAACCAGATTGACGCCGATGAAGGTCAACCAGAAATGCCACTTGCCGATTGTTTCGTTGTACATGTAGCCGGTCATCTTCGGGAACCAGTAGTACCAGCCGCCAAAAATGGCGAAGACGGCGCCGAGCGACAGCACGTAGTGGAAATGCGCGACGACGTAATAGGTGCCGTGCAAGACGCGATCGACGCCGGCATTGGCAAGCACCACGCCGGTGACGCCGCCGATGGTGAACAGAAAGATGAATCCAATCGCCCACAACATGGGCGTCTTAAACTCGATCGAGCCGCCCCACATCGTGGCGATCCACGAGAAGATTTTTACGCCCGTTGGCACCGCGATCACCATCGTCGCGGCGATGAAATAAGCCTGCACACTCGCCGACATGCCGACGTTGTACATATGATGCGCCCACACGACGAAACCGATACCGCCGATGGCGACCATCGCGTAGGCCATGCCGAGATAGCCGAACACCGGCTTGCGTGAGAACGTCGCCACGATCTGGCTGACCATGCCGAAGCCGGGCAGGATGAGAATATAAACTTCGGGGTGGCCGAAGAACCAGAACAGGTGCTGGAACAGGATCGGATCGCCGCCGCCATCGGGCGTGAAGAACGTCGTGCCGAAATTGCGGTCAGTCAAAAGCATGGTGATGGCGCCGGCCAAGACCGGCAGCGACAACAATAGCAGGAACACCGTCACCAGGATCGACCAGACGAACAACGGCATCTTGTGCATGGTCATGCCCGGCGCGCGCATATTGAAAATGGTGGTGATGAAATTGATTGCGCCGAGAATCGACGAGGCGCCGGCGAGATGGATCGACAGGATGACGAAATCCATTGCCGGCCCCGGATGGCCGTAGGTCGACAGCGGGGCATAGATCGTCCATCCGGTTCCGGCGCCGTTGGTGCCGGGCTCGCCCTCCACGAACATCGAGATCAGCAACAGCGCGAACGACGCCGGCAACAGCCAGAACGAGATATTGTTCATGCGCGGGAACGCCATGTCCGGCGCGCCGATCATCAACGGCACCATCCAATTGCCGAAGCCGCCGATCATCGCCGGCATGACCATGAAGAAGATCATGATCAGCCCATGCGCGGTGACGAACACGTCGAAAGTGTGGGTCTCGTGGAAGATTTGCAGGCCCGGATACATCAGCTCGGCGCGGATCGCGATCGAAAGCGCTGCGCCGATCAGCCCGGCAATGAGCGCGAACACCAGGTACATCGTGCCGATGTCCTTGTGGTTGGTCGAATAAAGAAAGCGCCGCCAGCCATGCGGGATTTCGTGCGCTTCCTCATCGCCATGCGCTGCGTGTGCTATCGTATCCATTGCCAGTCCCTTCGTTTACGACCGCCGTCGACCGTTGCTGCGACCGTTATCGGGCCGCAGGCAGCTCGATCGCGGCGAGCGCATTATGTGCGGCGTTGTCGTCGCTAGCGTATTTCTGCTTCGCGCCGTTGAGCCAGGTGTTGAAATCGTTTTCATTGACCACCCGCACCGCGATCGGCATGAAGGCGTGATCCTTGCCGCAGAGTTCCGAACACTGTCCGTAGAACACGCCTGGGGTGGTGGCCTTGAACCAGGTTTCGTTGACGCGGCCCGGAATCGCGTCCATGCGAATGCCGAAGGATGGCACCGCGAATGAGTGAATGACGTCGGCGCCTGTCACCAGCACGTGCACGACTTTGTTGACAGGAACCACCACCTCGTTGTCGACGGCGAGGAGCCGCAACTGACCCGGCTTGAGATCCTTCTCCTGGACCATCAGCGAATCGAATTCGAAATTGCTGTCGGGATAGCTGTAGCTCCAGAACCATTGCTTCCCCGTGACTTTCACGGTCAGGTCCGGCTTCGGCATTTCGAGCTGGACAAACAACAACCGAAATGACGGCACCGCAATCACGGCGAGGATGATGACGGGAACGATGGTCCAGAGAATTTCAATCGGAGTGTTATGGGTCGTTCGCGACGGTGCCGGATTGGCGCGCGCGTTAAACCGCACGATGACGATGAGAAGCAGCGCCAGAACGAAGGCAGAAATCGCGGCAATGACCCAGAGCAGGAAAAAATGGAAACTGGCGACGTCCTGCATCACGGGCGATGCAGAATCCTGCAAGTCCATTTGCCATGGCGACGGTTGCCCGAGGCCGGCCCATGCGGCTCCAGTGTTTGCCAATACACCACCTGCGCTCGCTGCGCTCGCCGCGATCGCGGCCAAACGTGACAACGCCTTCATGCCCCGTTCTCTGCTCCCCTGCTGCTGATCTTGGCCCGTCGCCGCAACTGTCACCGATGAGCGCAAATCCTGACTTCGCCGTGAGCCGCCACGGTACGACACCGCCCGGTTTGGCGGGCTTTGTCCCGCGGCGCGATGTCCCTGGCAGGCCTCGCCGCGATAAGGGAATTTCCGGTTCCTCAAACCACAAATCGAGGACTGCTGCAATGCACTCATCACCGCACGCCAAATCGGCAATGACGGCCTGTGCAATGGGTCATTGGCGTACCCCAAAACGCGATCAATAGACCTTCGGCTAGCCACAATGACTCGACTTTGATGGGGTCCTTGACACGGCAGGCTCACCATGTAGGCAGGGCGCCGCAGCCGTATAGCGCCGCGCGATTCGCGCTGGTAGGCCTGCCGGAGCGGCTTTGCAGCGGATCGAGGGACCTAAAATGACACAATCCGACAGCGCCTGGCGGATCCGTCTCTTGGCCATGACTGCGACAACCGGCCTCTTCATCGGGCTACTCCTGGCGCCGAGCGGCCGCGCCAATGCGCAAGGCGCGGTCAAATCCGTTCATGGCGACTGGCAGATCCGCTGCGACACGCCGCCGGGAGCGCAGAACGAGCAGTGCGCCCTGATGCAAAGCGTGACGGCCGAAGACCGGCCGAATATCGGGCTCACCGTGATCGTCCTGAAAACCTCGGATCAGAAGAGCCGGCTGATGCGCGTCGTTGCGCCGCTCGGCGTTTTGCTACCCTCCGGGCTCGGGCTGAAGATCGACAACCAGGATGTCGGCCGCGCCGGCTTTGTGCGTTGCCTGCCGAATGGCTGCGTTGCCGAAGTGGTCATGGACGACAATTTGATCAAACAATTGCGCAACGGCCAGACCTCGACCTTCATCATTTTCCAGACGCCCGAGGAAGGCATCGGCTTCCCGATGAGCCTGAAAGGATTCGGCGAGGGTTACGACCAGCTGCCGTAGTTTTCTCAGCTCAACGGACGCACCGCCAATAGATAGATTCCACAAGAGATTCCCAAATCCACATTGCCCAACGCGCGATAGAAAAAGCCGCGAACTAGGAAAAGCGTGATGCGAGCCGTTCTCCTTGTCGCAGCAATTGCCGCGACCTTAGTGGCCGACAACACAACGTCGCCACGCTTTGCCAAAGCGCAGAGCGACTATCCCGATCGTCCTGTCAGCTTGATCGTCCCTTATGCGGCAGGTGGCGTCGCCGACGTGGCCATGCGGCTCCTGGGGGATAAGCTGTCCAATCGGCTCGGTCAGCAATTCGTCATCGAGAACCGGCCCGGCGCCGGCGGCATTGTGGCCGCCCAAGCTGTCGCCGCCGCCCCGGGCGACGGCTATACGTTGCTGATGACCGGCAACAATACCGCGATCGCTGCCGCGTTGTTCAAGTCGCTGCCTTACAATGTGCTCAACGACTTTGCGTCGGTCTCCACCGCCGCGTTTTTCGATCTGCTTATCGTGACACGCGCCAGTTCGCCGCTGCATTCGATACAAGATGTAATCGCTGCAGCTCGCGCCAACCCGGGAAAATTGAACATCGGCACTATCAATCCAGGCAGCACGCAGAACCTCGCCGCCGAACTGTTCGTCAGCACGGCGGCGATTAATGCCGCCATCGTGCCGTTCCGCGCCTCGCCGGACATGGCGGGCGCCCTGCTGCGGGGCGATATCGACCTCGCCTTTGAATTCTACGCGGCGGTTAACGGTTTACTCGCCGACAATAAGCTCAAGGTACTCGCTTCGGCCGGACCCGCGCGCGCCGCCTATCTGCCGCAAGTGCCAACCGTGATCGAAAGCGGCCTTAAAGATTACGAGGTAACGAGCTGGAACGGACTTTCGGTGCCGGCGGCAACGCCGGCGCACGTCATCGCCACCCTTAACCAGGCCATGAAAGAAGTCATACCGTCTCCCGATATTCAAAACCGATCGGCGGAAATGGGCATGGCGATGCGATGGAGCACGCCGGATGAAATGACGGCCCGGATGAAAGCCGATATGGGCAAATGGTCTGGCGTCATCGAAAAGGCCGGCATCGCCAAACGAGACTAGAACATGATCCGGAAAAGCGGGTGCCGGTTGCCTGCGCGAAGCCATGCTAGCGCAAGTGTTCTCGTGTCCCGCTTCGGCGGCCGAAGCTAGGTCCGAAAAGATCATGCTCAGACAACGAGCTAAAGCGAAATACCCAAATCAACCTGATATCATTTCGCTTTGGGGCCCTCGCCCGGCCGCTTCGTAGCGCCTATCTAGGAATCAATACATCTAGGGATCAAACGCACTCGCAGGGTATCGCAATGACTGACACTCCCATTTCGCTCGTCGATCGCGCCGGCCTCGACCGGCAGCGTCTGGTAAAAATCGTTTCGCGTGGACTCGATGGCGCGGACGACGGCGAACTGTTCCTCGAATATCGGCAGGCGGAAGCGCTGGCCTTCGATAATGGCCGGCTGAAACAGGCGACCTACGACACGTCGCAAGGCTTCGGCTTGCGCGCGGTGAAGGACGACGCGGTGGGCTATGCGCATGCCTCGGACGTCTCCGAAGCTGCGATCGAGCGCGCCGCGGATGCGGTTCGCGCGGTCAAGGGCGGCTATTCTGGGGAATACGCCGCGCCGCCGCCGCGCAGCAATGTCAAGCTTTACGGCGAGGACAGTCCGCTGCGGAGCCCCTCCTTCGAGGAAAAGGCGCGGCTTCTACAAACCATCGACGCCTATGCGCGCGCCAAAGACCCGCGCGTGCGCCAAGTGACGGCGAGCCTCGCGGCCTCCTGGCAGGCCGTCGAAATCCTGCGCGCCGACGGCGAAGCCTATCGCGACATCCGGCCGATGGTTCGCGTCAATGTTTCTGTCGTGGTCGGCGATGGCAATCGGCAGGAGACCGGCAGCGACGGTTATGGCGGCCGCGAGGGCTACGAGCGCTTCATCATCGCCGAGGCATGGCAAGGCGCGGTGGATAACGCCGTACGCCAAGCCTTGATCAATCTCGAAGCTGTGCCGGCGCCCGCCGGCGAAATGGATGTGGTGCTGGGCCCCGGCTGGCCGGGCGTAATGCTGCACGAAGCGGTTGGCCACGGCCTCGAAGGCGATTTCAACCGCAAGAAGACCTCGGCGTTCGCCGGTCTGATGGGTCAGCGCGTCGCCGCCAAGGGCGTCACCGTGATTGACGACGGCACCATTTCATTGCGCCGGGGCTCACTGTCGATCGACGACGAAGGCACGCCGAGCAATCGCACCTTGCTGATCGAGGACGGCATTCTTGTCGGCTACATGCAAGATCGCCAGAACGCTCGGCTGATGGGCATGCAGCCGACCGGCAACGGCCGGCGCGAAAGCTTTGCCCACGTGCCGATGCCGCGCATGACCAACACCTACATGCTCGCGGGGACCCATGATCCCGGCGAAATCATCGCTTCGGTCAAGAACGGCATCTACGCCACTTATTTCGGCGGCGGCCAGGTCGACATCACCTCGGGCAAATACGTCTTCCAATGCACCGAGGCCTACCGCATCGAGAATGGCAAGCTCGGTGCGCCGATCAAGGGCGCCATGCTGGTCGGCAACGGGCCGACCGACCTGCACCGCGTCTCGATGATCGGCAACGATCTGCGACTGGACAACGGCATCGGCACCTGCGGCAAGAACGGCCAGGGCGTGCCGGTCGGCGTTGGTCAACCAACGCTGCGCATGGATCGGATCACGGTCGGCGGCACCGCCTAAGCCTAACGGCAAGTCGGCAAGAAATGCGGGCACGGTTCTCGGCGTCACCGCACCACCCCGGAAATGCAGCAGGGCCGATGCCGCGGCGGCTTGATCGAATCCTTTAGAAAGCAGCGTGCCGAGGCGGCGCCATAGCCTGGCCGCCGGTAGGTCCAGGCCCGGCAGCGCGGCTCGCTTTGGCAGGCTTCGGCGCAGGCCTTGCCTTTCGCATCCGGCGGCGTTTCGAACCAGCGGTAATCGCCGCCGAAGCGATCGATTGAATATTCGATTGCGCCGGCCTTCGGTTCCGTCACCCCAGCGCCGCGCACGCCCGACACGCAGCAGCTCGATTCCCTGGCCGGCACGACTTCCCGCTTGAGCCAGCACATGGCCGGCGCACCGGAGGTCGATGGATATGAGAAGCTCCAGGCGCGGCAAGCTTTGTCACGCTCGCAACGCGCAGCGCAGACAGTCGGATCGCCGTTGGCAACGGGCGCGCTGGTATAATCCCCGCCTGGCCGGTCGTAGCCGGTTTGCGCGAGGCCGGTGGTTACGCGCCCGATCGCAATCACAATCAGCGCAGCAAGACCAAGTGCGATCGCCTGCCTGACGCGCTGCTCTTGCATCAGAGTATGATCCTGAAAAAGCCTGCCCCGGACATGATCCGGGGTGGATACCGGTTTCCCGCCTGCGCGAAGCCAGACTGGCCACTGGTATTCTGGTGTCTCGCTTCGGCGGGCGAAGCCAGGTCGGAAAAGATCATGCTCAAACAACAAGCTAAAGCGAAATGGCGACTCAACCTGGCCGCCTTGCGCTTATTCGGACAGCGCCCCCGTCTGCCTAGGAATACCACAAGAATTCCCCGACAAGGGCTATCGCTTTCCTAAAAGCTTAGTGAAAATGCTTCGACAGCTTGAGGCCTTGAGCCTGGTAATTGGACCCGATTCCGCTGCCGTAAAGCTGATCGGGCCGCGCCAACATTTTCTCGTAGACCAGGCGGCCGACGATCTGCCCATGCTCGACAATGAACGGCACTTCGCGCGAACGCACTTCCAGCACTGCCCGCGAACCCAACCCGCCGGCGCCCGCATAACCGAAGCCGGGATCGAAGAAGCCGGCATAATGCACGCGGAATTCGCCGACCAGCGGATCAAACGGGACCATTTCCGCGGCGAAATCCGGTGGCACCTGCACTGCCTCGGTTGAGGCCAAGATATAAAACTCGTCGGGATCGAGGATCAGGCTCCGATCGGCGCGCGCAACGATCGGCTCCCAGAAATCGGCGACGTCGTAAGCAGCGTGGCGCTCGACTTCTATGACCGCCGTATGCCGCTTGGCGCGATAGCCGACCACCACACTGTCATTGCCCGCGTTATTCTTTCGTGCCGGTCCGGCGAGATCAATGCTGACCGCGATGCCGTCGCCCATCACCGCTTCGGCGCGATCGACCAGCCGCTCGCGCCCATGCAGCGCGCGCAGCTCTTCCCCTGAAAGCGCTGCGTTGCCGCGCCGTAAGCGCAATTGGGATAAGCGCGAGCCCTCGCGCACCAGCACCGGAAAAGTTTTCGGACTAATCTCGGCATAAAGCGGTCCGTGATAACCGCCGGTGATACGATCAAAGCCGCGGGTCTCATCGGCGATCACGCGCGTGAATACATCGAGCCGACCGGTCGAACTTTTTGGATTGGTTGCCGCCGCGATGTCCGAAGGCAGCACGAGGCTTTCAATCAGCGGCACGATATAGACGCAGCCGGTTTCGAGAACCGCGCCGGTGGCAAGCGAAAATTCGTGGAGCTTTAATTCAGCGATCCGCTGCGCCACCGTAGTGCCGGGACCCGGCAGAAAACTGGCGCGCACGCGATAGGCGACCGCGCCGAGGCGTAGGTCGAGACTGGCTGGTTGAATCTGGTCCGCGGCGAACGGTCGGGCGGCACGAATTCCGCCTTGCTCCGCCAGCGCCGCAATCATGCGGTCGGGCAGAATCCCTTGATCGGAGGGTGCAAAGGTCAAAGGCATCGTGGACTGCCTGCGATCTAATCCGATAGCGGGTTTGACGCAAAGACAGGCGTCGCGTATACAGCGCGTTATCCCGTGGTCATTTGAGCCGGCCGGCTTGCAGCCACGTAAAACAAGTCGCTAAAAGGCCGGGGACGCGTGAGCCCGGCCCGAGGATTTCCCCGGCCGGGTTTTGTTTTTGGCCGAGCAGTTCGCGGCCAAAATGCGTGCTGGCTAAGGAGGGCCACATGTCCGCGTCCGCAAAGAAGAACTACCGTCCGGAAACGCGTCTGGTTCAATCGGGCACCCTGCGCTCGGCCTATGGCGAGACCTCAGAAGCCCTCTTTCTCACCCAAGGCTATGTGTACGACAGCGCTGCGCAGGCGGAAGCGCGATTTAAGGGCGAGGATCCCGGCTATCAATATTCGCGTTTCGCCAATCCGACCGTCGACATGTTCGAGCGCCGCATGGCGGCGTTTGAAGGCGCCGAGGCCGCGCGCGCTACTGCGAGCGGCATGGCGGCGGTGACATTGTCGCTGATCGGCCAGCTCAAAGCTGGCGACCATGTCGTCGCCGCTAAGGCGCTGTTCGGTTCGTGCCGCTATGTCGTCGAAGATTTTTTGCCTCGCTTCGGCGTCACCTCAACGCTCGTCGATGGCTGCGATCTCGCGGCGTGGCGCGAAGCGGTGCGGCCGAATACCAAAACTTTCTTTCTGGAAACGCCGACCAATCCGGCGCTCGAAGTGATCGATATCGCGGCGGTAGCCAAAATTGCGCATGACGCGGGGGCGACGCTCGTCGTCGACAACGTATTCGCGACTCCTCTGTTTCAAAGCCCGCTGGCGCTTGGCGCCGACTGTGTCGTGTACTCCGCCACCAAACATATCGACGGCCAAGGCCGCTGCCTGGGCGGGGTCATTCTCGCTTCGCAAAAATTCATCATGGACAAGATCCATGTGCTGCTTCGGCAAACCGGCCCGTCAATGTCGCCGTTCAACGCCTGGGTTCTGCTCAAAGGCTTGGAGACGCTCGCGGTGCGGGTGCACCGACAAACCGACAGCGCGGCGACGCTCGCGGTCGCCGTCGCCGGACATCCGAAGATTTCGCGGCTCATTTATCCTGGCCGCCCCGATCATCCGCAGGCGGCGATTGCGCAGAAGCAGATGCGCGGCGGCTCGACGCTTGTTGCTTTTGAGGTCAAGGGCGGCAAGCGCGGCGCCTTCCGTTTTCAGGACGCGCTCAAACTCGTGCGCATCAGCAATAATCTCGGCGACGCCAAAAGCCTGATCACACATCCGGCGACAACGACACATCAACGGTTGACGCCCGCGCAACGCGCCGAACTCGGCATCAGCGACGGGCTCGTGCGAGTCTCGTTTGGACTTGAGGACCCCGACGATATCGTCGAGGACGTGCTTGGCGCGCTGGAGGCGGTGTGAACCGCGTCTAAAACACTATGTCGGCTTAATGCACGTCCGGCTTCGCCGACATCATGGCTGGATGAACCGAGGCGGCGGCAATCGGCCGCGTTGCTGCTTCAGCAATGGCAGTGCCGAGAAGCTTAGCGATGCAGGCATAGCTCCAGTCGTTCATATGCAGGTGATCCGGCGATACGAAATTATCGAACGAGAGATGCTGCACGTCGTGCCAATCGCGCATCACGGCGAAGCGCCGGAACAGATCCACATTTTCCTGCTTCGCGGCGACTGCAATCTGCTCGACCATGCCTTCGGTTTCCGATTTGGCCAGCACCGCCGGCGCGAACTGCGGATCGATCAGGATCACGTCGGCGCCGGCAGCTTTAAGTTGCTCGATACCGTCATGCATCTGCACGGCATGCGGACTGAGCGGATGATCGCGCAGCACCGAATTTGTGCCAATTTGCCAAAGAACGAGTTGCGGATGCGCCGCGAGCACGTCGGTCGCGAACCGCGCCATCATATTGTTGGTCTCTTCCCCATTGACGCCGCGGTTGAGCACTGTGATTTCCCGGCCGGGAAACCGCGCCCGCAATTCGACGGCAAGCCGGGTGGGATAGCTTGCATCTGGCGAACTGGCGCCCGCGCCGGCGGTCGAGGACGACCCGATAGCGACAATGGTCAGCGGCTGGCCATTAGCTAGGTGCCGCATCGTATGAATAAGCGGCCGCTCTAAGTGCACCAATTCGGCCGGCGCCGCGCAGGCAAACGGCGCTGCGGGGGCGGCAGGTCTTTGGGTAGCCGGTACGGGAGCGAGCGGTTTTGCTTCAGTACTGGATCCAGCCACGACCGGAATTGCCGGCGCAGCGTTGACCGGCACCACGGTCAGGACAGACGATCGCGGCGCGGATAGTTGCGCGTTCATTTGCGCGCTCGCACTGTCGCTGTGCAGTGCAAAAAACTGAACTACGAAGACGGCCGCGGCCGACGTGGCCAGCGTCCGGTACGGGAATTTTGTTTGCTTGCTCAAGAACATTAACGCGTCGTCTGCATTCTCAAAGCGTCAAGATGTGCGGCATTTATGATCTGCGACGCCAAGGCCCGGCCAATGCAGTCATGAACTCGGCGCGCCATATCATACTTCTTGGTCGCAGCATAGAGGTCGAAAGTGCCGATATCGTTCCAGTATTGCATGATTGCCAATCGATCGAACAGCAAGGCGTTCTGCTGCTGGGCGACGTGACGCATCACGTCGGCATAGGCGGAAACGTCAAGCATCGCGGCAGTGCGTGGGCTGTATTGCATGTTCATGAGAATAACATCGGCGCCGGCGGTCTGCATTTTGTCGACGCCGCCTTCGAGACTGGCACGAAAATCCTCGGTCTCGACGGCGTTGATCGCGTCGGCGGTGCCGGCCTGCCAGATCACCAGGCTCGGCTTGTCGTCAGCGAGGATTTTCTCCAAGCTGCCGAGCATATTGGCCGTGGTTTGCTTCGGCTGAATATGAGCCGTGACCTTGATTTCGCTGCCGGATAGTTGTCGCTTAAGCGCGTCCTCAAGCTGCGCCGGGTAAGCAAAGTGCGCGCCATCCGGACCGGGTATGGCGGACGATCCTGTGCCCAGCACCGATATATCCAGCCGGTGTTTTTCTTTCATTTCGGCAGTCGCGCGGCTTAGATCGATCTCGCTTTCGAGCAACGAGGCCGGCACATCGCAGGAGTCGGGCTGCGGCTCGGCAACCGCCGCCCAAGCCGGCAGGCAGTTTAACGCGATGGTCACGATGAGCGCGGTGATGAATCTCATGCCTCGCCTCCCGCGAGGTCTGCGTCCGGCGGTTTGGTCCGCCCGGCGGGGCTTCGCCCTTCCATCTGTTTGTACCACGATATCAGACTGGCTGTCGCAACCATGATCAATATACCGGCAAGGCTGATGAGCGTCTGCACCACCGGGCCGCCTGACCACTCACTGATGATAAATTGGCCAGCAAAAGCCAAGAACACGCCGAGACAGAAGATTTCCAGCGAATGCTGGCCGCAGCGGATCGCCGGTTGCAGATAGGGCGACTTCAGCCAGGGCCAATCGCGGGGGATAAAACGAACGGTCACGGCGGCCAGCGCGAGGAAATGTGCAAAGCGCAGAACGTCGAGATTGGTCTTGTCGATCGGATACATCCAGCTACTTAGCCAGCCCGGAACGAAACGGCCGAGCGGCTCGACGTACCATGTCAGGGTGACAAAAAAAGCGAATACGAGATACGCGATCGCGATTGCCAGCACCACGTGCGAGCGCAGTGCGGCGGAAAGCCGCTGCGCGCCGCCGAGCGCGCACCACGCGCCGAACACAAAGAGCAACTGCCAGGCAAACGGATTGAAGAACCATGCGCCGTTCGGATAGGCGGGTAGATTCCAATCGAGATTCCACGCCAGGACATAAACGAGCGCCGACCCCGCCAGCGCCAAGGCGGGCTGGTGGATCAACAGCCAAAGCATCGGCGGGAAAAACAACAGCAACATGATGTAAAGCGGCAGCACGTCCATATTGACGGGTTTGAATTTCAAAATCAGCGCCTGAAAAATCGTGACATCCGGCTGCTTGAGAAAATCGAGGATGTTCATTTCCTCGGCATAGAGCGGATTGTCGAAAGTCGACGCGACATAGGCGATCTCCGCCATGAAGATCGTGAACAGAAAGATGTGCGCCACATAAATTTGCCAGGCGCGGCGCAGCACCCGCGCGCTGGCAACTACAATGCCACGCTCGCGCATGGCGCGGCCGTACACGAAAGCCGCTGTGTAGCCGGAAATGAAAATGAATATTTCTGTGGCATCGCTGAAGCCATAATTGCGGATGGTGAACCAGTTCACGACATTCTGCGGAATGTGATCGAGAAAAATCAGCCACAGCGCCACGCCGCGGAATAGATCGAGCCGCAGGTCGCGTCCGCCCGACGGCAGCGGCGACGGAGCGGCCGTTGCGGATGCCAGCATGAATTTGGGTATTGCCAGATGTTTCACAGCTGTTTCACGATTTGTCGCCGCCGCTCAATGGTCGTCGCTTTATGGCCATCACCAATGCTCATCGCCACTTGGCGCCTGCGCCCCTGGTTCGGCGGATATAGGCACAGACCATCGGCGCTGATATGGGCGCAGATATAGGCGCGATTTTTCCAGTTTCTTCATCAATCTAATCGTCAACTATGGCTTGAGAAAGCTTCTTGTGACGGTTATGCAATCGACATGCCGCGTCGTCCGCTATGGCGCGGCATTGACCTGCAAAGTGGAACTTCGCGTGGACGGCGCCGGGGCGTCGCGCGCGGTAGCTTACACCAGGGTCAAAACCCGGCTGAAGCACTGCCCTATCGCCTCGCATGTATCGCGCCGTGACCCGCAATATCGAAATCGTGGTGACGCCGCGTTTCGTCGCCGATCGCTCATCGCCCGAAAACAGCTACTTCTTCTGGGCCTACACGATCTCGATCACCAATAAGAGCGCCGAAACGGTGCAGCTGAAGACTCGTCATTGGCGCATCACCGATGCCCACGGGCGGCGGCAAGAGGTTCGCGGCGCCGGAGTGGTCGGCGAGGAGCCAGTGCTCAAAGCCGGAGAAACGTTCGAATATACCAGCGGCGTGCCGCTGCAGACGCCGTCCGGTTTCATGGTCGGCAGCTACGGCATGGTCAGCGCCAGCGGCGAGCATTTTGACGTCGACATTCCCGCCTTCTCGCTCGACAGTGCCGAAGGCAAACGCACCATCAATTAACACAACCCATTCACGACCCCGCGCTGCTCCTGGGCACTAAAAACAACACTCGAAAACACGTCCCGGAAAAAACACCAGCCGAAAACAATACGCGGGCCGCTCGTTGCGACCCGCGTCCGGCATTTTGTTCAGCGGCGTCCGTTCTAAAGCATGATCCCGAAAAGTGGACACCGGTTTTCGGAGAAGATCATGCTCAAACAACAAGCTAAAGCGATCATTTCGCTTTAGCGGTGGATCGTGACGTCGCCGGTCGGTGTGTCGACATCCATGCCGCTGTCGTGATGGCGCCAGTGCTCGCGCCCGCGGACAGTGACGTCCGCGTCCGGGCGATTTGCACAACGCGACACACAAGTGCCGTGGTCGCAGACTTCGCGACATATTCGTTCGGCATTGGCAGCATGCGAGAGTACAAACCAAAAGGCCGCCGTCGCCATGCCAATCAGGATTTTGGTCATCGTCAGCCTCCGCTCCGCCCCCCGCGGTCAGCATCGGCTGCGCCCCGCGGCATCAATTTGCAGAGCGACGGTTTGGTTCCGTACTCAGCGAGGCCGTCAGGCTGCGAATGAGGCCTCAGCCCGCAAAGCGCCGGCGCGGCTCGCCAAGAAATTAGGAAAAACAATGACTTGTGAGAAATGCGGCCGCCGGTTTGGCGAGCAAATCAGCGCGCAGATTTAATGGGCGGATTTACTGGGCGGTCTCGGCGATTTCATTCGGCGCAAAGACGTAAGTCGAGCTGCAGAACTCGCAAGTCACGGTGATACGGCCGTTCTCCACCATGTCCGCGCGATCTTGCGGCGAGAAGCTGCGCAGCATGTTTTCAACGCCATGCCGCGAACACGAGCACTGCGCCGCCACCGGCGTTGCTCGAAATACGCGGACCCCGCGTTCGTGAAACAATCGATAGGCCAGCCGCTCGCTCGACAGCGCCGGGTCAAGCAGTTCGATGTCGCCGACGGTTGCAACCAGCGAGCGGCCCTCGACCCATGCTTCGTCCTCGGGCAGCACGTGCGGTACGGTGCCGGCCGGCGCATCGCCGGGATCGAGATCAGCGCGGCGGGCGCGCTCGGGCGATTTGGGTAGAAACTGCAGCAGAATGCCGCCAGCCCGCCAGTGCCGACGTGCACCGCCTTCACTGGCGCGAAATTCTTCGGCGACGGCCAGCCGCACCCGCGTCGGGATTTGTTCCGAGCGTGAGAAATATTCATGCGCTGCCTGTTCGAGGTCTCCACCTTCGAGCGGCACCAGCCCCTGGTATCGGCTCATCTCCGGACCTTGATCGATAGTCATGGCGAGGTGGCCGCGGCCCAGCAGCTGCCCAGGCGCTGCCTCGCTGCCAGCAATAGCCGCGGCAACGCGTGCTGCATCAAAACGTGCGCAAGCCCGCACGTTTCCAGGGCCGGTGAAATCGACCACCAACATGCGCACCGGTCCGTCGCTTTGCGTTTGCAGAATAAATCGGCCATCGAATTTAAGCGCCGAGCCGAGCATCACTGTCAGCACGATCGCCTCACCAAGAAGCTTGGCGACCGGAGCAGGGTAGTCGTGCCCGGACAGGATAGTATCGACCGCCGCACCAAGCCGAACGATCCGGCCCCGCAGATCGAGGGCCTTGACGGCAAACGGCAATATTGCGTCGTCGAGACCAGTCTCGGCGGGTGCGCGAACCGGGATGTTCAGCTCGGGATTGCTCATCGTCGCAATATAGGGTGCGATTGGGATGCTCGCAGCCCGACTTCACCGCGGACCGGCTTCAAAGCACCACGTCAATATGCCTTTTTGCGCATGCAGGCGGTTTTCGGCCTCATCGAAAACCACCGAGTGCGATCCATCCATCACCTCGTCGGTGACTTCCTCGCCGCGATGCGCGGGCAGACAGTGCATGAAAATGGCGTCGGGCTTGGCGAGCGCCATCAGCCGGCCGTTGACCTGGTAGCGCTTGAGCAGATTGTGGCGGCGAGCGCCGTTGCGATCGCCCATCGAGACCCAGGTATCGGTGACGATGCAATCAGCATCCTTCACGGCCACGTCCGGGTCAGTGCCGAGCGTGATTGCGGCGCCGGAGGATTTGATCCATTCGAAAAGCGGCTTCTTCGGCGCCAATTCCGCCGGCGTTGCCACGTGCAAACGAAAATCAAAGCGCTCGGCCGCGTGCATCCATGATGTCAGCACATTGGTGGCATCGCCGGTCCAGGCGACGGTACGGCCGCTGATTGGACCGCGGCGTTCCTCAAACGTCATGACATCGGCGAGCACCTGGCAAGGATGCGACTGTCGCGTCAGCCCGTTGATGACCGGTATCGCGGCGTGGCGCGCCAGTTCACGCACGGCATCCGGATCCAGCATCCGGATCATTATCGCATCGACGTAGCGCGACAGGACGCGCGCCGTATCGGCCAGCGTCTCGCCGCGGCCGAGCTGCATCTCTTCCGCTGTCAAAAGAATGACGTCACCGCCGAGCTGCCGCATGGCGACTTCGAAGGATACGCGGGTGCGGGTCGAGGGCCGTTCGAACACCATTGCGAGCGTCTTGCCGGCAAGCGGACGCTCGGCGCGATCGCGGCGCGACTTCATCGACCTTGCGGCTTCAATCATGCCGCGCAGATCGGCGGCTGGAACTTCGATCAGGTCAAGGAAGTGGCGGACGGCTTTCATCCGGCCGCCTCCTCTTTGGGCCGGGACGCTGCGGCGGCCGGCGCAACGCTGCGGCTCAGCCTCGCGCAGGCGCGGTCGAGCCGCGCGATGCCCTCGGCCATTTCCTGCTCGCTAATAATGAGCGGCGGCACTAGGCGCACGACGTTATCGCCCGCCGTGAGTGTCAGCATCTTCTCCGCACGGATGGCATTGATCAGCTCGCCGGCAGGGATAACCGCGCGCAAACCGACCAGGAGCCCCTCCCCCCTCACTTCGGCGATCAGTTCGGGATAGCGGTCTTTGATCTCGGCCAGGCGCTGTTTGAACAAGATGCCGATCTTTTTCACATGATCGAGAAAGCCGGGCGCCAGCATGACGTCGAGCGTCGCATTGGCGGCGCTCATTGCCAGCGGATTGCCGCCGAAGGTCGAGCCATGCGTGCCGGGCGTCATCCCCTTGGCCGCTTCGCTGGTGGCAAGCACGGCGCCGACCGGAACACCGCCGGCGAGCGCCTTGGCGAGCGTCATCACATCGGGCGCGACGCCGGCGCGCTGATAGGCGAAGAGCTCGCCGGTCCGGCCCATGCCGGTCTGGACCTCGTCGAAAATCAGCAGGAGCCCGTTCTGGTCGCAAATCTCACGTAACGCGCGCAGGAACGATGGCTCGAACGTGCGCAGACCGCCCTCGCCCATCAGCGGCTCGACCATGATTGCCGCGGTCTCGTTGCCGATCGCCTTTTTGACGGCGTTCAGATCGGCGAACGGAACCTGATCGAAGCCTTCGACCACAGGTCCGAAGCCCTCAAGATATTTTTTCTGCCCGCCCGCGGCGAGCGTCGCCAGGGTGCGGCCATGGAACGCGCCCTCGAAGGTGATGATCCGGTAACGTTCGGGATGGCCGCTCGCCGACTGATATTTCCGCGCCGTCTTGATCGCGCCTTCCGCCGCTTCGGCGCCTGAATTGCAGAAGAACACAAGGTCGGCAAAGCTCGCGGCACACAAGCGCTGCGCGACACGCTCGGCTTCGGGAATTTCGTACAGATTAGAGACGTGCCACAGCTTGTGCGTCTGTTCCGTGAGTGCGGCAACCAGATGCGGATGGCCGTAGCCCAATGCATTCACGGCAACGCCAGAGGCAAAATCGAGATAACGTTCACCGTTTGTGGCGACAAGCCATACGCCTTCGCCCCGCTCGAAAGCGAGGTCGACACGCGCAAAAGTCGCCATTAGATGCGACGTCACGGCCTGACTCATGTTTTGGCTCACGGTTTTGCTCGCGGATTCTCGAGAGTTTGACTCGCGAGTGCTGCACGGCAAAAGCGGTGCAGTCTAAACGAAATGTGCCGCCTCGCGGGCGGCACACACGACATTCTATTTGCACACGCCCCGCTGTCAACACACGATAATTGCGCGTTGCGGACCCGATTTGTACCCAGTTCATCCACACGCGTGCAGGAATATGTGGACGCAAGCAGTGCGAGTCTTGCGTCAGAGTCCGGCCATATTGTAGCTTTTTGATTGTCTAGTACGACATCTCGTGCGGCGGACAGTCTTCTGAAGCGTTGTGGTTGAGTGCGTGTTGGGCGGCGACGCGCTGCCCGGCGCGAGGGGGGATTCTCGCAACCTGGATTTCCAACAACGACTTGGTCGACAGGTTCAAGGAGGGGGAGCATGTCGTGGACTGACGAGCGGGTCGAGCTTCTAAAAAAACTTTGGTCCGACGGCCTCTCGGCGAGCCAGATCGCGGCCGAGCTTGGCGGCATCACACGCAATGCAGTGATCGGCAAAGTCCATCGGCTCGGACTTTCCGGGCGCGCCAAAAGCACGTCCAGCGCTTCGCCGCGGCCGCGCAAACCGCGCTCACCGTCGCACATGCTGCGCATTGGCCGCGCCGCGATCCGCGGCAATACTGCGCTGGCACACGCTTATGATTTCGAGATCGAGGCCGAGCCGGAATTGATCGAGAACATCATTCCGATCGGTCAACGCCGCACCATTCTGGAATTGAACGAGCAAACCTGCCGCTGGCCGGTCGGGGATCCGGGCAGCAGCGACTTCTTCTTCTGTGGCGGTAACACGATCGCGGGCCTGCCCTATTGCGCCTACCATTCGCGTGTGGCTTATCAGCCGCCCGCTGATAGGCGCCGCGACCGACGGACCGGGCGGTAAGGTTCGCCACTCGCGGTGCGTTCCGGCCTTCAGCCCAGCTTGCCGAAGCGATCGTCGAGCGAATAGCCAGCGCCGCGCACGGTGCGGATCGGGTCGGTGGCATGGCCGCGATTGAGCGCCTTGCGCAGGCGGCCTACATGCACGTCAACCGTGCGCTCATCGATATAGACATCACTACCCCAGACGCCATCGAGCAACTGTTCGCGCGAGAACACCCGGCCTGGCCGCTCCATGAGAAACTCAAGTAAGCGGAATTCGGTCGGGCCGAGATCGACCGGCCGACTTGCACGCGAGACGCGTTTCTTCTCGCGATCGAGCTCGAGATCGCCGATGGTGAGCACCATGGCGACACGTTCCGGACTGGCACGCCGCAATAGCGCGCGGACCCGCGCCAGGAGTTCCGGGACCGAGAACGGCTTGACGATGTAATCGTCCGCGCCGGTTGCGAGCCCGCGCACGCGTTCGCTTTCCTCGCCCCGCGCCGTAAGCATGATAATCGGCAGCGACTGCGTTTGCGGCCGCGCGCGCAGGCGGCGGCACAATTCGATACCTGACAGGCCAGGCAGCATCCAATCCAGCACGACGAGATCGGGCGCGATTTCCTTGAGCCGGGTATCGGCGTCGTCACCTCTGGCGACCGCGTCGACCTCGTAGCCTTCGGCTTCGAGATTGTAGCGCAACAGCGTGATGAGCGGTTCCTCGTCTTCCACGATCAGGATGTTGGCTCCCATCCCGGTCTCCTATTTTTGCAAGATTATTTTTGCAACACGCCCGCTGGAAAACTCGTGGTATCACCCTTAGGACGCTGATCGGTTATGGGCCGCCCTTCGATCATGTAGTAAACCGTCTCGGCGATGTTGGTGGCATGATCGCCCATGCGCTCGATATCCTTGGCGCAAAACATCAGATGCATGCAGAACGTTATGTTACGCGGATCCTCCATCATGTAGGTCAGGAGCTCGCGGAACAACGACACGCACATTGAATCGACTTGTTCATCGCCATTCCAGACCGCGAGCGCCGACTGCAGATCGCGACCGGCATAGGCGTCGAGCACCTGTTTGATCTGGGCCAGCACCAACGCGGACATGTGCTCGACGCCCCGGATCAGCTTCTGCGGATAGAAATCATCGTCAAGCGCAACGACGCGCTTGCCGATGTGTTTGGCATGGTCACCGATTCGCTCCAGGTCGTTGCATACCCGCATGGCGCCGACGCATTCGCGCAGATCAACGGCCATCGGCTGGCGCCGGGCGATCGTAAGGATGCATTTTTCCTCTATTTCGCGCTGTAGCGCGTCGATCGTGGGGTCGAGCGCGATCACGCGCTCGCCGAGTTCGACATCGCGATCGACCAAGGCCTGAACCGAATCCGCGATCTGCCGCTCCACAAGACCGCCCATTTCGGCGACCTTACGGGTAATCTCCTGCAGATCGGTGTCGAATGCCTTGGCGGTGTGATCGATTCTGGTGGTGATTTCGCTCATCTGCGTTATCCGAAGCGGCCGGTGATGTAGTCTTGAGTGCGCTGATCCCGCGGGGCGGTGAACATATTGCTGGTCAGGTCGAACTCGATGAGCTCACCGAGATACATGAACGCGGTGAACTCGGAAACGCGCGCTGCCTGCTGCATATTGTGGGTAACGATCACGATTGTGTAGTCATCCGTCAATTCGTCGATCAGCTCCTCGATCTTGGCGGTCGAGATCGGATCGAGCGCCGAGCACGGCTCGTCGAACAGGATCACCTCGGGCCGCACCGCCACGGTGCGCGCAATGCACAGCCGCTGCTGCTGGCCACCGGACAGGCTCTGCCCATTGGCGTTAAGCTTGTCTTTCACCTCGTCCCACAGCGCCGCCCGCCGCAGCGAGGTCTCCACCCGGCCGTCGAGCTCCGATTTCGGCAGCTTTTCATAGAGCCGGATGCCGAAGGCAATGTTTTCATAAATCGACATCGGAAACGGCGTCGGTTTCTGGAACACCATGCCGATGCGCGCGCGCAGCAAATTGAGATCCTGCTTGGGCGAAAGAATATTCTCGGCGTCAAACAGGACCTCCCCGGTCGCGTGCTGGTGCGGATACAGGTCGTACATCCGGTTGAGCACGCGCAGCAAGGTCGACTTGCCGCAGCCAGAGGGTCCGATGAAGGCGGTGACCTTGTTCTGGTAGAGCGGCAGACTGATCGATTTCAGCGCCCTGAAGTCGCCATAGAAGAAGTTGAGGTCGCGGATAGTCAACTTTTCGGCAAGCGCCGATTGGCCGCTCTGCGCGTGAGCTACGGAGGGAACGGCGACGGAGGCGCTCACGTTCATGACTGTTTTCCCGTTGCGACGAGGGCACGCGCTGTGATGCTCAAAGCCAACACCGCCAAGGTGATGATGAGGGCGCCGGTCCAGGCCAACGCCTGCCAATCTTTATAGGGACTGAGCGCGAACTGGAAGATGACGACCGGCAGGCTGGAGATCGGCGCGTTGAGATTGGTGCTCCAGAATTGGTTATTCAGCGACGTGAACAAGAGCGGCGCGGTTTCGCCGCTGATCCGCGCGACGGCGAGGAGCACACCGGTGAGCATGCCGGCGCGGGCGGCGCGGTAACAGATGCGAGTAATCGTGAGCGACCGCGGCAGGCCGATGGACGTGGCGGCTTCGCGCAGTGCATTGGGCACTAGCGTCAGCATGTCTTCGGTGGTGCGCACCACGACCGGTATGACCAAAACCGCAAGCGCCACGCCGCCGGCGAGACCGGAGAAGTGACCCATCGGCGCAACCATCACTTCATAGATGAAAAGCCCGACGACAATCGATGGCGCGCTCAAAAGAATATCATTGATGAAGCGCACCACGGTCGTGAGCACATCGTGACGGCCATATTCGGCCATGTAGGTGCCGGCCAGAATGCCGATCGGCGTGCCGGTCACGATGGCCAAAACGGTCAGCATGAGGCTGCCGACAATCGGATTGAGGAGACCGCCGGCCGCACCGGGCGGCGGCGTCATTTCCGTGAAAACCGCCAGCGACAGACCGGAGAAGCCCTGCCACAACAGCGCACCGAGAATCAGTACCAGCCAGCCGAGACCGACGGCGGTGGCGGCCAGCGCCATGCCGGTGGCGATGGCGTTACGGCGCCGCCGGCCCCAGTAACGGGATTGCAGAAGCTGCTCAGCCATCACTTCACCCGATCCGGCGCTCGATGCGCAACAACATGTAACGCGCTATCGCCAATACTATGAAGGTGATGACAAAGAGAATAAGACCGAGCGCGATCAGGGCGGAGGTATAGAGATCGCCAACCGCCTCGGTGAATTCATTGGCGATGGTGGCAGAAATGGTGGTGCCGGGCGCGAGCAGCGATGCCGAAATCCGGTGCGCATTGCCGATGACAAAGGTCACCGCCATGGTCTCGCCCAGCGCGCGGCCAAGAGCGAGCATGATGCCGCCGATCACACCGACCCTGGCATAGGGCAGCACGACATTGCGCGTGACCTCCCAGGTCGTGCAGCCAACCCCGTAAGCCGCTTCCTTGAGTACCGCGGGAACGGCCTCGAACACGTCGCGCGATATCGACGTGATGAACGGCAGCACCATGATCGCAAGGATTAGCCCCGCAGTCAGTAGGCCGATACCGTAAGGCGGTCCGCCGAACAGCGGCCCGATCAGCGGCACATTACCCAATGTCCCAATCAAAAACGGCTGCAGCGTCTCCTGCAGGAATGGGGCGAATACAAACAATCCCCAAACACCGTAAATAATACTCGGAATTCCCGCGAGCAGCTCGATGGCAATGCCGATCGGCCGCCGCAGCCATTGCGGGCAAAGCTCGGTGAGAAAGAACGCGATCATCAGGCCGAGCGGCACCGCGAATAGCATGGCGAAAAACGACGTGATCACGGTGCCGTAGATCGCCGGCAAAGCGCCGAAGATTTCGGTCACCGGATTCCAACGTTCGCTGATCAGAAAGCTGAAGCCGAAGGTGCTCAGCGCCGGGATCGAGCCTCTGATCAGCGAAAGAATGATCGCGCTGAGGAGGACCAAGACACCTATGGCGGCGGCCCGCGTCAATTGCCGGAACGCGGCGTCACCGAGCCGGAGCCGATCAAGTACTTTGGCCCGCGTGCCGGCCGCCGCGTCGACCAGCCCCTGATTTTGAATTGCCATATCAGTCATGGATCCCCCCAGAGAGCGGATCCGTCCCGATGCTCCGTTGTCTGTGCTCCCACCCGAACGTACCACCAGCCGCCGCACAAGACAGTTGTGCGGCGCGCCAGTGGATGAAAGCCAGGGGCCTTCTTGGCATCATGCGCTAGGAGCGCCTTGCGCGAGACATGAGGCGTCAGTTCTGGGTGACGTGGAGCGGCTTGCCATCAGAGCCGGTGATGGATTTCGTCCACATCGCCTCGATCTCCTTGGCGACCTTTGCCGGCATCGGCACATAATCGAGTTCCTCGGCCATCTTGCCACCCTTGGCATAAGCCCAGGCGAAGAATTTGAGCGCCGAAGTTGCCGCCCCCGCGTCTTGAGGCTGCTTGGGAATGAGGATGAAAGTTGCGGCCGTCATTGGCCAGGACGACGCACCGGGCTGGTTCGCCAGGATCACGCCGTAGCCCGGCACCGAATTCCAATCGGCATTGGCCGCCGCGGCTTGGAACGCGTCACTGGTCGGCGCGACGGTCTTGCCGACCTTGTTCGTCATTTTGGTAAAGACGAGTTTGTTCTGCAGCGCATAGGCGTATTCAACGTAGCCGATCGAGCCTTTGGTTTGACCGACATTATTAGAAACGCCTTCGTTGCCTTTGGCGCCGATGCCAACTGGCCATTCAACCGAAGTGTTGAAACCAACCTTCGATTTCCACTCATCGCTGACCTGGGCGAGATAATAAGCGAAATTGAAGGTGGTACCGGAACCGTCGGAGCGATGCACGACGGCGATCGCCGTCGACGGCAGTTTGGCATTCGGATTGAGTTTTTTGATCGCCGGATCGTCCCATGTCTTGATGTCGCCAAGGAAGATCTTGGCGAGCGTCGGCCCGTCGATCACCAGATCGCCGGCGTTGACGCCGTCGAGATTGATTACCGGCACGATGCCGCCCATGACCATCGGGAACTGCACCAAGCCATTCTTGTCGAGCTCTTCGCCCTTGAGCGGCGCATCGGTGGCGCCGAAGGTGACGGTTCTGGCTTCGATCTGCTTGATCCCGCCACCCGAACCGATCGATTGATAATTGAGCCCGACGCCGGTCTCCTTTTTATAAGCGTCCGCCCATTTGGCGTAGATCGGATAAGGGAACGTGGCGCCGGCGCCGGAAATATCTTCGGCGGCGGCAGGCACGATCGCTGCGGCCAGAAAACCGGCGACGGCAATGGTCCTGATATGTTTCACTGTGTTCTCTCCTGTGGATGGTATCCGAGGCGACGAGCTGCCGAGCCGCGTGTGGTCAACGCGGTCCGTGGGAAATTCCGTCGCCGTGGATTAGAACGCTGCATCGAGGCTTGCCCTGTGGGGGGTGCTGCAGCAGGCGGCACGGTTAGACCTAGCGCATAGCCGTTCTATGAAGCTTGCGTGACAATCAGATGACAACGCAAAGCATTGAAAACACGATTGTTCATCGCGCGGGCGGTGCGATCGCGGTGGGCAGGTGCACGGTGAAGGTCGCGCCGTCGCCCGGCGCACTGGAGATGGTCAGCCGGCCGCGGTGGCGATTGAGAATGTGCTTGACCAGCGCCAGGCCAAGCCCGGTGCCGCCTTGGGCGCGGCTCTCGGTAACGTCGACACGATAGAAGCGCTCGGTCAGGCGCGGCAGATGTTCGGGGGCGATGCCCGGGCCGTAATCGCGAACGCTGACTTGCGCCTCCGGCTCGCCTTCTGCCGACGAGCCCGGCCCGAGTTTGATGTCGACCCGGCGTCCGGCGGCGCCGTATTTGAGCGCGTTCTCGACCAGGTTCTCAAAAATGCGGAGCAATTCGTCGTGATCGCCGAGCACGGTCAACGCGCCGGCATTTTCGACATTGACGGTAACGCCGCGGTCGCGCGCCAGGCTCTCGAGCCCGTCTGATACTTGCCGAATGATCGGCACCAGATCGACCGGAGTATCGGGGCGGCGATGCGCATTCAGTTCGATGCGCGACAATGACAATAGATCGTCAATCAAGCGCGCCATGCGCCGCGCCTGCTCCTGCATGATGGAGAGAAAGCGGGCGCGGGCCTTGGGATCTTCCTTTGCCGAACCTTGCAAGGTTTCGATGAACCCCAACAGCGCGGCGAGCGGCGTGCGCAATTCGTGGCTGGCGTTGGCGACGAAGTCGGCGCGCATCTCCTCGACCCGGCGCAAAGGCGTGAGATCGTGAAAAGTCATCAACACGAAATCGGGACCGCGACTGTTCGGGTCGCGCTTGACCGGCGTCACGACCGTCTCATACCAGCGATCGAGCGGCACGCGCTCGGAAAAGACGACCCGCTGCTCCTCGCCCTCTCTGCTGGCGCGGCCGATCGCCTCGATGAGTTCCGGCATGCGCAGCGCAAAGGATACCGGCTCGCCCTGGCGCAAGGCCGGCGCAAGCGCACGGGCGCGATCATTGAGCGCGAGCACGCGGCCGTCGCGATCGAGTGCAAGGACGGGATCCGGCAATCCGGCAATGAGAATGCGCAGCAGATCGTCGCCGGGTTGTACGCTGACGATGGGCTCGGCGAAGCGACCGCGCTCGGCAGACGAACGCAGCGCCGGAACCGCGGCTGCGGCGACGACCGCAAACCCGACCACAGCGTAGGACACCGGCAGCGTGCCGATGACGGCAAGAATCGCGAAAACCAGCGCCGCCGCCGCGATCACAATACCGCCGCGCCAGTGCGTTGCGCCAGGACGTGTTCGATCGTCGGCAATGCTCATGGAATCCCTCACGGCGGCGCGACGGCCGCCGGATTATGGCACGTCCGATGTCCCGCGAACGCGCGCATCCGCGTCGCCAAGCGGCGGCGAAGCCGCCGAAGAGAGGCGGCGCATGCCGCGGCTGAGCAAAATTTCGCGGGTGCCGAGCACGGCTAGTGAGAGCACGAACGGAACGACGTAATAAAGCAATCGGAACAACAGAAGGCCCGCAAGCAAATCTTCTTTGTCGAACTGCCACAGCGCCACCAGCATTGCGGCGTCAAACACGCCGAGACCGCCGGGCGCGTGACTGGCGAATCCTAGCAGCGTTGCGGCGACGAAAATTACCGCTACCGTAACGAAGCCGAGATTCGGCTCGTCCGGCACCAGCATGTACATGGCGGCGGCGCAGCAGGCGAGATCGACGATGCCGATTGCGATTTGCAATAGTGTTAGTGGCCCACCTGGCAACGTAACTTGCCAACCTTCGCGGCCGATCACGCGCGGCTTGACCCAGACCCAGGCGACATAAGCGGAGAGCATGGCAATGATAACGAGCGCGAGCAGCCGATTGCTCCACAACGGCAACTGATCCAGCGCGCGTGCGGCCTGCGGCGCATACAGGACGCCGAGACCGAGCACGGTCGCATTGCCGAGCCAAAAAGTCAGGCCAGCCACGAAACAGATTTTAGTGACCTCGATGACGCTCAATCCCCAGCCGGAATAGATGCGGTAACGCACCGCGCCGCCGGAGAACACGCTGGCGCCGACATTGTGACCCACGGCGTAGCTGGTAAAGCCGGCGAGAGCCGCGACGCGATAAGGCAGGTCCGAACGCCCGATCGTGCGCAGCGCAAACAGGTCGTAAAAGGTGAGCGTGAGATAGCCGCCAGCGACGAAAAGGGCGGCGAAGAAGAGCGTGCGCCAGTCGGTCGCCTCGATGGCGTCGATAAGTTCATCCAGATCGATGTCGCGCAGGATGCGATACAGCACCAGGACCGCGACGACTATGATGGTGAGGCTTAGTGCAAAGCCAAGCCGGCTGAAGCCAACCTTATCGAAAAAGCGCGCGATCCCGCGCGGGCGGCCTAGCATGCCATGCTCCGGGTCGGCTGTTTGCGCATCCATCGTCAGTTCCGTTGGTCTCCTAAGGCATGAACCCCGCGAAGCCTGCCATGTACTTCATCATGCCGTGTACTTCACGCCAGGGAAGATCGCTGTTTGGGAAAAATCATTCCCAAACGTCGCCGCAACGCCTGAGGCCGATCCAGTTCCGAAGCTTTTGCATTGGTACACGAGGTTTCCAGTTCCGCCACAGCGCGACAGGCTGACATAGCTCACCTATATATGCCCACGTAATGTGACCACCTGCCGCCGTCGTCGGGATTCATATGCCTGAGGAGTTACGAACTTCGCAATTGCTCACCGCCTGGTCACCCCCTAGCAGGTGTTTTGTCGAATGTCTTGAGAGATATCTTGGGGCGGCGTGAGCCGGCAGGCACGTTACGCTTGCGTCGAGTCGCTCAGCCACGCCTTGCAACGGCTACGACGAGAAAAGTTTAAAGTAGCAAAACCTATAACAATGAATCGAGAGACCGAAATGATCGACCGTCCCATTGCACGAAGAACTTTGCTCACTCAGACCAGCTTGGTTGGCGCGGCATTTGGCGCCGGATTTGCTTTCGGCCTCTCGCCGGCCCAAGCCAGAGCCGCCGCCCCTGATGGAGTGTGGAGTCAGGATTATTGGGCGAATAAGAGTGACACCAAGCTTGCGATATACCGCAAGTACCTTCCGAGAGCCCAACCCGACAAACCGCTCCCGGTGCTGTTTCTCGTACATGGCTCCTCGTTGTCGGCGCGCTCGAGTTTCGATCTGGAATTCCCGGACGGCGATTACTCGCTGATGGATGTGTTCGCCCACTACGGCTTCGACGTCTGAACCATGGATCACGAGGGCTTTGGCCGTTCGTCCAAGACCTCGGGCACGTCGGATATCGCCAGCCGGGTCGAAGACCTCAAAGCGGCAATGGCGCTCGTACAACGCGAAACCGGCCGCGGCAAAGTCCACATGTTCGGCGAGTCCTCTGGTGCGATCGCCGCGGCAGCCTTCGCACAGGCCGAGCCGGATCGAGTCGATCGGCTCATTCTCGCCGCCTTCACCCATAAGGGAGAAGGCGCGGTGGAAATCGAGCGGCGCCGAGCGCACATTGAGGAGCTACGCGCCAATTCGAAACGTACGCGCGATGCCGCTATGATCCGCTCGATATTCACCCGCGACGGCCACCCGAGCCTCTACGATCCGGCCATGGTGGATGCGCTCGTCAACAGCGAAATGCCATACGGCGATACGGTGCCTAGCGGCAGTTATGTTGATATGGCCGTGAACCTGCCGCTGACCGATCCGACCAGGATGCGCTCGCCGGTGCTGATGACGCGCGGCGAATGGGACGGCAATTCCACCGATGACGATCTGCTTGAGTTTTTCCGCAAGCTGCCGAACGGCGATCGTCAATATGTTATCCTGCCGAACACCGCGCACAGCCAGGTTTTCAGCAAGAATCGCCTTGCTGTGGTACGCAATGAAGAATTTCCTCGACGCGCCGGCGCCGGTGGCGAGTTGAGTTTCGTCATTGCCTGGCCGAGCTAAAGGGCCCCCGCGAAGAGCGAGCCCGGGATCTATAATCCCGGACTTAAAGATTGGCGCAAACCTCACCGCTCGTGATTTGCATTCCGGGCTCGCGCTATGCTCGCTCCGGAATGACTAGGGCGTCTATGGCAATATGTTCCTGACGGCCAGTAATAGCCCGATAAGACCAAGGCAGGAGACGAATAGCTTACTGCAACGCATGAGCAGGATGTGCCGCCGAATTCTTTGAATCGCCAGATTAACTTCGCTCAATTTTCCGATCCTCCGGACCCCAGATTATACCCGCGCATCAATTACGTGCAGCTTCAGGAAGTGGTTGCATTGTGGGGTTGCTCACGGCCTCAAGCACGGCCTCACGCCACTCGCGTTTGATGGGTAAAATTGGCGGCATTGGCGACGTGTCGGGAGGGAGGGTCGGTGCCGCTACCGTATCGACCCGCTCCGTGGCCGAACCCTTTCGCATAAACGCATTGTAAATCAGCCACTGGCCGCGATTGCGGCGCCCTCGTATCGGGAAACGGCTAACGATGGAGGACAGCGCGTAGAACGTGTCATAGGCCTGCAATTGCCCAAGGCGCAACTCATCACCGGACATCTGCGCTGGGCGATAGACCACCTGACCCTGATCATATTTGTCCCAATCGAAGGAGATAATGCGATTTGCCTTCTTCATTTCATACCAAGTGAGTGTCCCAGGATATGGCGTGAGGACGGAATAGGCGCAGGCGTCGTAGTTGCTTTCACGGTTGAACCGTACGGTTTCCTCGAATACCGAGCGATCGTCGCCATCGAAGCCAAACATGAACAGTCCGAACACCATAATTCCGTAGGAATGGATCTTCTCGACCAAAGCAGCGAAGTTTTCTGGTCTATTCACGTGCTTATGTACGCTTTTAAGAGTCGCGCGCGATATCGACTCGAAACCGATGCTCAGCATCGTGCATCCGCTGTCGGCTGCCAGATCGAGCATCTCATCGTCCTGCGCGAGTTTTGAGGTAACGCCAGCCTGCCACCGAAATCCGCGGCCCTTCATGGCGCGCATCACTTGCTTCGGGCGCTCGGGCGTGCCGAAGAAATCGGCATCGTTGATGGAGATGAAGCGCGATCCGCAATTCTCCATTTCGCGAACCACCTCATCCACCGGCCGATAGCGAAATTTAAGGCCGTTCATCAGTGGTTCGGCACAGAACGTGCATCCCTGATGGCATCCGCGCGAGGTCTGAATGAAGGTTCGGTTCACATATCGGTGCTTCTTCAGAAGGTCGTAACGCGGCATCGGCATCCCAACCATTGAATGCAGAGCCTGCGATTTGTATGAACCGCGCATAGACCCATGGCTGAGATCGTCCAGCAAGCGATCGATGACGAGCTCAACCTCGCCGATGACCACCGCATCGCAGTGCTTAAGCGCTTCCTGCGGCATAAAGCTCGGATGTACGCCGCCCATGACGACTGGCACGCCCCTGGTGCGAAATTGATCGGCAATTTCGTAGCCGCGGTTGACGTAACTTGTCATCGCTGAAATCCCGACCAGGTCGGCCTTCAAATCGAAGTCGATCACTTCGATGTTTTCGTCTGTGAGAATGACTTCGTACTGATCACGGGGGATGGACGCAGCGACTGCCAGCAAGCCGGCCAGCGGAGAATAGAGCGCCCGGTTCATGTACAGCGGCCGGGTGGTCAGAGAGTCCGTCTTTGGATTGATGAGATGAATGATGCGGGTGGCCACAAAACTCCCCTACAAAGTGCCTGCCAGCCTAACGACGCCGGGACGCGTAGGTTTCCTCGTAGGTTCAAAATAGATGCCATCGTGAGCTCAGGGACAATGATCGTAGCGGGAAGCTGAACATTTTCAGGCAAATCGGCGCGCTGAGCTTAGTCGGGAACCGCACTTATGAGCGTTGTCGGTTCTTCTTCACAGCTGGAATTGAACTAGCCAAGCTCCCCGTCGGCAAAAAACTGCCGCAGCTCGCGGTATGTCTCTTCGGGCGCCTCCTCGGAAAGATAGTGCCCGCAGGGCAACGCTTTGGCGCCGCGAATGTCGCTCGCGTAACGGTGCCAGATGTCTTCCGGTTTATGATTGCGGCCGACGCCGCCGGTTGCGCCCCATAACAACAGCACTGGGCAGTCGATTTTTCGTCCGGCGGCGAAATCCGCCGTGTCCGTGTCGAGATCGACGCCGTGGGCGGCGCGATAATCCTCGCACATGGCGTGGATGGTCGCTGGGTTGCGGAAATAGCGCTTGTATTCCGCGAGCGCTCGCGGATCGAAGAAGCTTAAGCCCTGTGCGGTCTTGGCGAGCTTCTTTTCAATAAAATAATCCGGGTCGGCGCCCATCAGCCGTTCGGGAAAATCATACGGCTGGATCATGAAAAACCAATGCCACGAGAATGTGCCCCAGGCGCGCGTGACATTGTTGAGGAGATGGTGCTGCGGGAGGATGTCGAGAATAGCGGCGCGCACCACTTTGTGTGGATGATCGAGGCACATGCGGTGCAGGACGCGCGCACCGCGGTCATGCCCGGCGGCGTAGAAGCGCTCGTGGCCGAGCGCCGCCATGACTTCGACCTGATCCTGCGCCATGGCGCGGAATGAATAATTGCCATGGTCTGCGCCACCCGGCGGCTTTTCGGAATCGCCATAGCCGCGCAGATCCGTCGCCACGACCGTGAACTCTTGCGCCAGCCGCGGCGCAAATTTGTGCCACGATAAATGGCTGAACGGATTGCCGTGCATAAGCAGGAGCGGCGGACCCTTGCCGCCATGGACCGTGACGATGCGCGCGCCACTGGTCTTGATTTCGGCGCGGGTGAAATTATCGAACATCGCGCACGATCACTTGCGCCGCGGCTTATCCAAGCCGAGTTCGCTCCAACGCGCCCTGACCGCGGCGATGTCTTCGGCCGCCGGCCAGACCAGCGGTGGAAAGCGCGCGCCGTCGAATTCGGGATCGGGATCGTAATCAAGATTCATGGTGGCATCGATCAGCACGCGATTCCATTTGCCGGTGCCGTAGAGCGAAGTGTTGCGGTCGCGTTTGCGCGTCGACGGATCAAGGCCCAAGCCGAAGGTCGCCGGCATGATGACGATATCGTCCTCGCCGGCATTGACGCGATAGGCGATCGCCCAATCGACCGCGGCGTAGTCGTGAATGTCGATGTCGTCGTCGACGACAGTGACGTGCTTGTAGCGCACGTGGCCGGCTGAACTGCCCCACAGCGCGTTGGCGACTTGTTTGGCCTGGCCGCGATAACTTTGTTTGATCTGGACCAGGATATTAACGCCGGCCTGCACCGGCGGACACCACACATCAGTCACGCCGGGGACGCCGGCGCGATCGAGCACATTCCAGGCGGTCGCCGCGCGCATGATCGAAGAGCACATGCCGTTTTCAGAGAAGCAGCCGGGCAACGAACCTTCGATAGTGCCGCGCAGGATCGGATCCTTGCGATGGGTGATGGCCGTGACGCGGATGGTCGGTTTGGGCGAGCGGTCGCCGGCGATATAGCCGGTGACTTCGGCAAACGGGCCTTCCATCAGGAATTTCGACGGATCGAGCTGCAGATAACCTTCGATTACGATCTCGGCGCTGGCCGGCACCATCAGATCGACGGTCTCGCCTTTGACCAGATCGACCGGCGCGCCGCGAATGGCGCCGATCACGTCATATTCGCACAAGCCCTTCGGCACCGGCGAGCCGGCGACAAAGCCGAATGATGGCTCCCAGCCGATCGCCACCGCGATCGGCATTTCGTTGTGGCCGGCCTGCTGCCAGGCGGTAACGTGGTGGCCGATATGCTGCGCCCGCCACATCAGGATCGGGATCTTGTCCTTGCCACCGATCATGCCGCGATAAATGCCGACATTCATTACGCCGCTTGTCGGATCCTTGGTCACCACGCCGCCATAGGTGAGGATGTAGCGGCCGCCGTCGGCTCGATTCCATTGCGGCACCGGAAACTCGTAAAGATCGATGTCGTCGCCTTTGACCACGTTCTCCTTCACCGGGCCGGTCTTGACCACTTTCGGCGGCAGGCTTTGCGAGAGGATATTGCGGCCGAGCCGCACCAGCTCGCGGGGATGGGTGTCTGGCGGCAAGCCGAACATCATGGCGACGCGGCGAGCGCTCGAGAGCCCTCCGGTGAAAACTTGCCGACAACGGGCATTGGCGCCGTAGTCACGGATATTGCCGAACAAGAGCGCAGGCCCGGTGCCGGCGCCTTGCGCGAGGCGCGCAATCGTGCCGAGCTCGATATTCCAATCGACTTCGGCGTCGATGCGCTGCAGTTCGCCGGCGCCGTCGAGCGCCTTGATCCAACCGCGCAGATCGCCAAACGCTACTGGCTTTCGCTCGCTCGTCATTGCTTATCCGGGCCTCCGTCCGCCTGGCGCCGGCGTTCTTCGCTTTCCCTGTCGATCCTGTCAAGAAAGGCCGGTTGCGTCATTGCGAGCGAAGCGAAGGAATCCAGGAAAGCCCGTGTGGACTGGATTGTTTCGTCGCTTCGCTCCTCGCAATGACGAACGAGGCCATCTCGCGACGCAATGCGGCATCTGCTAATTCAGCATTCATGACCGATGACGAACGCAGAATTCTGATCGCCGGCGGCGGGCCGGTTGGGCTGCTGTGCGCCTGGCTTCTTGGCCGCCGCGGATTGCCGGTGCGGCTGTTCGACAACAACAGCGGCTTGCAAGCCGATCCGCGCGCCGCGACCACCCATCCGGCGACGCTCGATCTGTTGGACGAGGACCTTGTCGGCGACATGGCGCGCGTCGGCCTCGTTGCGCCAATTTTCCAGTTCTGGGACCGGCCGAGCCAGCAATTGGTCGCGCAGTTCGATCATGCCGTTCTTGCGAACGACACACGGCATCTATTCGTCGTGCAATGCGAACAGTTCAAGACCGCAAAGCTGATCCTGGAGCGGCTCCAGCGCTATCCGAATGTCGAAGTGTTGTTCGATCACGAAGTCGTCGATGTGTCGCAAAGCACGGATGCCGTGAGCGTAGAGGCGCGCAGGTCCTCGGGCGCGGTTTCGCATCACCGCGGCGCCTATCTCATTGGCGCCGATGGCGGGCGGAGCACGGTGCGGCGTCGTTCCGGAATCAAATTCGCAGGCTTTACCTGGCCGGAGCGCTTTATCGTTCTCACCACGCCTTTCGATTTCGAAGCCGGGCGCGGCTATTGCTATCGCAGCTACTTCGCCGACCCCGGCGCGTGGTGCAATTGCTTCAAGGTCTCGGCCGATGGGCCGCCCGGACTTTGGCGCACGGTCTATCCGACTGATCCGGCGCAGAGCGAGCAGGAGATATTGAGCGACGCCGGCGTGCAGGCGCGCATGCAGTCGTTTTTTCCGTCGCCACAGCCTTACGAGATCATCCATCGCAATCTTTACGTCACGCATCAGCGCGTCGCCGAAACCTTCCGCCAAGGCCGGGTGCTCCTTGCCGGCGACGCCGCGCATGTCAACAATCCGATCGGCGGCATGGGATTAAACGGCGGCATCCAGGACGCGGTGAACCTCGCCGACAAGCTGGTGCGCCTCTTTCTCGACGGCGCCTCCGAGCGCCTGCTCGATCTCTACGACCTGCAGCGCCGCACCGTCGCGATCGAGTTTGTGCAAGAACAATCCATCGCCAACAAAAAGCGGTTGGAAGCGCACGACCCGACAGCGCGGGCGCGCAATCTCGACGAGCTCCGCGAAAGCGCGGCCGATCCCGAACGCGCCCGCCAATTCCTCTTACGCACCTCGATGATCGCGAGCCAGCGCCGGGCGGAGGCGATGACGTTGGCGGCGTGAGGGTCTATGCTGCAAAAAAATCGCATCTGCCCGCGAACGCCTCCCCTGATTGAGCCCCTGCAATTCCTGCAAACGCTTTGAGTATTTCCGATGAAAGGGATCAATCACCTGGTGCTGGCCGGCCATGACCTCGAGGCCATGCGTTCGCACTATGCGGCTTTGGGATTTACGATCACGCCGCGCGGTCAGCATCCGTTCGGCACCGGCAATTCTCTCATTCAGTTGCGCGGCACTTATATCGAACTGCTTTCCGTCACCGCGCCACAAGATGTCGCCGAGTATCGCGCCGGACATTTCTCCTTCGGCGCCTTCAATCGCGATTATCTCGCCCGTCACGACGGCTTCTCGATGCTGGTGCTCGATACGCCGGATGCGCGCGCGGATGTCAAAGCCTGGCGCGCGGCCGGGCTGCAAACCTACGCTCCGGTTGATTTCTCAAGAGCGGCGACGATGGCTGACGGCCAAGAGGTCACCGTCAGCTTTTCGCTCTCCTTTGTGAGCCATCCGGCAGCGCCCTGGCTCGGCCTGTTCGCCTGCCAGCATTACCGGCCCGAATATTTCGCTCAGCCGCACTATTTGCAGCATGCCAATGGCGCAATGGCGGTTGAAGATGTTTGGATCGTGGGCGAAGCAGCGATCGATCTTGCCGGGTTCATGCAAACCGTCACCGGCGCTAAGGCCAGCAGCGAAGATCCGTCCGTCACAACGCTGCAAACGCGAATAGGCTCGATCGTACTGGCGCGCCCGCAAGCGTTTGAGAACGCCTTCGGCTCGCCCGCGCCGCATCCGCAAGACGGGCCGCAGCTCGCCGCGTTTACCGTTGCGTGCCAAAAGCTGGGCTCGCTCACGGATTTGCCGAAAATCGGTAACCGCTACATCCTGGCGCCGGAGAAAAATTTTGATACCGCAATCGGCTTTGTCGAAACTCCCAAGAAAACTCCCGAGAGGTGAACCTATGCGCATGTTCCAGCTTTGCGTCTGCGGCGAGCCGCTGCAATGCAACGAGCAACCGACGCCGAAACCGACCGGCAGCGAGGTGCTGCTTAAAGTGCTCGCGACAGGGGTCTGCCACAGCGATCTGCACCTCGCCGACGGCTGGTTCGATCTCGGCGGCGGCAAGCGGCTCAGCCTCGCCGACCGCGGCATGAAGCTGCCGGTGACGCTCGGCCACGAGAATGTCGGCGAAGTGGTGGCGGTTGGGCCGGACGCCAAGGGCGCGAAGAGCGTGCGCATCGGCGCGCGCATGCTTGTCGATCCTTGGATCGGCTGTGGCAATTGCGGGCCGTGCCGGCGCGGCGAGGAAAATCTCTGCCGCGCGATGAAAAGCCTCGGCGTGTTCGCCAATGGCGGCTACGCCGACCACGTGATGGTGCCGCATCCGCGGTATCTTTTCGACATCGGCGATCTGGCGCCCGAGCGCGTCGCGCCCCTCGCCTGTTCAGGGGTGACGACTTTCGGCGCCTTGAAAAAAGTGCCGACCTTGACCAGCGAGCCGACGGTGATCATCGGCGCCGGCGGGCTCGGCCTGATGTGTCTTGCTTTGCACCAGAAGATGGGCGGGCATTCGGCGATTGTCGTCGATATTGATCCGGCGAAGCGCAAAGCGGCGAAAGACGCTGGCGCGGCTCACGTCGTCGATGGCGGCCTGGCCGATGCGGCGGGCCAGATCATCGATCTTACCCAAGGCGGCGCCTGGGCGGTCATCGATCTCGTCGGCTCATCGCAAAGCGCGCGCGTCGGCTACGACAGTCTGATTAAGGGCGGGAAATACATCATCGTCGGGCTATTCGGCGGCAACATGACGGTGTCATTGCCGCCAATTCCGATGCGCGCGCTGACGATCCAGGGCTCTTATGTCGGCAGCGTCCCGGAAATGGCGGAATTGATGGAGCTCGTTCGCCGCACCGGGGCGCCGCAGGTCCCGGTCGCGACCAAGCCGCTCGACGATGTGAACGCAGTGATGCAGGATTTGCGCGCGGGCAAGGTGATTGGCCGCGTGGTGCTGACGCCCTAAAGCGAAATGGGATTAGGTTGGATAACCATTTCGCTTTAGCTCGTTATTTGAGCATGATCTTTTCGGAAAACCGGTATCCACTTTTCCGGATCATGCTCTAAGCAAAATTTGGTGAAACCATGCAACGCAAGGTGATTATTTCATGCGCCGTTACCGGTTCGGCCGACACGCCGGGCCGCAATCCGGCGGTGCCGGTCACGCCCGAGCAGATTGCCAACTCGGCCATCGACGCCGCCAAGGCCGGCGCAGCCATCGTGCACATCCACGTGCGCGATCCGAAGTCCACCAAGCCGAGCATGGACACCGCGCTCTACCGCGAGGTCGTTGAGCGGATCAGAGGCAGCGGCACCGACGTGCTGATCAATCTCACCACCGGGCCGGGCGCGCGTTTTACTCACGACGAACGCGATCCGGCGAAACCGGGGCCGGACAGCGTGCTCAAATCGCCGGAAGACCGTGTGCGTCACATCGTTGAGCTCAAGCCCGACATTTGCAGCCTCGACATGGGTAGCCTCAATATGGGCGACCGCGTCTTCATTAATACGCCGAAGCATCTCCAAGCGATGGCGGCGGCGATCAAGGATGCCGGCGTGATGCCCGAGCTTGAAGTGTTCGAGACTGGTCATCTGCTGCTAGCCAAACGTTTCATCGAGAATGGCTACGTCAAGCCGCCCGGCATGTTTCAGATCTGCCTGGGCATTTCCTGGGGCCAGCCGGCGACGCCCGAGGCCATGACTTATATGCGGAATCTTTTGCCGCCGGATGCGCCGTGGTTTGCCTTCGGCATTTCGCTGCATCAATTCCCGATGGTGGCGCAGACGGTTTTGCTCGGCGGCCATCCGCGCGTCGGCCTCGAAGACAACATCTATCTCGAGAAGGGCAAGCTCGCGCCAAGCAATGCGGCGCTGGTCGAGAAGGCGGCAGAGATTATCGCCGTTCTCGGCGACCAGGTTGCAACGCCGGCAGAGGCGCGAGCGATCCTCGGCTTGGCGGCGAGTAATGTGTGACTTCAGTCGCTCAAGGAAATTGTAATAGGGCTACCTTCTCCTCCCCCTGAAAGGGAGAGGTCGGCGGCTGAAAGCCGCCGGGTGGGCGTCCACCGGGACGAGTGATTCAGTGACCCCTCCCTGGCGTGCTTCACGCCTTCCCTCCCATTCCAGGGGAGGAGAAATTTCATGTACGCATTGTAAGCGGGAGGGCTGAACATCATGGATTTGGGCATCAAGGGCTTGCGTGTGATTGTCACCGCCGGCGCCGCCGGCATCGGCCGCGAGGTCGCGCGCGCTTTTTTGCGCGAGGGTGCGCCGGTTCATATTTGCGACGTCGATCGCCACGCGCTGGCTGAGCTTGCAACGAGCGACCCTAAACTGAAGGCGTCGCTGTGCGACGTCTCCGACCGCGAAGCAGTGGCGCGTTTCATCGATACCGCGGCCGACGCGCTCGGCGGACTCGATTGCCTCGTCAACAATGCCGGCATTGCCGGCCCGACCGGGCGCGTCGACGAAATTCCGCCGGAAGAATGGGATCGCACGCTCGCCGTGAACATCACCGGACAGTTCAACTGCGTGCGTGCCGCGCTCCGGCACCTCGCCAACAGCGCCAATCCATCGATCCTCAATTTGTCATCGGTGGCCGGCCGTCTCGGCTTTCCAATGCGGACTCCTTATGCCGCTTCGAAATGGGCGGTGGTCGGCTTCACCAAATCGCTCGCCATGGAGCTTGGGCCGCTCAACATTCGCGTCAATGCGATCCAGCCTGGCGCCGTGGAGGGCGACCGCATCCGGCGGGTCTTTGCCGCCAAGGCCCAGGTCCGCGGTGTGTCGATGCAGACGATTCAGGACGAAGCCATGTCGCATGCGTCGATCCGGCAAATGATCGCGCCGCAACAGCTCGCCGACATGATGGTGTTTCTTGCCTCCCCGCGCGGCCGCACGATTTCCGGTCAAGCCATCAGCATCTGTGGCGACGTGCAATCGCTCGTCTGAGCCGAGTTAGGCCAACGTCGGCCCTTACCTGACCCGGTACAACGCATGCCGCCGGTTGCGGGTGAACGGCCGCACATGGCTCGGCCAACGTCCGGCTTCGACCGCCTTGGCCCATTCGGGGCTGACCAGCACATGCGGGCCGTCGATCTCGTAGACCGCGGAATGGCGTGCCCCTTCATGCGCGACTTTTCTTTCTTCGCCGCCGATGCTCATCGCGAACGGCTCGCCCTCGAGACGCGTCACCGCGTGCACGCCCGGCACTTTCAGAAGATTGGGGACGTGCTCGGTGTCGTAGACCTCGTGGAACAGCGCTTCCTTGTCAGGGTCCACATCCATGCTGGCGATGAACAGATATTTGGCTTTGATCGGCATTGGATTCCTTTGCGTGTTTTGAGGGCTGAAGGCGAAACACTTTCTGAATTTATTTGAACCGCTCCGACGGCGGGGCGATCTCGGTGACGAGATCGCGAATGAGCGTTTTGTTGGGAAGCGGCGTGAGCGTCATTTCTCGCGGCTCGAGCCGCGCCGTGCAGGCGTAAACAGTTTCGCCGTCGAGCTGGATCATGCATTCCTTGCAGGCATTGGCATTGATGCAGGAAAAGCGGATCGCGAGACTGGGGTCTTTGTTGATGCGCAACCAGCGCAAACCGTCAAGCACCGATTGCCCGGGCTCGAATGGCACTTCGAAAATCTCCCATCGCGCCGGTTCGCTGGAGGTACCGCGGCGGATTTTTAGTGTGGCAACGGCGGTCATCGATATGTGTGCCGCGATGGGGTTATTGACGCGGCGCGAACCTCCCTCCCCCTGAAAGGGGGAGGGTCGGGGTG
>Ga0310915_10000044_pt1 | contig 71816 bp, 73 predicted proteins | sample GREbulkMGAN111_FD_202508 | JGI IMG/M metagenome (GOLD analysis project Ga0310915, IMG submission 202508) | Lab enrichment of tropical soil microbial communities from Luquillo Experimental Forest, Puerto Rico - GRE.bulkMG.AN111 | ecosystem: Environmental > Terrestrial > Soil > Tropical forest >...
CGACCGCGGCAAGATCCTCGTGCCAATCGAAGGCCGGTGAGCCGCGCTCTAGCGGTTATGTGTTGGAGCAATATCGCGAAGGAAGGCGGCAAATGTCCGCGCCATTTCTTCCGGTTGTTTCGATGAAAAGCATATGCGGCCCGCGTGAGAGCACGGCAAAACGCGCCGCCGGGATGGCGTCCGCTATCCGCTGTACGACCGGGGGCGGCGAAGATTTGTCGTGTTCGCCCGCAATGGAGAAAGTCGCGGCAGCGTGTGGACGTCGCCCTTGGCGTACCACGCGGCCGCCCAACCATTCGGATCGTCCGAGAGAAGTCGTTCGCGCACGGGTCTGTCCTTGCCGGCCGCGCGAAAAGGGGCTGTGAACCACCGATCGAGGGTCGCTTCGGGTACATCAGCCATGCCGCTGTGTCGCGCATCGTCGCCGCGCTTCCGTGCGATTTCCACGGCTCTCCGCTGTCTGCGTCGCGGTGCAGGCGCAGATCGCAAGCGCGCTTACGGCTTGCGGATATTTGAGCGCGGACACCATTGCCACCATGCCGCCGAACGAGAAGCCAGCGATTGCCGCCGACGCGAAGTTGATTTCGTACAGAGGCTTATGCAGATCGTCAGCATAGTCCTCGAGCGAGCTCATCGGCACACTCATGCGGCTCTCGCCGTGACCGCGTTGGTCGAGCGTGAGTAAGGTGAATTCCTGCCGCAAGATACGGGCTACGGGGGAAAGAAACGACAAATCAAGGCCGATTGGGTGCAGCAGTACCACGTGTGGCCCGTTTCCACCGAGTTCGTACTTGAGCGAGCTCATCGCGCTTTACCCTTGGAGTAAAGCACTCTTCCAACCTGTGAGGTTCCGCGATGACGAAGCCTGGATTGCTCTTGTTTATGACCGACATCGATGCCGCGCACGAAACCGAATTCCACCGCTGGTACGAGGAGGAGCATATTCGCGAACGCCTGGCGATCCCGGGATTCCTTACGGCCCGACGTTTCCAGACGCTCGAAGGAAGTCCGAAATATCTGGCCATCTATGATCTCGAGAGCCCCGGCGTACTGCGCTCTCCCGAATACCAGCTCATGATTGGAACTGGGAAAACGCTATGGACGCGACGCATGGAGCAGCTGTTCGTCAATGCTCGGCGCAACGTTTACGTCGGGATTTCGGAGCGGCGTCGCTGATTGCGGCATCGTTGCCGGGCCGCTCACGGGAGCAGAATTGAGGCGCCACTGGTGCGGCGGCTCTCAAGATCGCGGTGAGCGCGCGTAACATCAGCGAGAGGATAGCGCTGGTTAATCGGCACATTTACCGCGCCGCTTTTCATCATCGCAAACAAATCCTCGGCGCGCTCCAGCATTTCCTTGCGATCGTGCAGGTAGTCGGCAAGTCCGGCAAACGTGACGTAAAGCGATCCCATCCGGTTCAAGCGCCACAGATCGAACGGCGGAATCACGCCGCCGGCCGAACCGTAGAACACCGCAAGCCCGCGCCGGCGCAGGCATTTGAGTGAAGTCTCGTAGGTGCTACCACCTACGCCGTCGTAGACGACGGGCAGACCTTCGCCCTTTGTGATTTCGCGTACGCGTCCGACCACATCCTCTCGGGTGTACAGGATTGGGTAGTCGCAGCCGTTTTGCTTAGCGAGCGCGGCTTTCTCGGCAGTGCTCACGGTGCCGATCACCTTGACGCCGAGATGCTTGGCCATCTGGCATATGATGATCCCAACCCCGCCAGCCGCGGCCTGGACCAGGATCGTCTCGCCGCGTTTGATCGGATAGACGCCGCGAACAAGGTACTGCCCCGTTAGTCCTTTCAGGGTGGCTGCAGCGGCGGTTTGGTCATCGATCCAATCCGGGAGCCGGATGAGTCGCGTGACCGGCATCACGGTCTCCTGCGCATAGGCACGCGGCTTCTCTGAAGCATAGGCTACGCGATCTCCGGGCCGAACTTCGGTAACGCCTTCACCGACCGCTGTGACAACGCCAGCCGCCTCCATGCCGATGATGTGGGGGAAGTGGGGCAGTGGATAGCGCCCGGTGCGGAAGTGAATATCGGTGAAGTTAAGGCCGATAGCGGTATGACGGACCCGCGCTTCACCGACCCCCGGCGCCCCGACCTCAACCTTTTCATAGCGCAGTTCTTCCGGCCCGCCGGTCTTGTGCACGCGCACGGCGTAAACGGTGCTCATCGCTTGCCCGCTAGTTGATAACGCGCGCAACCGGGCGCACGGGCGCACCGTCCGAGCCTGCGATATTGAGTCCGAGAAACATGATTTCGGCACGGTGGCCGGCGAGTTGTTCGAGATTGGTGACATGCTCGGCGATTAGCACGCCTTGGCTGAGAAGTGTGTAATGCACCGGAAATGCAAAATCCGCCGGCCGACGCACCGTGGCAAGATCGGGGGTCGAGAAATCGACCCCGACGATTTTGGCGCCGTGCTTGACAAGCCAGCCAGCCGCCTCACCGGTGAGGCAAGCGTGTTCCATATAGCGCGGTGTATTGACGTGCTTTGCCCGTCCGGTTTCGATGAGCACGATGTCGCCTTCTCGCATGCGCGGGGTGGCGCGCTCGAGATCGGCGGCATCGATCACGCCATCATCGGCCACATCGAAATGCCAGATCACGCCGGCTCCGTAGAGGCGATCGAGCGGCACCTGGTCCATGGTGGGCCCGTCGCTGATAAAATGGCGAGGTGCATCGAGATGGGTGCCGTGATGCACCACCATGTGCACTTCTGTCACGTTGGCGCGGTGCTCGGGGATTTTAGCGATCTGTCTAATGCGCGGTTGCGGAAAAGAGGGAATGCGCGAGAGGTCCTCCGTGAGCCTATGTGAAAGGTCCGTCCATGCGCCGGCGGCGCCTGATATCTTGGGCACCGGAACATCGAGCCAGCCTTTCCAGCCAGGAATCCTATTTGTCGCGGTTTCACACATGCCGTTTGCCCACTATTTCTGGTTCGACCGATCGATCGGCCTTGATTCATTGCCACCGACAACGACCCCGGCCCACTCCTCGATCATCTTCACCAAGGTCGTATAATCATCGTTACCTCGCCCTTGCGTCATGGCGTGGAACCACAGCTGTACGACGTTTGAGCCGACCCACATCGGCACGTTGAGCTCGCGCGCTTCCTCAAGACAGAGAAGCACGTCCTTGTACATGGTCGACAATTTGCCACCGTAGTCAAAACTGCGGGTAAGCACCGAGGTCGGAAACTTGTCCATGGTGGCGCTGTTGCGGCCAGTGCTGGCGTTTACGGTATTGATAAGCACGCGCGCGTCGACCCCTGCCTTGACCGCCATCGCAGAGGCTTCGAAAGCGGCTGCCATGCCCGCCGCCGAAATCATATTGTTGGCGAGCTTTGTAACCTGGCCCAACCCCGGCGTTTCGCCCACGTAGAACACGTTGCGTGCAATTGCCTCGAACAACCTCTTCACCTTTGCGAACACGTCAGGCTTGCCCGCCACCATTGCTGATAACGTTCCGGCCCGCGCACCGCGCGGTCCGCCGCTCACAGGTGCGTCAAGTACGGCAATGCCAGATTTGCTTAGTTTGCTTGCGATTTCTTTGACCGTGCCCGATCCGATGGTCGACATCTCGACGTAGACTTCAAGCCCGCGGCATTCAGAAATACCGCCCGCCGCAAGTGCGACCTCGCGGCTGATCTCAGGCGAGGGGAGGCAAGCGAACGCGATCTCGCAGCCCTTTGCCGCCTCGCGCACGGACGGGCACGCGACCGCGCCGCGCGCGACGAGCGGGGCGGTAGCTGTCGGATTGGGGTCACAGATGCGAAGCTCATGGCCGGCGTCGATCAGTCGTTCCGCGATTGGCGCACCCATCGCGCCGCATCCGATGAAGGCAAGGTGTGCGGACACGCTTACTCCTCCCAAACTTTGCCAGTGGTCGAGGCGGTTTGCCCACCGTCGATCACCAATTCGGTGGCGTTGACGAAGCGCGATTCATCCGAGGCCAGATAAAGTACGCCGTAGGCGACGTCCCATGCCGAGCCAAGCGTTCCGGTCGGCACTGCCATCTGGCGCTCCTTGATTCTTTCCTCGTAGTCTTGCGGGTTGCTGCGTTTGAGACGGTCCGTGATACGCGGGGTTGCGATATAACCCGGCATCACACAGTTGCAGCGAATGCCCTTGGCCGCATACTGCACGCCGATGTTCTGCGAAAGCTGCTTAACCGCGCCTTTGGAGGCCGAGTAAGCGACGTTGGCGTAGGTGAAGCGGATGCCCGCGGTCGAAGAGTTGTTGATGATGGAACCGCCACCCTGCTTGAGCATCTGCGGGATCACTGCGCGACACGTCAGATACATACTCTTGACGTTGACCCGCATCAGACGGTCCCAATCTTCTTCTTTTACCTCGAGTGGGCCGCCGATAACCTGAAGGCCTACATTGTTGAACAGCACATCGATGCGACCATAGGTCTTGATGCAACTGGCGACCATGGTGTCGACCTCCGACGCGTTAGAGATATCGCACCGATGAGGGGTGCATTGTCCGCCTTCGCCGGAGATGATGCTGCAAGTCTCCTTGGCTGCGTCGAGATTTTGGTCGACCGCAAATACCTTGGCGCCTTCGCGCGCGAACAGGACGGCCGTGGCTCTGCCATTGCTCCACCCTTCTGCGATTGACCCCGCACCGGCAACGATCGCGACTTTATCTTCCAATCTTCTCACGTCGGTATCTTGCTTTGCTGGTGGGCTGATCGGGCCGGCATCAAAGCGATGCCGGCACGTGGGGCCGTCCAAAGTCTAGCTCTTTGGCCACTTTGCTTTGGCGAGCGCTCGGTCGGTCGGAAATACTGACACCGGTACGCCGCTCTGCCATTGCACGATCACGAGCGGAGCGCCAACGCGGCGGCCGTTCTCGTCAAATTTCACGACGCCCGGGAAGGCATCGGCCGCGGGTCCGCTTTTGAGTTCCATCTTGTGGATCTGTTCATTGACAGCGACCTTGTCGGCCTTGCCCGCGCGTTCGAGCGCTTCCTTGAGAATCCAGGTGTGACCATAGCCGGCAAGTCCGTCCTGAGTGATCCACGGCTCACCGGTCTGTTTCTTGTAAAGGTCGCTGATACGCTCCTGGCCCTTGAGCCCCCAGTTGGCAACAATAAACATTACGCCTTCCAACAGCTCGGGCGGCACGTTTTTCACGACTTCTGGCGCGCCCATATGTGCACCGTTGCCGATCACCGGGATTGCGCCTTTCGCCAAATGGAACTCATTCATCTTCTCGAGCCCGAGTTTGAGATCGGAGATGGTGGAGGAGATGAACAACAGGAATTCCGGTCGAGTGGACCGCACTTTTTGGATCAGTGGTGTCGCATCCGACAGCGGTGGCGTGTAGGTCTCGTCCAACACGACTTTCATTCCAAGCTTCTCGAGCCCGCCTTCGCGCATGGGTTTAAGGAAACTCACAGGCGATGCAGTGTTATCGCCGATGATTCCAGCAGTTTTTGGCGGCTTGCCTGTTGCCGCCTTGCCGAGTTCAACAATCGTCGGTACCGCTTCGGTCGATTGCACGCCCGCTGGTGGCGAGCTCTGAAACACATATTTGAAACCGCGGCTTGTAATTGTGTCGGCATAGGAGAGGGTGAGCCACGGTACCTGTGCCCGCTCCGTTACCTCGGTGATCGCCAACGTGAACGTGCTTAGCCACGCGCCCATGCCGCCTACAAGATCCGGCTCTTGTGCGATCAGGCGTTGCGCCGCATTTTTCGCCTTTTCGGCGGAATCGCCGGCATCGCCGGAGATCAACTCAAGCTTGGCGCCACCCAGCGCCTTGATTCCGCCCGCAGCGTTGATTTCGTTGACGGCTGTTTCCGCGCCCATCTTCACGAGCTGGCCTTGACGTGCCCAGGCGCCGGAGAGTGGCACAATTACCGCGATCTTGACCGCCTTCGGCTGTTGCGCCGTCACGTTGGTTGAGATCATCGCGAATCCTGTGAGCGCCACAATGGCTGCCGCCAATCGGGCGATGGGTCCCCACATCAAACTAGACATCAACCTTCTCATAGTGCCTCCTCCGTTATCATGGCCGTTGGCCTTGGCGGGCATTCGCGCTCGCGTTTGACGATGATGTCGCATGCTTACATTCCGAGATAGGCGTGTTTCACGCGCGTGTTCGAAATCAGCGTGTCGTGCGATCCTTCGAGGACCATTCGCCCTGTTTCCAGGACGTAGCCGCGATCGCAGAGCTCGAGGGCTTCTGCCACGCGCTGCTCGACCAAAAGGATGGTCACCCCGTGATGGCGATGGATGAACTCGATGCGGTCAAAAATTGCGTCGACGATGGTCGGTGCAAGCCCCATGGAGGGCTCATCGAGCATCAGGAGATCAGGTGCAGAGGCAAGGCCGCGTCCGATCGCGAGCATCTGTTGCTCGCCGCCTGAGAGTGTGCCCGCAAGTTGGTCACGCCGCTCGGCGAGAATCGGGAAAAGCTCAAGTACCGTCTTCAGCAGCTCGGCACGGCGCGCTCGGCTTTTGCGCGTGCTGGAACCCATCTCGAGGTTCTCTTTGACAGTCATCGAGGCAAAAACCTGGCGGCCTTCCGGCACGTGAGCGATTCCAAGCTGCGCCCGCTCGTTGGGTGGCACCTTCAACAGGTCTTGCCCCTTGTAGACAATTTCGCCCACAATTGGCGTGACGACTCCAGAGATGGTCTTGAATAGCGTGGTCTTGCCGGCACCGTTCGGTCCAACCACTGCCACGAACTGACCTTCGTCAACGTCAAGCGAAACGTCGCTCAAAGCGTTGAGACCTCCGTAAGCGACGTCAAGCGACCGAATCGTGAGCACGTTCCATCCACTTTCTGCCGAGATAGGCCTCAATCACGTTGCGATCCTTGACCACATCAGCTGGCGCGCCGTCCGCTATCAGCTTGCCGTGATCGAGCACGCTGAAACGGTCGACGAGCTTCACCATCGCGTGCATGGTGTGCTCGATAATCGCGATGGTGACACCGTCGCGGTTTATCTGCCGAATGATGCGCAGCACGTCTTCAAGCGCGTCGTGCCCAAGCCCGGCCAACGTCTCGTCGAGCAGCAGCAGGCGAGGGCCCGGCGCGAGTGCGCGTGCAAGCTCCATAAGTCGAAGCTGCTTTGTGGTGAGCCCGCCGGCGATTGCGTCCGCCTGCTCATCAGCCAGTCCGACACGATCGAGCGCTGTCATCGCAAGTCGCGCGGCCTCAGCATTGCTGGTCGAGCCCACGAAGGCGCCGATGACGACGTTCTCCAGCACGGTCATACGCGGAAACGCGCGCACAACTTGGAACGTGCGGCCGATGCCGTGCCGGCAGACGTCGTGCGGCTTGAGCCCTGTGAGCTTTGTGCCGGCAAAGGTTATGTTACCGCTGTCGGCGGCGAGAAAGCCGTTAATGACGTTGAATAATGTGGTCTTACCGGCACCGTTTGGTCCAATGATGCCATGGATCGTTCCGGGTTTAATGTCGAGCGTGACGTCGTCGACAGCGCGCAGGCCACCAAAGGTGCGGCGAACCGCTTGAAGGTGCAATAAAGGTCCGTCGGCGGGCGCGGTCTGCGTTCGGGATTCAGCGATCGGTACCACGCTCGCAGCGTTTGCCGCCGCAGGCGCCCACGAGACGGGCCTTTTGATCAGGGTGGCCGGGCGGGCCAGCCATTCGCGAATGCGCCAGTAGATCCCCTCTGGTGCCAGCAAGATGATCACAATGATGGCAATGCCATAGACTACTCCCTGGATGCCGGGGATGACGCTGCCAAGTTCAGCGTGCAGCGTCTCCGCAAGCGGCACCAGGACGGCCGCACCGATGACGGGACCCCAGAACACGCCGACGCCACCGAACAAAGCCATGATCAACGCCTGCGCCGAGACAAGCGCGCCGAACATTGTTTGCGGCGTTACGACCAGCAGGACGATTGCGTATAGCCCGCCGGCGGCTGCACCTATCGCCGCGCTCAGCATCATCGCCAGCATTTTCCATCGCAGCGGATTGATTCCAGCGGCGGAAGCTGCCGCTTCATTCTGTTTGATCGCCAGCAACGAACGGCCGAAACGCGAGCGCTCCACGTGCAACGAGATAATCATGCAGATAACCAGCAGAACGAGTGCCAGCGCCATGTACGTTCTCTGATCGTTGAACTGCGCGTAGAGAGTGGGCGCCTCGCGTTTCATCGGCAACGAGACTTCCTGGTAACCCATCCACTCAAACACGTAGAGCATCGCGAGTGGGTAGGCGAGCATCGAGAGTGCGAAATAGTGGCCGCGCAGGCGAAACGTCGGCAGTCCAATGATGATGCCCGCGATCACGCCGACCACGACACCGAGCGGAATGCCAATCCAGGGCGTAATACCGAAGGTGACGAAGGCGATCGTCATCGTATAGCCGCCAAGGCCGAAAAAGGCCGCGTGACCGAACGAGATCATGCCGCTGTAGCCGCTAAGCATGTTCCACGAAATGCCGACCGTCGCCCAGATCAACACGAGCGTCATCATTAACTGATAGTAGGAATTACGTACGAACCACCCGATCAGGAGATAGACACCGGCAAATGCGAAGATGGCGAAATATTGCTTGGCTTTGTCCGAGCGACCCATCACGCCCGCTCCCAGACCCGGCCAAACATGCCCTGCGGACGGAAGAAGATGATGAGCAGGAAGATGACAAATATCGCAGTGTTCTGGAGTTGGTAGGGCAGGACCAGTGTAGAAACCTGCTGGACGAGGCCAATGGTCAGGCCGCCCCAGAACGCGCCGAGAATCGAGCCCATGCCCCCGAGCACAACCCCGGCATACATCACGATCACGAAATCGAAGCCGATGTAGGGCTGAAAAGATTGAGTGCTCGCGAGCAGACCGCCGGCAACCGCCGTTATCCCGACGCCCAGCCCGAAGGCGAAACGGTGCGAGCGGTCGACGTCGATGCCCACATAAGCCGCCGCGATGGGATTATCAGCGGCCGCCCGCAGCATTTTGCCGAGATCAGACTTGGTAAGAAACAGGTATAGGCCGACCGCGAATAGGATTGCGAGCACGAAGGCGACAGTGCGCGCTTGGTTGAAGAATATCAGCCAGACTTCCCAGGACTCACGCGACATCGGTGTCTGCACCGACAAAGGTGTCGAGCCGAACAAGATCAAGCCACCGTTCGCGAGCACGAGCGCAACACCGAGCGTCATGATAATTTGGGTGTAATGGCCTTCGGCTTCCGCGGAGATAACGCGCGCACCAGTGATGCGCGCCAGCAAATAGCGGTGCAGTAGCCAGCCGATCGCGAAGACGACCGGTCCCGCGAGCGCCGCCCCGACTACCGGCCCAGCGTACGGGCCCAGGAAGGCGAGCACGCCGAATCCCGTCACCAAATAGTAGGTGATGTACATTCCAAGCATCATGAAATCGCCCTGCGCGAAGTTCACGACGCGCATAACGCCAAAAATGATCCCAAGGCCAACGCACATCAGCCCATACGTGCCGCCGACGAGCAGTCCAGCGGTGACTGCCTGGAAGAAATCGACAGCAAACCACTTCAGTTCTTCCATGACGCTCTTCGATCCCAAGAGATGGCGCGTTGCGCGCCGCTAGGGTGGAGGGTGACCCTATCGAAGAGGGGCAGCAAAATGCCGACACTCGCTGTCCGCACGCCAGCTACGCGTGGGAGCGAGCGCCGGAAAGAGGTGCCCGTTTCGATCCGACGTGCCCCCACCCGCCACAGTCGGATAGACGCGGGAATCCTCGTATTTGCAATGTGAAAACACGTAGGCTCGGCACACCTATGAAGATTGAGGGGGCGCACCTTACTACTCCTCCCACCGGTCCGGCGCCCGACCGCACCAAAGCCGCCGTCAATCGACTAGTTCTTATTGTGTCGACACTTTGGATGAGGTTACGGTTGCTAACTTCCGGTCGTCAAGCGTCTCCGCAGTCGCGGCGCCGCAACTCCAGACTTGATTGGATAGGAAAAATGCAATGAAAGCGCTGACCGCAGCTCTCGCCGAATTCGTTGCCAACATCCACCCCGAACAGATCCCCGAGCGTTGTCTGTTCGGGGCACGCATGGGCATGCTCGACTGTGTAGGAACAATGATCGCCGGCGCTCGAGAAGAAGCGCCGCAGCTCGTCGCGGGGATTGCGCCCACCTCCATGGCCAACGATGGCTCACCCGAGATCCCCTCGGGGCGCAACCTCACTCCCCCCGATGCAGCGTTGGTCAATGGCACGGCTGCCCACGTACTCGACTATGATGACGTCGGAATGGATGGCCATCCAAGTGCAGTCTTGACCTCGGCCATCTTGGCCGAAGGCTGGCCGCTGGGGGCGAGCGGTCACGATGCGCTTGTCGCTTACATCGCAGGCTATGAAATTTGGGCCTTGATGCAGGAGCTAGAGCCTGGCCACATGCATGACCGTGGCTTCCATCCGACCGCGATCTGGGGCACCCCGGCCTGCGCCGCCGCATGCGCGCGCCTTAACCGGCTCAATGCCGATCAAACCGCGCACGCAATCGCGATCTCGGCGTCACTGGCCGCCGGCGTCAGTGCCAATTTCGGCACCATGACAAAGTCGTTGCACGTCGGGCGTACCGCACAGGCCGGCGTATTGGCGACGCGCCTTGCCAAAGTGGGGTTTACCGGTTCGCTGGATGCGCTCGAGCACAGCACGGGATTCATGCGCGCGCATTCACCGTCGGGTGAGCCGTGTTTGTCGCCGGCCGACTGGCAGCTCGGCAGAAAATGGCGGATGGCCGAACTCGGCATCAACATTAAACGCTATCCAATGTGCTACGGTACTCACCGAGCAATCGATGCGATGCTCGACCTCGTCGAGGGATATGACCTGCGGCCGGATTTGGTTACCGAGATCAACGTGCGCATCGGGGATACGCAAGCGGTGATGTTGCGCAATCACGAGCCTAAGACCGCGCTTGAAGCAAAATTCAGCATGGAATTTGCTATGGCGGCTGCGCTAATCGCGCGACGGGTCAGCCTCAGGGAATTGGAAGATGGATTTGTGGGGCGAGGAGACATCGCCGTCGCGATGCGGAAGGTGCGGATGTCGACAACAACCGAGCGGTTACCTAACACGCCGTTCGCGCCTGACGATCGTGTGAATGTCGTTCTGCATAACGGTGAGATACTGGCGCACGAGCCGGTGGCGCAGCCTAAAGGAAGTTGGGAGAAGCCGCTGACCGATTCTGAACTACGTGAAAAGTTTCTCGATTGTGCGAGCGTCGGATTGTCTAAAAAGCAAGCTGCCTCGCTGTTTGACTCGTTGGCATCGCTCGATCGGCTTTCGAGCCTGCGTGAGCTTCCCATCGTTTCGGTCCACTGAGCATGTTGTCGGCCGACAATGATCTGTTTTTGCGAGTAAAGCGCCACGCCTGTCATCGAACGACTGTCCGGACGTCCGCTATTGACCCATAGCGGACATGCCTAGTTGCGCCGCACGCGTCCGCTTTTGACCCAAGCGGACATACGCTTGTGGAGTGCAGGAGCCCGCTTTTTGACCCAAATGCCTAGTCGCGCCGCACATGTCTGCTCTTGAGAGTAAAGCGGACATGTCGGTTTACACTGCATATGTCTGCTTTTGACCCAAAGCGAACATTCGTAGGCCCTTCAAATGCGCAGGTAGCGCCGATACCATGATTGTTTCTGATGCCTTGGGGCGGCAATGAGACGACGCGTTAAAGCAGGCTACAAAGCGCAGCGACGGAAGATTTCGGCGCGCCGTAATGCGCCAAAGACCACACACCCTCGCAGCTCCCGCGCTGCTGGCAAGGAACCAGAGGAGGTCGCGCGGCTCACCCGCGAACTGAAAGAGGCGCGTGAACAGCAGATAGCGACTGGAGAAATTCTTGCGTCGATAACTGGGTCGATTACTGACGCGAAACCAGTGTTCGATGCCATCGCGCGTAATCTACGACGCTTGTTCGGTACGCACCTTGCCGTGGTGCAAATATTAAAGGACGGAATGGTTCACCTAGCGGCCGCTGGTAGCGAACGGGAATTCAAGCTCCTCAGAAAGCATTTTCCGCAACCGGTGGATGAGAATACGGGCGGCGGCCGCGCGATGCTATCGAAACAGGTGCTTCATTACGTGCCTGTACTTGGCAATTCTACGGCCCCGCCTGCGACCCAACAATTCGCACGTGATCTAGATTTCAATTCGGTGATCTTTGCGCCCATGATCCGGGGAGGCACAGTTATTGGGGCTCTATCGGCGGCGCGCCGTGAAGCAAAGGCGTTCGACGAGGAGGAGGTCGCACTCATCAGGTCATTCGCCGACCAGGCGGTCATCGCGATCGAAAACGTGCGGTTATTTGAAGCTGAACGGCAACGCACGCAGGAGCTGTCCGAGTCGCTAGAACAACAGACCGCAACCTCCGAGGTACTGAAAGTCATCTCCAGCTCATCCGGCAAACTCGATCTGGTCTTTCAGACCATGCTTGCGAACGCGACCAGAATTTGCAACGCGGCCTTCGGCTCAATGTTGCTCATTGAAGGTGACGTGTTTCGGCGCGTCGCTCTTCACAATGCCCCACCCATGTTTGTAAAATTTAACAAGAAGACCCCGGTCATTCCGTTAGGCCAAGTCCATGATTTAAATCTGCTCCTTGAAACTAAACGGCCCGTTCATATTGCGGACGCAGCAGGGACTGCAGACAGCCCGATTGTCAAATATGGAGGTGCCCGTACGCTTGTGATTGTACCGATGCTTAAAGAGGCGGAGGTCATCGGCGCAATCGGCATTTACCGTCAAGAGGTGCGACCTTTTACCGACAAACAAATTGATTTGGTGACCAACTTCGCGGCGCAAGCCGTCATCGCCATTGAGAACGGGCGGCTGCTTAACGAGCTGCGTGATTCATTACAGCAGCAGACTGCCACGGCGGACGTCCTCAAGGTCATCAGCTCATCCCCGGGCGATTTGGGGCCTGTGTTCGAAGCCATGCTGGAGAAGGCAACTAGCATCTGCGGCGCAAAGTTCGGTACGTTGTTTTTGTCAGAAGGCAATTGCGCTCGAGCCGTCGCCCAATTCCGAGCCCCGCCCGCCTATGCTGAGGTCTTACGGCGCGAGCCAATTATCACCCTTGGCGAGGGCGCGCTTGGTCGAGCAGCGCGGACCAAACAGGCGGTTCAGATCGCCGACGTTCGCACCGATCCAGCCTATGTCAAAGACCCACGAAGGCTCGCCATTCTCGAGCTGGCGGGGGCTCGCACGATGCTCAATGTGCCCATGCTTAAGAACAACGAGGTGGTCGGTCAGATAGCCATCTATCGTCAGGAAGTACTGCCATTCACAGATAAGCAAATTGAGGTGGTCAAAAACTTTGCCGCGCAAGCTGTAATCGCCATCGAGAACACGCGGCTGCTCAACGAGCTGCGTCAGCGCACCGATGATCTTTCCGAGGCGTTGGAGCAACAGACGGCGACCTCAGAGGTGCTAACCGTCATCAGCAGCTCGGCCGGTGAGTTACAGCCGGTGTTTAATACGATGCTGGCCAAGGCAATTGAGCTATGCGATGCAAGCTTTGGCGCGATGTGGCTGGTCGACGGTGACGGCTATCGAACCGCAGCCCTACACGGCGATTTACCGAAGACCTATCTCGAGCAGTGGCGTAGCGGAACATTACACCGTCCCAAGGCCGTCGTTCCGATGGTGCGCGCGATTCGATCCCGAGAACCGGTCCATGTCATCGACATGCTCGAGGATGAGGCCTACTTGGAGAACGATCCGCTGGCGCGGAGCGTGGTCGATATCGCCGGCATTCGGACGTTACTTACTGTACCGATGCTTAAGGATAACGAATCAATCGGGGTTGTTACGATTTATCGCAAGGAAGTTCGCGCCTTCTCGAACAAGCAAGTTGACCTAGTATCGAACTTCGCCGCTCAGGCCGTCATCGCCATTGAAAACACGCGGCTGCTTAATGAATTGCGCGAATCTCTTCAGCAGCAAACCGCCACCGCCGATGTGCTCAAGGTAATCAGTAGTTCGCCCGGTGATCTTGAACCGGTCTTCAATGCCATGTTGGAAAACGCGGTGAAGATTTGTGACGCCAAGTTCGGAACGATGCTTCGAGTGGAGGGGGACGGCTATCGCGTAGTGGCTATGCACGGAGCGCCAATGGCTTACGCCAAAGAACGGCGACATAACTCGCTACTCCGCGTCGGACCAACAAATCCACTGACTCGGCTCGCCAGGTCCAGAGAACTCGAACACATTGCCGATATAAGGACGGATCAGGCCTATCTCGACCGCGATCTTCCGTTTGTTCAGTTGGCAGATTTTGCCGGCGCGCGAACGCTGCTCTCGGTTCCAATGCTCAAGGAGAACAATTTCGTTGGTGCCATCGTCATCTACCGTCAGGAGGTGCGGCCGTTTACGGACAAGCAGGCCGAACTGGTAAAAAACTTCGCCGCACAGGCCGTCATTGCGATTGAGAACGCAAGGCTGCTCAACGAACTGCGTCAGCGCACTGATGACCTCGCAACATCTCTGGATAACCTGCGTACCACACAGGACCGTCTGGTACAGACGCAGAAGCTCGCCTCGCTTGGCCAATTGACAGCCGGTATTGCGCACGAAATTAAGAATCCGCTCAACTTCGTCAATAATTTCTCCGGGCTCTCGGCTGAGTTGATTGATGAGCTGCAGCAGGCCCTCAACGACGGGGATTTTAACGAAACAAGACGCAGCGAGCTCACTGAGCTGATGATCACGCTAAAAAGCAATCTCGATAAGGTTGTTCAGCACGGCAAGCGTGCGGATGCGATCGTCAAGAACATGCTGCTGCATTCGCACCAGGGTTCGGGGGAACACCGGCCCGTCGCGATCAATACAATTGTCGAGGAAAGTCTCAAACTTGCGTATCACGGGGCGCGGGCCGAGAAGCAAAATTTCAATATCATGGTGGAGCAATCGTTCGATCCGGTTGCCGGAGAGGCCGACATTTTCCCGCAGGAAATTACGCGAGTCCTGCTGAATTTGATCTCAAACGGCGTCTATGCAACGAGGGACAAAACTTCGCCTGACGGTCGAATTTACAGGCCAACTCTCACAGCCTCGACGAAGGACCTAGGCGACCGCGTTGAGATCAAGATCCGTGATAATGGAATTGGCATTCCACCGGAGGTCAAAGAGAAAATGTTCAATCCTTTCTTCACGACCAAGCCACCCGGAGAAGGTACTGGTCTCGGCCTTTCGATTAGTCACGACATCGTAGTCAAACAACATGGCGGCTCGATCGAGGTCGATACGCAGCCCGGCGAATTCACGGAAGTCAGGATTGTTCTGCCGCGAACGGCGGCTTCCATTTCCGGCTAAGCTATAAATCCGGCCAATGTCCACTATTGACCCAGAGCAGACGTGGGCTTTTGCACTGCACATGTCTGCTTTACCTGTGGTGCGATGATAATCGGCCACTTGGTTCCGCATTAAATTTGTGGTCGCCATCCGACATAGGTGGCAACGATGGGCTGGTTGCACTCGTTGCCCACGCATGAAACCGAACATTGAGTGCAGAAGGTTGGCGGAATTGCTTCGTGAGAAAGCAATGACCATGTCCGACCCGGAACTGAGGGCTGAGTATGCATATTTGGTGCGGAGCTTTCTGCGTCTTGCAGCTCAATTCGAGCAAGATATGGCAGAAAGGAAAGTACCGCATAAGCGGCCTTCAAAAACTGCTGCGTGATCAAAACGCAAATGTCCGTTATTGGCGCAAAGCAGACATGAGCTTGCGCACTGCAGATGTCCGCTTTTTGCACCGCACATGTCCGCTTTTGGCCCAAAGCGGACACCGGCTATTGCACTTAAAAATCCGCTTTCGGGGGTACTGCGGACATGTCGTTTTGCACGGCATATGTCTGCTTTTTCTGCCTCCCAATTCACCATCCATGCGTTTGCGGTCGAACGTTTGCGCCTCGGGATGCGCGATGGCGCCGGCTTTCTTTGGACGATCTGGGCGATAAAAGCCTTTGAGCCATCTTTTCGCGAACATCCTATTATTGACCCCATTTGTGTCGTACCGATTTTGTTGTTGTCGTACTTGTTGTACTGCAGTCAGTCGCTCTTGCCAGTCCGTTCCAAACGACACGACCAAAAAAATACGACATTGTCGTACTGGCAACTTCAAAATAGGCCGAAATGCGCTAGAAACGGACGACATGAGACAGCCACGGAAAACAACAGGTGACTGAGAATCCACAGAAAAGCGGAAAAATCAGCCGGTGGCGCTTTTGTGTCGCTCCGATGATGGAATGGACTGATCGCCACTGTCGTTTCTTTCACCGGCTGTTGTCTCGTCGCGCGCTGATTTACACTGAGATGCTGACCACTGGCGCTATACTGCACGGCGATCGCGCTCGGTTACTTGCGTTTGATCCGTTCGAGCACCCGGTTGCACTCCAACTTGGTGGATGTGATCCGCAAGCGCTCGCGCAGTCGGCGCGTATTGGCGAACAGTTTGGCTACGACGAAATTAATTTTAACGTGGGGTGTCCGTCCGATCGGGTTCAAGTTGGCAGGTTCGGCGCGTGTTTGATGGCGGAGCCATCTCTGGTCGCCGATTGCGTTGTCGCCATGAAAGCGAATGTCAGAATTCCGGTGACCGTCAAATGCCGGATTGGGATAGACGATCAGAATCCGGACGAAGCGCTTTTTGCGTTCACGCGTATCGTAAAGGCGGCAGGGGTTGATGCCCTGATCGTGCATGCTCGAAAGGCTTGGCTGAAGGGACTATCACCGCGCGAGAATCGCGAAGTGCCGCCGCTTGACTACGCGCTGGTCCATCGCCTCAAAGCGACACATCCGGGCCCTGAAATCATACTCAATGGCGGCATCGGATCGCTCGACCAGGCATTAACTGAGCTCGGCGCGCTGGACGGGGTGATGATGGGCAGGGCGGCGTATCAAGAGCCGTGGCAATTGCTCAACGTAGATCCCGTGATTTTCGGCGAACCGGCACCATTCGACTCGGTGAAAGACGCTGCGTTCGCGCTGATGCCTTATATCGAACGCCAACTGACCAGTGGTGTGCGCCTGCATGCCATTACACGCCACATACTTGGACTTTTCCGTGCGGTTCCCGGTGCGCGCGCGTTCCGGCGGCATCTGGCGACTGAAGCCGTCAAGCCGGGTGCCGGCTCAGTCGTTCTTGCTGGTGCACTGGCGTTTGTGCTGGACAGAGACACCGAATTGGCGCACATCGCCGCCTGACAATTTTTCCCCGCCGCTTAAATTTTTCGGGTCATCATGATCTTGGGACATCCGATCGGCGAGATCGCGTTTCTCGCGCTTTGGATCGCAGGAGCCGGCATTTTGGTGGGCGTCCTGGCCGGGCTGTTTGGCATCGGCGGCGGTGCCGTCATCGTGCCGGTCCTGTACGAGGTATTTCGGGGCCTCGGCGTCCCCGAAGATGTGCGTATCCAGGCATGCATAGGTACTTCGCTGGCGATTATCGTACCAACGACTATTCGCTCCTACATCGCACACAAGAAAAAAGGCGCCGTAATCCCGCATGTCGTGCGTATCTGGGCTTTGCCCGCGGTTCTGGGCGTCGCGACGGGCTCAGTCATCGCACACTACGCGCCGGCGCCGCTCTTCAAAATCGTATTCGTCGTCTTCGCAACCGTGATTGCGCTGCGAATGCTGCTAGGTACTGAGCATTGGAATCTCGGCAATGAATTGCCGGGACGTCCGTTGCTAACTTTCTACGGCTTTCTCACCGGATTGATTTCGTCACTCGTTGGAGTAAGCGGGGGGTCAGTCTCAAATGCGGTTTTGACATTCTATGGACGGTCAATGCAGCAAGCGGTTGCGACCTCTGCAGGAGTAGGAGTCCCAATCACTATTGCCGGCACCATCGGGTACATGCTCGCTGGGTGGCCTTACATGTCCCAGATGCCACCACTTTCCGTGGGTTTTGTATCGTTGATTGGTTTTATATTCATGGCGCCGGTTTCCAGCTACACCGCGAGCTATGGGGTTCAACTGGCTCACTGGTTGCCGCGGCGTAAGCTCGAGATTGCTTTCGCCATTTTCCTCTTTTTGGTGTCGCTGCGCTTCCTTATCAGTTTGCTTGTCTAATTGCGCTACGGTGTTCCTCGCATCCGTAGTCTATCTCCGCGCACCTCCCAGCTTTGCAGCCGGTCGAGAAAACTCATACCGAGCAGGTTGTTCTTGAGCTGGCCCGCCTGCGCCACAAGCGCTGGGACCGATCGTTCGGTCAGGCCGCCGACAGCAACACGATCGAGTGTCACCGCCGCCGCTCTTGTCCGCCCGTTGGCAGTATCGACATTCACAGTATAATTCAGAACTTCGATCGGGAGGCCAGCGGCCTTGGCGGCTTCTTGCGTCAGCACGACCGAACTGGCACCGGTATCGAGCACCATCGGAACCCGCGTTCCATTGATATGCGCGGCAACTGCAAAATCGCCGCCATGGCCACGGACGACTTCGACGTTACGGCCGTGACCGGCTACGTGACCAGGGACAAGTTCGGCCACGACGCGGTCGGCAACCTCTCGCAGCTCAAAGCGGTAGCTATAACCGACGACGAGCAGCAGCCCGACGATCGCCCAGAACAGCGTTGCCTCGATGGCGTTCGAAAGGCGCTCGCGGAACAGTGTCAAGATCAAGCCGCCCAGGAAAACCAGCAATATGATTTTCAAGGCAAGCGAACCGATGTCGTGGCGCAGCAAATTGGTGATGGCATCCTGATCACGGCTTGCGATCAGGGCTGCCAACGAAACAGCTACGCCGAACAAAAGTGACCAGACGAGGCGGCGGCTCACGGCATCATCCCATCGCTTTTGCCGGGTTTGTGCCTTTGCAGGCCGCAAGCCTGTCGGGCAATTCGCGCATCACCTGGACGCGTTCGGAAACGTCCATGGCAGCCCAGCGGGCGATTTCGTCGACCGTTCGACCACAGCCTAGGCAAAGTCCTGTACGGGCATCGAGGGTACAAACTTTGACGCACGGCGTTTCAATCATGGGTTCGGTCAGAATCGGCTGCGAACATAGCCAGCGCAGGCAAAAATACAATTGCTCGATTGTCGCAAGGCTACAAATCCTAGGTGCCCGCACGGAACAGCGGTCTGCTGTTCAGCCGCCGCGCGGAGAGGCGTCGCTTCACCGGAGATGTGTCCGGAGTCAGGGCCGCAAGATCGGGTTTTTCGCCTGGGATCGGCATCAATGGACGCTAAACACTTGGAAAGACAGTCGGCAGCGTTGCGCAAAAACCTTAAGACCAAGCTTAAGAGGGGCCTAAGGAGCCTCGTTAATGATTGGTTAAGTGCCTTTGACAGCATTTTTTCCCCGTGTTCGGCTTGATTGAGGAACCAACAAACCCGGGACGGGAGCCGCGAATGAAGCTCTACGACAGCAAAGTCGCACCGAATCCTCGCCGTACGCGCATTTTTCTTGCCGAAAAAGGCATCTCTGTCCCGACCGAACAGGTCGACATTGCGGCCATGCAGCACAAGACGCCCGAATATGCTGCGATCAATCCGTTACAGCGAATGCCAGCCTTGGTGCTCGACGACGGCACCATCATCACCGAATCGATCGCGATCTGTCGTTACTTCGAGACGGTGCAACCGGAGCCACCATTGTTCGGGGTTGGTGCGAAAGATATCGCGATCGTCGAAATGTGGAATCGCCGGGCGGAGATCAATTTTTTTTCGAACGTGGCGGCGGTTTTCCGTCACACGCATCCGGCGATGAAGGAGCTCGAGATCCCGCAGGTGCCGGCTTGGGCCGACGCGAACAGGCCACGCGTAACATGGTTTCTTGAGCTGCTCGATCGAGAACTTGCCAAACGAGAGTTTGTAGCCGGCGACCGCTACACGGTCGCCGATATCACCACGCAAGTCGCTCTGGATTTCATGAAGCCGGCGCGCCTTTCGGTGCCCGAAGGCGCCGACAACATCAAACGTTGGCACGCGACCGTATCTGCTCGTCAGAGCGCAAAGGCGTGACGCCGATCGTTTGAGCGCGGATGAATCCTGCCGATCAACGATTGAGCAAGGCAATCAGGCTCGATGTGTCCCAGCGTTTGCCGCCCATCGCCTGAATCTCCGAATAAAATTGATCAATCAGCGCTGTAATTGGCAGGTGCGCGCCATTCTTGCGCGCCTCACCCAGACAAATTCCAAGATCCTTGCGCATCCAATCAACTGCAAAACCGAAATCGAATTTGTTCGCCGCCATCGTTTTGTAGCGATTTTCCATCTGCCAGGATTGCGCTGCGCCTTTGGAAATAGTCGCTATGAGCTTCTCGATATCCAGTCCTGACTTTTGGGCGAAATGCAGACCTTCGGCCAATCCTTGAACCAGCCCGGCAATGCAGATCTGATTGACCATCTTTGACAGCTGCCCCGAGCCGGTCGATCCCAACAAATTGCAAGCTCGTGCGTAAGTCGCGATTATCTTCTCGGCCCGCGAGAATGGTTCAGCATCTCCGCCGCACATCACTGTAAGAACGCCGTTCTCTGCGCCGGCTTGGCCACCGGAGACCGGGGCATCGATAAAATCAAAGCCCCCCTTTTTAGCGGCGGCATAAAGTTCACGTGCGATTTCGGCGGACGCCGTGGTGTGATCGACAAACACTTTGCCCTTGCCCATTCCGGCGAAGGCGCCGTTTGCACCCAGTGTCACCTCGCGCAGGTCGTTGTCGTTGCCGACACAAGCCATGACAAAGTCCTGTCCTTCGGCCGCAGCTTTGGGAGTAGGGGCGGATTTCCCACCATGTTGTTTGACCCACTGCTGGGCCTTTGCGGCCGTCCGGTTGTATACGGTCACTTCGTGGCCACCTTTGTTTTTCAAATGCCCCGCCATGGGGTACCCCATCACGCCCAGGCCCAGAAACGCCACTTTCGCCATCGTCGATCTCCTTCAAGAATTTCCAGCATCCCTTGGCCGGATGCCGCCAATGCCTATCTGCCAATAGGTCATTGCAGGGGCCGGTGCGTCAACAGGTCTGAGCACGGAACACTGCATTGACCGCCACGCGCTCATGCCTATGGTGGCGGCGCAAAAAGCCAGTTCGGACGGTTGATCATGACGGTGACGAAAGAACAGGTGCTTGCGGCATTGGCAAGAGTGCCGTCTCCCGGCGGGACGGCTTTGCCGGATGCGCGCGTGCTATCCGATGTTGTCGTTTCCGACGGGAAGGTCTTCTTTTCGTTGACTGTCGATGCCGCAACAGTGAAGGCTTGGGAGCCTGTGCGCGAAGCGGCCGAGAAAGCCGTGCGCAGTATCCCCGGCGTACAGTCGGCCCTTGTGGCACTCACTGCCGAACGCAGTCCGGGTTCAGCCACCCCAGAATCTCGACCCGCGAGTGCACCGCAAGCCCGTCAAGCTGCCCACCCAACCGACAAGGTGCAGCCCGGTATTCCCGGCGTCGACGCCGTCGTTGCCGTCGCCTCCGGCAAGGGCGGCGTCGGAAAATCGACCACGGCCGTCAATTTGGCACTCGGGCTGCGTGATCTCGGAATGAAAGTGGGCATGCTCGACGCCGACATTTACGGACCGTCTTTGCCAAAATTGCTGGCCATCAAGGAGAAGCCCGAAACCATCGGCGGCACTCGGCTCAAACCAATCCAGCGCTATGGCCTCACGGTGATGTCGATTGGATTCCTGATCGACGAAGAAACGCCAATGATCTGGCGCGGCCCGATGGTGATGTCGGCCATCACCCAGATGCTGCGCGAAGTGGAGTGGGGCAAGCTCGACATTATGGTGGTCGATATGCCTCCCGGTACCGGTGACGCACAACTTACAATGGCACAGCAGGTGCCTCTCAAGGGTGCGGTGATTGTCTCAACGCCACAGGATCTGGCTTTGATCGATGCTCGGCGCGGGGTCTCGATGTTCAAGCGGGTGAATGTGCCCGTGCTCGGTGTTGTTGAGAATATGAGTTATTTCCTTTGCCCGAGTTGCGGAACACGATCCGATATTTTTGCGCACGGTGGGGCGCGGCATGAGGCGGAACGCCTTGGCGTACCCTTCCTCGGCGAGGTGCCTCTGCACATGACGATACGCGAGAAATCGGATGCCGGACTTCCGGTAGTTGCAACCGCGCCCGACAGCGAGCATGCCCGAATTTATCGCGATATCGCGGGCAAAGTTCTTGCCCAGCTCAAAGGTGGGGCGGGCGGAAAGGCCGCTCCCAAGATCGTAATAGAGGCCTAGACCCCGCGAAGTACGCAATCTCACGGTGGGTCTGGACCCGATGCAGCCTCCCGAGCAGGCAGAGCTCATCAAGGCACTAGAACGGTCAGCCCGCGCAGAAATGAGATTACGCTCAATGGCACTTGGATACGCAAAGAGCAAACTGCGCTTATTTAGCGGATGCGGTTGATGTGCTTCGCGAGAGGCTCTGACGGTCCCGCCAATCAGCCCAGAGCCGGCCATGTTGCGTCTGTCCGAAATCAGGCGCTTCCGGAAGCACCGGTCCACGTAAGCTAAGGGCCGGAAGCGACTTCGGTACTGTTCCCTTGACTTGACTCGTCGTGGCCGGTGCCGGACGGTGCCACTAGAGGGGTGCGCAAGGCCGCGACGGGCCCGGGCGCCTGTGTTCGGGGGGAACTGCTTGGCCACGACGGCGCACGCGGTGTCTCAGGTTTATTTCGGTCTCAACGCGATGTGGGTGTCGACGGGCATCCTCGCCATTACCTATGCCACCATCATGTCGGAGAAAGTCAACCGCGCGATCGTCGCTCTGATCGGCGCGTGCGTAATGGTCATCGTCGGCGTGCTGGACCAGGAGGAGGCATTAAAGGGAGTTGATTGGAACACAATCGGGCTACTGACCGGGATGATGATCCTCGTTTCAATTTCGCGTCGTTCCGGGATGTTTCAATTTCTGGCGGTATGGTCAGCGAAGGCAGCGCGCGCACATCCTGCTGGTATCCTTTTTATCCTGCAGATCACCACTGCCGTGATATCCGCCTTCCTTGACAACGTCACCACTGTTTTGCTGATCGTTCCTGTGACGCTGGCGATTTGCAATACGTTGAAAGTGCCGGCCTATCCGTATCTCTTCGCAGAAATCTTTGCGTCTAACATCGGCGGCACCGCAACGCTTATTGGCGATCCGCCGAATATCTTAATTGGCTCGCAAGCTGGCCTATCATTCAACGAGTTTGTCTATCATCTGACACCGATCATTCTGATGGTTATGACCGTCCAGGCGCTGATCATCCATTTTCTTTGGGGCAAGGATCTGAAAGCATCGCCCGATGCCGAGGCCCAAGTTATGCAGTTGAATCCAGCGGACTCAATACAGGATTGGATATTGCTAAAGCAGGCTGTTGTCATTCTCACAATCGTAATGATCGCGTTCGTTCTCGCTCGACCGCTGCGCCTGGAGCCTGCCACGATTGCAATGACAGGTGCCGCGATCATGATGTTACTCGACAACTGGGCGCATCATTCCGAAAAGGCCGCACACAATATTCATCAAACTTTCGGCGATATCGAATGGATCACCATATTCTTCTTCATCGGTTTGTTCGTGGTGGTACATGGAGTTGATGTCGGCGGGTTGCTGCAATTACTCGCGACAAAGCTCATCGACACTACCCAAGGAAACATGGCTACTGCGGGTTACGCGATCCTATGGGCTTCGGCCATACTCTCGTCTATCGTCGACAACATTCCTTTCGTGGCAACCATGATTCCGCTAATCAAGAACATGGCGCCGGCATATGGCGGCGCTGATAAGATCGAGCCCTTGTGGTGGTGTTTATCCCTCGGGGCTTGTCTAGGCGGCAATGGCACGTTGATAGGAGCGTCCGCAAACCTGACGGTGGCCGGCATCGGCGATCGTAATCAGGTGCCATTCCGATTCATAACCTACACACTTTACGCGTTTCCGATGATGATTGTGTCAGTCGCGATATGTCACGCATACGTGTGGTGGCGCTATTTCTAAAAGATGCGAACAAAATTTGAACCCTTCGTCGACGAGAAAGCGCGATAGTTTATTGTGAACGGTATCAACAGCTCTGATATCGCCGCTAACGTCTGTCCGAATGCGTTTTGAATGAGCTACTTTGCTTTGCGATTGTGAGCCGGGCAAAACGTCCGCTTTTGACCCAAAGTGGACATTTGGCATCGCACATGTCCGCTTTCTGGGGCCAAGCGGACACGGCTGTCGCGCCGCAAAAAGTCTGCTTTTACCCAAAGCGGACATTGACTCAGCCGTTGGTACAACGCGTATTTCTTGCGATATCAGGAGCGCTTTTTCAGCTGGGGGAGGCGGACGAGCCGCACCCGAGATCGTAATCGAGTCGAGTTCCTATATTTCCAAAACGAAAGGATTAGCCGAGTTGCGCAATGTGCGCCTTGTGCGCTATGCGAAGCGGCATCATTGTAAGGAGCGCCGGACGTATTCGCTGCGGGGCGAGGCTGAAACGTCAGGCGCCCAGATGGAGGAACAAATGAAACGACGCCAATTTCTAACTGCAATGGGAGCCGGCGCTGCCGCCGCCGCGATTGCCTCTCCGGCAATTGCTCAATCAATGCCTGAACTCAAGTGGCGGTTGACCGCCAGCTGGCCGAAATCGCTCGATACACTATTTGGCGCGTGCGAGACCTTCGCCAAATTTGTCTCGGAAGCAACCGATGGCAAATTTCAGATTCAAACTTTCGCGGCTGGGGAAATCGTGCCCGGCTTGCAGGTGCTCGATGCCGTGCAGAATGGCACGGTCGAAATGGGGCATAGCGCTCAATATTATTACATCGGCAAGGATCCGACTTGGGCGCTCTTTTGCGCCGTACCTTTTGGTCTTAACGCTCGTCAGCAGAATGCGTGGTTTTATGAAGGTGACGGTCAGAAGCTGATCGATGAATTCGGAGCCAAGTACAACACCAAGTGTCTGCTGATGGGGAACACCGGCTGCCAGATGGGCGGATGGTTTAAGAAGGAGATTAAGACCGCTGACGATCTTAAAGGCCTTAAGATGCGGATTGGTGGTTGGGCAGGAAAGACGCTTGGCAAGCTCGGCGTCGTTGCGCAGCAGATCGCCGGTGGCGATATTTACCCCGCGCTAGAAAAGGGAACGATCGATGCGGCCGAGTGGGTTGGACCCTACGATGATGAAAAGCTTGGTTTCTACAAGGTCGCTCAGTTCTACTATTACCCAGGCTGGTGGGAGGGCGGCACCACCAATCATCTGTTGATCAATCAGGCGAAATGGAACGAGTTGCCAAAATCGTATCAGGCAATCGTTGCAGCAGCTGCCGGCTACGCGAATGTGGACGAACAAGCTCGATACGATGGCCGCAATCCACAAGCCTTGAAGCGTCTGATTGCCAACGGCGTTCAGCTGCGGCCTTTCTCACAGGGAATCATGGAGGCCTGCCTGAAGGCATCAAACGAAGTAAATGCCGAAACGTCTGCCGCAAACGCAAGCTATAAGAAGGTCTTGGATTCGATGACGGCATTTCGCCGCGACCAATATCTCTGGTGGCAGGTCGCCGAATATGGATTCGACAGCTTCATGATCCGCACCGGCGCCAGAAGCTGATGTATCGATAGACGACGATCAGGACCGGTTCGAAAGCCGGTCCTGATCTTTTTGCGCATAGCCCCTCTTACAACTTTGGTTCAAGCAGGGCAGACTGGCTTCGGCTAGCCGGCCCCGCCATTGTTGGCGCCATCCCCCGAGTCGAAAAATAAAAGGGGGACGTTGGGTCGCCGCTTACAAAGGAACCTAGGGAGGGTAAGGGAATGAAGCGTCGTCAATTCTTAAAAGCTGCGGGTCTGGGTGTTGCCGCGAGCGCTGTTGCCGCGCCGGCCATCGCCCAATCGATGCCGGAAATCAGATGGCGCATGCCGGTAAGTTGGCCAAAATCGCTCGATACACTCTTCGGTGGTGCCGACGTCATGTGTAAGGCGGTCGGGGAAGCCACGGACAACAAATTTCAGATTCAGATCTTTGCTGCCGGTGAAATCGTTCCTGGTCTTGCGATTGTCGATGCGGTGCAGAACGGTACTGTCGAAATCGGCCATTCCGCATCTTACTACTATTTCGGAAAAGACCCGACCTTCGCCTTCGGAACGTCGGTTGCTTTCGGGCCTAATCAGAGGCTGAACCAGGGTTGGTTCACGCTTGGCGGCGGCAAGGAGGTCCTGAACGAGTTTTACAAAAAATACAATTGCATGGCACTCCTTGCCGGCAACACTGGATGCCAAATGGGCGGCTGGTATCGCAAAGAAATCAATACGGTCGACGACCTCAAAGGTCTCAAGATGCGTATCGGAGGATTTCCCGGGCGCGTGCTACAAAAGCTTGGTAGTGTTCCGCAGCAGATTGCGGGCGGTGATATCTATCCGGCCTTGGAGAAGGGCACACTCGACGCATGCGAGTGGGTCGGCCCTTACGACGACGAAAAACTTGGATTCTACAAGGTCGCGCCGCACTACTATTCTCCGGGCTGGTGGGAAGGTGGCTCGATGCTGTTCGCATTCGTCAACCTGGACAAATGGAACTCGCTGCCAAAACATTATCAGGCCGTGCTTGAGCAGGCCGGGCATTACGCCAACACCTGGATGATGGCCAAATACGACCAGGTAAATCCCCCGGCGCTCAAGCGCTTGCTTGCCGGAGGCACAAAACTGCATGTTTTCTCGCAGCCAGTCATGGAGGCGAGCTACAACGCGGCGATGGAGTTGCACAGCGAAATCTCGAAAGAGAATGCCAGCTTTAAGAAAGTGAATGAGTCCATGATGGACTTCACGCGAAATGGTTATCAGTGGTTCCAGGTGGCGGAGTTAAACTACGACAGCTTCATGGTTCGCCATACACGCGCCTGATACCTTGCGTTCAAGCTAAAAACCCCGGAGCCTTCGCTCCGGGGTTTTTTTATCTATAGGGCGTCGCCTATTTGATGTTCAGATCGAGAGGTGGCATCTCGATCTGCGGGATTTCAATTTTTACCTTGTTCGGGTCGACCGTCGATAATCCGCGCTTGTAGTGCATGACCATGGACGGAAACAAAATGACCATTACCACCATGATCACCTGGATTATCACGAATGGAACCGCGCCCCAGTAAATCTGGCCGGTCGTGACGCCTTCCGTGCGTTTGCCGGACACACGATCGACGAACGTTTCACGTGGCGCAACCGAGCGAAGATAAAACAGCGCGAATCCAAATGGTGGATGCATGAACGAAGTTTGCATATTGACGCCGAGGATGACGCCAAACCAGATCAGGTCGATGCCGAGATGTTCGGCGGCGGGGCCGAGGAGGGGAATAACGATGAAGGCGAGTTCGAAAAAGTCGAGGAAGAAAGCCAACACGAAGACGAAGGCATTGACGAAGAGCAAGAATCCAATCTGACCTCCAGGCAATGACGTCAGTAAGTGCTCAACCCAAATGTGTCCGCTAACACCGTAGAAAGTCAGAGAGAACACGCGCGCCCCGACCAGGATGAAAACCACGAAAGCGGATAGCTTGGCGGTGGATTCGGTGGCCTGGCGAATCAGGTCCCAACTCAGGCGCCGTTTGAGCGTGCCAAGGATTAGCGCGCCAGACGCACCCATCGCGCCACCTTCGGTAGGGGTAGCGACTCCGATAAATATGGTGCCGAGTACAAGGAAAATCAGGAACAGCGGGGGCACCATTACAAAGGTGGTCTGCTGTGCAATGTGTGAAAGAAAGCGGAAGCCCATGTAACGGCTAGTGAGCCAATTAACGACAGCTACTGCGAACGCAAACAGAATGGCGAAGAACATAGTCAGCACGACGAAATCGGCACCGTGCGTGTCAGAATTCCGCATCATGAACCAGCCAAACACGCCGCTGGCAATGGCGAGGGCGGCAAGTGAACCGAGCCCGCGACCGCCGCCTGCCTCCCGGAATCCGACGGCCTGCGTCGGCAGGCCTGGAGTAGCCTTTGGCCATATCAAAGTGATGAGGAAGATATAGAGGGCATAGAGGCCCGCGAGTACGATTCCCGGGATAAACGCCCCTTCATACATGTCCCCGACCGAGCGGCCCAACTGGTCGGCCATAACGATCAGGACAAGCGATGGCGGAATAATCTGCGCGAGAGTGCCGGAGGCCGCAATCACCCCGCTGGCCACGCGGCGATCGTAACCGTAGCGCAGCATGATCGGGAGCGAGATTAACCCCATCGAAATTACCGACGCTGCCACGACGCCTGTTGTTGCGGCGAGCAAAGCGCCCACGAAAATCACCGCATAGGCAAGACCTCCGCGGATGGTGCCGAATAATTGGCCGATAGTGTCGAGCAGGTCTTCGGCCATCCCGGATCGTTCAAGCACCAAACCCATAAAAGTGAAGAAAGGAATCGCCAGCAGCGTGTCGTTGCTCATCACGCCATAGACACGCTCCGGCAACGCTTGAAGAAAGTCCGGAACAAACAGGCCAAGCTCTATGCCGATTACCGCGAAGAAGAGTCCAACCGCGCCAAGCGAAAATGCCGCCGGGTAGCCAAGCAGTAGAAAGATAACCAGGGCGCCGAACATGATCGGAGCCATATTGGCGATCAAAAATGCTTCCATGCTCGACCCCGGTTACGCCAATAAACAACTAGTGCTTTTCAATTGCGTCGATCAGTTCTTCGGCCTCGGTCTCGAGCGAACTCTTCTGGCCCGCATGCGGGTCCGGAATGAGGTTTCGCATGACTGCAATGCGCTTGACCAACTCCGACAGGCCTTGGATCAGCAGCATTGCAAATCCAATCATGATTAGTGCTTTGCTTGGCCATTGCGGCAGCCCACCGGCATTTCCCGATTGCTCATTGATTTCAAACGATCGCAGGAAAAAGGGGATGCCGGTGACGACCATCACGATGGCCAATGGGAGCAGGAAGAACGCGTGACCAACAACGTCGATGCTGTCCCGTACACGCTTGGGCAGCATGTTGTTCACGATGTCGATGCGAATGTGCTCGTTGGCCAGCAATGTCCATGGCGAGCACAAGAGAAACACTATGCTGAAAAGCACCCACTGCAATTCTAGCCAAGAATTAGACGAGGTGTCGAAAACCTTGCGAACAATGGCATTGATTGCCGAGACGATGACAGCCGCCAGGATCAACCACGCCAACCGTTTCCCGATCCATGTCGTGGCGGCGTCAATGACGCGCGTCACCGGCAGCAATGCTGTAAGCAATGCGTTCAAGCCGCCCACGTGACCTCTCCCCACGAACCGGCTCTGCTGGGTGGCCGGCCCTCGTTGTTGTTGTTCATTCCCCACGCCTGGTATGACCAAGCCCCACACCTTAATCCGATGCCGCCATAAGGCGTCAATGGAGAAATTGGTCGAAAGATGGGCCCAAAGCCGAACCCCGCGCTAACGAGCCATAAGGTCTCGTTTAACTGGGGGAGGCGGGACGGCGAAAATGAATGGGCCTGGCCTATGTCGACGTTTACCCACCGGTCGTGCTCATGTGGCGCTGCAACGCGGGCTTCTGATGGCGACGGTCGATCACGAAATCATGGCCTTTGGGCTTGCGCATGATCGCCTCGTCAATTGCCTGGTTCAAGAACTCGTCGCTTTCCGAGGCGCGCACCGAACGCCGCAGGTCGGCGGCATCATCCTGGCCAAGACACATGTAAAGAGTTCCGGTGCACGTGAGGCGGACACGGTTGCATGATTCACAGAAATTGTGTGTGAGAGGCGTAATAAAACCCAGCCGCCCACCGGTTTCCTTCACGCGAACATAGCGAGCAGGGCCGCCAGTACGATAATCGATATCTTCAAGCGTATAGGTCTCGGCCAGTCGCGACCGCACGATCGATAGCGGGAGATACTGATCAAGTCGCGACTCATCCACATCGCCGAGGGGCATGACTTCGATTACGGTGAAGTCCATGCCGCGTCCGTGACTCCATTCAAGCAGGTCGGCAATTTCTTCCTCATTTACGCCCTTGAGGGCCACCGCATTGATTTTGACCTGCAAGCCTGCTGCCTGTGCTGCATCGATTCCGGTAATCACTTTGGTTAAGTCGCCCCAGCGGGTAACGGCGTGAAACTTTTCAGGGTCAAGTGTATCGAGCGAGACGTTAACGCGATTGATGCCGCACGCCTTTAGCTCGGACGCGTACGTTTGTAACTGCGAGCCGTTCGTCGTCAACGTCAGCTCCTTAAGCGCACCGCTTGCCAGATGGCGCGACAAGGAACGGACCAACGTCATAATTCCCCGACGCACCAGCGGTTCGCCGCCAGTCAGCCGCAACTTGGTAACGCCTTTCGCGATGAATGCACTGCAGAGGCGATCAAGTTCCTCAAGACTCAACAGATCGGCCTTGGGCAGGAACGTCATATGTTCCGCCATGCAGTAGACGCAACGGAAGTCGCATCGATCAGTGACCGATACGCGCAAATACGTGATCGCGCGCTGGAAAGGGTCAACCAAAGCCCGCGGCTTCTGCCCGGGGCGATCAATTTCAATTGTCGAAGCGGAACTGACCACTATTGCCATCCATTGCCCGCGCGGCGGATCCTGGCTCACGACCTTACATATAGGAATTCTGCCCGATATTGGCCAGCGTCGGCAATCGGAGCAAGTTCTCGCGATTTACGCCGGTACGCCGCGCCGATTTATTGGCGTACGACCGGCGGATTTGTCGGCCAAGGTGATGATGGCGCCTGAGCCGGTGCGGCCGTCATGGGTGAAGGGGGCGGAGCCGCCGTAGTCTTTGGTCGCGTAGCAGGCTTCTTTGTCGCGGATTTGGTCGACTTCTTAGCCGTCGATGGTGCCGCCGGCGATAATTCAACGACCACAGGGTTGGGACGCAACCTCGGCGGTTCACCGGTCGATGTAATTGTCTCAAGCTTTTCCGTTTCCGGCTGGTAGCCGTTGAGGGTGAATGTTATCGACGACGAGGCGTCGACCGGCAGCGCGAGCGAGCACGGAGTGCGGCAGTTTTGTCCGTTGGAAGCCTTCGCATCGGCGCCCGGGGGTTCGGATTCGAGACTTACTGTGTCTAGGAAAGGCCCCGATTTGAACCCCGCCATGTCAGATGAACATGCGGCGAGCGCGGCTACACTGCCGATAATTGCAAGAAATCGGTGGATCATGTTAGACAGTCCCACTCAAGCGGCATCGCGCCGCTCGCCCCATGGCAAGGATACGAGCGTCGTCGCGCGCGTGCAACATGGGGTATCGTTTTTTACCGTACTACGCTAGGCTGCGCTTGGGAGCGTCAAATATTCTGCGCAAGAGCCGCAACCGACATAGGCAGCTGCGCGAAACTACTGATGGTCCGGTCAGGTCCGAAATCCGCCACCGGACGTTCGCTGTAGCCAAAGTCCACCGCAATGACCGGAATGCCTGCCGCGCGCGCAGTGTGGATATCGACAATTGAGTCGCCGATCATGATGGCCTGTTTTAGCGTTCCGCCGGCCCTCATCACGGTGCGGCGGAGAATTTCCGGATCAGGCTTTTCGATTCCAAAGGTGTCCGGCCCGCAGATTGTGATGAACCGCTCAGCGAGGTCGTGGTGCTTTAGAAGGTTTGTCGAAAGCCGCTCAATCTTGTTCGTGCAAACTGCGAATTGATAGCCACGTTCCGAAAGCGCATCAAGCGCATCGGTCACTCCTGGAAAAGGCTGCGATCGCTCAGTGAGGTGGTCGCTGTAATGCGCGATGAAATCCGCCAACAATTCTTCGAGCCGTGGCGGCGGACAGGGACGCCCTTCGGCTTCAAGCCCGCGAGCAATCATGGCCTTCGCACCGCCGCCGACTAGATTGCGCGCTGTCTCGTAGGCCAGGGGCGACAACCCCTCCCGGATCAGAATGACGTTAAGAGTCGCGACGAGATCGGGCGCAGTGTCGATCAATGTGCCATCAAGGTCAAAAACGATAGTAGGGCTGGACATCCTCGATCGCTATTTTTCCTTCGGCTGCAAGTCTCGATTTAGCAGCCACGATGGATACGGCAGATTTCGGCTATTCACGAGAGGTGATCGAGGCTAGATACACGTGACATCGTTAAGGTCAATCGATGCTCGAAGCCGGTACCCATGAACGCCGACGCCCAGAAACGCGCTGCCGCTGCACGAGCTGTTGAATTTGTGCGACCGGGCATGCGCCTGGGGCTCGGGACTGGATCGACAGCGAAGCACTTCATCGAGTTGATCGGTGAACGAGTTCGCTCCGGCCTTGATATCGTTGCGGTACCAACTTCGGATACGACTTTTGCCGATGCAAAACGCTGCGGGATCAGGCTCACGACATTGGACGAGGTGCCTGAGCTAGATCTCACCGTTGACGGCGCTGACGAAATCGGCCCCGGTCTTTGCCTGATCAAGGGCGGCGGCGGCGCCCTTTTGCGGGAGAAGATCGTCGCAACGGCCTCTACCCGCATGATTGTGATCGCCGATCAAAGCAAGACCGTTGATGTCCTAGGTCGTTTTCCGTTGCCGATTGAAGTGGTTTCATTTGGCTTGGCGGCCACCCAGCGAGCACTCGAAAAAGCAATCGGATCGGTTCAGCGCCCCGGTCCCCTGACGCTCCGTCGGAGCAAGGACGGCCATGCATTTGTCACGGATGGCGGTCACTGGATTCTTGACGCCGCGCTAACCAGGATTGACGACCCGGCTTCTTTGGCGCATGCGATTTCGGGCGTACCTGGCGTCGTAGAGCATGGCCTGTTTATCGGCCTCGCGCACAAGGCCATAGTCAGCGGCCCGGATGGCGTGACAATCATCGAACGAGCGTCATATCTCTAGCCAAATGGAGTTTCCTAATGCGTGTCATTGAGGCCATCAAAAACGGCGCCCGACCGGCCGCGCTTGCGATAATGTTGGCCACAATCGGGCCGGCTGCAAACGCACAACAACCGCCATCGGCGGCCGCGATGTCCACCGCAAAAGAACTTATTGCTGTCGCAGGCGCGACGAGCCTTTTCAGCCCGCTGATCGCCGGCGTCGTCGAGCAGGCGAAAGTTCTATATCTACAGCAGGATCCGAGCCTGGCGAAGGACCTGAATGAGATTTCGGCCCAGCTGCGCTCCGAACTCCAGTCGCGCTTTTCGGAGCTGAACGACGAGGTCGCGCGCCTTTACGCTGCAAATTTTTCTGAGCAAGAACTCAAAGAAATTCTCGCCTTTTACAAGACTCCATCGGGAAAAAAACTTTTAACTGAGCAACCCAAGGTGGTCGATGCGAGTATGAAATTTGCGCAGGATTGGGCAAATAAGCTTTCCGATCAAGTCGTCGCAATGATGCGCGACGAACTGAAAAAGAGAGGCCACGCGCTTTGATGGAGCTGTGCGCGCTCGGCTGGCGGCCTTCGCTAATGTAGGGGGCGGCAGATGGCCGATCACGACGTCGACCTGTTTGTCATCGGAGCCGGATCTGGCGGCGTGCGGGCCGCGCGAATTGCTGCAAGCTATGGCGCACGCGTGATGATTGCCGAAGAGTATCGGGTCGGCGGCACGTGCGTTATCCGCGGTTGCGTGCCAAAGAAGCTACTGGTCTATGCGTCACGCTTCTCCGGCGAATTTGAAGATGCCGCAGGTTACGGGTGGACCGTGGGACAGCCGGAATTTTCTTGGCCGGCTCTCATCGCCAACAAGGACCGAGAAATCGCGCGGCTTGAAGCAGCGTATACAACGACATTGGAGCGCTTCAATGTCGGCCTCATAAAGGGCCGCGCCAGGCTGGAAGACGCTCATACTGTGCGGTTAGCCAGCGGCGCTCGTGTTCGCGCAGAGACGATACTGATCTCGACCGGGGCTTGGCCACATATGGGACCAAAAATTCCTGGCCGCGAGCACGCAATCTCGTCCAACGAGGCGTTTCATTTTCCGGAGTTGCCAAAACGCATTCTCATTCACGGCGGCGGCTACATCGCCGTGGAGTTCGCTTGTATTTTCGCCGGTCTTGGTTCCAAGGTCACGTTGGTCTGCCGCAATGTGAACATTCTGCGGGGTTTCGACGATGACATTCGTGAGCACCTGCGGAACGAAATGGTCTCACGCGGGATCACCGTAATACCCGACCATACCGTCGCCCGGATCGACAAGTCCGGTGACGAGTACGTGACGCATCTGCATGACGGCATCAAAGTAGCCACCGACAAGGTGATGTTTGCCCTCGGCCGGCAACCGAATATCACAAGACTCGGCCTAGAGGCCACCGACGTCCGGATTCATGAACACGGCGGCGTTGAAGTGGATGACTATTCGCAGACGTCGGTCGCGAACATCTATGCGGTCGGTGATGTCACCAACCGGGTCAACCTTACCCCCGTGGCGATCCGGGAAGGTCACGCCTTCGCCGATACCGTCTACGGCGGAAAACCGACCGCTGTTGATCACGTCAATGTGCCGACAGCTGTTTTTTCCGAGCCCGAAATCGGCGTCGTAGGATTGACCGAGGCGCAGGCTCGCGAACGACTGGACAAAGTCGACGTTTACAAAACCACTTTCCGCCCTATGAAGGCGACGCTTTCCGGCCGCGATACACGTTCGTTCATGAAACTGCTGGTGGACGGGATCACCAATCGCGTCGTGGGTTGCCATATTATCGGACCGGATGCGGCCGAATTGATCCAGATCGTAGGGATTACGGTGAAGATGGGCGCCACAAAAAAGGACTTTGACGCGACCATGGCCGTCCACCCGACGGTCGCGGAGGAGCTTGTGACCATGCGCGAAAAAGCCCTGAGCTACGGCCGAGCGGCGGCCGAGTAAGCCCAAAAATAACCGAATCCGCCGGAAAAAGTGGCTTAGCAAGGCCACGGTCGTGTATAAGGCCGGCCAAATTCTGGAGTAGCGAGATGGCCGAGCGATGGACGCCGGATAGTTGGCGCAAGAAGCCAATTCAGCAGGTTCCGGATTATTCGGACCGGCAGGCGCTGCTTGACGTCGAAAAACAGCTCGCCACGTTTCCTCCACTCGTATTTGCGGGCGAGGCGCGCAACCTGAAAAAGCAGCTGGCGCGAGTCGCAAAAGGCGAAGCTTTCCTGCTGCAAGGCGGGGACTGTGCAGAAAGCTTTGCCGAGCACGGTGCAAACAATATCCGCGATTTTTTCCGCATGTTCTTGCAGATGGCGGTCGTACTGACCTATGCCGCAGCTTCACCGGTGGTGAAAGTCGGTCGCATTGCAGGTCAGTTTGCAAAACCGCGCTCCTCTCCGAGTGAGAAGCGCGACGGTAAAGAACTGCCCAGCTATCGCGGCGACATTATAAACGACATCGCTTTCACCGAAGATGCTCGACGACCTGACCCGCGGCGGCAGATCGAAGCCTACAGGCAATCGGCTGCGACGCTCAATCTGCTCCGCGCTTTCGCACAAGGTGGCTATGCCAATCTTGCCAGCGTTCGTCAGTGGATGCTTGGTTTCGTCAAGGACAGCCCGCAGTCTCGACGTTACGTCGAACTTTCCGATCGTATCTCCGAAGCTCTTGGCTTCATGCAGGCTTGCGGCCTCGATCTTGAGAGTCATCCGGAGCTGCGAACGACCGATTTCTATACAAGCCACGAGGCGCTTTTGCTCGGCTTCGAGGAGTCATTAACGCGTGTCGATTCAACCACGGGCGACTGGTATGCCACGTCGGGTCACATGCTGTGGATCGGCGATCGTACGCGGCAATTTGATCATGGCCACATTGAATACGCGCGCGGCATCAAGAATCCGATCGGTCTGAAATGCGGCCCCTCACTCAAGGCGGACGATCTGCTGCGGCTGATCGATATTCTCAACCCGGACAACGAAGCGGGGCGTTTAACCCTGATCGGTCGCTTTGGAGCCGAGAAAGTCGGTGAGTATCTCCCGACTCTTTTGCGTGCGGTAAAGCGCGAGGGCAGAGTCGTGTTGTGGTCGTGCGACCCGATGCATGGCAATACGATAACGTCGGCGACCGGCTATAAGACCCGACCGTTCGACCTGATCTTGGAAGAGGTTCGTAGATTCTTCGAGGTCCATTCGTCCGAAGGGACGTATGCCGGAGGCGTGCACCTTGAAATGACCGGACAGAATGTAACTGAATGCACCGGTGGCGCGCGCGCTATCACCGAAGCTGATCTCAACGACCGTTACCATACCGTCTGTGACCCGCGTCTCAACGCTGAACAGGCGATTGATCTTGCTTTTCTATTGGCCGGGCTACTGACGAAAGAACGATCGGCGTTGGTCAAGCCGATTCCGGCTGTGGCAGGCCTCTAAAGCCGGGAAGTATTTTCTCCAGTTTGGTGTTAGTGTCTTCGGAGCTAGCCGCGGCTCGGCGTGACTCGCATTTCGCAAACAAATATATCCGAGCAGGGGAGGCGACATGACAAGCTTGCGTTGGCGGCCGGCGAAGCTCGGCTTCGCGTTGGCCCTAGTGCCGTTACTAACTGTTGGCGCCACTGCGCAGATTTTAGTGTCTGCGAATGACAACAAGGCCGTACTAATCAATGGCGCAAATGTTGTACCTGCCAACCCGGCGGCGGACACCGTCAGCATCATAGATCTGGGTGTTTTTCCGCCGAAGCTCATCGGTGAGGTCAAAGCGCCCGCTAGCGTGATTGGACCGCCGCAAAGTGTCGCGATATCGCGTGAGGAGAGCTTTGCGTTAGTGACCGGCGCCTTCAAGGTGGATCCCGCTGACCCGAAAAAAGCTATTCCTGACAACAAACTCTCGGTGATTGATCTCGAGGCCAAACCTCCGGCTGTCATTGCGACACTTGAGGCTGGTCTGGGAGCCGCAGGCGTTTCGATAAATAACGCCGGCACCTTGGCGCTGGTAGCAAACCGCAGCGAGGGCACCGTGTCTGTCTTTACGATCGCAGGCAACAAGCTGACGCCAGCCGGCAAAATTCAGCTTGGCGATTCAAAATCGGGCCCGAGTCATGTCGCGTTCACACCCGATGGCAAGAGCGCCCTGGTAACTCGCGATGGAGACAACCGGGTTTCAATTCTCACCATCGACGGCAACAAGGTCGAGGATAGTAAGACATTCATGGTAGGTGGCGTCCGCCCCTACAGTCTGGAGATCGGCCCCAAGGGTGATGTTGCGGTATTCAGCAATCAAGGCGGAGGCCAAGGCGACATCGATGTCATCAGCGTCATCGACCTCAAAGCGAAGCCACCGCGTATCGTAGATACAATCAGCGTTGGCCAGACGCCCGAAGGCGTAGGAATGTCGAGCGATGGCAAATATGTCGCCGTCACCGTCATGAACGGGTCTAACAGGCCGAAAGACCATCCTGCGTTCAATGATTTTGGCTTGCTGCAAGTTTATTCGGTCAACGGTACGACGCTGAGTAAGATTGCACAGGCCAAGGTCGGACATTGGTGTCAAGGCGCGGCCTTCAGCAAGAACAACAAGACCGTCGTGATTCAATGCATGGTCGAAAAAAACCTGCAGGTCTTCAACTTTGACGGCCGCAGTCTCAAACCGGCAGGTACGGTGCCCTTAAGTGGTGGTGGCGCTGGACTTCGGACGGCCGCGCGGTAACCCGCGCGACTACTGTGCAAGATGCGGGGCTGGCGCCGGGTGAAGGTCACCAGCGTCTGCCCTGAAGTAACAACTTTGTGGTAGCAGACCTGCAGGACTGCCCATTGATCAGCGGGCTGGCAAAGCGGTAGAGATTTGCCATGAGTACGCGTCCCACGGACAAACTCGCGATCACGATCGCACAGGTCAACTCGACGGTCGGTGACATTTCTGGCAATGCCGAAAAGGTCAGACGCGCACGAGCTGCCGCCGGGGACGCCGATCTGGTGGTCTTTCCCGAGTTGTTCATTGCGGGGTATCCACCAGAGGACTTGGTGCTTAAATCGGCTTTTCAAGCTGGATGCCGCGCAGCAATCGAGGCGCTCGCGCGCGAAACCGCCTCGCCGGGTCCAGCGCTCCTGGTTGGAACGCCGTGGCTCGATAGCGGAAGGCTTTATAACGCTGTCGCATTGCTCGACGGCGGTTCGATCGCAGCGCTGCGTTACAAGGTCGACCTTCCGAACTACGGAGTGTTCGATGAAAAACGGGTATTTGCGCCCGGTCCGATGCCGGGGCCTGTAAGTTTCCGTGGCGTACGCCTGGGAATTCCGATTTGCGAAGATATTTGGGGCGCGGAAGTCGTTGAGTGTCTGGCGGAGACCGGGGCCGAGATGTTGGTGGTGCCCAACGGATCACCCTATTGGCGGCAGAAGGGTGACGTCCGGCTCAATATCGCGGTTGCGCGAGTCTCCGAGCAGGGACTGCCGACTATCTACGTCAATCAGGTCGGTGGCCAGGATGAGCTTGTGTTCGACGGGGTGTCATTTGGCCTGCACGCTGATTGTTCATTAGCCTTCCAGCTTGGCGGATTTCAGGAAGAAACGGTTACGACAAATTGGGTACGTCGCAACGGCACCTGGCGCTGCGAAAGCGGCCCGATGGTAGACGGCGTCGAGGCCGATCATGCCGACTATACTGCGTGTGTGTTAGGTCTTCGCGACTACGTGAACAAGAACGGCTTTCCTGGTGTTGTGCTGGGTTTGTCGGGGGGCATTGATTCCGCAATATGCACAGCGATGGCAGTTGATGCCTTGGGTAGGGACCGCGTGCGCTGTTTGATGCTGCCCTACAGGTTCACCTCCCGGCCGTCACTCGACGATGCGGCTGCCTGTGCCAAGGCGCTTGGCGTGCGTTACGAAATTTTGCCAATAGCATCGGCGATCGAAGGCTTCGAGGCTGCCCTGAAGCCGGTTTTTTCCGGTTTGCCGCGGGATGTCACTGAAGAAAATTTGCAAGCACGCGCACGCGGCACGATCTTGATGGCGATTTCCAACAAGTTCAATCTGATGGTGGTGACGACTGGAAATAAGTCGGAGATGTCGGTTGGCTACGCAACCCTCTATGGCGACATGAACGGCGGGTTTAACCCGATCAAGGATCTCTACAAGTCCGAAGTGTTTCGTCTAGCCCGACTGCGCAACAGTTGGAAGCCGCTTGGGGCCAAAGGCCCGGACGGACTGGTCATTCCGGAAAATATCATTGCAAGGCCACCGACCGCGGAACTACGGGAAAACCAGAAAGACGAGGATTCGCTGCCCCCTTATTCCGTGCTCGATGCGGTTTTGGAGCGTCTGGTGGAGCGAGAGGAGCCGATATCGGCAATTGTCGATGCCGGATTTGATCGCGACACGGTCACGCGCGTTGAACGCATGATCAACACCGCAGAATACAAACGACGCCAAGCCGCTCCGGGAGTAAAAGTGACTCTGAAAAATTTCGGGCGTGATCGGCGCTACCCGATAACAAACCGTTTCCGTGATTCTGGCACGCCGATGCCGGCGCCCGATATTTCGTTGATCACGGGCAAGCCAACAAAGTCAGAAGCATTCGATTATTAAAAGCTTCGCGTTACCGCGCTGGCCAGAAAGTTGGGCCAACAGTGCGTACGCTGCGTTTCGTCGGATCCGTCTGGCCCGATGCTTCGGCGTTCGGTGACGTAGCCGTCGGTACGGCTGCTGCTGCAGACGTGCGCTGGTCCTGTCGGATCGGCTTGCCGTCCACGCGCGGTTGCGACAACTGCTTCGCGTTCTGCTCGGTGACGACGACGTCGCCGGGTACGACCGTATCGTCCGGACCAATCGCTTTCAGAGTCTGTGCCCAACTTTCACCCGGCCGGCGACAACTGCACTCTGGGCTCATGGATTTGCGGTACTGAAAAGCAGTTGGCAATTCTGAGTATGGCCGCCCGTTGAGGGAGACTGCTTGTGCCATTTCCTCGCCTGGATTGTGATAGGTATAGAGCGACACTTCGGAGGCCGGACACATGCGCTGGCAGGCCATTTCGTCATCACTGAATCTATCCGGCGAAGTTGAGTAGGAAATCGGGAAATAAAATCCATCGCATGTACGTACGCAGACCGTGCGGAACGTTCCACCCATCGGGCCGAGCGGCGTTGAGACCACACTGCCGCCGCCGTTGTCGCCAAACAAACGGTCCCAAAAGCCTCCCTGCTGCCCGGCAAGAGCCGCGGCGCGATATTGCGGTCCGCATCCGTTGTCGCCTAGAGCGATCAGCAACCCCCTGCGTTGCGCAGCGCGCTCTGCCGTACCACCGTTAAGGCGTTCCAGGTCGTTCCGCATCCGCTCGAGCGCGTTGCGCTGCTGGCCAATCTGGCGAAGGATTGCCCCGCATTGCGGCGGCGGATTACTGAAGATCGAGAAAAACCCGGACGTCTCGCAACCAATGCGGCGCGATTGAGTCACCATCCGATCGACTTCATACTGCTGGCGATTGACCATATCCTCTGTACGGCGGATCTGCTCGACACGCGCGGGATCAGTATTCCCCCTGTCGAGACTCGCGAGTTGTGCTTCAAGCCGTGGGCAGATTGGATTCGACGACTGTGCGTGGGCCGCACCAAACGTCAACGAAGCCGCGACAAGCGTGCCGGCGAAGTTGCGGAATGATTCCGTCATGTGTGGGCACTTTAGCCCGAAATTCATGATGGTGCGAGCCTTGCAATCAATGCGCCCGTGCGACCTCAGAACGCAGGTTCCAGAGAACGCCGGACACAATGATTAACGCTCCGAGTAACACAAAAATGTCGAGTCGTTCACCATAAAATGCCCAGCCGACCACCGCGATGAGCGGGATGCGCATGAAATCAAGCGGCACCACCAAAGTGGCGTCTCCAGCCCGAAAAGCGTTGCTTAGACAATAGTGTGATGTAAGTCCGGCCGTTCCGATGCCGATGGCGGGCACGAGGTGGCGAACATCGAGACTCAAAAATGCCGCCGGGTTGCTGCCGATCAGCGAGAGGGGGAATTGAATGACGGCCATCCAGAAAATGATGGCGAACGTAGTTTCAGTTATCGTCAGCTTCTTAGTGGTAATCATAGTAATCGCGTAACCAAACGCAGCCAACAAAACCAGAATGGCTGCAGGATTAAAGCCGGCGACACCCGGTCGCAGAATGACGAGCACACCGACCAAACCGAGCACCACCACGCCGAGACGACTTGCGGTCATGCGTTCGTGCAAGAACCAAACCGCGAGGACGGCGGTCCACGCTGGCATCGTGAACTCCAGCGCAAATACAGTAGCTAGCGGGAGCATCGTGAGACTCAATGCCCATGAAAATTGTGATGCGTAGTGCACTGTGTTCCTGAAAATATGAAGGCCCATCCGCCGCGGCACGACGTGTAGCCGCAAATCCGGCTGCGCTGCCAAAATGCTCAGCATGACCAGCAAAGCGACGCCACTGCGGATGGCAAGGATCTCAAAAATGCTCAGGCCGCCGCGAGACAGCTCGCGGATCGACACAGCCATAATCGAAAAAGAGAGCAATGCACCCAACATCCAGAGAACGACGCGTGCGAGCTTATGAGTGATCACGGTATTTCGCTGAGGTTGAGAAAGTGCGGTGCGGATCTGGATCAAGGCTATCGGTGTGGAGTCATTCGGCGTCCGGCTGATTCTCGGGCCTTGCTTTGTCGAAGGCGGGAAGTTTCAGACAGGCAGCATCGATCGCAACGATCTTCGGGAACTTGTCGAGGGGGACCTTGAAACGCCGCGCGTTGGCGACTTGCGGCACTAGACAGATGTCAGCGACGGTGATGCGGGCTCCGCAGGCGTAAGGTCCCGGACTGATCATCTCTTCCAGTGCGGTAAACCCCTGAGTGATCCAGTGGTGATACCAGGTATCAATGTCAGGCTGCTCGTGTTTGAGGTGACGTTTGAGGTACTGCAAAGCAATCAGATTGTTGAGCGGATGAATATCGCAAGCGATCGTTTGCGCGATCGCGCGCGACTTGGCGCGACCGAGTGCATCGGACGGCAGCAAGGGTGGTTCAGGATGAGTTTCGTCAAGATACTCGATGATCGCAAGAGACTGCGTCAGCACTTCACCGCCAGACACTTCAAGCGCAGGTACTCGCGCTAGTGGATTGATTACTCGAAACTCCGGTGTGTGCTGCCGGCCGCCATCCTTTGTGAGATGGATCGGTACCATCTCATAGGGGACACCTTTGAGATTGAGCGCTATGCGAACGCGATAGGCGGCGGAAGAACGAAAATAGGAATAAAGTTTCACAGATGGACCCCGACTTGCACCGTCGCAATCTAGCCGGAGCGGCGTCCGTTGGCGATACAGGGCGCGAGCTTTGCTGACCTTTCGGTCAGTTTTGTGAGGGCGCGATCGAGCGCCGCTCGATCAGCTGCGTCGACCGTCTCCAGCAAATCGCACGCAAATTCGAGCGCAATCGGCGCAACCTCTCTGTAGATTTGGCGACCCGTTGCGGTAAGGAACAGGAAAGCTTCCCGCAGGTCGGCTCGGTTGGCACGACGAGCGATTAGTTTACGCCCGTCCAGCAAGGCGACGGCGCGCGATACTTTTGTCGTGTGCCGGTTGCCTTCGCGGTCATGGCGCCAAATTGCCCCAATGTGACAAGCACACGCCATTCTGGCACTCCGATCTTGTAGCGCTCGGCGTAGATTTTCGAGAGAGCGTGTGAGATAAGACTGGCACAGACATTCAAACGATATGGCAAAAATTCTTCCAGCTTGAGCACCACTGGATCGACCGTACAATCTCGCGCTTTTTGAGCGGTTTCACTGGTCATTTCGGTGCTGATGCAATGTTGCGCACCGGACGATCCGGCTGGCTTTCGGCACTCACGCTTGCCGAAAATCTTGGCCGAAATTCACGTAGTTTTGCAATGATTCTAAACTACGTTCTTCCGGCAGGACGGCCAGAAGCGAAGCGCGGCAAGCCGCCCGGACAGCGTCCGCGCCTTAGGTTCCGCAAGGTGTGCGATGAGCAGAATGGATTTGGCAAAAACTCTGAAGGCCACAATTCTCATACCAACGCACTCGCAAGGTCCCGTCCGACACTAAGAACGCTCAGCGCGACCTGCTGTTCCAAGCGACAATGATTTTGTGCAACTAGCTGTCGTCCACACGTGCCGTGCTAATCTGGCGGCGACTGAGCGGGACGTCATGGAAAAAGACGGTCTTCGAAATCCGGCCGCTGAGGGAGTTGTTTAGCTAGCATTGAAACGGATCCGTTCGCGATTCCGCTCTTGTTTGGACATAGGTGCCGTGAATGGCAAAGGGGTGTGAGTGGTGACAGGGTTCGCTTCTACCGAAGACCTCGCCGAAAGGAAAATTTCGTTCGACCAGATCGGTACTGGGCTGTATGCGTATACCGCAGAAGGTGACCCAAACTCTGGCGTGGTCATCGGCGACGAAGCAGTCATGGTTATCGACGCGCAAGCGACACCGGTGATTGCCGCTGACGTGATTGCCCGCGTGGCGAAAGTTACCGACAAACCAATCAAGTACCTTTTGCTGACGCATTACCACGCGGCGCGGACACTCGGTGCCTTTGCGTATAAGAACGCTGAGATTCTTGCGTCAGATGCAACGCGCGCGCTGATTGCGGAGCGCGGCAGACAGGACATGGATTCCGAAATCGCCCGATTTCCGCGTCTTTTCCGCTCGGCTGAGACGATTCCGGGCTTGACCTGGCCGACGATGACCTTTCCCGATCAAATTTCCGTTTGGCTAGGACGACGAGAGGTCCGCATCATGCATATCGGACGGGGGCACACTGGCGGCGATGTGATTGCGGTCGTTCCCGATGCAGGTGTGGTATTCTGCGGTGATCTCGTCGAAAACAAATCCGCGTGCTACTGCGGCGATGCCCATTTCACCGATTGGCTGGCGACGCTTGATCATCTCGCCGAGCTGCAAGCCAACGCGATTGTGCCTGGCCGCGGTCAAGCGCTTGCAACGCCGGAGACGGTTGCCGAGGCCATTACTCTGACCTCGGACTTCGTTTCCACGCTCTACAGCTCGGTGCAGGAAAGCGTCGCGCAGGGCCGGTCGTTGAAAGATACGTTCGACTTCGTCCGCCTAACTCTGAACCCGAAATTCAAGAATTTTGCGATCTACGAGCATTGTTTGCCGTTCAGCGTATCTCGTGCCTATGACGAGGCACGCGGCATCGACTGGCCGGTGATCTGGACCGCCGAGCGTGACCGGGAAATGTGGGCAGCGCTTCAGGGTTGAACGTGCTCTCTAAACTTGGGAGGCATCCCAACACATGAAATTGGCGCGATGTATCTACGCGCATGTTAGCCTGCTCACGTCGACGTGTTCACGAGAGCATGAGCAATGGCAGATCTAAAGCAATACGAGGATCTCGCGGCGCTGGTCGCTCGTTTGTTTATGGGCGCGCTTTTTGTCTTGTATGGCTATTTTAAGCTGACCAGTTATGCGGGGACGGTTGCTTATATGGGGAGGCAGGGTCTTCCGGCCCCGGCGTTATTTGCGGCACTCGCGGTCATTATCGAACTCGGTGGCGGCTTTCTGATCGTGTTCGGCTATCAAACGCGTCTCGTGGCGCTCGGCTGCGCGATCTATGTACTGATCGCCGCGCTTATTGCGCATCGCAATTTTGGCGACGCAAACCAGATGTCGCACTTCTGGAAAAACATGGCGATTGTCGGCGGGTTCTTAGCCCTGATGGTTGCCGGCCCTGGTTCCTACTCGGTGGATGGACGCAGGGCATAGGCCCGATTACGTCAACGCGTGCACACGATGGCGACGACGTCGCAGCTACTGCGATGGCAGCTGTCCGTACCTTCGGCGTGAATGGCGCTAGTTTTGTCGCCTGGATCTGCCTTATGGAAGGTCGCCGCCTCTGCAAAGGATTGTCTTTTGCAATAGGCATTGGCGACCGCCGTTCCGCATTCGGCACCGGACGCAAGGCAACGGTCTATGCCGTAGCCGTCCGAATCGTTGGCGATGAAAAACATTCGTCGCTCGGCATTGGCGGGCGAGACGAAACTTAGGCAAAGCGCGGCGACGAGGCCGACCAGAGGTGTCCGCATAAGGTGCGCCCGACTTGCTGGGGAAGCTTGTTTCGACAATGCGGACAAATCGTTAAGCGGTGCTTAACCCTGCAATCTCCCGAGCGGTTATCGATTTTTTCCCGTGTTTCGCACCAGTTCCACCACCACCTTGACGTGCTGCGTCCGACAAATCATTGTGCCGTCATGAACGGCCTTAACCATATCTGCGGCATTGGCCCGGAGATTATTCGCTAGCGCTGTCCGCGCTGGTCACGGCCGTCTTTTCTCAGACTTGAGATAGCACGACGCCCGGCCAGCGGGGCCGAGGAATGTCATCTGCTATGGAGCTTAAGCTCTACGATACGCTCACGCGCGAGAAGCGGGTATTCACCCCGCTCGATCCTGCTCGCGTGCGCATGTATGTGTGCGGCCCAACCGTCTACGACTTCGCTCATATCGGCAATGCGCGACCGGTGATCGTGTTCGATGTGCTTTTCCGATTGCTGCACCACATCTTTGGCAAAGAACAAGTCACTTACGTGCGCAACGTTACCGACGTTGATGACAAGATCAACGCGCGCGCCGCCGAGCGCGGCATAGCCATCGGGCAGCTGACGAAGGAGACCTACGAGATTTTCCATAGCGACGTACAGGCGCTCGGCTGTATCGATCCTACGCACGAGCCGCGCGCCACCGAATACATCGAGCCGATGAAAGAGCTGATTGATCGGCTTTTAAAATCCGGCCATGCCTACGTGGCGGAAGATAATATACTATTCCACGTTCCATCAATGAAGGACTATGGCAGGCTTTCCAATCGTTCGCTCGACGAAATGATCGCTGGCGCGCGCGTCGAGGTCGCGCCTTATAAAAAGGATCCGCAGGATTTCGTTCTTTGGAAGCCTTCGAAGTCGGGCGAGCCCGCATGGCCATCACCCGGCGGAATCAAGACTCTAGGACGGCCGGGTTGGCACATCGAGTGCTCTGCGATGTCGTGGAAGCACCTCGGAGAGACTTTCGATATCCACGGTGGTGGAATCGACCTTGTGTTTCCGCACCACGAAAACGAGATCGCACAATCGCGATGCGCCTTTCATACTCCAGTGATGGCGAATTTCTGGATGCACAACGGATTTCTTCAAGTCGAAAGCGAAAAGATGAGCAAGAGCCTCGGCAACTTCGTGACTATTCATGAGTTGCTGAGGGACTGGCCGGGCGAAGTTGTGCGTGCCACGATGTTGCAAACCCAATATCGGCAGCCGATCAATTGGACGGTGGCAGGGCTTCGTGAGTCGCAGAAAAATCTCGATCACTGGTACGAACTGACAGCCGATGTACAGCCGGGCTTTTTGTGTGGCGACGTGCTTGATGCGCTATATGACGATCTGAACACACCGAAGGCCTTTGCAGCATTGCACGAATTGCGCAGCGAGGCCGCGAAAGGCTCAAAATCCGCGGCAGGAGGTCTGAAGGCGAGCACGCAACTCATCGGTCTTCTCCAGCGGCCGGCGACTGAATGGAGAGCCTTTCGTCCGGCCTCGGTTTCGATCGACGAGTCGAAGATCGTCAACCTTATTGAGGCAAGGGCAGCTGCGCGTGCGGCAAAAGACTTCAAAGAATCCGACCGCATACGGGATGAGCTCGCGGCGATGGGCGTCTTTCTAAAGGACTCAAAGGACGGTACCACCTGGGAGATCGCGCGATGATGGCCGTTGCACATCCCAAGCTTGGTGTACGCCCATTTCTCCCGGTGGATGCGTCGCTGCTGCGGGAAATCTTTCGCGACAGCATCGAGGAGTTGACCGCGGACGACTATAGCGAAGCGCAGCAGGAAGCCTGGGCTTCCACTGCAAACGACGTCGGCGATTTTACAGCAAAGCTTTCCGAGCAGCTCACATTGGTTGCGACGCTGGAAGGCTCCCCCGTTGGATTTGCCTCGCTGCAGGGCAAAGACAAGATTGACATGCTTTATGTGCATCCCGCCGCGACAGGACAAGGTGTCGGCGCCATGCTGATCGACGCACTTGAGAAACTCGCCGGAGCGCGCGGTATGACCAGGCTTGCGGTCGACGCGAGCGACAGCGCGCGCGGCTTCTTCGAAAAACGCGGTTATGTCGCGCAGCAGCGCAATTCCATATCTATTGGCGACGAGTGGCTCGCCAACACCACCCTGCACAAGCAGCTTGCCGCCAAACGGGAGGTTTCATGACCAAGCCCGACACTCCGTTTCCTCGTCACTGGCTCTACTACATCGTGCTTAAGTACAGCGTGCTGGCCGCGGCCGCCCTTATCGCCCTTTATGTTGTGTATCGGCTCGCCTGATGGAGCTCCAGCGACACCATATCGTGTTCGGCGTGATCGCCGTCCTCGTTGCCGCGGCATTGGCAGCGAACTACTACCTGTGGTGAAGGCAATGGCCCGCGAACGCCTCTATCTCTTCGACACGACCTTGCGCGACGGCGCCCAAACCAATGGTGTCGACTTCACCCTCGCAGACAAGCTTGCAGTCGCTTCGATGCTCGACGATCTGGGCATCGACTACGTCGAAGGCGGCTATCCGGGCGCCAATCCCACCGATACCGAACTGTTCGGCAAGGATCGCGGGTTTGGCACGACTTTCACCGCATTTGGCATGACCCGCCGGCCGGGGCGTTCGGCATCCAACGATCCGGGTCTTGCCGCATTGCTCGAAGCAAAGTCGGACGCCATCTGCTTTGTGGCCAAGTCCTGGGACTACCACGTCAAGGTTGCTCTCGAGACAACCGAAGAGGAAAACCTCGCGTCGATTCGCGAGAGCGTTCGCGCGGCAAAGGCGAAGGGCAGGGAGGTGCTGCTCGACTGCGAACATTTCTTCGATGGCTATAAGGCAAATCCGAAATTTGCACTCGCGTGCGCCCAGGCTGCGTATGACGAAGGCGCGCGTTGGGTCGTCCTTTGCGATACCAACGGCGGTACACTCCCCGACGAGGTAGAAAGCATTGTCCGCGAGGTCGTGAAGATTATTCCGGGCGATCATGTCGGAATCCACGCTCACAACGACACGGAGCAAGCGGTCGCCAATTCACTTGCCGCCGTTCGCGCCGGCGCGCGTCAAATCCAGGGAACGCTCAACGGTCTTGGCGAGCGATGCGGCAATGCGAACCTGGTCTCGATCATTCCTACGCTCAAACTGAAGCCTGAATTCGCCGAACGTTTTGACATCGGTGTCTCCGAGACCGCGCTTAAAAATCTCGCGCACGTTTCTCATGCTCTCGATGAGCGGCTCAATCGCGCGCCGAACCGACACGCGCCGTATGTCGGTGAGAGTGCGTTCGCCACGAAAGCGGGCATTCACGCATCCGCCATCATTAAGGATCCCGCGACCTACGAGCACGTCGCTCCGGAGATGATCGGCAATCGTCGCAAGGTATTGGTCTCGGAACAGGCGGGGAAATCGAATGTCCTGGCGGAGCTCGAACGCGTGGGCATAAAGGTCGACAAGGATGACCCGCGAATCGGCCGGCTTCTTGAGGTGGTGAAAGAGCGTGAAGCTATCGGTTACGCCTATGAGGCGGCGGATGCCTCGTTCGAACTGCTCGCCCGGCGCACGCTTGGCAAGGTGCCGAACTATTTCGACGTCACTCAATTCGACGTCAATGTCGAGCAGCGCAACAACGCCAAAGGCCAGCGTGTCACAGTCACGATGGCCGTCGTCAAGGTGAAGGTCGGCGACGACAACATGATTTCAGCGGCGGAAGGCAACGGCCCCGTCAATGCGCTCGATCTCGCGCTGCGCAAGGATCTCGGCAAGTATCAGAAATACATTGCGGGGCTCAAGCTCACCGACTATCGCGTGCGTATCCTCAATTCGGGTACGGAAGCAGTAACGCGCGTGCTGATCGAAAGTGAGGATGATCAGGGCGAGCGCTGGACCACCGTCGGTGTCTCGCCAAATATCATCGATGCTTCATTCCAGGCCTTGATGGATTCGATCATTTTTAAGCTCGTGAAGTCGGGTGCACCTGCGTGAGATAGTGCGGGAAGGGCGCATCCATGATCGACCACATCTCGCTCGCTGTGCGCGATATCAAGGCCGCTGAAGCATTCTATACTGCGGTGCTGGCACCGCTCGGGCTCGCCAAGCTTCGTGAGTGGCCGAACGCGGCCATTGGTTACGGCAAGAAATACCCGGAGTTCTGGATCAATCACCGCGCTGGGATGACAGCCGTCGAAACCGACAGTGGCGTTCATGTTTGTCTGCGGGCCGCTTCGACAGAAGCGGTCGATGCATTTCATGTCGCAGCGCTTGCCGGCGGCGGCACCTGCGATGGCGCCCCCGGCCTTCGGCCGGAATACAATGAGCGCTATTACGCCGCCTTCATTCGCGATCCCGACGGCAACCGCATCGAGGCGGTGACATTCATCGCCGCAGCGTGATCGCTATAGGCGATTGGCGATCACGGCGGGCATTTCCTTTTCCTCCGGCGGGACCGACTCGGCGGCCCGTTCCAACTTCGGCAGAATGTCTTCGACGCGACCCGCGACAAGCAGATCGAAACTGAGATTCTCGCGGATGAATTCGAGGCTCTTCATGTGGTCGATGAGTGCGCAGAGGGGTTCCCAGAAGTTTTTGATGTTCGCAAGCAGTATCGGCTTGCGATGGCGGCCGAGCTGAACCCAGGTAATCTGTTCGACCACTTCCTCAAGTGTTCCTATTCCACCCGGCATCGCAACGAAGGCGTCCGCCAATTCGAACATCTTGCGCTTTCGTTCGTGCATATCGCGCGTGACGATAAGGTTGTCATTGCCCCGCATCGCATGCTCGCGTGCGACCAGAAATTCGGGAATGATTCCTGTCACGCTGCCACCGTGATCAAGAACCGACTTGGCGATTGCGCCCATCAAGCCGACGGTGCCGCCACCGAAAACCAGCCCGACGCCATTTTTGGCGAGAATCGCGCCGAAGGCGCGGGCGCTCTCGACGAAGGCCGGATCGGTGCCGGGGCCCGATCCGCAATAGACGCAAATTTTTCGGATTTTGCTGCTTTTTTCGATCTTGTTCATACGTATGGATGTGCGTTGCGGTTGCGGCATCGTCAAGGCGACCTAGCAAAAATCCATGACGAAGCTACGGTCCTGGGCCGAAAGGGTGCCAACAGGCCAGAAACCGCCTATATGAACAGCCTGAATGAGTGATCATCACCACCGTCGGCCAGCAGAAGGCGAACCACATGTATCCGCGAATCGCGGGGCGCTGCTGATGACTCTCGTCCACCTGTGGCCCTACATCTGGCCGTCCGATCGCAGCGATCTGAAGCAGCGGGTCGTCTGGTCACTGGCGCTGCTGCTGGCGGCCAAGCTCGCGACGATCGCGGTCCCGTTCACCTTCAAGTGGGCCACGGATGCGCTCGCCGGCAAGGGTACCGCGCCGATAGCGGCCGGCGATTGGTTGCTCTGGGCCATCGCTGCGCCCGTCGCGATGACCATCGCATATGGCGGCATGCGAATCCTGATGGCGGCACTCACGCAATTGCGCGACGGCCTCTTTGCCAAGGTGGCGATGCATGCTGTCCGTCGGATCGCCTACCGCACCTTTGTGCACATGCACGAGCTGTCACTCCGATTTCATCTCGAGCGAAAGACCGGCGGGTTGACGCGCGTGCTCGAGCGCGGACGCAACGGAATCGAAACAATCGTCCGCATGGTGATCCTGCAACTGGCGCCGACGATCATCGAACTGCTGCTGATCGTCGCGGTGCTGATGTGGCAATTCGACTGGCGTTACGTGGCGGCGATCATGGCTACGGTCGTGGTTTATATGACCTACACCTACCGCGCCACTGAATGGCGGATCGAGATTCGGCGAAAGATGAATGACAGCGATACCGATGCCAACGTCAAGGCGATCGACTCGCTGCTCAACTACGAGACGGTCAAATATTTTTCGGCCGAGGAGCGCGAAGCGGCGCGTTACGACCGCTCGATGGGCCGCTACGAAGACGCCAGCGTTCGCGCCTACACTTCGCTTGCCGTGCTCAACGCAGGTCAGGCCGTAATCTTCACCTGCGGTCTTGCCGCCGCCATGGTCATGTGCGCGTTCGAAATAAAGCAGGGCACCAAGACCGTCGGCGACTTCGTGCTGATCAATGCGATGATGATCCAGCTCTATCAGCCGCTTAATTTCATGGGCATGGTCTACCGCGAAATCAAGCAGGCGATCACCGACATTGAAATCATGTTCGCCATCCTCGCACGTGAGCCGGAGATAATGGATGTCGCCGGCGCTCCACCGTTAAAAGTCACGGCAGGCAACATTCGCTTTGAGAATGTCAGCTTCGCTTACGATCCGGTGCGCCCCATCCTCAAGAGCATTACCTTTGATGTTCCGGCAGGCAAGACCATTGCCGTGGTGGGACCGTCCGGGGCGGGCAAGTCGACGATCTCGCGGTTGCTATTTCGCTTCTACGATCTCTCCGGTGGTCGCATCCTGATCGACGGCCAGGACATTGCGCGTGTGACCCAGAAGTCGCTGCGCCAGGCGATCGGCATGGTTCCGCAGGATACGGTGCTGTTCAACGACACCATCCGCTACAACATCCGTTATGGCCGCTGTGAGGCAACGGACGCCGAGGTGGAAGAAGCGGCGCGGCTTGCCCAGATCGATCCGCTGATCCGCATGGCGCCCAAGGGCTACGAAACGGAAGTCGGGGAGCGGGGGCTCAAGCTGTCGGGCGGTGAGAAGCAGCGCGTCGCAATTGCACGGACCATTCTCAAGGGACCGCCCATTTTGGCGCTCGATGAAGCAACGTCCGCGCTCGATAGCCATACGGAAAAGGAAATTCAGGATGCGCTGGAGCGCGTATCGCGCAATCGCACCACGCTGGTGATAGCGCATCGGCTTTCCACTATTGTGGGAGCGGATGAAATCATCGTGCTGGATCAAGGCGAGATTGTCGAACGTGGTACACACCATGCGCTGCTTGCGAGAAATGGTCTCTACGCCAGCATGTGGAATCGCCAGCGTGAGGCCGAAGAGGCCCGCGAGAAGCTGGCATTGGTTGGGGAGGACGAAAAGGCCGCTCCGAATCGCAACCCGCCGCCGGTGGACGACCCCATTAGCGCCGCCGATCCGATGCCGCTTGAAGCGCGTGCCGACGCGGCAGAGTAAGATAGCGGCATGTCGATCTACGATTCTATCCGCTTACAGCTCGTTCCGATAACTCCGGAGGGGTATCCCTTCATCGGGGCCTTTGCATTGGCGAGCCTCATCTTGTTCTGGCTTTGGAGCCCGCTCGGATGGCTCGGGACGCTGGCAACGATCTGGTGCGCGTATTTCTTCCGCGATCCACCGCGGGTGACTCCTGTAAGAGATGGCCTGGTGGTGGCGCCGGCAGATGGTCGCATAAGCCAGGTCACCAGCGCGGTTCCGCCGGCCGACCTAGATCTCGGCAACAGTCCGCTGCCGCGCATTTCGATCTTCATGAGCGTGTTCGACTGTCATGTTAACCGCAGTCCGGTCGCCGGGAAGGTCGAGAAAATCGTTTATCACGCCGGCAAGTTCCTCAATGCTGATCTCGACAAGGCAAGTGTCGACAACGAGCGCAATTGCCTGGTGATCGCAACGGCGGGAGCGCGAATCGCGGTTGTACAGATTGCAGGCCTGGTCGCACGGCGGATTGTCTGCTTCGTAAGGTCCGGCCAGTCCGTCGGAGCCGGGGAGCGTTTTGGCATGATCCGTTTCGGCTCGCGCCTGGATGTCTATCTGCCCGTGGGGACGCCGCCGCTGGTGGCCGTTGGGCAGACATCGATCGCGGGTGAAACCGTCCTTGCCGATCTTCGCGCCGCCGACGCTGGCCGGGCATTTCGCAGCGGGTAAATCATTAACGAGACGAAGCAAAAAGCCGTTTCCGCCGTGTAGCGTGAGCGCCGCTCCGGGCCTATATTCCGCATATGGTCTTTCAGCCGTTCGATCCTGCTCCGCCGCCATTCCGGCGCCGCTTCAAAGCGATCCCGGTTCGTACCCTGCTGCCGAACCTGATCACGTTGCTTGCGCTCTGCGCGGGTCTGACCGCGATCCGGCTCTCGGTCGAAGACAAGCTTGAACTTGCGCTTGCCGCCATCGTGTTTGCCGCGTTGCTCGACGGGATCGATGGCCGGATTGCGCGGATGCTCAAGGGTACCTCGCGCTTCGGTGCCGAGCTCGACAGTCTCGCCGACTTCGTCAATTTCGGTGTTGCGCCTGCGTTGATCCTCTATTTCTGGGGCCTGCACGAACTCAAATCGGCTGGCTGGATTGCCGCGCTGGTTTTTGCGATTTGCGCGGGCCTCCGGCTCGCCCGTTTCAACGTCATGATCGACGATCCCAACAAGCCGATCTGGGCTGGTAATTTTTTTACGGGCATTCCGGCGCCGGCTGGCGCCATCACCGTTCTGCTACCGATCTATGTGGCCTTTCTCGGCGCGCCGACAGGCCTGGTGATGGTGTGGGTCACCTTCTTCTACACGTTGCTGATTGCGATGTTGATGGTTTCGCGTCTGCCGGTCTTCTCCGGAAAGCGTGTCGGCAAGCGCGTGCCGCCGGAAATGGTGCTCCCCGTTTTTGTCATGGTGGTTTTGTTCTTCGCCATGCTCGTCAGCTATCCCTGGCAGGTGCTCACCGTTGGGACGCTCGCTTACCTTGGGTGCCTGCCGCTCGGCTGGCTGTCTTATCGCGAACACCAGCGCAAGGATGCGGCCGCTGCTACAGCAGCGGCAACCGCGGCCACGTCCGCAGCTGAGATTTCGTCCGGTCAACCGATCCGCGATCAGGGTGACGACCGACCCGCGCGTCTGAACTAACGCTATTTCTTTCCCAACGGATAGCCCGGCATGAGGTCGTAGGGGTGTTTCCAACCGGGCAGCGCCTTCATGCGCTCCAGCCAGGCTCCGATCGCTGGGTGATCCTTCGCCATGTCGAAACCAAACTCGTCGGCGGGATAGTAGAGATAACCGGTCATTGAGACGTCCGCGATCGTCGGCCTGTTGCCCAACAGGAATTGCCGGTCGGTCAGCCGCTTGTTGACGATCGCCAGGTTGCCGTCGATGCGCCCCTTGAGAAACGCCAGCACAGCAGGGTCTCCCGCCGGTTTGGCAAAATTCTTGAGAAAGCGGAACGGGCCGAGAAATCCGTTCACTTTCTGATTATCGAAGATAATCCAACGCAATGCCTCCAATTCTTCTTCTTCACCTTGAGGTTTAAATTTCCCGCTGCGGCCCGCGAGGTATGTCAGGATCACACCCGATTGGGTCAGCTTCCTTTTCTCGTGCACGAGAACAGGGGCCTCGCCCATTTCGTTGACATCGGAACGGAATTGCGGCGTTCGCTGAACCATTGCGCCAAAGAAATCAACCCAGATGGGCTCCCAGTCTGCGCCAATAAGGTTGAGCATCAGCGCCGCACGGTAGGCGTTGCCCGACTGCGCGAAGCAATAAAGCTGATATTCCGACATGAGCGCTCCGAATTGACGATAGCCTGGCGGGTTCTTACTTCATTGTCGGAATGACAAATTCCGCGCCTTCCTTTGTGCCGGTCGGCCAACGCGCGGTCACCGTCTTGGTCTTGGTGTAAAAACGGATCGAATCCGGGCCGTGTTGGTTAAGGTCTCCGAAGCCTGAGCGTTTCCAGCCGCCGAATGTGTGGTAGGCGAGGGGCACAGGAATGGCGAAATTCACGCCGACCATGCCGACCTGTACGCGATTGACGAAATCGCGGGCCGCATCACCATCTCGCGTGAAGATCGCAACGCCGTTTCCATACTCGTGTTCCGATGGCAGCCGGACGGCTTCCTCATAGTCTTTTGCGCGCACGACCGACAGAACGGGTCCGAAAATCTCTTCCTTGTAGATTCGCATGTCCGGCTTGACGTCATCGAACAGACAGCCGCCCATGAAATTCCCGTTCTCGTAGCCTTGCAGCTTGAAGCCGCGGCCATCGACGACGAGTTTCGCGCCTTCCTTGACGCCTTGATCGACGTAATCTTTCACCTTGTTCAGATGCGCCCGCGTCACCAAAGGTCCATAGTCGGCCTGCGGATCGTTGGAAGGACCGATCTTCAGGCTCTCGACACGCGGAATGAGTTTTTCGACGAGTATGTCAGCCGTCTTTTTGCCGACGGGGACGGCCACCGACACGGCCATGCAACGCTCACCTGCGGAGCCGTAGCCCGCCCCGACGAGCGCGTCCACCGCCTGATCCATGTCGGCGTCAGGCATTACGATCATATGATTCTTGGCCCCGCCGAAGCACTGTACGCGTTTGCCATTGGCGCAACCGGTTGCGTAGATATATTCCGCAATGGTTGACGACCCCACGAAACCGATGGCCATCACCCGCGGGTCGGTCAGGAGCGTGTCGACCGCTTCCTTGTCGCCGTTGACCACGTTGAGTATGCCCGGCGGCAACCCCGCATCCACCATGAGCTCGGCAAGGCGAATGGGTACGGAAGGATCACGTTCTGACGGTTTGAGGATGAAGGCATTTCCGCACGCAATTGCAGGCGCAAATTTCCACATCGGAATCATTGCCGGGAAATTGAACGGAGTGATGCCGGCGACAACGCCAAGGGGCTGACGGACCGAATAGAGGTCAATAGCGGGACCCGCACCTTCAGTGAATTCGCCCTTCAGCAGATGCGGGATGCCGCATGCGAACTCGACCACTTCGACGCCGCGCTGAATGTCACCGCGCGCATCTGGAACGGTCTTGCCGTGTTCGGAGGAAAGCAATTTGGCGAGTGCGTCGAATTCCTTCTGGATCAGCTCGAGAAACTTGAACATGACGCGCGCACGGCGCTGCGGATTTGTCGCGGCCCAGCCGGGCTGCGCCGCTTGTGCGTTGGCGATCGCGTGCTCGACCTCGGAATGTTTGGCGAGTGCGACTTTGGCCTGGACCTCGCCTGTGTTGGGGTCGAAGACATCGCCAAAGCGGCCGGAGGTCCCTTTAACGGCTTTGCCCCCGATAAAATGACCAATCTCACGCATGGCTCGCATTCCTCCGATTTCTTGAAACGCCCGGGACAACCTGCGGCATCTCCGCCTATTTTGGGTCGATTTTTGCAGCTTTTCCGCGGTGGGTCACGCGTTGGGCTTCCCATCCGGACTATTTTTCGTTCACCAACGATTAGCCTTTACAGTCCTTTAACGGCGGGCGACATGTCCGATTGCCCTAGCGATAGCCAATAAAATCAGGCACTTCCTGAATCGGTTGGTGCTTGGGTCCAATACGGGTCCAATATCGCCGATAGACGACAGTAGACCCGCATATAATGCGTGCTGCCATGCCCCGCGACGGTGCAATCGTCTTCGGCGGGTCTGAAGGGTAGGTGGGATAACGATGACGGAAAGTGCCCGGAACTCTATTTACTGGTTGGCCTGCGTATTAGTCGTTGTGTGGCTTGCGCTTGGCGCATTTGACATTGCCAACAGGTTGGGACGAGGTGGAGGCATAAATCCGATTGAAGTTTTGGTGTTGCTTGTTGTCGCGTTCGTGGTCTTCTGGCTTGGTCGCGCGGTACGCGACAGGGGACGCTCAGATACGCCGGAATGACATATGTATCAACATGAGCGACCGATGCGGGGCGAAGTGTCCGCAATTGCCGAAGGTGCGGTAGGGCTTTCTATGTCCGCTTTACCCGCAAACCAAGAATTTAGTGAACTGCGAGATTGGTTCGCAGAGTGGAAACGGGATAATCCCTTCAGCTTCTGGGTAGCGGTCCTTTTGCCGTGGCTGTACGCGGTGATCAGTATCGGCGTTCCGGCAACGCTCATACCTGCATTTCCATTTTCGGACGCAAGGCGGGTTCTGAGTCTACCGCCGGAAGTCGGTGCAATGGCCACGCGAATTACGTGCAAGTTGCCAAGCGGCTCTTACTTTTTTGGGTATGAACTCGTCGTACGCACTGAGAAGGAACCTCTAAAGTATTTCGGTCGTGCATGCAAAGACGTAGTTAAAGGCGGTTGGGTCCTCGCGAAAGGCGACCGCCCAGGCGCGCTAAAGTGACCGGTGTCCGCAATTGCCAAGAGAACTGTAGAGCTTTCTATGTCCGCTTTACCCCCCAAAGCGGACATGTGCAGTGCAACTAGTGATGTCCGCTTTGAGCCAATCGAGGACATTCATTTGGAGGCTGCCATTTAGGGGGCGCTACCGCGCTAAACGCCGCAATCATTCGGTCATTTCGGCCATTGGGGCAAAAGCGGTCAGATCAAATCATCTTCAGCAATCTACGGCCAGTAATAACGCCCGGCCGTTCCACATAATGGTAGTTGGCCCAAGCGAGCGGAGTGATGACGGCGACGGAGACGAAGAAAAGACCAAATGCAACAACTAACTTAGGTATACCCCATGTTATCATTGCACCGAGTGTTTCTGGCATCTTCCAAATTACCAGTAGAGTCAGCGGATGTAGCAGAAAAAAGCTGTATGAAATCCGGCCGTAAAATCTAACAATACCTAAGTCGAATACGCGGCCGAGTTGACCTAGGCGGCCGAAAGCCAAGAAACCAACAATGACCCCTGCGATCAAGGCTTCAGCAAATATTGTCCAGGTTGAAAACCATCCGATCAAGGGACGGCAAGCCAAAAATGCGACGACTGCTATCGTGAACAGGATGGGAGTTCGATCTGCCCATTGATCAATAAGTCGTTGTCCGGCTACGAATGCTATTATGCCAGGTATAAACGCGTAGATCATTCCTAAATTAGCAAGCCCAAGAGCATGATTCCAGCTTTGTGCAAACGACAGCGGAACCATAACGCAAAGAGCAGATATGGGAACAACAGCTCCCCAGCGCTTCTGACCCAAGAACATTAGGAGGATGAGAGGGACCGCCAAGAGCTCGATCTGCAAAGTCCACATTACGCCGTTAATTGAAGCGTCCAAAAGCAATAAATTTCGCAATAAAGCGAATGGCCGATACGCCTCTGGACTACCGAGATAAGTACCATTTGCAAAAAACAAAGTTGCGAAAATGAGAATCGTTACAACGGATGCAGGATAAATTCGAAATACACGCGCTATGAAAAACTTCAAAGATCGCGCTACATGTGGTGGAGAGCTACGACTCAGTGAGCCGGAAAGTACAAAGCCGCTTATAGCAAAGAATAGCACAACCGCGCCAACCCCGTTTCCGAGACCTCGCAGTAATGTCGCACTTAGGTCGTGCAGCCAGCCATTCTTGTCTTGAGGAAGATTGAATTGTTGTAAATGCCCCGCGGCGTCCAGCCACTGCGCCTGTCCGCAATGAAATAGGGCAACGAGTAGAGCTGCAATTCCTCGTAGTGCCTCAAGGCGTGGATAGAAAGCCGTTCTTGGGTCTCGCCACCCGTCCCGGCCTGAAGATTGCGTCGACCGAGCTTCTATGACCACTAGTTGCCAGCCCTCACTGAGTGGTCCGTTTGGAGTTCTTTCGACTTACACCCTTGACCGGCCGTCCGTTTTCAACGCGTCGCTGCATGTCGCCCCTCCGGGGGATCACCGCGATGCGCGATTTTATTGGAGTTCCGACGGCCACGCTATGTCCGCTTTGGGTCAAAAGCAGACATGCGCGGTGCAAAACCGGATGTCCGCTAGGGACCAAAAGCGGAGACGTGCAACGCAATCGAAGTGAAAACTTGTGCTGTGTCGTGCTGGCGCTGGACGGGTTTCGTCATGAGAGAGCGTGAAGCCATCGCCGAGTAAATTTGGTCATCCGCATTTGTCCAAAACAAAGGCCCCGCCCGAAGCGGGGCCAATGAAAACGCGGGTGTGGAGCTCCACGGCGAACTTACAGAGCGTTGCTGCGAACGGCTTGTCTCTCTAGTAGCAGGGCGGGTACGGATAATAGCCGCAAGCAGCATTGTAGTACCGGCCTGCCGCCGCTGCACCGACCGCTGCGGTACCGACACCGGGACGCCAACCGGCGTCATAGACGCCGCCGCGATAGGCGCCAGCATAGGCGCCACCGTGATATACGCGATTAACACCGGCGCGATTGACCACTGGCGCGATTAACACCGGCGCGATTGACACCGGCGGCATGGACTCCGCTGGCATGGAATCCGCCAACTCGGCCGCCGCCCCGCGCCGAGGCGGCATCAGTGACAAAGGCCATGCCAACAATGGTGGCAGCAATGATGAACTTGGTGCGATATTGCATGGGGGTCTCCTTATTTCGGGAACCCCCCAGCTCTAGCTGATTGCAAACCTATGTCGCGCCGCGATCATATTGACCTTTGGGGCAATTTTCATCCATATGCGCGTGATGAACTCGCGTGCCCCATTGCCCCCCGAGGCACAGTTACGGAACGGTAGCAACCTGCGCATCGCGCACGCACCGCGCTCGCTCCGCGCACAGCGAGACGCGATCAAGAAACGACTCAATAGGAAGCTCGCTGGTGCGTTAATCGGATTCCCCGAAGGGAATCGTCCAATGAATATCATTAACGAATTTTGATTCTAAATCGTCGCGAGCAACAATTTGTTAAGGCGTTGCACTCAGCCTAGCCACCGTGCGCGTGTGTTAGGAGTTTTCGCAAATGTCTATGAGGGACGAGTACCGGACGAGAGCTGCGGAATTTCAAGCCAGAGCGCTCTATGCATCCGATGAGACGGCGCGGCATCACTTCAACACGATGGCAGATCATTATTTGCAACTGGCTGAAATAGAGAGGCAGCTAGACTGTCTCCGCGATGCTACCCAAGAGGCGCAATTTAAGCACGCGTCCTAGGCTGTCAGAGCGGACGCTGCCGCCAGGGTAGATGCCGCCCTCTGGGCAGCTAAGAAACCAAAATAGACGGCTCGCGCCATCTTTGGGACATAGCGAGCACGAATTGGGGCATTGATTTTCGGAAAATGTTAGCAAACGGCCTTTGGCAGTGGTTTGCGAAACACCAAAAACGTAATTAAATCAAGCGCAGAGAAGGGTGGCCGAGTAGTTTAAGGCACCGGTCTTGAAAGACGGGCTGCAGTGTTTCGCCGAGTGCCGACGCGTAACACGCAGTCCGAAAATTCAACTACTTCCGAAAACCGCCAGTCCGTCTAGTGTCGTTGTGTTTCGGCTAGTTTCGGAGAGTTTGGGTCCAAAATTGGGTCCAAGAATTTAATGGCCGGCCCTCTCGCTGTAACTCAACTTCAATCCCAGCAGGACCGTCAGTTACTTGGACCCCCGACTTTAGCGGAATCCAGCTCCCGGTCTCACGCTCATGCTTGGCGATCTCTTGGCCGTCGAAATAGACGGTCATCCCGTTACGGTCGTGGGTGATGCGAATCCGGTCAGCGGTCATGGCTTATTGAGCAAGCTTGAGAACGCTCATCGTTCCGAACACAACAGCACCATGCCCGGCACCGTCAATAGAACGAGCAAATAGAGGATGAGGTCGTCACTCAGCATTGCAGCTAGACGAGCTTAAACTCGCATATAAAGATCGGCAATAATGATGATTGTAGGCGCTATTGGTTAAAATACCCTTGAGAGAGGCGATGACGCAGGCAGGCGCAAGGTATCGAGCCGTAGTGTCGCGGAAACCACTGCGAAGAATTTGTTCTGCAGCAGTGCGTGTCGCGTGTGACCACTGGACGCACAGTGCTGTTCAGTGTTCTTGGCTAACGTCGATTCGGTCATGACGCACGATCCTATTGCATGTGCGTTGTGGCATCCGGCGGCTGCGCCCATGGGATTCCTGTTCATTTTAGGAATCAAATTATCTTCTCAAGCCTCGCTCGATGTACAATCAATTGCGTATTCGGGGCCGGGTCGGACTATGCCAATTCTTAATGCTATGCGGTTTGCCGCCACGGCCTGTTGCGTTCTTGGCGTTGGGGGCTGCGGCACTGCGGCCAAATTAGACGCAGGACAAGTGGCATTAGACTATCAAAGCTCGGTCGCAGACTATCGCAAATGTCTGGCTGCTTTCCCAAACAACCCGAAAGCTTGTGAAGGTAGACGACTCATCGTGGAAACCAACGAACGCAATCAAAATCATGGCGCGGTGGCTGTCAGCGACACAACAACAGGGCGCTAACGGCGAGGCCGCGCCGACTTTTGGGCCCCCGACACCTCAGTTGCCCGACAAGGTGTCGAGAGCAGACACCCTCGACGCAAGGACGAAGGCACGAGAGTTGTCCAACTCTATTGAAAACCTTGAAAGTTGTTTCGAGATGGCCCTGTTGCGGCGAAAACTAGGCGACGAAGTCGATTCAACGAGTTGCGGCGCCGTCTAAAACGTCCCGTCGATGGCTCAAGTAACTGAGCGTTCACTCAAGCTTGGTGTGGGAGGCGAATATGGCTGAGACACCTAAACTTGAAATCGTTGATGTACAGCCGATTATTCTGAAATTAGCAGGGCCATTTTTTGGTATCCGTGTTCACACTAAGGATACCCAATATCCGGAGATTGATCTGGTGGTGCAAAGACGATTTCTTAGCTCGCTGAAAGATGAAATCATTGAAATGCTGGAAGACTTCCCCGAACAGGCCGGAGATTAAAGGCAAAATAAGGAGCTCACGGCTTGTTAGTCTTTCATCGCACAACGCAAACCGCTGCGGAGCAAATCCTTCGCACATGTTGCAACCTGTTCTCCTTTAATTCCAACGACTCAACTCCATGCGACATGGATGCGACATGCCGGGGCTGCCGCCTGCGCTAGAATCGTCGTTTTTGTGATGCACAACACAGTCCGGAGCGTCTTCTTGTGATGCACGGCACAGCGGGAGCCGACAATCGAAACTAGTGTGAGGACATTTCGAGAGCGAAAGCTTTCTTCCGCAAAGCCAGAGGAGACCTCACATGCGCACCCTGTTCGGCATCGGACTCGCGATATTCGCAGTCGCTCTTCTAATCACCACTTGGTCAGTTAAACCGACCGTTGGGAAAACTCCTACCCTTTCCGTAGACCCATTTGCTCTGACGGCCACCACGACCAATCTCCCGCAAGCGCACTACCAAGATTTTAGCACCATCTACTAACAGATCGACGGTCATCCCTGGCAACTCGCCCTGGCCGGGTTTTCCTCCACCGACCAGGCATCTTTTTTGCTCTAAGGCTAACGCGCGTGAGCTTTGTTGATTCAGCGGCTGCCGAACCCGTCCCCACCCCTGAAGAACGGTCGGTGGCTGAGGTCGCCGCTTTGCCGCCAATGGCGGTGGCCTCTTTGATGACGGCGATCAGGGCTCCGGCAGTAGCTCCGGCGGAATTGTCTTGCCGCCTTTCGGCATAGAGACATGAACGATGCCGTAGTGGAAACTGGCTCCCGATCTATTCCATCGTGGGGCAGTTTCGTTTTTGGAAGTGGCAATGGCATTGAGGGCCGACGCAGTCAGCACGATCGCAACACTTGTAACCGCTAAGGCCACCAAAGCGATGCGCACCTGAGCCTCCTTGCAGGATAGCCCTTCTCGCACCACAGGTTCGCTCGATTCATTCAAGATGTGTGTGAACTACTTCACACTGGCCGCAATCCACTGGCCTGACGGTTGTCCTCCCTTACGGGCCTTTATCTTTTGTGAACGCTCAGAAGCGCGGAACTAAGTCGCCATAACGAACCGTGCAGGCGTCGTGCGTCAAAATGGCAACTTAAAAGCCTGCAGCCCCATGTCAGTATAGAGCTGTTCAAGTGCGAATCCTGACCTTGGCCTGCCTCACATCGTTGCGGGCCGTTTTTTTTGCGCCACGATGGAACAAAGAGACCCCAACTGAGTTGCACGAGCGGGACGCCGAATCACGGTACGATACGACGAGAATTGCAGGTGTGCTCGAAGGAGGACGCCATGAAATCTCTAATCATTAAACGCACGGTTACAGTTGGCGGACAAAAAACCAGCATCACCCTTGAAGATGCATTCTGGAGCGAGCTGAAGGAGATCGCGCAGGCCCAGGGTGCGTCGTTGGCACAAACGGTTACAGAAATCGACACGAGGCGCCAACGGAATAATGAGAATAATCTGTCCTCGGCGATCCGCTTGTACGTACTTGGCCATATTCGCGATCAGAAAATGAGAGTCGGCACTCATCAACCAATTTCGGTTTTGGAAACTAGATCGACATAACGAACCATGCAGGCGTGGTGCATTTGTCCAGGACGCCTGCACTGTGCAATTTCCTGCCGTAGATCAGGCAGCCGAATATCGGCTCCGTAGCGTTCAATTAATTTCTGTTTTCGGTGCCGGCCCGAACGTCCACATTTCTCACAGGACAGGCGAACCATGTCGCCGGGTATTCGCTAAGAATGAGGGAACCAGTCATTGCTGAGGTTTGTTCGGTGTAGTCGCGTTTTCCCTGGCTCTCATCACGTCGCCATACATCTCTAAACAAGCAGCAAGTTCAGTGTAGGTCGGACTAAACCATTCTATTGATTTGATACACCTTGTTCGCTCTTCGGCAGGAAACGTCGACCAATCGGCAGCAAGTTTTTCACGTGTTCTTTTTTCGTCCTCTATACAGGATTTTTCTCTTTCGCTGGCGTCTTGAGTGTACGCTACCTTTGCAGCAGCGCGACAACTCGACGACACGTCCCAATTGGGAACGCCGTTACCCTTGCTCACTTTCCCCGCGCTCCGAGCCTGCGCGTACACAGGCATGGCGGCGATCAGCAAGATGGAAACAACTACCTTCATGGTCATTAGAATGTACCATCAATCGCCCGAGTTGCGGCGGGTGACTTCGGATCTTCGGCTAGAACTTTTCATATCTTGCGACAAGCCAGCCAGAGCCAGTCGAAGCTCATGAACGTTTGCTGGGACACTTCGGAATAGTTCGTCTGGTTTCCGCATGAATGCACCGCACAAAACATGGAACCCGTGTTGATCCTTTTAAATTGGAACGCAAGGCGATGGTCTTGTGTTGGACTCATAACACAAGAAAAAGGGAGGCCAGCATGAGACGGGAGGACGAATATAGGCAATTGGCTAACGACGTGTTGCGCCGAGCGTCTGGCGAGCGAAGTGCGCAGCTTAGGGCTCAATGGGAGATTCTGGGCGCACGATACATGGAACTTGCCGACCAATCGAAGAAGATCACGCCCGACACTGAGTATGACCCAATCCCGTGGGATCGTCGGAAGGATTCCTGAAGATGAACCAACACGACCAGGAACTTTTGGAAAAGCAATTGTGGGGAGTAAGTCGCAGTCGCTCTCCAAGCGATGGCGTAATACTGGGTCTCGCCTTGGTGACAGTGTTCCTAATCGGCTTGTCCGTCGGCGGCACCCTATTTGGTCCGGCAAGCCATCAGCTTAATCCGCAAGACGCGACTATGCAGATCGCGGAGCTTGGAAGGTGACGCGACTTTTTCCGTCACCGGACAATCTCGACGTGAGCGTCCGGATTTCCCATCGGGGTATTCAGAAAGTTGAAGCGAGCCGTTCATGTGACGCAGGATTGGAACCAATATTGGATTCTGGTGTTCGTAGCATAACAGTCAGCGAAAGTATGTCAGTGCCATTGGGAACCAAATTTATAACCACCCTCATTGGGGTTCTTATAGTGCTGACGCAAACGCCCGCCAGCGCTCAGAATTCGGTCGATCTCGGCGGCACTGATTGCGGTTCGCTTTCTCCTCAGCAGTGCAGGGCGACTCAGATTTTGCGTGCCCAATCACTGTTACAAAGCTGGCGGGTCTACGGGGCGCAGCCGCAGCTCACGGTACCGGCATTAAGCGGTATGCTTGCAACTGGCAATTCGGCTTATGCTTACTCTCCCTCAGTGAGCCGTCACACGAAGGACAAACAGCAGCGGACCCACTATCCGCGTAATTTGCGATCTTCGGCTGAATAAAGGGGCGATGTTTGCAGTTTCAGAGTCCCGCTTTCCAAAAGCTTCGTAATTCGTTCGTAATCCTCTGCGACCCCAACCATTATGAGCTTGGTTTTGGGGTCTTCCATCTTATCGGCGATGGTACGCATTTCCTCAGCGCGAAAACGCCAATGGTCTAAGAGGCACATCTAATTCACCCAATTGCGATGGGTTGCCCCTGCGGCCTCCTTATCTCGAAATTATCATTTAAAAAGACATGCCTCGCGCTTTTTAGTCGCCCTATGTTTTGCCAAAATAATTGTGAGTTCCACGAGAGTTTTATCGCTTCCACCTGGGTACAAATCTACCGTAACAGCACTTTTCATGGACGGAGAGTGTTGTCATGTTGCTTTCGGTCGCGGGCGTTTTGACCATTCCGTTACTGATCGGATTCGCCCTTGGATATGGTGCCAGGGAGATGATTTCACGTCGTCGTCGTGAGGCCGCACGTCTCCGCCACGTAAACGACTAGACCGCCTGCACTAGCACCTGCAACCCGGCCCGCCGTCGCCGGGATGGTTGAAGCGAGCCATTCATCGCTGAGGCTTGTCCGGTGCGTCACTATCAAATTGGCCAGTCAGTTTCTCGATATTCTTTAGCGCCTCAGAGGCAATCAAAACTGGATCGGATACACCCTCCGTCAGCTGGCTGCGGATAGCGTCATGGAGGAACGTAGTTATATTTGGATACTCACGCTTCTGACGCTCAGAAATGTGCTTCCACGCCAGTCTGTAGGCCGAATTGTATAGCTCAATATTTCGCGCAACCCCGGCCATCAGAAGCCCCAGGTCCTAGTCCACCGTCAGTGTCTAAGTCGCTGATGCCTGAAGAAGTTCCCACTTACCGCATTTAAGTTGCCAAGGAGTGCTAAAAATAGTGGCCACCGATGCTTAGCTCCACTGCTCCACAGTTCGGTGGCGAGGGCCGCTGCTTTTTCACTCTCGCGGCGGCCCTTTTGCTGATCGGGAACGGATACTGAAATGATGGGTATTGATTGGCTTCATATGACCGAACTGTCCGCACTCATTTTCTTTTCGATAGTGATTGTCACGCTGGCGCTAATGTTTGGCGCGGGCTTACTGTTCTGGACCCGCTATCCGCGTGACTGGCGATCTTCGGCTGAATAAGTAGGCGGCGTTATTGCCTAGGGACTAAATCGACATAACGAACCATGCGGGCGTCGTGCAGGAAGAAGCGCCGTCGCCGAGACCGCACAGCGAGCGACCGGTGTATGCAATTTGTTCGGTGCATATAAGAAATGGCCGCAACGCTGTACGGTCGCTGCACATATACTCTCCTACGCCGCGCCTTGCCCCACTAGCATATTTGCCGGATAGTTGGAACCATGACATATGCGAAGAAGCTTTATCTGATCGCGGTGGGCGCAATTATCGTTTTGTCCACGGGTACTGCCTCGGCCCAGTTTCAGATGCCGGGCATTGATCTGGGGAATCTGGGGAAAGAAAATCGCCCCCTAGACCCTGAGGAGGAAGCGAAGCGAAAAGCGGTTGATGATGCCTATAAGTCGACGATGAAAAAACTCCCCGATCAAAAAAAATCAAACGACCCTTGGGGAAACATTCGTTCGACAACAAAAACATCTCCGAAGCAGTGATAAGCGCGCTTCCCACTCGCGCCGCGTCCGCGTGATGTTGTCGCAGATTTCATCGTTGCGTGCGTTGTAGCCCATGCCGACAAACTACCACCAATAACGACTGTAGCCGGGGTACCAATAACGACGGTAGAAATTGCCGGGGTAGCCATAGGAATAGCTGGGGTAGCCACCGTAGTAGTAGCGGTAGCCACGGTAATCGCAATAGCCACCGTTACCGTAATAGCCACCGTAGTAGCCACGACGACAGGCTCGCCCGAATAAGTAAGCCTTTTGTAGCTCAGCCGCGGGAGCACTTGCGCCTGGTATGTTTCCGCTTATTGGCACTGCTGAGGCACCGAAGGTCCCGCCAAGTCCAATGCCAGCCGCAGCGAGTGCCGCCAGAATGTATCGTCTCATTTTTGCATACTCCATCCACTGCCGGGTGCGTTGCTAAACATCACTCGCTTGCGAGGCACCGCATTGATGCAGGTCAATGTAGAAGGGACGGCGCAATGACGAAACCGCTGCGCGTTTTCATTCGAAAGCAAGGCAACCATTTTCGCGTCGTGTATCAGCGTTATTATGCGAATGACGTGCTCGAAGAAGTCGTGCTGACGCAGCGGTTCGAGAGCGAAGCCGACGCGCAAAATTGTGCCGACGCTGGCCTACGCGCTCAGCGTATCTACCGCGCCTTGACGGAGCATCGGTCAACAAGCATTAACGGGCCACGACGCCCCTGACCTCAATTCTGCCGCACTTGTCGCACTGGAAGGTGAATAAGTTGCGAACATCGGTTTCTGGTTCGATGCCAAGTAGGCGCATCTCTACCTTGCAAGCCGGGCAAAGAATTAAAGATTGGACGGATGAAGGTTCAGAATCGGGCATACGTCAACCGTAACGTACTTGATCGCCGCCCATGCGGTTCCTGTGCCCTGATCAAAACGATGCGTCTATAAAATTTGACATGGTGCGGGCGACTTACGGCACGTAGTGAAGGCCCATGCTAATGACAAACAACGCGATGCCGATACACATTGCAATGAACCATCATTGGGTCTGTGCATCCATGTTTTAGAACCGCCACCCATACAAACCGGCGAAAATTGCGATGCGCGCCAAAATAATTACGACCAAACCGAGCACCGCGCCGCTCGTACCATGCGTGTCCATGTGCCACCCAAGACCCACACAGCTACGCGATCAACTTTGAACCTGTAAGCAACTATAGGAACAACTTTATTCGGCTGCTGCGGCGTTGGACCTTGGTCCAACGACAAGCCATAAACACATAGCCGCGCGGCCAGAGTTGCCAAAAAGATGATACTGGACCTTCATGATGGAGGATTAGCATTAAGCAATCCTTCGGTTGGGACGGCCAATGTCACTTCCCATTGCAAACGAACACCATGAGGTGGGTCGCATAACGCTCTTTGCCGTCGCGACGGTCGTGCTCTTGATTTTCGCGCTGACGTATGTCGTCGACTGACGTGACGTGCAAGCGAGTGTACTGCCCATCATTTGTCCGCCTGTAGTTTTCGGCGGTGATAGGCCTGCAGCAAAAACGATTGTTATTCGATCACCTCGTCGGCGCGGGCGAGCACGGACGGCGGCACGGTGAGGTCTAGCGCTTTGGCGGTCTTTAGGTTGATTACTAGTTCAAATTGCGTCGGTGCTTGTACTGGTAGATCGCCGGGCCGTTCGCCATGAAGAATGCGGTTCACATAACCGGCTGCACCTCGAAATGGCTCAACTCGGTTATTGCCGTAGGCCAACAACCCGCCGTCTTGAGCGAAGAAGCGATATGGATACACGGCGGGCACGCGATGCTGAGCGGCTGATCGGATAATCACTTCTCGATGACTGCTTGTGAAGCTATCAGTCATGACCACGACGCCGCTGTGTGGGACCATGCCGTAACTGGCAATAACCGCTTCAATGTCCTGATCGTTGGTCACAGGTGCCGCGCGAGCGACAATACCCAACGATGCGCCCGCGCTAATGAAACTCGGCATGTAGAAATTGGCGTAAGTGGCAGTCGCGGGATTGAATAGAAAGCCGACTTCGTGAACGTCCGGCACAATCTCTTTTAACAGTTCGAGCCACTTCCCGCCCATTGAAGCGTCTAGATTAGTAAACCCTGTGGCGTTCCCGCCCGGCTTCGCAAAGGTGCTGACAAATCCGCTTCCGATCGGGTCTGACACGATCGCGAAGACCACTGGGATAGTACGAGTTGCTCTTAGGAGAGCAGCGGTAGTTGGCGTGCTAGAAGAGAGAATCACACCCGGTCGCCATTTGACCAATTCTTTTGCGGCTTGCTCTATTTCAGGCAACTCTGAACCAGCCCAATGCATGGTCATCGAAATGTTGATACCTTCGGTCCAGCCCAACTGTTTAAGCGTATCCCAAAATACCGATAGGTATTTTTGCGCTTCGGCATCATCCTCTCGGTAGGCCATCAGCACGCCAATGCGGCGAAGTTCGCTCTGCGCTCTCGTTAATTGAGGCCACGCCGCGGCCGCGCTTCCGATAAGCGTGATGAACTCGCGCCGCTTCATTGCCGCCCCGCGGGCTCAGGACGGGGCATCGTAGCGGCTTAAACCTGCCTACTGGAAGGGGCTATCGATGTCCGCTTTACCCCCAAAAGCGGACATCGGACCTGTAATGAAGAATAGCTAAAGAGGCCGCAAACATATGCAGCCTCCGAAAGGCGCGTTAGATCCGCGGAATAGCCGCCCCTAAGCTATTTTATAACGAGCGCCGGCAGCCAAAGGGATAGCGCCGGTATGTAAGTGACCAGCATCAGCACCGCGAACATTACGGCGTAGAACGGCCAGATTTTGCGCATGACTTGTTCGATAGTGACCTTTCCGACTGCGCAGCCGACGAAAAGAATCGCCCCCACGGGTGGATGGCACAATCCGATGCCGAGATTGAGCATCATGATCATGCCGAAATGCACCGGATCGACGCCGAAATTGATCATGACCGGCAACAGAATCGGTGTGCAGATCAAAATCGACGGCGCCATGTCGACCAATGTGCCGAGTATGAGCAGCAACATATTGATCAGGAACAGGATGACATATTTGTTGCTCGAAATGGTCAGAAAGAATGCCGTGATCTTCGCCGGCATCTGCGTCAACGCCATCACGTAGCCGACGCTGGACGCACAAGCGATCAGCGTCATCACCATAGCGACGGTGCGCAAGGTGCGGTGGACGAGGGCCGGCAGATCGCGCCATTTGTAGTCGCGATAAATGAACATGGTGACGAAGAAGGCCCACACGCAGGCTACCGCTCCCGCCTCGATTGCGGTGAACACGCCGCCAAGTATCCCGCCAAGAATAATAACTAGCGTGATCAGGCCCCAAGCAGCGTCGATAGTAATCTTGACGGCCTCGCGCAGTGGCACGGCGGTGCCTCTCGGATGTCCGTCGCGATAGGCGATTACCAGGCACAACACCATGATCGAAAAGCCGAGCAACAGCCCCGGCACCACGCCCGCCATGAACAGGCTGATGATCGAAATCGTGCCGCCGGTCGCCAATGAATAGATCACCGCGTTGTGGCTGGGCGGCACGAGCAGGGCCTGCACCGATGCGGTGATCGTCACATTGGTGGCGAAAACGCGCGGGTAGCCACTTTTTTCCATCTGCGGGATCATGACGGAGCCGATCGCCGAAGTGTCGGCGACGGCCGAACCGGAAATGCCGCTTAGAAACGTTGTGGCGAGCACGTTGACGACCGAGAGGCCCCCGCGCACGCGCGTAAAGCCCACCAGCACGTCGGCAAAGGCAACCATGCGCCGTGCCATGCCGCCCTCCGCCATGATCGCGCCGGCCAGCACGAAGAATGGAATCGTCAGCATCGCGACCTTGCTCACACCGTCGGAGATTTTCAGCATCACCGCTTCGAGCGGAATACCGATCCACAGACAGCCAGCGATGGCCGCAAGCGCGAGCGAGTAGGCGATCGGAACACCGATGAAAAAGCAGAAGAACATCGTGAACAGGAGAACGGCGATGTCCATTGCGGTTGTCTGGTCTTTGCCGTCAGTGATGGCTCGCCGGAGCGGCCAAAGTTTCGCAGAACATTCGCTCGACGACAAACAGAAACAGGATCGCGCCGCCAAGCGGGATCGGCAGATAGGTCACGCCGACCGACAAGCCGGGGAAGTCGGCGATGGAGTTTTGCCAGGTCGCGATGACGAGCTTCGCGCCAAAGACCGTCATGAAAATTGACATCGCCACCATGGCAAGTCCGGCCAGCGCATCAAAGAAACGCTGCCAGAACACCGGCATCAACATCACGAAGAACGAAACATTCATGTGAAAGCGCAGCCGGTAGCAGGCAGCCGCGCCGAAAAAGGTCAGCCAGATCGTGAGCAGAACTGCTGTTGGTTCGGGCCATGACGCCGCGCTGTTTAGAACGTAGCGCGTGTAGACACCCCAGGGAATGACGGCCGAGATCAGCACCAGCGCCGTGCCGGCGATCATCACGCAGAAGAGATAGGCCCAGTCCATCGCTTTGCGATACAAAGCGGCCATGGCATTCCTTTCTGTGCGATGAAGTTCTCCCGAGGACCGCGGCCGCGAACAAGGCGTCGGCCCCGCGTAAAAGTTTAGAGTGAAACACGTAAATTCGGCCTCAATAATTGTCTGCATAGATGTCCGCTTGGGTCATTAGCGGACATTGTGACATGCCCGAGCCATGTCCGCTTTGGGCCAAAAGCGGACATATGCGGTGCAGCAAATTGCAGGCTATTCGATCACCTCGTCGGCAATCGAGAGCACCCCTGACGGCACCTCTTTGTCGCCCAGTAAAGCTTCACATTGGGCAAAGTGTGGGCGGGTAGTTGCCGGCGCAGGCAGCGACCGTGCCTCGAGCCAAATCCATTCAGGACACGACCGCAAGCGGTGGCATTTCCGGCCGCTTATCGATTACCTTGTCGACTAAGCCGAAATCCTTGGCCATTTCCGCCGTCATAAAATAATCGCGCTCCAGTACATCTTCGATCTTCTGCAGCAGTTGGCCGGTATGCTTCCTGTAGATCTCGTTGAGCCGTTTCTTGAGATTCAGAATCTCCTGGGCGTGCAGCATGATGTCTGTCGCCTGGCCCTCGAAGCCGCCCTTGGGCTGATGCACCAAGATGCGTACATTTGGCAGCGCAAAACGCTGGCCCTTCTCCCCGGCGGCGAGCAGCAGCGATCCCATCGAGGCGGCCTGCCCGACGCACAGCGTCGACACCGGCGGGCGCACAAACTGCATGGTGTCGTAGATCGCGAGCCCCGAAGTCACCATCCCGCCCGGGGAGTTAATGTACATCGAGATTTCCTTCTTCGGATTCTCGGCTTCCAGGAACAGCAGCTGCGCGATAACCAGAGAGGCCATGCCGTCTTCGATCGGGCCAGTGATAAAGATGATGCGCTCCTTTAAAAGCCGCGAGTAGATGTCGTAGGCGCGCTCGCCCCGCATGGTTTGTTCGACCACCATTGGGACGAGCTGGTTTTGGTAGGTATCGTCCGGATCTCTCATGTGGCCTCCTTAGGACCGGCCGACCCACGCGGAACGAATGTTCTGACTCGTTTCACGCTCCCCCAGCGCCGGTCGTCGGCGTGAGGCTGCTGTCAGTGGGGGCTGGCCGTTACGCCTCGCACTTTGGTGGGCATCGGCGACCGGCTCCTCATAAATATGTA
>Ga0310915_10000046_pt1 | contig 69747 bp, 67 predicted proteins | sample GREbulkMGAN111_FD_202508 | JGI IMG/M metagenome (GOLD analysis project Ga0310915, IMG submission 202508) | Lab enrichment of tropical soil microbial communities from Luquillo Experimental Forest, Puerto Rico - GRE.bulkMG.AN111 | ecosystem: Environmental > Terrestrial > Soil > Tropical forest >...
GGCTGAGCGCAAGTTCTGGCGTTGTGTCGAAAGCGGCGAGCCCCCTCGCCTCTTTGGCATTGAGCCGCCGAAGCCCAAAATTGAAGCCGTTCGGATTGTCGATATGAGCGCCTCGAATTCGTGGGCCGAATTTGCCGGTCTATTCCGCAGCACGCGACGAGCCTTTCTGGACCATGAGCGCTCGAAAACCGAGTTGAAAGCGCTGATGCCGGAGGACGCCAAAGAGGCGATCGGCCATGGGGTGCGGGCCAAGCGCTCCAAATCAGGCGCCGTCAGCTTCGACCTCGTCGATGCGGAGGGTAGCCATGCAGCGCTCTAGCGAGACCATTGGCACGATCGCTGCTGCCTTGGCCAAGGCCCAAGCACAACTCGTCAACCCGGAGAAATCCCTGGTGGGCACCATACGATCAGAGCAAGTCAGTGGATCAGAACGGTCATTCCGCTATGCGCCACTATCGAGCGGACTCGACATTGTGCGAAAAACCTTGAGCCAGCATGAGATCGCCACGATACAAACCACCTCAATCGATGAGTCCGCCAGCATCGTCCGGCTCAGTACAGTTCTGGCGCATGCCTCCGGAGAATGGATTGCCTCCGACTGGCCGGTCTGCGCGATCAGCGAAACGGCCACGCCACAACGGATGGGAGCAGCACTAACCTATGCCCGGCGTTACGCGCTCTTCACACTGGTCGGCATTGCTGGGGAGGACGACCTGGATGCGCCTGATTTGCTGTCTCCAACAGGGCCGGAAGGCAAAACTGACGATGCGATAGGAGATAAAAAAGACCGCCTCAATGGCGGCCAAGGGAACGCAAAAGGACAACAAGCTTCGGCCGCTCACCGCACCACGGCCTCCCAATCGACACTCAAGCCCGAAGCATCCGTAGCTCTGCGCGAGCAACTCATTGTCGGCATAAAGGAGATCGGTTCAGCTGAGGAAGCAGCCAGCTGGGCACATCGGGTTATGGGCGTCAAAAACAGCCTGGCGGTAGCCGATGCTGAACAGGTCGAGCGAGCCTTCCAAGAGCGGTTGTTGAGCGTTACGAGTGAGGCTACTCCACCCTCGCTACCACCGTTGCCGCGTCAAGGTCGCAAAAAACGGCGCCGATCTGTCGTACACAAAAGCGTACTGGCGTTGCCAGCGCCGCGTCGGATTCGTGACCGCGATCACGTCAAATCTATTGCCAAACAGCCATGCTTGGTCTGTGGCCGGCGTCCTGCGGATGCTCACCATTTGCGCTTTGCGCAATCAACGGCATTGGGTCGCAAGGTCAGTGACGAGTTCACTGTCCCGCTCTGTCGCGGGCACCATCGCGAGGTGCATCGCTGTGGAGACGAGGCCGCGTGGTGGAACAAGGCTGGTATTGATCCTACCAAAGCGGCTCGCGTCCTTTGGCTGAAGACACATCCGCTGCCAAGCGCGATCAGTCAAGTCCCGCCAAAAATACAAAACGAACCCAATTTGGAGAGCAGTCCTCTATGACCTCGTACCGACAGATCGTGGCCAATCGCCATAATGCACTGAAGAGTACCGGGCCAAAAACGGAAACTGGCAAGCAAGCGTCACGCCGCAACGCCGTTCGTCATGGCCTCACGGCCGAAACCGTCATTGGTGCAATCGAGGATGCCGAAGACTACAAAGCCTTCGAAGCAGCCGTGATTGCTGACTATGACGCTCAATCAGCCGTCGAGCGCGAACTTGTATTGCGACTCGCCAGTGTCCTGTGGCGGCTGCGGCGTGCGACGACAATGGAAACCGGTTTATTCGAAATTCAAGCTGATCATCTGCACCACTATAGGGAAAACCGCCAACTCCTATCGGACTCCCGAGAGGTTATTCATACCCTGTTTCGACGAGCCGAACCTGACTCGAAAATGAAAGGCGATAAAACCATCGAGTTCGCACGTTGCTTTTTGCGTCTGGCCAATCTGCCCAGTTTTGCACTCGATCGCCTCAGCCGTTATGAAGCGGCACTGTGGCGGCAGGCCGGCCGGATCCCATTTGCGCTTGACGCGTTGGATCGGCGCAAACCGCAAGAAAGAAGACGCAACTGTTATGTTAACAGCCGACACGATCTTGTGGATTTCGCGCGCGAATGATTTTTCGCGCGCTGCCGCTTACTTGAGTTCGACCACCGCCCCCGCATAGCTATGCTCGGTCCACGGGATTACCGGCCCCAACACATTGGTCGCTCCCACCCACACCGCGGTAAACCGCGCATCAAACGATGTATCGTCCGCAACAGCCTTGGGCGGCTCCGGTTTTGGTTTGATTGGCGGAAGCGATAGTTTGGGTTTCGTCGCCGGAAGCGATACACGTGTCGGTTCTGCGTAGGCCAAGACGTGTGTCGGTTCTGCATCGGCCACTTCAATTGGCGCATCCTGACGCAAATAGGCCAGGATTTGCTCCTGGGCGTCTAACCGCATCGGCAGTGTGATATGCAACCCGCCCATCGCCAAGTTTTGCGCCTGTGGACATGATAGTGACCCGCCGCCGAGACCAAATTCAGCGGTATGCAAATCAAGGTAGCGCACACCGGTCACGCAGTGAAACAATATCGAGGTTCGCGGTGGGTCAACGGCAATGATTGTCAGTTTAGGGTTATAGCGCGCTAGGTCAGGCGCATCCCGCAGGGCGTCAATGGCTCCCTGACTGTGACCAATGACGGCATCCCAATATTGGTTTTTGTAGAACCCATCATTCAGATGGGTGATCATCGTCACATCGTAGCCCTCGTTCGTCAGCCGAGCTTTCAAAAACGTCATTGGGGAGACGCCGGGAACGTAGTCCATCAAGCCACGGATCAGTAAAATCCGTTGAGCAGCCATTGCCGGCTGGCACATGAGCAGCAATGCAACTAACCAGATTCTAACGTTCATGCGTTCCCAGCCCCAGTGCCCCGTCACATTGGTACGCGAGAGTTTCAGCAGGCATTTCAAACGAAATGTCGGTTTTTTGGCGCCACCATTGTGGATAACCTCCCGCAACGATGGCCTTTTCTAGATACCGGCCATCGTGCCGGTCCCTTTATTTCTCGAGGGCCGGCGTACGTCAGCAGCGCCTCCTCCGCCGCGATCCCGCGCGCGCACACCCGCGCTCACGAGTGCTGATCGTGGGTAGCCATCAATTGATCATCTGCTCAACGCATTTCGGCCGCGACTCATTGTTCTGATAATGACCTTGGGGACAGGGGGATGGCGTCATCGGCCCGACTTATCTGGGCCATCAACGGCTGCTCTCGGCAGATCCACAGCTGTAGCGAAGTCCCGATGATGTCGGGCTAAAGCCGACGTGCAGAGGGAATCCGCGTAGTTTTCGAAAACTACAGGAATTTGTAGCAAGCGCTGATCCGTCATCGGCAGTCGATGCCTTGATATCGGCGATGACGGCGATAGACGACCTCTCGTTTCGTAATTCTAAGTGGAAAACGGAACGACATTGGCGAGTACTTCTGCGGACTAGTGAGATCAGTGGTCGCGGGCCAGCATTGATGCGGAGAAAACGAAGGCGCCGACACCGAACAGAGCCCCCAATTACTGTAGGCCTGTAAATCTCAATCCAATTTGATCCGAATCGACAACGCCGCTCGCATAGCAACAAATTTTTTGGGATCTATCCGCGTGAGACGAGAATCCGGACCCGGGCAATCATTACGTGCGCCTTAATCTCGCGGCATTTCGCTCTAACGGTCGCGATAACAAATCGCAAGGGGATGGCTATGCGGCGCGCTTGTTCCATTATTTTGGCTTCTTCCTTGGCGTTGGCTGGGCTGGCCATGACGGTCGCCTCAGACGCGCAAGTCATCTGTACCGGCAACGCAAGTCCGCCACCAGAACTGCCGGTCTATGAGCAGCCGCCGATTCCGGCACCCGGTTACGTATGGGCCCCGGGCTACTGGGGTATCGGCCCGGTTGGATATTACTGGGTTCCGGGCACCTGGGTGCTGCCGCCGACTGTGGGCTTGCTGTGGACGCCCGGTTATTGGGCCTGGCGTGACGGTATCTACGTATGGAGCGCGGGCTATTGGGGCCCCCACGTTGGTTTTTATGGCGGAGTCAATTACGGCTATGGTTACGGCGGCGCCGGTTACGAGGGTGGCCGCTGGGACAATGGCGTGTTCATCTACAATCGTACGGTCAACAATTTTGGGAATGTCACGATCACTCATGTCTACGAGAAGGCTGTTTACGTTGAGCCCGGTGCATCGCGAGTCAGCTTCAATGGCGGGTCGGGCGGGACGACAGTGCGGCCGACGCAGGAAGAACAAACAGCCGCGAATGAGCATCACGTAGCCGCTATACCTTCACAGCTCCAGCACGAGCGCACCGCGAGCGAAAACAAGGCTCTGCTCGCCTCCGAAAACCATGGCACGCCGGCTATTGCGGCAACGGCCAAGCCAGGTGAGTTCGCCGGCAAGGGCGTCGTAGCAGCGCGGGAAACGTCGACCACTGTGCTGCCTAGTGCTGGAGCGAAGAACCCCGGAGGAACGAATCCAACGGGTGCTAGGACGTTCGAGGAGCGAGGAACGGGCACTGGGCCGTCGGGGACGAATCCGGGCGGTGCCAAGTCGGCAACGAACCCAACAGGTGCCAAGACGCTCGACGAGCGAGGAACGGGCACTGGGCCGTCGGGGACGAATCCGGGCGGTGCCAAGTCGGCAACGAACCCAACAGGTGCCAAGACGCTCGACGAGCGAGGAGTGAGCAGCACTGGGCCGTCGGGGACGAATCCGAGCGGTGCTAAGTCGGGAACGACGGGAACGAATCCAACAGATGCCAAGACTTTCGAGGAGCGAAGAACGGACACTGGAGCGTCGGGAACAAATCCGGGCGGTGTTAAGTCGGCAACGAACCCGACAGGTGCCAAGACTTTCGACGAGCGAGGAACGAGCACTGGGCCTTCAGGAACGAATCCGGCAACGAATCCAACCAGTGCCAAGACGTTCAACGAGCGAGGCATGGGTGCTGGGCCGTCGGGGACGAGCCCGAGCGGCGTGGGGACTTCCAATCAAAGCGGCATGGGTGGCGGACGAGCAACGCTCAATAGCGGAAACACTTCAAGGACACCGAATACCGGAGCCCCTCCGCTCCAGCCCACGCCGCATCCCGGTGGTCCGTCGCATCCGCAAGCAGGGGGAGGTCAGCAACAGAAGAACAAGGACAACAAAGACAAGGATCACTGATTCCTGTCCCATTCGTAGTCTGACCTTCCGCGGGCTAGGCTGGTAAGGCGGCCGATAGGTGATTATTCAAAAGCCCGTCTGCAGCCAGTCACTGCGGATCGAACGGCGTCATTGGTACTTCCACGACACCTGCATCGTTCTTGCTGAATCATCTTCACTTGAGCGGCTCATAAAAGGCGACATCTGCGGACACGATCTACGGCACGCAATAATTACGCGTTCGATTCCACATTCCGCGCCGCGACCGTTTGAAAGGATTTTAGCTGAGATGGGAGAGCAAGCCTCGTGCCGCAGACCGCACCAGCCGTTTTTCGGCCTCCCACTGGCTCTTGGCGTCCAGGGTGGTGAGAAATTCCACTTTGCCGGCCGACAAAGTCGCAACCGGAATCCCGTCTCGGTAGACCAAACGGTTGTCGGTCAACGCAGCCAGCCTTGGGCCGGGCGTGAGGACGCCGACTAAGTTCAGCGGATCCGCGCCCGACAGCGAAATCCATTGTTCTGAAGGTGGTCTCCGACGCGTTTGCCGCAGAAGCCCAATCGCTTCGGGGAGCGCATATTGCTCGCCGGAAAACCCGGCTACGAAACGACCACCACGGATTTCGCCGCGTGCTTCGAGCCGGCGATAAACCCGCAGCAAATCGCGCCACGGCGGCAACCAATTCGCTTCCCGCGCCAGCAGTCGCCAAAACACGACCCCATAGCGTTGCAATAAAGCGCGCGCCAGGTGTTCGATTGCAGCTGCGCGCCCCCGGTCATCAGCGGGTACGGCGCGTCGGATTAAGGACCAACGTCCGCCGCTCTCGATATCGAAGCGCAAGATCCGGCCGCGCCCTTTAGCACCGGAGATCGGCCGGCGCTGATTGGACGGCACCAACAACCCACGCAACCCAGCAAAACTGTCCGAGGTCACAAGCCCCAGCGCGACGAGTTCGCCTAAGGCCTCTTCCACCTGCGGCCGCAGCAAATGTGCCGCCCCGACCAACTCGTCGAAGAACAGCGCGCCTTGAGCCTGCAGGTAATCGAGCAGCAACTGCGCACGTGGGCTCGGGGGAGTCGTGCTCGTCTGTGGCAGGTGCGCGATCCACAGTGGCAGCCGCCGCCGGTCTAACAGGGCGATTGGTGTTGATCGCACGGGCGTCGCGGTGCGCGCCCGACCCTTCCCGTTCGCAGGCGGGGTGAGGCGGGCCCACATGGCACGCCCGGCAATGCAATGAGCATCAAGCCAGGCTGGCTCGTAGCCCTCAAGCCGCGTCGGCAAGATTTCCGTTTCCCAGGCTCCGGCTGGCGCCTCGAAACCCTCGAGCGCAGTCAATGCAGTCGAAAGCGCGTGCGGTCCTTCGAGGCGCGTATCCTCCGCGACATGCTGCCAGGCAAACAGGAAGCGCAGGAAATCGCGTGCTGCGACTGGCTCAATCTCCGCGCGCAGTCGCCGAATCGTGGTCTGATGGATGCGCGCTAGCAGCCGGCGATCGCACCATTGCTCATCATTAACGCCGGCATCAAACCGTCCCCGCAGGATCGCACCTTCGTTCTGCAGTGCGGCCAGCGCACCGGCGACAGCCGTCTCCAAAAGTGCGAGCGGCGCGGCAAGTGCGATCTGGGTCACCGGCCCGAGACCCTCCAGTCGACCGCGCAGAATTTCGATCAGCGCCTGATCTGGCGACCACATGGCCTCTTCGCCTGGCGGTGGCGTGATCTCCGGTTGCAGTCGCGCCGCCGGCCACAACGATCGGAACTGGTTTAACCGCTCGGCGGGAACCCAGAGCGTCACCTCGGATCGCTTCAGACGCGTGACACGTTGGTCGCGGGCCAGCGCTTCTAGCCAATCGCACCATGCCGGGGTGGCTTTAGCTTCCGCCTCGGTCAAACAGCTCAACCACAACAATGAATCGTGCAGTTCCTCGGCATTGACAGGATCGGGCCAGGCCTCTTCTCGCACTCGGGCGATCGCTTCCGGATCCAATCGCCCGAGTTCGGACGCACTTTGCGGGTCATGCCAGCGCCGGGCCATAACTGCCTGGGTCCGCCGCTCCTCGAGCGGTGCATCGTCGAGAAAGGCATAGGGCCGCGCCGAGAGCACCTCGAGCGCCAACGGTGAAGGCTGCGTGAGATCGCAGGCCACCACGCGGATATCGCCCGCTTCAAGCCGCGCCAGCAGCCGCTCCAACCCGTCAATGTCCATGGCATCGTGCAGACAGTCGGAGATCGTCTGATTGGTGAGCGGGTGGTTGGGCACCTCCCGTTCGCCCACCAAATTCTCTGCGCACGCGATCTGATCGGGAAACACCGCGGCGATGAGGTCTTCCGCCCGCATGCGCAAGAACTGCGGCGGCACTTTCCGTCCGCCTTGGAATCTCGGTAGAGCCAGAGCCACTCCCGCCACCCAACGCCAACGGGTGGCGAACATTGGGGCGTCGAGCATGGCTTGGATCAGCAACGGACGCACGCTTCGGGACTGCAGATAGCGCGCCACGTCCTGCAATTCGAAACTGTGCGCCGTGGTGAGCGACAATACGATATTGTCTTCGGTGGCGGCCGCCTGCAGTTCGAAATTGAACTTGCGACAGAATCGCTTGCGCAACGCTAGCCCCCAGGCACGGTTGATACGGCTGCCGAACGGTGCGTGAATGACAAGCTGCATGCCACCGGCTTCATCAAAGAAGCGCTCCAGCACAATGGTGTCCTGGGTCGGCAGGCAACCAAAGGCTGCGGCGCCTGCGGCAAGATATTCGATGAGCTGTTCGGCGGCAGGTGCGGTGATGCCGACCAGTTCGGTCAGCCAGGCACGCGCGGCCCTTCCCGAAGGATCCGAGCCCAGCCGCTCGCCAACCTCGGTACGTAGGCGCGAGACAGAAACTGAAAGCTCGTCGCTGCGGCCCGGTGCCTCTCCGAGCCAGAAGGGTATGTTGGGCGGCTGGCCCTGCGCATCCTCGACCCGAACGGTCCCGCGCTCGACTCGCAGAATGCGATACGAAGCGTTGCCGAGCTGAAAAACGTCGCCCGCCATACTCTCGACGGCAAAATCTTCGTTGACACTGCCGATGATGTGATTGTCGGGCTCCAGTACCACCTGGTAATCGGCCGTGTCAGGAATCGTGCCGCCAGATGTCAGCGCGGTCGTTCGCGCTCCGCGCCGGGCACGCAGTATTTGATGAACGGCATCGCGATGAATAAGCGCTCCGCGCCGGCCGCGGCGTGTTGCAAAACCGTCAGCCAGCATTTGCACGACAGCGTCGAAATCCGTGCGCGCTAAATCGCGAAATGGCCAAGCGCTGCGAAACATCTGGTACAGCGCCGTTTCAGGCCAATCCTGTCCTGCGACCTCTGCCACGATCTGCTGCGCCACCACGTCGAGCGGTTGATGGGGGACCGCGACGCGGTCGAGTTCGCCGCGGCGAACGCTGTCGAGCAAAGCCGCGCATTCCACCAGATCATCGCGCGACAACGGAAACAGCCGCCCTTTGGGTGTCCCGGTCACCACATGGCCCGAACGGCCGACCCGCTGCAAGAAGGCGGCGATGGAGCGCGGTGAGCCGAGTTGGCAGACCAGATTGACGTCGCCGATATCGATGCCGAGTTCGAGCGAAGCCGTCGCCACCAGGGCTTTCAGCTTGCCATGCTTGAGTCTTTGCTCGGCCGATAGTCGCTGATCCCTCGCCATGCTGCCGTGGTGGGCGGTCACCGCGCCGTCGCCAAGGCGCTCCGACAATTCGCGCGCGACGCGTTCCGCCATGCGGCGGGTATTGACGAAAACCAAGGTGGTGCGGTGTCCCTCAATAAGTCGCGTCAAACGATCATAAACTTCCTGCCAGACCTCGCCGGACATCACCGCTTCAAGTGGGGAGCCCGGGACCTCAATCTGAAGATCACGATCACGCTGATAGCCAATGTCGACGACCGTCAGCTGAGGCTCGGGCCGGCTATCGGAGCCTGACCCAACCAAAAGGCGGCCGATGGTTTGGATGGGATTCTGCGTCGCCGATAGACCGATGCGCTGCAGTTTTTGGCCACACAAAGTGGCAAGGCGTTCGAGTGAAAGGCTAAGATGAGCGCCGCGCTTGTTCGGCGCCACGGCGTGGATCTCGTCCACAATCACCGAGCGCGTGGTCGCCAGCATTTTCCGACCAGACTCCGACCCGAGGAGGACATAGAGCGATTCTGGGGTCGTCACCAGAATGTGCGGTGGCCGTCGGCGCATGCGCTCGCGTTCAGACGAGGAGGTATCGCCCGTGCGCACCCAGGTCCGGATCTCAACGTCGGGCAGCCCGCTCCGCCGCAGTTCCGCACGGATGCCGGCGAGCGGCGTCTCCAGGTTGCGCTGGATGTCATTTGAGAGCGCCTTGAGCGGCGAGATGTAGACCACCTGGGTCGCATCGGCGAGCGGTCCTTCAACCCCCTGACGGGCCAAATCATCGATCGCCGCAAGAAACGCAGCGAGCGTTTTGCCGGAGCCGGTTGGGGCGGCGATCAAGGTATGACGACCGGCCTTAATCGCTGGCCAGGCCTGCACTTGAGCTGGGGTCGGTTGGACAAAGTGGCCTTCAAACCACTTCGCGACCGCGGGATGGAACAGCTGTGAAAGGTTCATCGGTCGGGAGGACACAAGGTACCCATATATAGGAAGCCACTTTACTTATTCACGTACCGCCGCGCTTTGGCTGCAAGGAGGCCACTCGACTATAATTCGAGAGACCACGTCGTCTCGTACCTGGGATGTACCGGCAATGGCGGCACCGACATCTAGCATTATCACCCGTGTCGCCTACGGCGTCAGTCAGTTGCCGCGCGTGGCTTGGTATCTTGGCCACGGGCTGGCGCTGCGCCGGCTTGCCGAGGCTGCGCGACGAAGCAATGGAGCGAAAGCGAGACGGCGAGCCCGTACCAAGGCACCGGTACCAGACCGTCTCCGACTCTACGCCGATATGGCCAGGCTGTTCCTGCAGGACCTCGCCAATGTCGAGGCGGGCGTTTATCCCCTTCCGGCGGATCACGATGGATCGCTGCTCACACTCATTAATCGCTCCAGGCTGTTCTTCGAGGATCTCCCCGAGATCCATCGACGCCGCGAACGCTGCGCGTATAACGAAGTGCTGAACCAGCAAACGCGCGGGAAACGACCTCGCTACTATCTCCAGAATTTCCACTTCCAATCTGGCGGCTGGATGACAGACGATTCCGCTGAGAGATACGACACCCAAGTCGAGGTGCTTCTTAACGGGACAGCCAATGCGATCCGACGCCAGGCATTGCCACCGCTCTCCGAAGTATTCGCCGGACGTGACCAGCGCAAATTGCGGCTTCTTGATATTGGTTGCGGCACGGGGCGATTTCTCGATTTTGTTAAGCAGACCTGGCCCCGGCTTCAGACAACCGGATTAGATATGTCGGAAGCTTATCTGAAGCATGCACAACGTCATTTGCAGCGCTGGGCGCGAACCAGTTTCGTCCTCGGCAAGGCCGAAGCAATGCCGCTACCGGACAACAGCCAGGATGCAGTAACCAGTGTTTTCTTGTTTCACGAGTTACCCCCAAGGATAAGGCGCATCGCAATTCGCGAGTGTGCCAGGGTGCTCAAGCCCGGCGGCCGTTTGGTGATCCTCGATTCGCTTCAGCGGGGTGATCGTTCCGGCTACGGCGGGCTTTTGGAACTTTTCCCGCAGAACTATCACGAGCCGTATTATTCAAGCTACACCAATGAGGACTTTAGCGTACTCGCTGCAGACTGCGACTTGAAGCCTGTGCGTAATGTCAATGCTTTCATTTCCAAGATGATGGTGTTCGACAAAGTGTTGCCGAGGTCAGCGTCACGTCCGCTTTACTAATTGCGACCAGAGCGCGGTGAGAATAACGCGCTGCCGCTCCGACCCAGTCGATAGGCCCAGCCCACTCAACGTAGAATGGCGCGACCGGCTTCCCGTCCTCTAGTCTTAGACAAAGTTAGGGGAGACATAGCCGTGCAAACTTTGTCAGATCGCTACGCAACGCAAATCTTCGGGTTAGCGATGGGGCTGTGTTTGCCGCGATGCTGATCTTGAGTGCGGCTACTTTTTGAAGGTGATCGCGGAACCGCACTCTCCCGTCTGCGTTTATGGCTTGGCCGCCTTTGCTCCATGCTCATATTTTCCCCCTCAGCCCCATGATGCTGGGGTCACGGCGGCCCACTTAATCGGTCATTGGCTATGAAAACCGAGAAGTTTGTGGGTCACGACGAAGCGAGGGAGGCATTAGTGCTTTCAATCGCGGGGGTGACATTAATCATGCTGATTGAGAGTTTGATTTTGCTGATGTTGTATTGAGAGATTGGCAGATCGAAGCGGGCTCGCGAGTGGTCCCAACCACACTCGTCCACCCTTTTGCCATTCAGCGGAGCGCGTTCAGTTGGGGGCAACAAGAATTCTTCGGGTCCACTCGTAGCAGACCGCAATCAGCAATCAGCGCCCATGAAATGTAAAGGGCCAAAGCCCTTCACTCTGTTTCCTGAGTTACCCAAGTGGGCCGGTCCACCGATGCTCGAACTTTCTCCGCGCGTTTGGAGATGACTTTCGTAAATTCGATCACGTGTTGGCTCATTACCCTGTATTCCTCAATCTCGCGTTGAAGGCGTTCGCCATCAGTCTGCAGCTTTCTTCGCAGCCGTTCAAAATCACCAATAAGACTATCAATTTCGCCGGTCGAATTTTCTGATACTCGGCCGAGCAAGTCACTGAGATTTTCGACCGGCATTTGGCCATCGTCACTCTCGGCAACACGAGCGCGCGACAGTGGTCGCTCGAATTGAGGTCGCCTGTGCTTCGCAAAATCAAACGGTCCGGAAGCGGTCACGGTTTGTCCCCCTTTTTGTATTACCCCGACTGGCGCGTTGAATGTTTCCATGAAATGTGACGTTCCCGTGACATCACTCGACCCAAGGCAGAGGCCATCGCTGCTTAGATGACGCAGGGGCGCGAGGCTAGCTCCAGGCCCCTGGAAGGCACACCAGTGGCACATGACGCCAACCGATCATTGACTAGGATCTACAATGGTTCGCACTACTCTTCGTGGGCAAGCCCAGCATCAGCCGAGTCGCGGCGTCGAGCTGCCAGAATTCGCCGCACGCCGATAGTCGCTCGTTCACATAATCTTCAGCCTGATCAAGCCGCTCCACGAACGCTGCCGGCTTATCGTGAGCCCCACTCCAAAAATCATTAAACAACATTCTCACCAAGTCGCGTCGTCGCTGGATTTCGTCTTGGTCGAGTACAGTAGCAGCGGCATTGTCGATCGCAGTGTCGGTGTCGACCTTCAGGCCAGCACTAACCGTGACAGTGAAAGATTTTGTCGTCGTCAGATTCGCAACGACATTCTCGGTCGCAGCAGCGATGGCTCCAGCTTCCTCCAAAGCGCTCTGAGCACGCTCCCCATCTGATACAGGATGGCTTGCTGGTAAAAAATACGTGGTGGACTTGACTACGGCTGCAGCAATCTGGGCAAACCAGCGCCAGAACTTTTCGCTCGTGTCCGTGGCCGTGACTGAGTTTAAACCGGTCGAGTTCGAGTCGGTGGACATCCGCTGCCCCTTCTATTGACGGGCTCTCTTCAGGTGACCGTCAAGTGTCCTTCATAGCAGAGTCGCCCATATTTGAGTCGTGGTGCAAGTGATTGGTGCAAGAGTCGCTGGCGCCGGCACCCGGATTGATTACGCCGTCGACATGAGAGTGAAGTTAATCCGCTTCGCAAAGAGGTTTCAGGACGGAAACAACAGAATTTAACTGTTGAATTTTGAGTCGATTAAAGAAGGCCGACTAATCACCCCGGTCCCCAGCCCGCGCCCCCTCGCAATCTCAGTACCGAAAACGGTTCGGTAACCTCCGCGCGGCAAGCTAACGGCCTAGCCCAAGGGTATATTCAATGACCGTAACGTTGATAATGGTTCTCGCAACGGTGGCTGCGGTTGTGTTCAGCTTCCTATGTGGTCGCATCTGGCAAATTCGGTGTAACGAGCTTGCGCGGCGCGCCGGCTTCACGCCACCTTCCGTCGCGCGCATTCCCCGCCCAAGGGATGCTCAAACTAGCGACCAGGCAAGCGCACCGGCAGCACGTTGCCGCTCGACGACTGACAACCGTCCCGACCACAGCGCCACAGCCGACCTCTTCGCGAAATCGACGGCCGCTACCGCGTCACGCCTAACCAAAGGCTCGGCCTCAATCGCGTCCCGGCCGACATCACCAGAGCGTCTAATGATGCGCGAGCCCTAGGGGCGCGTTCAAAGTCACGTCACGGGCATCGGACATGGTCGGCAAAGTCAGGATCAGGTTCAAGGTCAACGTCATTGAAAACGCGTGCCTAATTGCCCGCGCTATACATTTGATGACTCATAACGAATTCGCTGCAGGCTACAAACTAATCAAGGATATGCAAGGGAGCGAGTTTCTGACAGCTTTGCGTATGTGCGCTGGACGCGATGTCATGATCAAAAAATTATCTGACTTCAAGGAGAGACATAAAGCGAAACAATCTGAATCGATTGCGGTCTTGCTCGCCAGAGCGGCCGAAGGGGGCGACCAGGAAGCAATATCATTGCTCGATGCCGGTGCCCTAGAAACGCGGGTTTGAAAACTAGTTGGACTTGCGTCGCAGGACCGCTTCGCCAAGTCGGTCGCTATCCGCCACGCTTGTTTGAGTCCCTAAATAAAAAAAGGCCCCTTGGCCAGAGGTGGAAGCGCTCCGCCCAATTCTGACGGCGTGTCATTCTTGCAACACCCGCTAATTCTTTTTCGCATGCCCCATTAAGGCGCAGATCGCTCGATTGGATGTGAGGTGCTCAACGAATCAAGGGAGATTGTTATGGCCCTCAGTAGTTTGAGCCCAATGCAACAGCCCGCCCCACGGGTCAACTTTGATACCGACAGGGTACGTACGCTCATTGCCGAGTATCTTGGCGTTGATGCAAATCGTGTCACTGATGAAGCGCGCTTTAGTGATGATCTCGGGCTCGACTGGCTTGATCGCCTTGAATTGATGATACTGATCGAGGATGAATTTGCCGAAATTGAGTTTTCTGAAAGCGATGCCACTCAGATCGAAGCGGTCGGCGATCTCATTCGTATATTGAGGTCATGATCTTCGACGGCACGATTGTCGTTGTGCTCGCGCCAATTCACTGGCCATTCGCTAGAACGTCCACCCGCGGACTCGCCCAGCCGACTTGTTTGCTGAGTCGATCGCGCCTTGCGGCCGGTGCAAATATTCTCCGCGCGCAGGCCCAACGATCTTACCATCGTCATAAATCAGCGAGCCTCGCAGAAAGGTACTTTTCACCCGGCCGGTCAGCTCCATACCCTCAAAAGGCGTATAGCCTTGATGGGATTCCGATATCGCCGCACGCACCACGAAGGTGGCGCCAGGATCGACCAGAACAACATCGCCATCATAGCCCGGCGCGATATCGCCTTTGGTGAGCAAGCCAAATCGCTGTGCCGGATTCCAACTCAACACTTCGGCCATGTGATTGTACGACATACCGCGTTTGCTGCCTTCGCTGAAGACACCGGACAGCAGATATTCAGTGCCGCCGAAGCCGGCCTTGGCCAGCCAAATGTTGTCTGGATCAGTCTTTGACCATTTCTGCTCGGCAGAACAACAGGCGTGATCGCTGACGATCCAGTCGACTTTGCAGTCGAGTACCGCCCGCCATAGCGCCTCGACGTCCTCGCGCGGCCGAATCGGCGGATTGACCTTGGCGTGTACGGCGCTCGCGCAGTCTGTATCCAGTAGAAGATGGCCGACAGTCACTTCTCGACGGAAAGCGACATGCGGGAACACTTGCTGCATGATCAAGGCCGCTTCCATCGCCTTGTGCGAGCTGAGATGCAAAAGGTTGATGTTCAGGCAATTCGTTTCGTTTGCAAGATAGGACGCTATCCAGATCGCCAATCCTTCTGAGTGCGGCGGACGTGCGGCGCTGTAGGCCGCCAATCCCGTCAGCTTGCCCTCGCGTTCGACAAGCTTGGTATAGGCCTCCAGGATTTCGGCCAGTTCACAGTGCAAACTGACGCTGATGTAAGGCGACTTTTCCGGAAATTTCTCCATCAGGCGCTGTGCCGAACGCATGATAAATTCAAAGTGTGCGATATCGTAGCGATCATTTGGCCCAATCATCAGAAACTGGTTTTGCGAGGACGAGCGGCCGTGTAGCCCATAGCCGCCGTAGAACATGAAAATTTTGAAAGAGGGAATACCGTTTTCGGCGAGCAGATGCTCCATTTCGTCAATGTGCGCGGACTCGATCGGCGCGATGTGATAACCATAGTCAACCCAGTATCGTCCTTTGCTTTGCTTGAATACTTCGGGCATGAAATCGCGGTAAGGACCACCGCGGTTTAAGTAATAATGACCAGTGCGCATGTAGTTCAGGCTTGAGGTGACACCGCCCATCGCTGCCGCTTTGCTTTCGGAAACGGCGTCTTCGCTGAGCGGCGAATAAATTCCGATATGCATGTGAGCGTCGACGCAACCAGGGAAAGCGAGATAATTTCTCCCGTCGAAAACCTGCTCGGCTTGCTCCACCGGCACATCGGGCGCGAGTCGATTGACTTTCCCGTCCCTGATCGCGATGTCGAGACAATCGACTGAAGTCTTCTTTGGCCGTACAACCCGGACATTTTTTATGACGAGATCGAATGCTTTCGACATGCTTGTTCCTTAACCCTAATCCTTATGACTGTCTGCGCTGGCGGGTGCCGTCAAATTGCTCATCCTTCGTACCCTTTGCCCAGCGCCAGCAATTCCGGTGTGCCGACTAAATCATTGAGGCCCGCAAAATCGAGCATGCGGCTGCGAAATGGTTCGGAGCTGCCATGCTTGGCCAGCGAACCGTAGTACTCGCTTGCCATACGGCCGAGCGCGCGCACGATCCCGCCGGGAAATATCACCAAAGCAAACCCTATCGCATCCAGCTCTGGCGCCGACAACGGCGGCGTCTTGCCGCCTTCGACCATATTCGCCATCAACGGCGCTCGACCGCGCAGTGCTGTTGTCATTCGCGCGAGCTCCTCTCGGGTCTTTGGCGCCTCGACGAACAACATGTCGGCTCCGGCCTCGCGATACATGATCGCGCGCTCAATCGCGCGGTCGAACCCCTCGACGGCAAGCGCGTCGGTACGGGCAATGACAAGCGTCTCTGAGTTGAGCCGGGCATCAAGCGCGGCTCGGAGTTTGCCGGACATTTCGTTTGCCGAAATCAGCGCCTTGCCGTCCAGATGCCCGCAGCGTTTCGGAAAATCCTGATCTTCGATCTGTATGGCACTGGCGCCGACACGCTCGAACTCTCGCACCGTGCGCGCGACATTGAGCGCATTGCCATAGCCGGTATCGGCGTCGACGATAAGATGCGCCGCCACGCGATCGCGGATCATCGCCACTGTTTGGGCTATTTCTGTCATGCTCACCAAGCCGATATCAGGCCGGCCCAGGCGCGTATACGCAATTGCCGCGCCAGAAACATAAAGCGCAGCAAATCCAGCTTGTACCGCCACTAGCGCCGTAAACGCGTCATAGACCCCAGGCGCAATCACGATCGGCTTGCGAGCAAGGCGAGTATGCAGGGTTTCTGCGTCAGTCATCGCTTATAGTCCAAGATAGGCGCGTTTCAGTTTTGGATCTTTGGCGAGTTCCGCCGCGGCTCCCTCCAGCACGAAGCGGCCATTGTCGAGGATATAAGCGCGCTGCGCTACCTCCAGGCTTTGCACGACATTCTGCTCGATTATCAAGAGCGCAATGCCCTGCGCATTGATGGTCTTGATCAGCGTGAACAGTTCTTCGACAAGCAGCGGAGACAGGCCGAGCGAGGGCTCGTCAAGCATCAAGAGCTCCGGCTCGGCTATCAACCCTCTACCAATCGCCAGCATTTGTTGCTCGCCGCCGGAGAGGCTACCTGCCCATTGCAACTGCCGCTCGGCAAGCCGCGGAAAGATCGAGAAGACGCGTTCGCGATTTTGGGCGCGATTGAGGTGGCCACGGCGATAGGTCCCCAAGTCGAGATTTTCTCGGACTGTCATGTTAGGAAAAATTCGGCGCCCCTCGGGGACATGAATAAGGCCGCGCTTCACAATCAAAGAAGGTGCTTCGCGCTCGATGGCCAATCCCTTAAACACAATGGTGCCACGCCAAGCCCGGATGACTCCCGAAATGGTACGGCTCATCGTTGATTTCCCCGCGCCGTTGGCGCCAAGAACGGTGACGATCTCGCCGTAATGCACAGCAAAATCGACGCCGCGCAGAATTTCGGTGCCGCCGTATCCCGCATGGACTCCGTTCAGTCTGAGGAGTGGCTCAGGCATGAATAGTCCCAGCGGCAATACGGTTCGCCGCACCATGACCGAGGTAAGCCTCGACGACGAGCTGGTTGACGGTAATCTCTTGCGGCGTGCCTTGCGCAATGATCCGGCCTTCCACAAGAACGAACACATGCTCCGCGAGACTCATCACTGCCTGCATGACGTGTTCCGTCATCAAAATTGTCGCGTCGCGGGCGGCGAACTCTCGAATTACCGGCACCATGTCGCGAATTTCTGACGGGTTAAGTCCGGCCAATACCTCATCGAGCAGAAGGAGCCTCGGCTTGATCGCCAACGCGCGGGCAAGCTCAAGGCGCTTGCTGCTCGCCACTGTCAGCGTTGCCGCCACGGCTTCGAGCTGCGTACCAAGGCCCACTGCGAGTGCAACCTTATCGGCCCTATCCAGTGCGGCTGTCCGGGCGCGGTCCCATAAGTGCGCGCCCATTGCGATGTTCTCACGCACGGTGAGGCGCGCAAACGGTTGCACGATCTGGAAGGTGCGGGCGATGCCGCGGCGTGCAAGCTTGTGCGGTGGTTCGCCGGTGACATCCGCGCCGTCGAAAAGAACGCGGCCCCCATCCGGTGCTAAGAAGCCTGAGATAATTGCGAACAAGGTCGTCTTGCCGGCGCCATTTGGTCCAATCAACGCCGTGATGCCCCCCGGCTTGACCTCTAATGACACCTTGTCCACGGCAAGTAAGCCGCCGAAACGCTTTGAGACGCTCTCAACGGTCAGCAAAGGCTCAGGCATAGTCGCGTCCTGCTGGTGCACCCTCCCGAAAGTACTGTTGAATGATTTTGGCCGCGACGCCGGCAATGCCACGCGGAGCAAGTCCAACAACCGCGACGAGGAGCAGGCCGTAAATCACAAGGTCGAGGCCGGGCGCGTCCCCGGCTGCGAATTTCGTCGCCTCGCCAAGGATCTTGATGACGAATGCACCGAGGAGCGACCCAAACAATGTCCCGGCGCCACCGACAATGGGCGCAAGCAGAGCATCGATTGAAATCCAAGGTCCATAGGCAATAGCAGCATCAACGAAGAGAAAGTACTGCGCATAGAAGCATCCAGCCGCGGCGGTGATCGCGGCCGAAATGGTCATTGCGGCAAGTTTGACCGCAAAGGCATTGATGCCAAGCGCGCTCGCCGCGTCTTCGTTTTCACGAACGGCAACAAGATAAGCGCCAAAGCGAGTGTTCTCGGTGGCGCGCACCACCACCAAGGACAGAGCGACCAGGGTGAGGACGATCCAATAGAAGGGCGCGCGGCTTTGAAACTGGAAGGCTTCGGGACGAAGGTCGAGTTTGATCAGCGTGCCGACCCCGCCTCCAGTAATCGGCGCCACGGTGGAAATGACGCGCAGCACCTCGGCAAAAGCGAGCGTAACCAATGAGAAATACGAACCGCGCAATCCGGAACGAAAGCAGAGGACGCCGATGACCGCGCCGACCAGAGCCCCTGCGAACATGCCGGCAAACAAGCCGAGCCAAGCGTTGATCCCGTATTGCATTTGCAGAACGGCGGTTGCATAGGCGGCGGTGCCAAAGAAAGCGGCCTGGCCGAAAGAATATTGTCCGCCATAGCCGCCCAGCAAATTCCAACCCTGACCGACAAGCGCGATCAGCAATGTGGCCACTAGGAAATTCAGTAATACATTTGACGTGGTGACGAACGGAACAGTGGCAAGTAACGCCACGACGAAGATGATTGACCAATACGTCTTCACGGCCGCACGCCGAACAGACCGCTTGGCCTGGCGAGCAGTACCGCGATGAACATGATGAATATGCCGATCTGGCCCAATGATTCGCCCAGAAAAATGCTGGAGAAACTTTCGACCACACCGACAACCAGTCCGCCGATCAGGGCGCCGGCGATCGAGCCCATCCCGCCGAGGACAACGATCGTAAAAGCTATCAGTACGAACGCCTCGCCGGCGGTCGGATTGACGTAATACGTTGGGATCAGCAGGCAGGCAGCCACCGCGACGCAGGCGGTACCCAGGCCGAAAGTGACGGCATAGATGTGCGCGACATTAATTCCGCAGAGTTCGGCGCCTAGCTTTTCTTTCGCGACGGCTCGAATTGCTTTACCGGTATCAGTCCAGCGCATCATCATCCAAAGCGCCATTGCCACGGCAATGACGGCGCCAAATGCGACGATGCGGGGAACGGCGATGAAGGCCGGACCTATTGCAATCACGTCAAACGCGTAAGACAAGTTTATTGTGCGCGTGTCGGCACGGAAAAAATAGAGCAGCGCGTTTTCAATCGCCACCGCAAGTCCGAGGGTGACCAGCAGAAAATTGCGATCATCGCCATGGGCGACCGGTCCGATGACAAACCGCTGCAGCGCGTAGCCGAGGCCAAAAAATAACGGCGTCAAGAAAACTGCGGCGAGATAGGGATCGATGCCAAGAAGCGTGAAGGCAAAGAAGGCTGCGAACATCGCCGCGGTCAACAATGCGCCGTGCGCAAAGTTGATGATGTGCAGCACGCCGTAGATCAGGGTAAGGCCAAGGGCGACCAGAGCATAGACAGCGCCCGCCATCAAACCATTAAGCATGGCGGGGAGGACAATGACCGGCGACAGCATGGGCGAGCATCCAGCGATAACGCTGATGGTCAAGCGGGTGGTATCGGGAAGACCGGTTTCGCTGAGGCAAATTGGGTTGGCAAAATTACCTTTATGTCATTGTCAATCACTTGGGTATTAACCGGCGCCGCACCTTGATTTTGTCCGTCGATGAATTTCGTCGGCCCGTAAGGCATCAGGTGACCGCCGAACGGCGAGTTTGCAAGCGCGTCCGTAATCTTGGCCCGATCAGTACTGGCGGCGCGCTCGATTGCGTCGGCAAGCAACAGAATGCACGAGTAATTCATATAGACTTCATAGGTGTAGAATTGCCCTTTGTCCTCCACTCTTTTCTTTAAGGCCAAGGCCTTGGGGTTTTTGGGATCGAACCAGTGATTGCAATCCATGATGTATTGCGCCGCTTCAGGAAATTCCTTGACGAATTTGTAGGATGACGCGGCGCCGCCGAGTACGGAGTAAATCCCCTTCGGCCGTACCCGTTGCTGCTGCATGGTGCGGGCCAGAAGTACGTATTCGTTATAGTAGTTCGCTGGAATGACGAGATCGGGATTTTGCGCTTTGATTTTCAGCATCACATTTTCGAACTCGCGCGTCGGCGTAGGGTGGGAAATGGTCTCCAACACCTGGAAGCCGCGGTCCGGTAACTGCGCATTCAGGAGCTTGGCCAGTCCCGCGCCGAAAGCGGAGTCTTCATGGACGATCATGATCGTCTTGGCGGGCTTGCCAGCTTGATCGTTGATCATCGCCAGGCTATTCAGCGCCGTCTTGGCGATCACGCCAAAACCTGGTCCGAACCGGAAGGTATTCTTTAGCCCGCGCGTGACGATGCTATCCACCACGCCTACGTCGACGACATACGGCAAATCATACCGCGCCGCGGTCTGGCTGGCGGAAAGGCAGATCGCACTGGCATAGCCGCCAACCACCGCGCAAACGCCGGCGGCATTCATCTTTTCGACTTCCGCGTTGCCGCCGTCGGGCGTCGATTGCGCATCTCCGAGCATCGGATCAATCTTGGCCCCACTCAGAGCCTTGATTCCGCCGGCAGCATTGATGTCGTCGATGGCCATTGTCGCACCAAGACGACCTTGCTGGCCGGAATAGGACAGCGCACCGGAAACTGGATGGAGCACGCCGACTTTCACAGCAGCGTTTTGTGCGCGCACGACCGCCGGAGCGTGCAGGAGGCCCGCGGCCGCAGTCGCGCCGAGCGCGGCGCTACGCAAAAGCTGGCGACGGCTCAAGAGCAATGTAGAACAAGACATGGCGCCCTCCTGTACCCGCCAAACCTAACATTGGTCAGGGGAGGTATCTATACTATCCTGTCACGACTGAGCGTGTGGTATGCAAGGTGAGCCAGCCGCAAACCATCATCGACAAACTTTGGAGCGCTCACGAGATTCTGCGGCGCGACGATGGCGAGTCGTTGCTGTGGGTCGATCGTCACTATGTGCATGAGGGCTCGTTTCATGCCTTTGGCAAGCTTGCTGAACGCGGCGCCAAAATCGCCGAACGGTCGCTGACTTTCGGTGTCGCCGATCATTATGTGCCGACGCGGGGCTCACGCCAGAATATTGGCAATCCCGAGCTCGCGCGCATGGTCCGTCAGCTCGAGGAAAATTGCGCAAAGCAAGGCATTGCATTGTTCGGCCTTGGCGATTCCCGTCAAGGTATCGTGCATGTCGTCGGACCTGAACAGGGGCTAAGCCTCCCAGGCCTTTTGATTGTCTGCGGCGATAGCCACACTTCGACCCATGGCGCGCTCGGCGCCTACGCGTTCGGCATCGGGGCTTCGGAAGTCGCCAACGTATTGATGACCCAGACAATCTGGCAAAAGAAACCAAAACGCATGCGCGTGATAGTGGATGGCGCAACGGCACCGGGAATTACCGCCAAAGATATCGTGCTCGCCATCATCGCCCGCATCGGCGCCGACGGTGCAACCGGATGCGCGGTAGAATTCGCCGGTTCGGCGATCCGCGCTCTCTCGATCGAAGGCCGATTGACCTTATGCAACATGTCGATCGAGGCTGGAGCACGCTGCGGGCTCGTGGCGCCGGACGCAGCCACCTTCGCGTACCTCAAAGGTCGGCCCTATGCGCCGAAGGGCACAAAGTATAAACAAGCGGTCGAAGCCTGGTCGCGACTGACAACAGATGAGGGCGCTGCGTTTGACCATGAGGTCGATCTAAGCGCTGCGGACATCGCACCGATCGTGACTTGGGGCACCAGTCCTCAGGACGCGCTGCCGATCAACGCCAGCGCCCCCGATCCGACCCGCGAGCCCAACCCCGATCGCGCTCAGTATTTGCGCGACGCGCTCGACTATATGGGCATCGCTCCGGGAAAGAAGCTGACCGAGATCGTTATCGATCGCGTATTCATTGGCTCCTGCACCAACGCCCGCATCGAGGATCTTCGCTCGGCGGCGGCGGTGCTGGCGGGTCACACCAGCAAAGTGCCGGGGCTGGTCTCGCCCGGCTCCACGCAGGTCAAGCGCCAGGCCGAGGGCGAAGGGCTTGACCGCATCTTCCGCGAAGCGGGACTCGAATGGGCCGAATCCGGATGCTCCATGTGCGTCGGCATCAATGGTGATCTGGTCGCCCCGGGCGAGCGCTGTGCATCTACTACCAACCGCAATTTTCGCGGTCGCCAAGGTCCCGGCGCGCGCACCCATCTGATGTCGCCGGCGATGGTTGCAGCGGCCGCCGTTACTGGGCGTCTCGCCGATGTCCGAGAGCTTCTTGGCACCCGGAAAGTCTAAATCGCCATGGAAAAATTTACGACGCTCTCTGGCGCAGCCTGCCCCATTAACCAGAGCAATCTCAATACCGACCAGATTGTTCCAGCGCGGTATTTGAAGTGGACACGCTCCATGAATCTCGGCCGAGTCTTATTTCACGATCTACGATTTGATGCCGGGGAGCACGAGAAACCTGACTTCCCTCTCAATAGACCCGCTTGGTGCAACGCCAAAACCCTGGTCAGCGCGCGGAATTTCGGCTGCGGCTCGTCGCGGGAGGCCGCAGTCTATGCGCTTTATGATTACGGTTTGCGCTGCGTGATTGCGCCGTCGTTCGGTGATATTTTTGCTAGCAATGCGGTGCAGAATGGACTGCTGACGGCCGCCGTCACAGACGACGAAGCTGCCGAGATCATGGCGTCGCTGACGCAAACGCCAGATCTTTTGCTCACAGTTGATCTCGAACAGCAGACCATTATCTGTGGCAATCGAACCTACAAATTTACAATTGATCCGGTTCGTCGCACGCGCCTCCTCAATGGCTGGGACGATCTTGCCCTGACTGAGAGTTATCGCGAACGCATTGCTGCATTCAAGGTGCGCGATCAACGTGAGCGCCCTTGGGCCACTCTGCCCAGCTGAATGGCGCCCAGTGCGGACCAGGACAGGTTGCTATTTTTTATGGGAGAAGAACATGCGATTGATTTTTGTTACCCTTCTTGCGTTGCTATTCACATTCTCGGTCGCTCGGACTCAAGTACCAAGCGCTAATGCTGGCGGATTCGAAAAGAAAAATTACAATTATAGTGAGTGGACTAAAGGCCTGTTCTCAGAGGTTGTGACGGTTACCCGCCCAGGAAAAATGATCTTTCTGGCTGGAGTTGGAGCTGAGGACGAAAATGGTCAGCGCGGCACCATCCGGCACTTAGCAGACTTTGCAGGCCAATGCCATTATGCCTACGACAAGATTAAGCGCCTTTTGGCGGCCCAAGGCGCCACAATGAACGACGTAGTGAAGATCGTAACCTACGTGACTGATATTCGAAACCTCCCCGAGGCCGGCAAGTGCCGTGCCGAGGCGCTCGATGGCGCGCCGCAGCCGGTCCATACCTTTCTCAATATCAATCAACTGGCCTGGCCAGGGATGCTGGTAGAGGTCGATGTGATCGCCATTACGAACGAACCGTAGTCGGTTTGACGGATAGCGCGGCGAGCTTCTGCTTCAGCGTGCGGATTTCCTGAAAGCGTTTTGTGACGTCGCGTATGATAGCCACCATGGCAACTATTGCGCCGGAACTGTCCTGTAGCGGCAGGATCGTGAATTCGATCGAGATTATCGTTCCGGTCTTGTGTAGTGCCGGCACTGAGACCACGTCACCCTCACCGTAACGGCTTTTTCCACTCGGTATTGTGCCGCGATAACCCTGCCAATGCCGATCCCGCTAACGCTCCGGAATAATGAGATCAAGCGAATGGCCGATCGTATCAGCGGCAGCATGACCGAAAATCCGCTCGGCACCGGGATTCCAAAAACAGATGATGCCATCGCGATCGGCCGCGACAATTGCATCGGAACGCGTATGCAGGAGTGATTTACCGATTAACTCGGAAACCATTCACGGCACTCGCTCAGGAACTGCAAAGGCATGCGCGGCTTGCTGGCGCCAAGATACTATGGAATACGCGAACGGCGCTCATTCATAGCCGCGCTTGCCTTCAACTGCGGCCACATATCTTGCAACCGACGCTTCCAGCACGGCTTTGCCATTTTTGACAATGACGCGGTCGAAATAATGTCCGTAGATCGTTTCGAACGTGAACGGCGCCAGCGCCGCGCCGATGCGTTCCACCGTCCGCGCTGACAACGGAATGAAATTCGGATAGCTGCGCATGAATGACAACCACTTGCGATCGGAGGTCACGGTAAGAATGTCGCCGGCGCAAACCGCGCCACGTCCCCCTGCCCCGCCGGTCCAATGCAGCACGGTGCCGCCTTCAAAATGACCGCCACAGCGCACCAGCGTGACACCGTCCCAAAGCGTTTTCGCATCCCCGTCCCATAGCTCGACTGCCGGATCATGCCGCATGATCCATTGCTTATCGGCCGCGTGCAGGTGAATACGCGCCGTGAAGGCTCGCGCCCACTCCACCATCGTCGTGTAAAAATGCGGGTGAGAGATCGCGATGGCGTCGATTCCCCCGAGCCCTTCGATCATCGTTACGGTCGCATCATCAAGCGTGCCGATACAATCCCACAAAATATTTCCATTCGAAGTACGCACCAACAGCGCACGCTGACCGATGGCGAATGCAGGCACCGATCCAATGCCGATAATGCCGTTCTCGTATTCGCGGAAAGTATTGGTGTGGCTTTGTTGAAGAGCCTCAAGCGACGTCCAAGTTTGACCGCGCGGCGGTACGTATTGGCGTTCTTCTTCGCAAATCACGCAACGAACAGGCGGTTGCGCGCTTTCCGCATATTGCGTGCCGCACGTGGTACAAATGTAAAAGAGCATCGTTGCATTTCCTTTCAGCCGGCATGCGTGATCATACTATAAAGGACTCCATCGCCGTCAGCGCTGGCATGGCTCGTATTCTGTTCCGTATCTGTGTCGTGAACTTCCTCCAAATATTCGCGCAGCCCACAAACATTTGGTTATTGACTGCTTCAATCGGGTGCAGTTTTTATTAAACTGCCCTGCCCTTTACCGAAGAAGGAGCCCATGAGGCGTCGCAGACTTGGTACGCGGGTTCGTGCCGCCACGATTATGCGATTGCTCGCTGCAATCGCGGCGATGTGGACGCTTTACTCTTCAACGGCGCATGCGCTGCAGCCCCCGTCTGAGCGATGCCGCGCCGCTTCCAAGATCGAATATGACAGTGCCAAAAAGCAATATCTGGTGCGCAATCGCTTCGGCTTTTATGCCAGAAACGGCCGGATATGGCGGCGACACTATTGGTATTGTCAGCTCTAGCCGTCACCAGCCGAGAGACATGATTAAGACCTGTGAAATCCGACTGCTAAACTTTTATCATTCCACGATGAGGTGACCTCTGTGTGAAAGTTCGGTACGAATCTGCCGTTTCCATTCTGTGAAATCTCAGAACAAATGGGGAGTGCAAGTGAAACAAAGCAGCACAAATACGCTCGAACAAACAAATTTCAACTGTCACAATTTGGAATTCAGTTTTGGAGAGTTGAGAGTCTCTAATCGGTTTGTTGAAAAGATAGTGTTTTATGATTTTTGATTCAATTTCGCTCATCAGCCAATGGCCAAAGCGCGCCGATTCGAAGCGCTTCGGCCATCGGTAATTCGATCGACCGTATTGATACCGCGCGGCGCGCAACGGATTATGACTAAGCGCTAAACTCGTCGCATAACGTTTAGCTAACCGCCTCGTTAGCACAGGAAGTCAAAAAGAACGGCGCATGGAACTGCAGGGAAAAGCGGTGTTAGTTACTGGAGCCTCGAGCGGGATAGGTAAGGCCATAGCGATTGCTTTTGCTCAGAAGCGCGCACACGTTCTTGTGCACTACGGTAAAAACAAAACTGGCGCGCACGAGACCCTTAGAGAAGTGGAAAAACATTCGAACGGACGAGTCTATCAGGCTGACCTCATGGATCGCGATAATGCACTATCGCTATTCAAAGAGATCAGGCAGACCACGCGGGTACTCGATGTTCTGGTCAACAACGCCGGCGACTCACGCGCCGGAGATATCGGTGACGATCAGATTTGGGAATATGAGTACAAAAATATTTTGCTCTCAGCGATGTATATGAGTCACGAGTTTATCTCGATGCCGTCCGCGCATTTGCGCAAGATAATAAACATCACCTCTTTGTACGGAAATCTATCGACCGGCGATCCTGATTATTTGCAATATTCTGCCTTTAAGGCGGCGCTCGCCAATGTGACGGCGACATTAGGCAAGTCAACCGCGCCGAACGTTGTCGTCAATGCAATCGCTCCCGGTTACACCGAGACACCAGCTTGGGCGGGCGCCTCAAGAGACGTTATGGACGCTTGCGCGCGCGCCACCTTGATTGGGCGCTTCGTTAGGGCTGACGAAGTTGCTCACGCGGCTATCTTTATTGCCGAAAACGATGCCTTGGTTGGACAAGTGCTCACGCTTGACGGCGGAACTTCGCTCAAAGGACTGGCGTGAGCTCGGCGTTAGTGCTGGCTGCCGCGCCTGATCAATTGCGAATGGGATGGGTAATCAGTCCGGCGCTTGTCGGCGCCTACGTCATGTTTGAAAACCTAATCAAATTGCCAGGCCGACAACCGGTCGTCGTTAGCGAATCGTTTACCTTTGCCGTTCGGGGTCTGACGATCCGTCAGTGAACGGCACTTCTACTTATCTGGTTTCGGCTCTGGTTCCGTGCTTGGTTCCGTACTTGGCGCCGTTTGGATCCGAGAGATTGGAGATCGTTGTCTAATTTCTCCGTCAATTTGGCACAACGCACCCACCGCTGGGCCAAGCCGGTCCAAAATATCTTGTTTTCCCGACTATGGCTGAGTTTGGCCATTACTTCACATTCGGCAGCAAATCTGAGGAACCGGTCCGTCGTGTCCATTATTGTGTCTCCAACTTGTCGGATGTCCGACAAATTCGGGAACCGTCGGCAAGTTCCAGACAATTGCTGAAAATGTCAGTGGACGATTCTGCATGGGAACTCAATGTCGTCTGGTTCGATGCTGCAAAGCAGAATGGCGACGCCTCGAGCTCGTCGAGATATGCGCGCCTGCGTTGATTTGCTCCACTTTCGCGCGCAATAGCTGTGATATATCGCTACAAGGTGAGAGGAACGTTTGGGGCATTTGACAGAAGTTATGGTTGATCGAACAACGCTCAAAGCGCGAGCGATAAAGCTTGGAGTTTTTCTGGTCTCATTCGTCCTTCTTGGATTGACCATCCTTACTCGGCCAGAGTGGAAACTGCGCGATTTTGATCAGGTTTTTTACGTCACTATTGCTTACGACCTGGACCGATACGGCGTTTTCAGCGATGGAATTTTCGACCCGGTCGACAGTTCGGTTCAACCGGCTCAGCCTGGTATGTTCTTCGGCCCGGTATTTCCGGCAATGGTTTTCGCGGTGATGAAGCTCGACGACCGCTTTGCCGAGGCGGTGCGTTGCAGCGTCGAGTCGAACCGCGGGCACCGCGATGAATCGGTCTGTGAAGCTTATGAAGTCCCGATTCGTCTTTTGAATTCCGCTCTTCTGGCGATCGGTGCTCTGGCGATTGGTTTCGCAGCTGAACTACTGTTTCATCGAACACCCTGGATGTTCGTTTTCGCCGATTTGTTGGCGACCGCAGCGCTGGCGAGTGAAGCTTACATCTTTTCTTTTGTAATGACAGAGAGTGCAATATTCGCGATCTACGGCATCTTCGCCTGGATACTTTTGCGAGCTTTCATAAGGCCGAGCGGCACCGCATTTGCAGTCGCGGGCGCATTGTTGGGATTGCTATCCCTCACCAAGCCATCTTTTGTCGTCCTGTTTCCAGTTACGATCGTGATGATTTTGTACTTTGGCTATAAGATTCAAAAAACATCGCGAGCGACGACCGGCGTTCATTGTCTAATATTTGCTCTGATTTTTGCATGCGCTCTGGGACCCTGGTTGGCGCGCAATTATATCGCCGTCGGGAAATTCAGCCTCACCAAAGAATATGGCTCAGCGGCTCTGGTCGAACGTTTTGCCTACGACGATATGACCGCACGCGAGTTTTTGCTCGCGTTCCCCTATTGCACGCCCGGCATCGGCGATCTCTTGTTCGACAAAGTCTATGGTGCCGATTCAATGCACCGTTTTGTATTCCATACACCTGAAAGCTTTTTTCATGTCGGACGCGAGCGCCGTGACACGCTGATTGCGCAAAACGGCCAACTCGATCCGCTCATGGGGCGTCTCGTACGTGACGAGATGGCGACGAATTGGTGGCGCTACGTCCTGGTCAATGTTCCGCTCGTGTGGTGCGGGATGTGGCCCGGCGGAATTGTGACGTTGCTGCTTCTACCGTTGTTCGTGTTGTCTTTGCTGCAGGCGGTGCGCAGGCGCGAGCCAGCGCTCATATTCTACGCGGCGCCTGCGGTACTGATGCTCGGTTTGCACGCCGCTGTCGGCAATCACTACACGCGATATAATTTCATCCTTATCGGGCCTTATTCGATAGGCGCCGCGTGGATTATTTGTTCTGCTCTGCCGTACGCGCGTTGGCGAGAGCGATTTCTCGCATCAGGATCGTGATCAGCTCGGCTTGCGATCGCAGCTTCAGATGCAAATTAAGTAGAAGAATGAGGCTGATCACAACCCAAACGTAAATAATGAGATCGACTCCGCGGCCAATGCCGACCAGCGCGGCGAGTTTGGTCGCGTGCGTCGGCAGCCATACGAAATAAAGTCCTGCGGTGGCTACTAGCATTGATAATACGGCTATGACAGGCGCCCGCCGATATTCAGTCCACGCATAGACCATGACGCCCGAAAGCAAAATGGAGAAGCCGATCTGTGCGATCATCGATGCAACTTCTGCGCTGAGAGGTCGAACAAGATGGTTAGAGAATCGGCGACGCCCTGTCCCTTAGCCAACGAATACCGGGTGTAGTCGATAGTCACGGGCACTTCGACGTACGGCAACCCGCTTGCAGCGATTTGCTCGAGGAGTTCGCTGGCATGGGCCATTCGATTCTGTCGCAAGGAGAGGCGGCTGGCCCCTTCTCGCGTCATCGCCCGCAACCCGTTGTGCGTGTCCGTCAACCGCAGACCAGTCATCACGCGGGTAAACCAGATCGCAGCCTGCAACAGAAGCCGACGTCCAAACGGCATGCCACGTGAGCTGCCAAGAAATCTGCTGCCAAGCGCATAGGCTGCTTTGGCATCGACCAGAGCATTGATCAGGAGCGGAATGTCGGAGGGGCGGTGTTGTCCATCCGCATCGAACGTCACAACATAACTGCTGTCGTCGAGCAGAGCGAACTTGATGCCGGTCTGAAGCGCCGCGCCTTGGCCCAAATTGACCGGATGGCTAACGACCGCCGCGCCGGCGGCCGAGGCGATTTGCGCCGTAGCGTCCCGCGAGCCGTCATCGACGACGACGACGCGATAATTTCGCCCCACAATCTCCGCGACGATCGGACCAATTACCGCGGCTTCGTTAAAAGCCGCCACGACGACCCAAATCGACTGTGGATCGAGTTCTTTACGATCGTCAGAGATCACGGTCCGGCCTTACCCAGCTACCCACTGCACTCCCCACGACGAGGCCGATACCGACAACGGCACGGAGCGAAATTTGTTCCGCAAGATAGCACAGGGGCCGTGGCCGTCATCGAAAAACACTTGCTGCAACGCGATAGGGATAAGAGCCTTGTAGTCCCGGAGCCATGAGCGAGAGGCCGATTTTTGTGTGATAGAGCCCCTTAGCAAGAGGGATAAAGGGAAACACTCGGCATAGGCTTGGCGGGGCCGCAACGGTGAGCAGCCTAAAAGACTGAGGTGATTTCAAATCAGCGGTTTTCGGGGTTGCGGAGCACACAGCGCATCGCATCAAACAAGTTAATCGGGAGCCCAAGCCGGCTCGCAAAGCCTGCCGGCATTCTACCATGCAATCCAAATAAGCGCCGCGTCTGAAATTGAATCAGAGCGAGCGGGACGAGCTTCCACGGATGGTCGCAAGCCTCGACATGCAGGCCCAACGAATGCGCGAGGCGTCGCATGCTTTGCGGCGTAAAGTACCAAAGGTGTTGCGGCGGCGTCATCAAACGCCAGTGACGGCCTGTAAGGCGCGCATAAAGAGAGGCAAAATCGCCTGTGGTGATGACGATGATCCCGCCGGGATTCAAATAGCGGCGGCAGAGTGACAAAGTAGATTGCGGTTCGGGCAGGTGCTCAATCACGTCAAGCAGGACGATGACATCCACCATGCCGCATCGTTCGAGGTTTGACTCGTCAGCGACGCCGCCGATGACGTTAAGCCCGCGGTCGCGGCAAAAGGCGGCGGCAGCCTCCGCAATTTCAATTCCCGCTGCATCGTAGAAGCGACGCGTCTCTTCAAGAAAAAATCCGTAGGCGCATCCGACCTCCAATAGCCGGCCGCCGTCGCGAAACCGGCGGATGAATTGGACTGTGCGCGCAAACTCGCGGCGTAACACCGGCTCGCTGCCGAGATAATCGGCATAACCGTCGCAATACCCGCCGGAGAAGTAGTCCGCGGTATAATAATCATGGATATCAAAGCTTGCGCATTCGGCGCGGCCAAGCCCGCATTGAACGCACTGCAGAACATCACAATAATTCTTCGAATATAATTTTTGCTGCACGGTTGCGCTCGCGCAGGCCGGACAAGCGAGCCGCATGCTGGAGTTCTCCGTCTTGCAGAATAAGCAGCCGTTATAGCGTTGGTGGTGGCACCTATTACTTTAGGATAGAGATACCGGGGCCGCACAAAAAGTTAGCTCATGAACCTCTTTAATCGTCGAGGTTAAATTGACTCACTCTGATATCTATCCGGCTTCGTGCCAGGCCACTTGATCGTTTTCCATGCGCTTGGCCGCGCAGCGTTGCGCGTAAGCTACTCAGTTTGCTGAAATTTTGGTTGGTTTTAGCCCAGGCGCCTAAACCGGCAATGCCGAGTTCAGCGCTTGCCGATAGGCGGCATTGATTTTTTTGGTTTCAATCTCGGCGAGCTTCTTGAACGGCTGAGACATGCTCTGAACTCGGTCAGGATGGTTTTGTTTAATCAGCGTCTTGTATGCTTCCTTAACCTCCTCAACCGTAGCTGCTTCGGAAACCCCCAGAATTCCAATCCAGTTCTCGCCCGCTTCGGCAAGATCGGCCTCTGCGCCGTGATCCTCTGCGCTCGGAAAATCGGATTCATAGATCGACTCGGTTGGTCCGATCTCCGCCAAATCGGCGAATACGCAGAACTCGAGGCTGTGTTGCCGGCGTAAACTATAGCGCCGAACCAGAAAGACGATTGGCATGGCAAGGCTCGAAAAAACGATTGCCATGGCGTTGGCGTAAAAGACGCGTTCGTCGAATGGATACCAGACAAGATCGCGTCCGGCCCCGGTTGGAAAATCCTGTGCCCAAGCCGGCTGATCGGAGATACCAAATGCGAGCAGCCACAAAAGCACAAAACTTACAATGTACACTGCAATAGCGTAGCCCAATGCCGAGTGTACACTTTTGCTGTTGATCCACGATTTCAATCGCAAAAGCGGTTGGGTTCTGAGGCGAAAGATCACCGCCTGCAAATGCTGCGTATGAGCTTTCAGATCCTCGAACTCCTCATTCGGCTCGGAAATATTGCGATGGCGGATCAGGGCAGCCCGCCAAAAGCCATTTATTAGCTCATTACTTTCACGAATTTGCTCAAGGCGATCGCGGACCTGCTCGTACAGCGCTAGGGCGCGGCTCAACTCGCTCCGTTCTGATTTTTGCAGCATGAATTCCGGCCGGCGGCGCGGCGCGACCAAGGACTGTCGCGCGTAAGCAGCCACCAACGCCGGCAGGACTGCCCAGAGGGCAAGCAGCACCGCATTCACGCAAGCCGCCGAAAGATCGGCCCAGCCGCCCGTTTCAAACATAGTACTCAACGCTCTACTCAACTCCCCGAAAGCCGTTTTAAGGCTCCGGCCACACCCATCGCCCAAGCGAGATAAATCGTCCAAGCGAGACAAATTGTCCAAGTGAGATAAATCGGAGATTCAGACGCCCTCGCGGCAACAGATTGTCAAAAAATGGTCGGCTTTGCCAGCAGCCGGCGGCGCCTCCTAAAATCTAAACTGTTTTTTTGAGTCGTTAAGTAGTCACATTTTCATGACGCCATTTACCCCGGGGTCCGTCTGCTAGGAGCAGACGGCCAGGAGGGTGGTGTCATGAATTATATTCAACCAGTCCAGTCATCCGCAGAGCTGAAAACCGCGGACGTCGACATTGATCAAAATGTCCGCACGCTCGCGGCTGGCAGCGTCGCATTTCGCCAGGGCGACGCAAACAGCGAAGCCACGGCCAGCAGTCTAGGCGCGCTTTTACGCCGCGTTGCAGGCACTTCGACGCGCGAAATCGATACCCTGATTGGCGACTTGCGAGACTTGCGCGAAAAACTGCGTTCAGACGGCGACCGCATCCATCGCGACATCGTAGAATATGCGGCGTTAAGCCAGCAGGTGATGCAGTTGAGCAAGATTATATCAGAAAGCGTAAAAAGATTACCGGACGCTCCGGGCGAAGATGACTAAGTAGCGTCGCGCGTTGTGACCGGCCGCGCACCGGACGCGGCCGCGTCAAACCTCGGTGGCCGAATGTAACCAGAAGCGAAATTTGGGCCCAATCCTGCGAAACCCGCAGAATCGCATATCGTGCCTTAGAACGATCCAACCATAATCACATAGCCGCCTTAATCCTTGCAGACCCTTTGGCCAAAGTCCGCGCGGGGCGCGTGTGGCAATTGATAGCGCGTCCGCTACGCAAGCGCGGCAACGGTGGTGTCAGACGTTGCGGCTTTGCCGCGCCATTGCATTGGCATAAGGGCGCGGTGCTGGGCCGCTCGGGGGCCTTAATGAGGGGTCGCTTGCGGCGGCCGTACCGGCCACTTCAGGTCATTGGCGTATTGGCAGCGGTTCTGCCGATCGCAACGATTTCCTTACAACTGCCTTCCCCCGCCGAGCGCGCCGGTACACAACCGATAACGAAAAAGCCAACCCTTGGTGAGATGGGCGAACGCCTGTCCCACCCACCGTGGCGTCTCTGAGCAATCGGTGAAGCGGGAAGCGCACCAGGAGCACGATAGGAGACGCAAAAATTCGTGTGTGAAATCGGAGCTTGAAAGCACGGGAGGCGATCATGAGTTCTCCGATACATTTTGATGAAGACGCTGATCCGGCATTGATGTACGCCCCGCCGTGGGCGCGTGAGCAGGTCATCCCGGCCCCCGACGGGCCAGGCGTACCAGGGTCCGACCTTGACGAACCCGGCCGCAGGTCTCCGGGCCGCGATCCTAAGTTCAGCGGCGACCGCGCCATGCTGGAATTGCAGCGTCAGCTTGCCCTCAATCCCGATCTGATTCCGGAGCCGGCAACTGAAGGCGCAACGGTCATGCGCCCTCTCTTGATCCGGTTCTGCAGCGTCGTCGCTCTGGCCGCGGTCATCGCGTGGGGCGTGGTGTCTTATCCCGGTGTGAAAAAAGGCGTCGAAATGATAAAGGCTGATGTCTCGACGCCGGCGATTGCCACCGGTCAGGCGACACCGGTCCGCGTGGAGACGGCGCAATTGCCGCCAACCGCATCGCAGGCGAATGCGTCGGCCCCTGCAGTGAGTAAGCCGCCTGCCGTTCCTCCTCCGATTGCTGTCGCCAGTGCCGATACTGTGCCGGTGATCGCTGCTCCTGCGTCTACGGCGCCGCCTGCGTCCGCTGCAGCGCGCGAACCTGCGGGCTCGCCCCCACCGCCGCGTCCAAATGATCGGTCCGTAGCGCAAGTTGTGAGCGAAGAAGTCGCGATGTTGGTCAAGCGCGGCAAAGATTTCCTTGCCGACGGCGATATAGCTTCAGCGCGCCTCTTGCTCCGCCGCGCCGCCGAAGCTGGCAGTGCGGAAGGCGCGCTTACGCTAGGAACGACCTTTGATCCAACGATGATCTTGCGGCTCGGCGCCATCGGCGCGAAGCCGGATATGGCGCAGGCTCGCCACTGGTATCAACGCGCTGCCGAACTGGGTTCAAGCGCCGCCTCGCAGCAATTAGCGGGGCTTGGCGGCGACCATTAGAAAAAGATCGGCGCGGCGCGGTTGCATGGACGCGCTTTTACGATTTTAAACACGCAGCGCGCCACCCGCGTTGGTCCGGTTGCACCTGCAAGCGCGCCGGATCGTCAGATCCCTAAATATCGATGCTGAATAGCGGGCGCCTCGGCCAATTGCTTAGAGGTTCCGACCCACACCACGCGGCCGCGTTCTATGATGTAGTGGCGGTCGGCGATCCGGGTCAGGGTCTTCACGTTCTTGTCGATGACCAGGATCGATTGGCCGCTGGCGCGTAACCGCTCCAACGAACGCCAGATCTCCTCGCGCACGCGTGGCGCTAAGCCTTCCGTGGCTTCGTCAAGTATTAGAAGTCGCGGATTGGTCATGAGCGCACGACCGATGGCGAGCATTTGCTGCTCGCCGCCGGAAAGCAGGTTCGCCATGCTCCCAGCACGCTCGGCAAGCCGCGGGAATAGGCCCAAGACTTTTTCCAGCGTCCACGGTTCGGCCGCGCCGCCGTAATTTGCTGCGGTCGCAACCAGATTTTCACGCGCGGTAAGGTTTGGGAAGACCTGCCGGCCTTCCGGTACCAGGCCGATGCCGCGCTTGGCAATGCGATAAGCCGAAAGGCTGCGAATTTCCTGCCCATCGAGACAGATCGATCCGGCCGCGGCCGGCGTGAGCCCCATGATCGAGCGCACGGTCGTGGTCTTGCCCATGCCATTGCGGCCAAGGAGCGAAACCATTTCCCCGCGCCCGATAGTCAGCGAAATACCAAATAGCACACGGCTCAATCCGTAACTTGTCTCAACGTCGCGCAGCTCGAGAAGCGTGGCGGTGCTATCAGTCATCGGTCGCGCCCTCGCCAAGATAGGCTTGGCGCACGCCGGCGTCGGCTCGAATTGTCCCCGGATCGCCGGAAGCGATGATGCGACCATAGACAAGGACGCTGATGCGGTCGGCCAAAGCGAATACCGCATCGATGTCGTGCTCGATCAAAATCACCGTTATCGCGCCCTTGAGGTCACGCAGCTTTGCCACCAGACGGGCGGATTCCTCGGGGCCCATGCCCGCCATCGGCTCGTCGAGCAGCAGCATGCGCGGCTGGGCGGCGAGCGCCATCGCGATTTCAAGCTGACGCCGCTCACCGTGACTGAGGTCGGCAACCAGAGTGGCAGCGCGTTGCGCAAGGCCGACTTGGGCAAGTGCCGCCTCGGCCGGCTCGCGTAATTCCGCCTCACGTCGCGCGTTGCGCCAGAAACGAAAAGAATGGCCGCCATGGGCCTGCACAGAAAGCGCAACATTGTCGAGCGCGGTGAAATCCGAAAATAGCGTTGTGACCTGGAAGGAGCGAGCCAAACCAAGCTGGCTGCGTCGGTAGACGGGCAGATTGGTGATTTCGCGGCCGTCAAACCGGATGCAACCGCTGTCCGGCGTAACCTCTCCACTGAGCTGGCCAATGAGGGTCGATTTGCCGGCGCCGTTCGGACCAATGATTGCGTGCAATTCACCCGCCGAAAGCGTGAGAGAAATATCGTCCGCAGCCACCACGCCACCGAAGCGCTTGGTCAAGCCTTCGACTTCAAGAAGAACGTCAGCCACGGCGCACCCCGCCGATCAACCCATCGATGCCGCCGCGCATTGAGATCGCCACGACCAGCAGAAATGGCCCAATAATCAGATTTGAGAATTCGGTCAGCCGCGAAAGTCCCTCCTCCAGCACCAAAAACGTGAGCGCTCCAATCAGCGGCCCAAACATTGTCTGCATGCCGCCGAGCACCACCATGACGATGAGATCGCCGGAACGCGTCCAATGCATCATTGCCGGGCTGACAAAATCGGTATGATTGGCAAGTAGCGCCCCTGCCAAACCACACATGGCGCCCGCGATCACGAAGCATGCGAGCCTATAGCGGAATGTCGGGAACCCAATCGCACGCATGCGCCGTTCGTTGGAACGCGCACCCTGGATGACCATGCCAAAACGTGAATTGACGATGCGCCAGACGACATAAACGCTCACAAGGAGCAGCGCTAAACAAAGATAATAGAACTCAGTGCGATTGCTGAGATCGATCAGAGTGCCAAACCGGCTGCGATGATAGATGGTAAGGCCATCATCCCCGCCGTAGCGATCGAGTCCGATGGCGACGTAGTAGATCATTTGCGCAAAAGCGAGCGTAATCATAATGAAATAGACCCCACGCGTGCGCAGGCTGAGCGCGCCCACGACCAAGGCGTAAAGCGCGGCACTAGCGACGGCGACTGGCCATTGTACAAATCCAGACCCGATGCCCTCCTTTGCTAGAATGCCCACGGCGTAGCCGCCGATCCCCAAATATGCGGCGTGACCGAAACTCACCATTCCGCCGAACCCCATGATCAGATTCAGACTTAAGGCGGCAATGGCCAGAATGACTATGCGCGTGAATAGCGTGAGCGCGAAGGCGTCGCCGCTGAATGCCGCATAGATTGGCACGAGCGCAAAGGTGGCAGTCACGGCAATGTTCAAGGCGACGCGCGGAGTGATTGCGGCACCCTCAGACGCCGCTTTCGAAAGCCCTTTGGCAACTGGACTCATTTACTTGTAGCCGAAAACAGGCCTTCAGGGCGTACGATCAGGACAACGGCCATCACCAAATAGATCATCATTGACGACAGCGCTCGGCCGAGGTTCGAGGAAGCGCTTTCGCTCAAAAAAGCATGGAGGAGATCGGGCACAAAGGCGCGGCCGACCGTGTCCGCCAGTCCGACCAGCAGCGCGGCGACGAATGCGCCGCGAATTGAGCCTATACCGCCGATAGTAACCACGACAAACGCGGCAATCAGAATGTTTTCTCCCATCCCGATTTGCACTGTGAGGATCGGCGCTTGCATCAATCCTGCAAAACCGGCAAGCGCAGCGCCTAAGCCGAACACCAATGTGTAGAGCAGTTTGATATTGACGCCGAGCGCGCCAACCATTTCACGATTCGACGCGCCGGCGCGGATCAGCATCCCGACGCGGGTACGCATAATCAGAACATATAGGAGCGCTGCTACGATCAGCGTCACCCCTATGATCACGAGCCGGTAAACCGGATAAAACAGTCCCGGCAGCACCTCGATGGCGCTGAGCATCTCGCTGGGCAGCGACAACGTCATCCCGGCGGGTCCCCAAATTAACCGCACGAGCTCGTTGAAAAATAGCAACAAGCCGAACGTGCCAAGCACGTGATCAAGATGATCGCGACCGTATAAGCGCCGTATAGCGACAATTTCCAGAATCATTCCGACCACGGCGGTTGCGGCAAGCGCAAGGATGGCGCCAAGAACGAAACTGTCGGTCCATTCCGCGAAACTTGCGGCAAAATAGGCGCCAAGCATGTACAGCGATCCGTGCGCCAAGTTGACGAGATCCATGATGCCAAAGATCAACGTCAGGCCCGCCGCCAGCAAAAACAGCAGCATGCCAAGCTGAATGCCGTTGAGAAACTGCTCAAAGAAATAGAGCATCCGAGCGCCGCTCTTGCCGATTTACCTCGTGCTCACTCACGAGCACGGGTCTCCACCGACCTGCATCTTAACCGCTCACGGTCCAGAATGGCCAAGACAAGCTCGGCCATCGGTGTGTTGTAGCCGGGATCACTCGCCAAGACCGCCGTGCTTACTTCATCGGGCATCGATCGTGGAATCGGTCCTGATCATCCTTGACGATGGTCGCGACGCTATGAAGGGAATAACTGCCGTCGGGATTCTTGGCGGCGTCCTGCAGATAGAAGTCTTGGATCGGAATGTGGTTATTGCCGAATTTGAAATTGCCGCGCACCGACTGGAAATTGGCCTTTTGCATCTCCTTGCGCATACCTTCCTTGTTGCTGAGATCGCCTTTCACGGCCGCGACCGTGGAATCGATCAGCGCCACGGCGTCATAAGTCTGCGCGCCATAGAACGACGGTGATGAATTGTACTTTGCCTTATAGTCGGCGACGAATTTCTTATTGGTGGGATTGGGCAAATCATTGACCCATTGCTGTGCGCCGGGAACGCCAACAGCCAGGTCCTTCAATCGCGGCAGCGATAGATCGTCGATCGTGAAGGCTGTGTAGAGGGGAATTTGCCCCTTGAGGCCGGCCTGGGCATATTGCGTGACAAATTGAACGCCGGCGCCGCCGGGATAGAATGCGAAGATCGTATCGGGTTTCGCGGCGCGCGCCTTTGACAGTTCGGCCGAGAAATCCAGTTGGTCGGGCCAGCGCGTCAGCTCCTGCCCGACGATTTGACCTTTGAAGGTCGATTGCACGCCCGCCAGCATGTCCTTTCCAGCTGCGTAGTTGGGACCGATCAGAAACGCGGATTTCGCGCCTTTCTGATTCATGTACAGACCGACCGCCGCCGGCGTCTGGTCATTCTGCCACGACGTTGAAAACGCATAGGGCGAACATAATTCGCCGGCAAATTGCGAAGGGCCCGCATTGGTGACGACTGTCATCGTCTTAGAATCGACAAGGGGCTTGAGCGAGGCGAGCAGCACATTCGACCAAATATAGCCGACGACGAAATCCACATGATTGGACTCGATTAACTCCTGGGTTTTTTGCACCCCGACTTCCGGCTTGGTCTGATCATCCGCGTAGACCACTTCAACCGGCAATCCGCCCAGCTTGCGCCCGTGATGATCAAGCCCGAGCTCGAACGAATTCTTCATGTCGTTGCCGATTGCAGCCGGCGGGCCGGTAAAGGTCGAGATGAACCCGATCTTGACGGTTTTGTCTTGCGCCAACGCTTGCCCAGCGGTCAGCGCCAGCACGGCTCCCGCGGCAATCCATACTTTCGTCATCTCATCCCCTCCTCTGGTAGGCGATGGCCGGTGCGTCAGAGCATGTCGAAATACTCGCGGTGCTCCCACTCACTGACGTCGGCCTGATCAAGACTATTGGTCGTTTCCTTGCGGCAGCGGGCAATCTCCGCTTCTTTCATACGAGCATAGTAGTCCACAAAGCCTTCGCCAAATCCGGCGCGAAAGCAAGCGTTCGCGCGTAATGCCGCAAGCGCCTGTTCGAGGTTTTGCGGCAGGGCTTCTGCGGAGCTCTTTTGATACGGCGCGCCCGCCGCCGGACCGGCGTCGAGACCACGGTTAATTCCGTCGAGCCCGGCATAAACCTGCGATGCCATGTAGAGATAAGGATTGGCCAGCGGCTCGCCGCTGCGGTTTTCAAGATGCGTCGCCGGATCGCCGGCCTCACCTATGACGCGGATCATGACGCCACGATTGTCCTTCGCCCAGACGGCTCGGATCGGCGCCATGCTGTTGACGCCACAATAGCGTTTATAACCATTGATTGTGGGGGTCGTCAGCGCGGTTGCGGCGCGACCATTGGCCAAAAGCCCAGCTAGAAATTTACGACCCAGCGGCGACAGAACGTCCTTCTCGTTTTGCGACACAAAGGCGTTTGCCTTTGACTTCACGTCAAGCAGCGACTGGTGCAGGTGCCATCCGCTCGCAAGCGTATTGGGCAGCCGCGGGCAACACATAAAGCTCACGAGATAGCCATGCCGCCGCGCCACCTGCTTTAGCACGCTCCGCAATAGCACCATCGCGTCCGCGGCGGGCATGCCCGTTTGGGATGCAAAGGTAAATTCATACTGGCTCGGGCCGAATTCCACTTCCAGCGATTGCAATGGCGGGCCCAGCGCAAGAACGCTCCGGCGCAAAATGTCGATAATGGACGCGACCTGGTCGTAACGACCTTCCGTGAGGTACTGATAGCCGTGCGTCGTGTGGCTGACGCGTGGTGGCTCCGCCGGCCAAGCGAGCGTTTCAGAGGCGAGCCTCGCATCCTCTATCTTGAAGAGATGAAACTCGATCTCGAGGCCGGCCACATAATCGAATCCGGCCTCGGCCAGTTTGGCGAGCGCATCGCGATAAAGCTGCCTGGTGGAGAGCGGAACTTTTTTGCCATTGGCAAAATAGCAATCGCATAGCACCCAACCCGTTTTGTCAGCCCAAGGCAGCGTGCGAAAGGTTTGCGGATCGGCCACCATGACGAAATTGCCGGCGCCGCCCATCTCCGGCACGCCGATGCCGGCGCCCTGTTCGAAGACCGGGAAAACGGTGCGGTGCGCAGTGTCTTTGGCAAACAAAGTGCTCGTCATGGTCACGCCGCTCCGCAGCGCTTGCGACGCCTCGGACGCCATCAAAGTTTTTCCGCGGAGCACGCCATGCTGATCCGGAAATGAAAAGCGCACCAGCTCCAGTTTTTTTTGCGCGATTGCTTTGTCGATTGCGGCGGCGGCCCGCGCCTGCGCTTCGGTCCACAGCCCATACCGATCAACAAACTTCAAAGCGAACGATCGCCGTTTATGCGAGGACATGCTGTTGCCTAACCGGCTCTCCGGCCATCGCTTCGTCGGCCGAGTTCAGAGCAAATTGCTCCAACTGGCGGCGCCGCGCTTGTTAGCATCGGTTCGCAGCCAATAGCTGCGCCAATTGTCCGTTGGGCCGATACCGTCGACGGCGGCAGGCCCGGTCATTATTTTCGCCGCGGTCGCATCGAAAGTGATTGGCGGCGCACTGCCCTTTTCCATTGCGTCGATAGAGGCCCGCAACAGCCGTCTGTAGGCAGCAATTGCTTTATCTGATTGACCGAGATGCTCCCGGGACCGATCGGCGATGGCTCCCATGGACTCGCAGGCCCATTGATCGTGGACATTAATATCGGCGCCCATGCCGGTATATGTGTCGTGCTCCTGCTCGTACGGATCGAAACCGTAATTGTTGCCCTTGTTTTTGCGGGGCACATAGTCCGGCAATTCGTAGAGCTGCAGGCGCTGACGCCGCATCTCGTCCTTGTCGACGGGCGAGCCGAAGCTGGTGAATATCGCGTACCAATAATGCCTAGTGTCGTCGATCGGAACGTGCCACTGCGTGATCGTCATTTCCCGGCTCATCGGTATGACAAAAGCGTTTGGAAACACCAAATTCGTCACACGGACGTGGGTGTTTTGCGCATCGATCTGGCGCAACGCCATTATGCGAAATCCGAAATCGGTCGATTCGACTTCGATGCGCGGCCTAGGAAACTCGCGCATGATTTTCGTCATCGGTATCGCCGAATCGATCGACGTGTCACGAAACAGCTTGCCGTAACCCTGTTTGGGATCCTCATCGTGAAAAAAACGATGCAGAAACGACGTGTGCGCGGGATCGATGCCGACCTCGAGCGATTGCAGCCAGTTGCAGTCAATCATCCCTTTGAAAGCGAAGGTGTGCGAATGCGGCGCGACGAAGCAGTCGAAACGCGGAAAATCCGGGGGCGTGCCGCTGCCCATATACGCGAACAAAATGCCGCTTCGCTCGATAACCGGATACGCCTTTTGGCGGATGTTACGACATAAATTGCTGTCATCCGGCTCCGCCGGCGTTTGCAGGCATTTTCCTTCGATGTCGAACAGCCAGCCATGGAACGCGCAGCGCAATCCGCCGTCCTCGAGGCGTCCATAGGCAAGGTCAGTGCCGCGATGCGGACAGGCTCGGCCGAGGAGGCCGTAGCGCCCCTTCTCGTCGCGAAAGACCACAAGGTCTTCGCCGAGGAGCTTTAACGGCTTGATTGGTCGTGGTCCGCTAAGCTCGTCCAGCAACGCGGCTGGCTGCCAATAGCGCCGCAACAGCTGCCCAGCCGGTTTATCAGGACCGGCGCGCGTAATCCGATCGTTCTGTTCTGCACTGAGCATCGCGATTCTCCAAAACCATCACGCCCCCGCCGCCGATCGGTTCACAGAGAGCACACAACAACAGGGGTGATCCATAGCCGGTTTTTGCCAAAATTGCAGGTCCGCGATTTGAACTACCAGAGCGATTCGTCTAATCGGCTCTAGCGGCCAACCCCTGGCTTGGCCAACGGCGCGGTTTCGGCGGCATACAAACGTTGCTTGGGCTGCAGTAATCACAGACTTCTTGGGACAACTAATGGCACAGTCAATTGAACTTGGTCTCGATACCTTCGGTGACATTCAGGCTGATCCCAGCGGGCAATTATTGAGCCATGCGCAAGTCATCCGAAACGTGATGGATGAGGCGGTGCTCGCCGATGAGGTCGGCGTCTATTGCATCGGCCTCGGCGAGCATCACCGGCCGGACTTCGCCATATCTTCACCGGAGGTACTTCTCGCCGCCATCGGCGCGCGCACCACGCGTATCCATCTTGCTTCCGCGGTTACGGTCCTCTCCTCGGACGATCCCATCCGAGTCTTTCAGCGGTTCTCGACCGTCAATGCGATATCGACAGGTCGCGCCGAGGTGATCCTCGGCCGCGGTTCTTTTACCGAGTCATTTCCGTTGTTCGGTTACGATCTGTCGAATTACGAGATGCTGTTCGACGAGAAAGTCGATCTGTTCGCGGCGCTCTTGAAGAACGAACCCGTGACTTGGCAGGGCCAAACGCGCCCTCCCCTGACCAATCAGCGCGTATTTCCGCCGATCGAATCCGGCACACTCAAAACCTGGGTCGGAGTGGGCGGCAGCCCGGAATCGGTTGTCCGCGCTGCGCACTACGATTTGCCGCTGATGCTGGCGATCATCGGCGGCGACCCAAATCGGTTTCGCCCCTACGTCGATCTCTATCACCGCGCATCCGCGCAGTTCGGCAGGCCGGCCCGTGAAATCGGGTGCATTCGCATGGTTATGTCGCCGAGACCGACGAGAAGGCGCGCGAGGAGCTTTGGCCGGATTACAAAAAGATGCGCGACCGAATTGGCGCCGAACGCGGCTGGCCGCCGATGACGCGCGAGAATTTCGAAATGGAAATCGAAGGCGGCTCGCTCTATGTCGGCTCGCCGGAGACGGTCGCACGCCGGATCGTGGCTACTGTGAAAGCGCTGAGCGCCTCGCGCTTTCACATGAAATACAGTGCGGGAATGCTCTCGCATGAAAAAATCATGCGCTGCATCGAACTTTACGGCCGCAAGGTGATCCCACTTGCGCGCGATATGCTTGCCTGATCAGGCCTTAAAGCGAAGTTATTTTACTTCGCCGGCCACCCAAGTGTGATGCACTTCGATGGTTGCGGGATCGATCGCGACCATGTCGGCGCGCAGCCCCGGCGCGAGCCGGCCAAGCTGGTCACCTAACCCCAGGAATTGCGCCGGATTTGTTGCGGCGAAACAAAGCGCCTCCGTAAGTGGCACGTCTAACAAGCGCACGCAATTGCGGACCGCGGTCGCCATATCGAGGCAAGCTCCGGCGAGCCGACCGTCCTGGCGCGCGCAGCGGCCATCGCCTACAGCGATGCTCTCGCCGTTTAGCTTAAACATCGTGCTCGTCCCGCCGACCGGCGGCATGGCATCGGTGACTAAGATGGGACGGCCGCGACCCCGCAAGGCAAGCCGCAACATGGGCGGAGCCACGTGAATCCCATCAACGATGAGACCGTAGAAGACACCAGGCGATTCCAGCGCCACGGCAATCGGGCCCGGCTCGCGCGCATCGAGCCCGCGCATGGCGTTGAACAAATGCGTGAAGCCAGTAAGCCCCATGGCAATGGCTTCCCGCGTCTGTGCATAGGTCGCCATCGAATGGCCGAGCGCGACCCGCACCCCGGCGCCAACGAGCTTGCCGACAAACTCGGCCGGCACCTGTTCAGGAGCCAGGGTGACGAGCGTCACGCCCCGGCGTGGTGAGGTGATCAGGTCGAGATCGTCCAGGGTGGGAGGCCGGATATGCCGCGGGTCATGCACGCCAGCTTTTTCCGGGGAGAGGAACGGGCCTTCGAGATGAAGGCCGAGCACGCTTGGCTCAGCGTCAGACAGCGCGTCGACCGCCGCCACAGCCGCGCGCATCTTGGCCGGGCTGTCACTAATCAGCGTTGGCAGCAAGGCCGTGGTGCCGAACCGGCGGTGCGCCGCTACGATCGCGCGGATGGTCTCGGGCGTTGGCGCGTCATTGAACAGAACGTCGCCGCCGCCATTGACTTGAACATCGATAAAGCCCGGCGCCAGCCAGAAGCCTTCCGGCAAATTGTGTACCGGCAGCGCCACAGGAAGCTCCCCGCGCCGCATAATGCCCGCGATGCGAACGCCGGCGATGACCACCGCGGCGTCACGATGCAGGACGCCACCGTCGAACACGCAGCTCGCGACGATCGCGTGCGGTTGTCCGCTAGCTTCCGCGCTCATCGCGTGCGGGTCACTTTTTGCAGATGCCGCGGTTGATCCGCATCGGTGCCGCGCCGCGCCGCGAGCTTGACCAGTAAGGCGTAGAAACTCTGGATCACACAGATGGCGTCGGCTTCGGGTTGTTCGGCCGGCAATACCGTCAGCCGACCATCTTGCGTACTGCCAGGCTCGGCGACCAGAACGTGCGCGCCCTTACGACGCAGATCGGCGACCAGCGCGGTTAAACTTGTTGCGGCTTCATCGGTGGAGCTGAAGGCGAGTATGGGAAAGGCGCTGGAAACCAGCGCAATCGGTCCGTGACGGAACTCGGCGGCGCTGAATGCTTCGGCATGAAGCTCGCAAGTCTCTTTCAATTTCAAAGCGGCCTCGCGCGCGATCGCTAACGTCGGCCCACGACCAATCGTGACCAGACTTTCCGCGCGAGAAAGGGCGGCAAGAGCCTGGCTCCAATCGAGCTGGCCTGCCTGAGCCAGGCGTGTCGGCAGCCGCGCATGGGCCGCGCGCATTGCCAAATCGTCCACCCAAAGGGCGACAAGCTGCAGCGACGCCGCGAGCGATGCGATAAAGCTTTTGGTCGCGGCCACGCTACGTTCAGTCCCGGCGCCGAGCGGCAGAACAATTTGCGCTGCTTGCGCCAAGGGACTGTCTGGATCGTTGACAAGCGCTGCAGTGACCGCTCCTGCCCCGCGCGCCATGGTCGTTGTCTCGATCAGATCATCGCTGCGTCCCGATTGCGAGATCGCAAGAAAAAACTGATTTTTCAGGGCTAGCGGGCGACGATAGACCGTCGTGATATTGGGCGCCGCCGCCGCAACGGGCACGCCGAGGCGAAGTTCGATCAGGTGCTTGGCAAAGGTCGCAGCATGCGCCGAACTGCCTCGCGCGCAAGTGACGACCACACTCGGCGGATGACGATGAAGTTCAGCAATCAAATCCACCAGCGGTGCGGCAAGACTATATGCCTGCCGATCGACCGCAGCGGCGACTTCCTGCAAATCGCTCTCGATCCCGTCCGCTGGCTTCATGTTGCCCCTTCGAGCGCAGCGAAGTTCACGCTACACGTTGCAGCGATTCCGCCGCGGCGCGCGCAAGCGTCAGCGCTCCCTGCACCGCGTCGCCAAGCGGCTCAGTAAGGCGCGAAGTTGTTTCCGCTGCAAGCCACGGCCGTAATGCGGCAGCAAAGCCGCCCACCAAGGCCAACTTCGGAACGCCAAGCCCGATCAGCCTGACGGCAAGGCGATCTATGTACGCCGCGGCCATTTGCATCAATTCAACCGCAGCCGGATCATCTTGCGCCGCGTGTTCGACGATGCGCGGCGCGAACATGCCGAAGTCGCGGGGAGAAGCGGTAGCGGTCCAGCCGACAATCGCGTGCGGATCATTGGAAAAATCCGCGAACAATGCGCGCAATAACGGCGTCCATGCGCTGCGCCCGTCATGCGCCCACAATACGCGGCGTAAGGCCTCTCCGCCGATCCAGGCCCCGCTACCTTCGTCAGAAAGTGGCAAACCCCACCCGCCGACACGATGGGTCCGTCCTTTCACAAGCGCCCAGCCCACCGCGCCAGTGCCGGCAATGATAACTCCGCCGTCGCTGCCGCCGTGCGCTCCAATGCACGCGGCATGGGCATCAGTCGTGATAATCGCAGCGCGAAACGGATGGCGGTGGCGTTTCGCGGCGGCCATTTGAGCGGGCTCGCTGGCCCCGGCCAAAGCGAGGCAAGCGACGATGCGTGAAAGGCTTTGCGGCGCCAAGTCCGCGCTGTCGAGACACTGCCGCGCCGCGTCGAGCACCGATGAGAAGCTAAGTTCTATTCCAAGACGCAGATTCGCCGGGCCGCTCACGGTCTCGGCGAGGGGCGTACCCGAATAGGTGCACAGGCGCGCCCGCGATTGAGTCCCGCCGCCGTCAACGCCCAAAAGCAGAATATTCTGTCCGGCCATCAGCTTCCTAAAGGCAAGTCGCTTTCTAATGCCAAGGAATCGCTCCAGATTGTAAGAACAAAATGGGGTCAATTTGGTGGGATTTAAGGGTTACCGGCATGTTCAAGGCTTATTGATACCTATATTCGAAGTCCATGGAGACTGAGCGCGCTAGCCCGCGTTTTTCGGATATCGATCGCTGGGAACCCGGCGATATCCTTGATGCATTGATCGAAAGCCAAATGGCGGCGGTTGCGGCGGTGCGGCCGGCGCTGCCGGCCATCGAACGAGCCGCGGCGGCCATGCAGGCACGCCTCGCGGCCGACGGCAGGTTGATTTATGTGGGGGCGGGAACGTCGGGCCGTCTCGCCGTGCAGGACGGTGCTGAACTCATCCCGACCTTCAACTGGCCCGCGGATCGTCTCTTGCTCTTGATGGCGGGCGGCAAGGACGCGCTGCTGCGCTCGGCCGAGGGCGCCGAAGACGAAATCGATCAGGCGGCGCGGCTCGTGCGCCAAAATCAGATCGGAGCGGCCGACGTCGTCATCGCCGTAGCGGCGAGTGGAACGACGCCTTTCACGGTTTCCTGTATGCGCGAGGCGAAACGGCGCGGCGCGCTTGCAATCGGTATTGCCAATAACCGCTCGACGCCCCTGCTCGACGAAGCGGATTGTCCGATTTGGCTCGACACCGGTCCCGAGCCGATCGCGGGTTCGACGCGAATGAAGGCCGGCACCGCGCAGCGGGTCGCGCTCAACCTCTTGTCGACGCTGGTCATGATACGGCTTGGCCGCGTGCACGAGGGGCTCATGGTCGATGTCCAGGCAATCAATGCCAAGCTTGTTAGGCGCAGCGAAAATATATTGCGGCGGCTCAGCGGGCGCGGCGAAGAGGAATTGCGCGACGCGCTGCAACGCGCCGGCGGCAACCTGAAAAAGGCGATGTTGATCCTGCAAGGCTGCACGCCAGATGAAGCTGCTGCTCTCCTGGAACAGGCCGGCGGGCGTTTGCGAACCGCGCTGCGGCTTGCGGGAAGCGCCTCTGAAATTGCATCCGAAATGCCGACGGTTGATGGTGATATCGCTTCCGCGGTGCCGGATAAGGTGGAAGGGAACTGAGTAACGGGCGGCAAATCACGCGCGCTTCGCGATCGCGTCGAACTGCATCAATCGCTCAAGAAGCGGCGGCAATTCCTTGAGCGCAATCATGTTCGGCCCGTCGGACGGCGCATGATCGGGATCTTGATGGGTCTCGACAAACACGCCGGCGATGCCAACCGCTGTTGCCGCACGTGCCAGGACCGGAACAAAGGCGCGTTCGCCTCCAGATGAAGTACCCTGCCCGCCGGGCTGCTGCACCGAATGGGTGGCGTCGAAGATCACCGGCGCCCCAATTTTCGCCAGGATCGGCAACGCCCTCATATCGGAAACCAGCGTGTTGTAACCAAACGAGACGCCGCGTTCGGTGACAAGCACGTTGGGATTGCCCGCGCCGGTAATCTTGGCGACGACATTGGCCATATCCCAGGGAGCGAGGAATTGGCCTTTCTTGACATTGATTGCCCGACCGGTCTTTGCCGCAGCGATAAGCAGATCGGTCTGGCGGCAGAGAAATGCCGGGATTTGCAAAACGTCGACGACTTCGGCCACGGCGGCACATTGGTCCGGCTCGTGCACGTCGGTGAGAACCGGCACGCCGAGCTGGTCTCGTAAATCCGCGAAAATCGCAAGCGCCTTGTCGAGGCCCAAGCCGCGTGCGCTTGCTGCGCTGGTTCGGTTCGCCTTATCGAACGAGGTTTTGTAGACGAAGCCGAGGCCGAGCTTCCCGATGGTTTCTTTCAGCGCCGCTGCCATTTCCAAGGCATGCGCGCGGCTTTCGAGCGCGCATGGCCCGGCAATCACGGCAAGCGGCAGTGTATTGCCGAATTTCGCCGTTCCGACGGTGACAATCGTGTTTGGTTTTGCGCTCATCATCCCATTTCAGGCGCGTATTTTAGAGCGCGCGGCCGCGCGGTAGTCATTTTACTTCAGAAAACGCGGCGTTCTGAATGATCGCGCCATCGCGTTCGCTTTCGGCGCGCGCGGAAATCCATTGCGGGTCGCTCATAAAGGCGGTCCATTTTTTCTCACGCTCGGCAAGCGAATCCCACGCCAGCAAATAAGTCAATTCGTGATTGGAATCGCCGATCAGGGTCGTCCAGAAACCCGCTTGGCGAATTCCAAGTTTTTTCCAAAGGTCGAGCGTGACCTTCTCGAAGCGCTGCAGCAAGGCCGGAAGTCTGCCCGGTACACATCGGTAAATACGCATTTCGTAAATCATCACATTGCTCCCCGAGAAAAATTGTGAGTCGTTAAGTTATGCGATTGGAGCGCCATCTTTCGCGACGCGCCGCTACCCTGCCCCGTTAAAGAAATTACACTAGCCGGCTCTGCTCAACCGCCGCGCCGATGAAGGACGCGAACAAGGGGTGCGGCGCAAACGGGCGGGATTTCAGTTCGGGATGGAATTGCACGCCAACAAACCAGGGATGGTCTTCATATTCGATAATTTCCGGCAGCAGCCCGTCCGGCGACATGCCCGAGAACCGCATGCCGTGTTGCGCCAAACGATCCTTATACGCGGTATTGACCTCATAGCGGTGGCGATGACGTTCGGAAATTTCAGTGGCGTGATAGATTTCTGAGACGCGCGAACCGCGCTGCAGCACGGCTGGATAGGCACCAAGCCGCATGGTGCCGCCCATGTCGGCGCCGATGCCTCGCTTCTGCAACTCATTGCCCTTTATCCATTCGGTCATGAGGCCGACGACCGGCTCGGGCGTGGCAACGAATTCAGTCGAGTTCGCGGCTTCGATACCGCAAAGATTCCGCGCCGCCTCGATAACCGCCATCTGCATACCGAAGCAAATCCCGAAATACGGCACGCGGCGTTCGCGCGCGAATCGGGCGGCGCGGATTTTTCCTTCCGCGCCTCGCTGGCCAAATCCGCCCGGCACCAAAATGCCGTCGACATGTTCGAGAAACGGTACCGCATCCTCGTTCTCGAACACCTCGCTTTCGATCCAATCGAGATTGACCTTGACCTTGTTGGCCACCCCGCCATGGGAAAGCGCCTCGATCAACGACTTATAGGCGTCCTTCATGCCGGTATATTTGCCGACCACAGCGATCGTGACATCGCCTTCGGGGTTGCGAATGCGCTCGTTGATCAGATGCCAGGTTGCCAAATCGGGCGGCGGCGGGTTCTCGATCCCAAATGCCGCCAGCACTTCAGTGTCGAGACCAGCGGCGTGATAGGCTTCGGGGACCGCATAGATATTGTCGACATCGCGCGCCTCGATCACGGCGCTTTCGCGCACATTGCAGAACAGCGCGAGCTTGCGCCGTTCGCTCAACGGGATTTCGCGGTCGGTCCTGCATAGGAGCACATCGGGCTGGATGCCGATCGCGCGCAATTCGCGCACCGAGTGCTGGGTGGGTTTGGTTTTTAGTTCGCCCGCGCTCGGAATGAACGGCAACAGCGTCAAATGGATATAGACCGCGTGTCCGCGCGGCAGATCATTGCCGAGTTGGCGGATCGCCTCGAAATAGGGCAAGCCCTCGATGTCGCCGACGGTGCCGCCGATCTCGCACAAGACGAAATCGAAATCTTCATTACCGTCGCGAATAAAGTCTTTAATCGCATTGGTAACGTGCGGAATGACCTGAATGGTCGCGCCGAGATAGTCGCCGCGGCGCTCCTTCGCGAGAATTTCCTGATAGATGCGCCCGGTCGTGATGTTGTCCTGGCGCGTCGCCGGCCGGCCGGTGAAGCGCTCGTAATGGCCAAGATCGAGATCGGTCTCCGCCCCGTCATCGGTGACGAACACCTCGCCGTGTTGATACGGCGACATCGTTCCCGGATCGACGTTGAGATAGGGGTCAAGCTTGCGCAGCCGGACCTTATAGCCGCGCGCTTGCAAAAGCGCGCCGAGCGCCGCCGATGCGAGACCCTTGCCCAGTGAGGAGACCACGCCGCCGGTGATAAAAATATACCGCGCCATGGGACCTAACCCTTAGCGCGCCTTGCTCGATTCGACGAGTGATTTTCCGGCATAACTGTAACGCCATAGGAAAGACACGCCTAAGATCGACATAAAATCGCGTATTTACAGAGCATTAGATCAATATCTTGAGGCATGACCGCAATTCGGGCGGAGGTCTCCTATTTGAGATCGGCGATGCATTCCAGCCGAGAAGCGCCGGCAACGCTCCATTACTTCGATTGCGGTACCTGCGGTCCGCTAGGTGCTGGCTGAGAGCTGGGCGCCGATCCGGGCCCGGCCGGAAGCGTCGGAAAGCCCTTCTGCAATTGGTTGAGCACCCCGCCATTTTGTTGTCCCGGCGAAGGCGGCTGCGGCGCGCCTGCGGGCGTTTCTTGGCTTGCGGGGGCGCCGGAATTGATGATCGAGGTGGGATGGCGCTGAAAACCTGCCAACCACGACAGGACCAAGCTGGTGGCGAAGAAGCCTGCAGCCAAAAGCGCTGTGGTGCGCGACAAAACGTTGGCCGTGCCGCGGCTCGACAGAAATCCGCTCGTTGAACTGATGAGGCCGCCACCCTCCGATTTTTGCAGCATCACCACCCCGATAAGGGCGAGAACCAGCATCAGATGAATGACAATTATGACTGTGAGCATTCCGGATATCCGCCTTGCGGTCGCGTTCTTAAGGAACCTTTGGGAGGCGGAGCCACACTGCCATCCCTGCCGTCGCACCCTCATATAGGAAGTCGGCAGGTCTCTACACGGTCCGCAGCGGCATTTCTATGGCCTTTGCGCCGTAAAACCGGCGCATCCGGCCTGGCGCGGCTCTAGCGGAAGGGTCGCAGGCTTGCAGTTCAACGATACGCCGCCGCAATCGCTAGAAATTCATCGGCGTAGAGGCTCGCACCCCCCACGAGAGCCCCATCGACATTTTCCAGCCTGAGCAACTCACTCGCGTTGTTCGGTTTGACCGAGCCGCCGTAGAGGACGCGCATATCGCGTCCAATTTCGCCAAACCGCGACGACAGGCGCGCCCTGATAAATGCGTGTATCTCGCTCACATCGTCCCGTGTTGGCGTTAGCCCCGTGCCGATAGCCCAAATCGGCTCGTAGGCGATCACGACGCCTTCGCCCTCATCCGGCAATGAACCATCCAATTGCGCGCGCACGACATCGCGAGTCTGTCCGGCATCGCGCTCGGCGCGGGTCTCGCCGATGCAGATAATTGCGCCGAGCCCGGCCCGCCGCGCCGCCAATGCCTTGGCGCGAACGATCGCATCCGTCTCGCAATGATAGCGACGCCGTTCGGAATGCCCGACAATGACCACCGCTGCTCCTGCATCGCGCAGCATTTCTGCGGAAATGTCGCCGGTAAAGGCGCCCGCCGCCTCGGCGTGGCAATCCTGGCCGCCGATGACGACCGGCGTTCCCCGCGCCGCCAATGCAAACTCGGCGACGAGCGTCGACGGCGGGCACACGACAATCTCGACCGCGGCGAGCGTGCGCGCGCCGGCGATGATTTTCTTCAACTCCGCGATCGAGCCTTTCAGCCCGTTCATCTTCCAGTTGGCGACGACGAGCGGACGGCGGGTTGTCATGTCGATCTCGATGCAAGTGTCAAAGCGCGCGGTGTTTCTCTTCTGTTCAATTTGCCAGAACGTCGTCAACGAACCCTGCGGGATCGGGTTTGGTCGAGCCAGACGCGCCTGAGATATGGCGCCGGCAATTTGATGACTCGGTTCTTCATGTTCCAGGCCTGCGACAAACAGCCGTTAGCAGACCATCGGTTTGAGCCTTTCGGGACGTTGCGTGTTGTTACAGTTTGAGCGAGAAACTCTTGCATTTCGGCCTTCCCGGCGTATCTTGGCGTTGCGTCTGGCAACACTGAATTGCATCAATTTTGTTGCCATGGCGTTGCCAGGAGGGGCGATGGCCAGGGCCAGCACGATCAAGCGCAATCTTACAGATCGTTACCTTAAGAGCCTCAAGGGGGACAAGGCCGGCAAGCCATACGATGTCCGCGACACGGAGATCCGAGGCTTGCGGGTTCGGGTCATGCCGTCCGGCGAGCGTAGTTTTGTGTTGCTCGCGCGATATACCCACGGCGGCGATCCGACTCGCCGCGCTCTCGGGACCTATCCCATTCTCGGGCTGTCCGAGGCGCGCCAAAAGGCGAGGAAGTGGCGCGAGCTTATCGGGCGAGGCATCGACCCGGCGCAAGAAGAAGAGCGTCAGCGCGCCGCCGAATTGCGGAAACAGAAAACGACCTTTCTTGCCGTGGCCGAAGACTTCATTCGGGAGAAGCTGCCGCGGGAACGCAAGCGCCGTGAGGTAGAGCGCGACATTCGCCGCGAGTTTATTCCGATCTGGGGAGCGCGGCCGATCTCTGATATTACCGCCCTCGATGTAAGCGCGCTCATCAAGTGCGTGAGAGATGAGGGCAAGCTCTATCAAGCGCACAACCTTCTTGGTCATGTGCGCCGGATTTATAACTGGGCGATTGGCCAGCATGTCTATGGAATTGAGTCCTCGCCGTGTGACCGGCTCAAACCAAAGGAGATTATTGGCAAGAAAGAAGAGCGCACTCGGATTCTGAACGACGCGGAGCTTCGCGCGGCTTGGAAGGCGGCAGATAGGATCGGCTACCCCTACGGGCCGTTATTCAAGCTCCTGATGATGACCGGCCAGCGTAAATCCGAAGTGGCAGAGGCGTCTTGGTCCGAGATTGATCTGGCAAAGAAGGTCTGGACCGTTCCGGCGCAGCGTATGAAGGCTCGCGCGGCTCATGTCGTGCCCCTGTCGGACGCTGCGGTTGCTGTTTTGGCCTCCCTGCCCCGTTTCGATGGCGGCGATTATCTGTTCTCTGTTCAGTTCGGCAAGCGCCCAGTGGCCGCATTCTCGGCCGCCAAGTCGCAATTCGATGCCGAGATGTTGAAGGCGCTCCGCGAGGATGAGCCCAAAGCGAAGCTCTCCGGTTTCGTCATTCATGATATTCGGCGCACCGTTCGCACCGGCCTATCGGCGATTCCGAATATTTCGGACTTAGTGCGCGAGCTGGTAATCGCCCACACCAAGCCCGGCCTGCATAAGGTCTATGATCAGTATGCCTATCTCGAAGAGAAACGATTTGCCCTAGACGCCTGGGCAGCCCGACTGCGCTCGATTGTCGAGCCGCCGCCCGCCAATGTAGTGGAATTTAACAGCCCTGCGGCGAGGGCGTGAGATGTCGCGGAAGAAGGGCGCCGCCGCTCGTCTTGAGTTTTACCGAGAGGCGTTAGACCAAGTCCGGCGCGATTGGCCTCACCTTCCTTTGACGCCGCTGTGTTTTTTTGACTCGTGGACTGACGCTGGAGGGCCGCCACCGGCATTATCCAAGGCAGCCGAGTACTTTGGTCTTCATGTCGGGCCAGCAGAAGAAGCAGAAGAGGCATTATTACTACATATTCTGGCCGAGGTAGTTTTCGGTGGACAGGAGGGGCGCCCGCGCGCCCGCCCGAGCGCCGACAAAAGCAAATTGGAGGTGCTAAAGCTGATCCAGCTGGCCATTGACTGTAACAAGGTACAAGAGGAGACGCCCGGCATAAGTGACAAGAAGGCTGTGGCGATAATTAAGATTCGTTACGGTGACCGGTACAAATACGCGACCGCGGAGATGATGCGCCAGCGGTTAGGGTCAGCGCGGCAGCCACAGCCGGGGTCAGCGCGATGGTGGCTTGAGAATGAAAACGGTCTCAGGGCTGACAGGGGGATGGCGCCGCTAACCTCGCAGCTAACACGACCTATTTTTACTGTAGAATAAAAGCGGCCCCTATTTTCTCTACAACATTGCAGGCGCGTTAGCACTTATAGGGTCTCCCGACGCCGCATCACATCGCGGCACGTTGGGAGACTGGAACGTGAGACTCCTTAGCTACTCCGCAACGAGCGCCATCAGTTTGGATGTGGCGCGAAATCTTGATTGTTCGCCCAGATTGCCCGGTGGCACGATAACGTTCTCGATGAGATCAGCGGCCGCTGACTGATCAACGGCGGAGACCATCGATGCGTACATGTTGCGCACCGGCCAATAACGTTGCCGAAGCGCCCAGCGATACCAGTTCTTATTTCGCGAATATGAAATCCATCGCTCCGGGTCTTCTCGAAACACTTTGATGGCCAGCCCCAGAACGAAGCCGCGAACAACACGAACGTCACGAACACGAGTCGTGAGACGAATGCCATCGTCCAGTTGCTCTAGGCTCTTCGGGCGCCACGACCATGAGAATGACAGCGTCTTATCCGTGGGCCTGCCGCTATAAGTCGGTTTCTTGATAACCACTTGATGAGTCTTAATAATATTGGCTGAAATTTTTGGAACGAAGGGCGAACGTCACGCTACCTCACCGCCGCCAGGCGGGTTGGGACTTGACGATTCACGCTCCCTCAACGCGCGACGCGGCGCGCTCTAATATCCAATTGTCGATTTCATCCTCGATCCAGCCGTGGCGGCTTTCACCAAGTGGCACGCGCTTGGGAAATTTGTGCTCTTTTTCAAGCCGCCAAAGATGAGCTTTGCTGTAACCGATGCCCTTGCGGGGTTTCAGCTCGTCGTGTCAGATCGGACTTACTCTCGATCGCCCAGAAATCATCATTCTGCGCGACGCAGATATGCTTCGCAATTCATGGACCGTGACGCTAGGGCGCATCAGGGCAAGGCAAAGATCACTTCGCGACTTTGTTCGATTGGCGGCTTTGACCCTGACCAATGGGATTTGCCGCCAAAACCAAAATGGATGAGGTGGATAACCTACAATCGCATGGTCGAGAAATTCGACCGATACGAATCCATGCTCGAGGAAGATCTGCTTGAGATGGCCGTGCGGCTGGGTTTGTTCAAAGACATTTCGGATTAATTGCCGCGTCGAGTTAGCTAAGAGATTTCGAATCCGATCAGGTAATGTCCGGCTTTGCGGGTCCGAGTTGAGTCTGAAATGCGGGCTCTCACGCAAACAAATCGCCCCATAGGGAATAACAGGCGGTAACAGGCTGGCCGAGGTGGGAACGCGAAGGGAGCGGGGCCGACCTGTCATCTGCCATACAGAAAACCCTCTCTGGCAATGCTGGAAAAAACCGAGTCAAATCAAGGCTGCAAAAATCGGTTTTATTAGCCATATTGTTGGCTGGCAATGGATGCTGTCATGAGAAAACGGGCTGTAATTTACGTGCGGGTGTCGACCGATAAGCAAACGGTGGAAAACCAGGTCCGTGAGCTGCGGCAGATTGCTGAGCGTCGCGGCTGGGAGGCTGTGGGTGAATACCGCGACGCCGGCATTAGCGGGGCCAAGGAGCGCGAAAATCGCCCTGGCCTAGATCAGATGCTTAAGGACGCCAGTAAGCGCCGCTTTGACGTTGTAATGGCTTGGGCGATCGACCGGCTTGGCCGCTCGCTTATCGATCTGCTCGGCACAATCCAGACCTTAGAGGCTTGCGGCGTTGATCTATACCTCGACCAGCAATCAATCGACACGACCACACCCGCCGGCAAGCTCATGTTTCAGGTGACGGGCGCCTTTGCCGAATTCGAGCGCAGCATGATTCGGCAGCGAGTCCATGCCGGGCTTAAGCGGGCCGTAGAACAGGGTAAGCAGCTCGGGCGGCCGAAGATTGCGGAGGCCCTGGAAAAACGAATCCAGACTCAATTACGTGCCGGCAAGGGCATCTTGAAAGTTGCCCGCGAGTTTGGCGTTGGCACCGGCACCGTGCAGCGCATTAAGGACGAGATGTCCGGCCCTTTCGACGCCGCGGCCGCCGCTTGAAATCGAAGGCCCATAAATGAGCCAGCCGCCGGCTCGCATAATCAGCGTCCTGTCCAGCACTCCCAAGCGGCCGGGGGTGGCGGCTTAATAGAGGGTGGTCGTACCTTTAAGAGCACCATGACCCCCGTTCCGCCATATACCACCGCAACCCCACCTGTTCACCTGTTTTCGGGTGCGCGAGCCGTGCTGTTTCCGTTTCTTAAAGTGCGTGAGCCCATGTCCGCTTTTGGGCGAATAGCGGACATCAACGGCCGCCAATCCCATGTCTGCTTTTGACCCAAACCGGACATTGAGCGGCCAGCGACCCCAATCTCGACCAGCCCGCATCTGGCTCCTTCTCTCTGAGCGGATGTCACCAGGGGTTAAGGGCCGAAGCCGGCGTCCCAGCTGCCGCGCACCCCCCGCGGAGTGTCCCCGAAGCGCGCGCGAAAGAGCCGGTTGAAGTGCGAGATATCGGAAAATCCAGCCTCCAGCGCGATATCGGAAATCCGGCGCTTCCCGTGCTGCTCATTCGTTAGCAGGGCGAACACCTTCTGTAGGCGCAATTCATTCACGCGCGCTGTGAATGATTTCCCCGATGTTTCCAACAGCTGCTGTAAATAGCGCGAGGAAATGCCTTGCCGACGCGCGACGGTCTCTACCATAAGGCCCGGCTCCGCGAAGCCTTCCGCGATGTGCGCGAGCGCTGCAGCAAGGTGCGCAGCCGCAACCGCACTCAAGCCCTCTTTCTTCGCATTCCGGTTGGCTCCGAAAGCGAGCGCGGTAAGATCGTGAATGTGTCCGACCACGATGCGGCGAACTTCCGGCAGTGACAGGTCTGCCTCCTTGCGAATGAGATCGAGATAGTTCACGAGCAGCCCCAAAGGACCGCCCGACCGCGGGATTGTGCGCATCATTGAGGCATCCAGGTCACTCATCCGCGCAGCGAGGACGGGCCGCGCAAGCGCGAGACCGTAATAGCGCACGTTACCATGGGTGAGCGCAGCTGTTTCTTGAACCAAGGTGGCTTCGCCCTGCTGCAACGGCACTTCTCGACCGCGCTGGGACATAACGACCTTTGGGCCGAGATTCACGATTAGCCCGATCGAGTCGTCCCCGTCAGCGGCGCGCGCGGGCGTGCGATTGAATCGCCCAGGCGAGCCGGCGCAGAAGGCAATGCGACACCCCGGTAACGCTTGCAGGGTTGCCTCCGCGTAGAACGGAGCAGCCGACGCGCGAGGCTCAATTTCGACGCCGATGATGCGGCGACCGAACTCCTCGCGCCAGCGATCTAACCGCTCCCGTTCGGGCAAGTCCCAGGTCGAGAAGCGAACCGGTGCGAAATCAGCGGCGGTGAGCATGCGGCATCACGCTCCAAATCCGGTTACGCGAAGCCGCATCTGCAAAAGCAATGAACATGATCGCCCCCTCAATAACGTGCTGATATCGCATCCAAACAATTTTCAGGCATGATGTCTGTGACGCTCGTCACAGTGCTTAGCTGCCAATGACGGTGTAACGAGATTGATGGTGGGACTGCCAGTTCGCAAATTGCAAAGACTTAATGCGCTCTACGCCAAGACATTTCGCGACATTCCCGTAGACTGATTCTGCTGTTTGATCTCCTGCTCGCCAATCGTCATGAGTAATTTGATACTCCTGGCGCTCCTGCTCGTTGCCGCGGGCGGCCTGTCGGGGTTCCTCGCGGGTGTTTTCGGCGTCGGAGGAGGGACGGTTGTGGTTCCTGTCCTCTATGAGGTCTTCGTCGTGCTTGGCGTGCCTGACGATTTGCGAATGCCCCTTTGCGCCGGGACGTCATTGGCGCTGATCATCCCGACGTCGATCGCATCGTTTACCAGTCATCGCAAAACGAATGCTGTCAATTTCGATTTGTTGAGACTCTGGAGTGTTCCGATCATCGTCGGCGTGATCGGCGGCACGGTGCTGGCGCGCTACGCGCCGGCAGCAGTATTCAAAGCCGTGTTCGTGCTGGTCGCGCTGCTCACAGCGGTTCGGCTGATATTCCACGATCGATTTCCGACGTTCGGACAGGACGTCCCTCGGCGTCTCGGGCTGCCCTACGGGTTGACCATCGGTTTGTCGGCGTCGCTGATCGGAATTGGCGGCGGCATCCTGTCAAACATGATCATGACGTTCCATGGGCGCGCAATCCATGAGTCGGTCGCGACATCAGCCGGAGTGGGCGTGATGGTTTCCATCCCGGGAGCGCTCGGATACATGGCGGCCGGCTGGGATCAGACGGGCCTGCCGCCATTTTCCGTGGGATTCGTTTCGGTCGCCGCTGTGTTGGCTCTGATGCCAACGAGCTTTCTCACTGCGAGGCTCGGCGCGCGCGCCGCGCATCGTATTTCCAAGCGGCGGTTCGAGTTTTGCTTGCAAGCTATCTCATCATGGTTGCCGGACAGTTTGGGTTAAGCCTGGCACTCATCTGAACGATCGTCTCTTTCGTTATCGTCACACTCACGACGTGACTCTGGCGGCCACAAAGGAGAATTGAAATGACCGACCTCACTAAAATCTCTGGATCGCAAAAGCATCGTCTTGCGATCAGTGAATTGGTCACCGCATCGGCCATCGTTTTCCTACTGGCCGCCGTGCAGGGTATGTACATCGTAAAACACCCCGTCACGCTCAACGCTGCCGCCACAGCTGAGTTTGCACCGTTCGGCATTGCCGGTCCCTAGCGCTTCTGATGAGGCGATAACACCGTTGGCGAGATACGATCATCGTGCGCGCGTCGGACTGAACAATCAATTCCACTCATCTGATTACGGCGCGACGTCCGCTTTTGGCACAAAGCGGACATCCCGGTCGTGCCCAGCAATGTCCGCTTTCGGGGGTGAAGCGGACATCGCGCCAAACTTCCGAGACTTTTTCGAAATCAACGAGATCGTTGCGCTACGCGTGCGGGCCGTCGATGAGCGAGGCTAAACTCGCTGCTCATGATGGCCGACGCGGCAGCGATCAACAGCGCCGCCGAGATGATCAGCGCGATACGGGCCCCGAACAGGAAAGCGTCTGCCTGTGCGATCAATGAACCGAACACGGCGACGCCGAGCACGCTACCAGTTTGCCGTGTCGAGTTGAGCACGCCAGCAGCCACGCCGGAGCGCGCTTTTTCCACGCTGCCCAGCAGCGTCGACGTCAGGGGCGGGACCAACAGACCAAGTCCGCCGCCCATCGCCAGCAGCTGGCCGCAGATCGCCCAGTAAGGGGTGCCGCCCTCGAGCCCGAGCAGGCCAAGGCAACCCGTAGCTGCGATCACGGCGCCGAGTGCGATGACGGCCGGTGCGCCAATCCGCTCTGCCAGACGCGGAGCCACAAGATTAACCGGCAGCACCGCGCCCATCATCGGAACAAAGGCTAGCCCCGTCGCAAAGGGCGACCAGTGATTTATCTGTTGAAAGTACAGACTGAAAACGAAGATCAATCCGTAGAAAGCGATGTTCACCAACAGACCGACCAACGAAGTGAGCGCGAACATCCGATGCGCGAACAACGACAGTGGCAGCATCGGCTGTGGCGCGCGCCGCTCCTGCACGAGGAATAGTGCGGCAAGCGTCGCAAAGGCACCGAAGCCGGCGACGACCCAAGCGTTGGTCCAGCCAAGCCGGCCTCCCTCGATGATCGCGCCGGCGAGCACGCCCAGCATTCCGATCGCAGCTACCTGCCCTGGCAGATCGAGCCGGTGCTGCGTTTGGGTCGTGTCGGTCGCATAGCGCCAAGTCAGCCACAACGCACCGAGTCCGATCGGCAGATTAACCAAAAATATGCTGCGCCATCCCGCGATCTCGATCAGACCGCCGCCAATCAGCGGTCCTGCGGTTAATGCGAGGCTGGCACCGGCCGCCCAAACGCCAACGGCGCGACCGCGTTCGGTTTCATTGCCGTAGGCATGGTTGAGAAGCGCAAGCGAATTCGGCACCAGGATCGCCGCGCCCACCCCCTGCATGGCACGCGCGGCGATCAGAACGCCGGACGTCGGCGCCACGGCGCAGCCCAGCGACGCGGCGGTGAAAATTACAAAACCAGCCATGAAGATGTTCTTGGCGCCGAGTCGGTCGCCCAAGGTGCCAGCAGTCAGGATGAACGCCGCAAACGCGATCGTATAGGTGCTGACTACCCATTGCAGTTCGGACACGTCGCCGCCAAGCGAAGTGCCAATGCTGTCGAGCGCCGTATTGACGATGGTGACATCAAGCTGGACGACGCCGTAACCGAGGCTCATCGCGGCAAGTGTGAAGAGTTTCGCCGATCTCGTTGGCGGAACCGAGTGCATGGCTGTCGAATCCTTCTTCGCAACGACAACCCGGATATGGGAGGACACCGGTCCCAGGACCCACCCGATTTCTGCATCGCTGTACATTTAAAACGACGAAGTTCCAGGGAACCAAGCGACACGACATTTGCTGTAATGCATGAGTCCGCTTGTGGCACTTAGCGGATATTATTGCTGTGCTGAGCAATGTCCGCTTTCGGGGGTAAAGCAGACATCACCGGGCGGTAATCCGACGTCCGCTTTTGACCCAAAGCGGACATTCGACCTCCTCTATATGCGCACCACACAAGCTCCATTGCCTTGACGTATAAAATCCATACGCTGCGCAGCCTGCGGAGCGGAATGTTGGGGCCTATGAAATGGCTGCAAAATCCAACGAACGCCGGGCGATTGTCATCGGTGGTTCCATCGCTGGCCTGTTCATTGGTGCATTCCTTCGTCGGATTGGTTGGCGCGTCGATATCTATGAACGCTCATCAATAGAGCTAATCGGCCGCGGTGTCGGAACTTTTGCCACGCATCTGGAATTGTTTGAAGCTCTGGACAAATGCGGCGCCGGTACCGTCGACATCGGCGTCATCGTCTACAAACGCATCACGTTCGACCGCAAAGGCAACGTGATAGCCGAAAAGCCACAACTTCAGATCGTCACATCCTGGGACCGATTGCGGCAAGTACTGTTAAAGGCCATCGATCGCCAACGTTATCATTTCGGATATCCATTTGACCGCGTAGAGCAAGACGGCAGCGGCGTTCGCGTTCATTTCGCCAATGGCCGTAGTGAAAAGGCTGATCTAGTCATCGGATGTGATGGGTTTCGCTCTAGCGTGCGCGCCCGCTTGGCGCCAGAGGTACAACCAATTTATTCCGGTTATTACATTTGGCGGGGCGCACCGAACGAGTCTGATCTCTCCCCGGAAACCCGCAAGTCGATGTTTCCCTATTACTCATTCTTCTTAGACGATCAGCTTCAAGCTCTCGGCTATCCGATCTCAGGCGCAGACGACGAATTGCGCGCCGGCCATAGGCGCTACAATTTTGGTTGGTATCGCGTTGCAGACGCCACCAAGTTGAAACAGATGTGCCTTGACGACGATGGACGTGAATATGAATTCGGCGTGCCACCGCCACTCGTGCGCAAGGATTTGATTGCACAAATGCGCGCCGAAGCTGAGACGCTCCTGCCACCGCAGTACCTCGACTGCTTGCGGCACATCGACCAGCCATTTTTCACACCGGTCTATGATTTCTGCTCACCCAGCTTGGTGTACGGCCGCGTGGCGCTGGTAGGCGATGCGGCCTCGACACCGCGCCCCCACATTGGTTTCGGCGTATCTAAGGCTGGAGCGGAGGCGCAGGCGCTCGCAGAAGCACTTTCCAATTACGACGACGTCGACCGGGCACTTACCGCATACAATTCGGTGCGCCAGCCACTTAGTGAGCGCATTGTTGCGCACGGCCGGAAGCTCGGAATGCAACTTGGCGTCGGCACACAGACCAACGAAGATCGCGCGTTCGCCAAATTACTACAGAGCCCCAGGGGTATCCTCGATTGGATTGCAGTCCCGAATTTCCTGGATGCGCGACCTTAGACTGGCTGTAATTTCGACGGCCGTTGGCAACATTGACATGTCCGCTTGTGGCACTTAGCGGACATCAGAAGCAGACGGATCAATGCCGCTTTCGGGGGTAAAGCGGACATGACGCGGACTAAGTGCGATGTCCGCTTTTGACCCAAAGCGGACATTGGCCCCCAAATTTGCTGTGATGCACAACAAAACCGTGCTAGCCCTTTTGAACGGTCCTCGACGCGGGAGGAGCCTATGAGGCGACGCGAGTTTGTTACGGCACTTGGTGCTGCAACGTTGGCTTTGCCATCCGCCGCACGCGCGCAACAACGCACACGTCCCCTCATTGGCTGGCTGTCACCCCATACACAAGCGTACTCGGATTCGAAGGCGGCCGTATTTCTGCAAGCGCTGCGAGAACTCGGTTATGTAGAAGGTAAAAACTTTGATATTGTATATCGTTCTTCCGGTGGCAATCAGGATCGATTGCCCGCGCTTGCCGAGGAATTGGTTCAACTCAAGCCAGACGTTATACTTGCCTGTGCGATCGCAGCTGTCATTCGGCAAAGAAGCTAACATCCACAATCCCGATTGTATCTGCGGCACTCGCTGATGCATTCCACCTCGGCGTCATCGCTAGCGAGGCGCGACCGGGGGGCAATGTCACGGGCATTGAGCCATATGTGGCGGGTCTGCCTGCCAAGCAACTGGAAGTCGCGCGAGAAATTGTCCCGGAAGCACGCACGTTAGGATTGCTAACCAACTTGGTTGATCCAAAGGCCCCACCACAATTGAAGGAAATAGAGGCCGCCAGCCAAGGGTTCGAGATCAAGCTGGTTGCCAAGGATGCCAACCACCCCAACGAAGTCGAAGGTGCATTGCAGTTTCTAGCTGAGCAGAAAGCTGACGTCGTTATCGTACTGCAGACTTCGATGTTGATAAGCCAGACTCGACCAATCGCGGAATTCGCACTCGCGAAACGGCTTCCCACGGTCTATGGCTATCGAGAGCACGTCGTAGACGGTGGCTTGATCAGCTATGGCGTCGATTTGCGTTGGTGCTATCAGCGGGCTGCGGCTTTAGTGGTCAAAATTTTGCACGGCAGTGCGCCAGGTGACTTGCCGGTGGAATTCCCGACAAGTGTCCTGCTATCGATTAATCTAAGAACAGCCAAACTGCTCGGTCTTACGGTGCCGCCTGGTCTGCTTGCCCGCGCAGACGAGGTTATCGAATAACGACGTTCTTTGCCGCAGCGCAGAATGTCCGCTTATGGCACAAAGCGGACATGGTGATCGCGCTCGCCGATGTCTGCTTTTGGGGGTAAAGCGGACATCGCGGTTTCAATGCGCCATGTTGCTTTTGACCCAAAGCGGACATCATTCCCAGCACATACACTGGACAGGGTGCCGCTCCTTTACCATCATGGGACGGGGCCGAAGTTAGGGCGCCGTTATGGATCTCGGAGGTTGGCTGCGGGGCCTGGGACTCGAACAATACGAAGCGGCATTCCGCGATAACGCAATCGACGAGACGCTCCTGCCGAATTTAACGGCGGAGGACCTAAAGGACTTGGGCGTCGTCATCGTCGGGCATCGCCGCAAGTTACTCGACGCCATCGAGATATTGCGCGCCACTACCAAAGCGAAAGCCACGCCAGCCGAAAGCCAGTCGACAATCGATAGCCCTTCTGGCGACACTGCCGAGCGACGCCAAGTCACAGTGCTGTTCTCGGACTTGGTCGGCTCGACGGCGCTCTCCGCGCAAATGGACCCGGAGGACTTGCGCGAGGTTATTTCGCTCTATCAGAAATCCGTTGCCGAAACCGTGCGTCGGTTTGGGGGGTTTGTAGCGAAATATCTAGGTGACGGCATTCTTGTGTATTTCGGCTATCCAGAGGCCCATGAGGACGATGTCGAACGAGCGGTCCGGGCGGGGTTGGAGCTGATCGCAGCGGTTGGCGGACTCAAAACGAGTGCAGTTCTGCAAACCCGTGTTGGCATCGCGACTGGGCTGGTCGTCGTCGGGGACCTGATTGGATCAGGAGACGCGCAGGAGCGCGGCATCGTCGGCGAGACACCTAATTTGGCCGCGCGACTCCAAGCGCTCGCTTCGCCAGCCAACCCGGTAATTGCCGCCAGCACACGGCAGCAGATAGGGGAACTGTTCGATCTGGAGGCGCTCGGGCCGCAAGAACTACCCGGTTTCGCCGAGCCACAACGCGCTTGGCGGGTCTTGGGTGAAAGTCGTGAGGTTAGCCGGTTCGAGGCTCTGCGCTCTGGGGCGACGCCGCTTGTCGCGCGCGACGAAGAAGTCGAACTGCTCTTACGCCGGTGGGACCAGGCGAAAATGGGCGAAGGGCGGGTGGTGGTTATTTCGGGAGAGCCCGGCATTGGCAAGTCGCGACTCGCGGCTGCACTCTCCGAACGCATCCGAACCCATCCCCATACGCGCCTGCGCTATTTCTGCTTGCCGCATTATCAGGACAGCGCACTTTATCCGTTTATCGTCCAACTCGAACGAGCCGCAGGTTTCGCCCGCGATGATGCTGTCGAAGCCAAGCTCGGCAAACTTCGGACGCTGCTCGCATCAGGGACGCACGATGACGACGATATTTCGCTGTTGATTGAATTGCTGTCGTTGCCGAGTTCCACCGCGAACCTCAACCTTAGCCCTCAGCGCAAACGTGAGAAGCTGTTCGAAGTGCTGTTGAATCAGCTCGAAGCCGAAGCACGGCGCCGACCGGTGCTGATGGTATTCGAGGACGTCCACTGGATCGATCCAACCTCGCGTGAGCTGCTAGATTTGACGGTCGATCGGGTGCGACGCTTACCGGTTCTGCTGGCGATTACGTTTCGCCCTGAATTTCAGCCACCTTGGATCGGTCGCTCTCACGTCACCAGTTTGACGCTCAACCGACTCGGCGAACGTGATGGCGCAATGCTGGCGCAAAAACTAGCCGGGAATTTCGTGCTGACTGCCGATATCATCGCCACGATCGTTGAGCGCACCGACGGAGTGCCGCTGTTTGTTGAGGAGCTCACCAAGGCGGTGCTGGAAAGCGCAGATCGGATTACCGGCGCGGTAGCGACGAAGTCGTTTGCCGCACAATTGGTCCCGACGACATTACAAGCGTCATTGATGGCCCGCCTGGACCGGCTTGGGCCGATTCCTAAGGAGGTAGCCCAAATCGGCGCAGTGCTGGGCCGTGAGTTTCCCTATGAACTAATCGAGCCGTTAGTGCAGCGTGAGGATCGAGAGCTGCAAGCCGCGTTGGGTCAGCTCAGCAATGCGGGATTGTTGTTTTGCCATGGTGTCCCGCCGCATTCCTCGTATCTTTTTAAACACGCGTTGGTCCAGGACGCTGCCTACGGCACGCTGTTGCGCGGACGACGCCAGAATCTGCACGCGCGGGTCGCGGCATTACTGGAGACAACCTTCCCAGAACTGGTCGAGCGCCAGCCTGAACTGCTGGCGCATCATCTGACCGGGGCCGGCGATATCGAGCGCGCGATCGATGAATGGCTCAAGGCTGGCCAGCATGCTGCGGCCCGCTCGGCCCATCTTGAAGCGGTCGGTCATTTCGAACGCGGGTTGGCAGCATTGGCGGCGTTGGCTGAAGGTCCGAGACGGGACAGCCGCGAAATCGAGCTGCACCTGGCCCGAGGCCTATCGCTTCTGACCACCGAGGGGTTTCAGTCGGCCGAGGCAGCCCGGGCTTACACGCGCGCCCGCGAGATGGCTGAGCAGCGAGGCTATCCACGCCAGCTTTTCATGGCAATCTATGGACTTTGGCAATCGGCCAATGGTGCCGCTAGAATCCTCGACTGCCGCAGCTTGTCGAACCGATTACAGCAACTTACCGCAGACGACAACGAATTGCGTCTCCAGGCACATCACAGCGCCTGGGCGACCTATTTATTTGCAGGCGAGCCGACGGTGTCGCGCATGCACAGCGAAGCCGGCCGTCGCCTTTATGATCCCGAGCGCCATAGCCTTCACCATCAACTATATGGCGGACACGACCCCGGCATGTGTGCTCGCTACTTTGGTGCACAGGTCTATTGGTTGCTCGGGTATCCCGATAAGGGTCTTGCTCTCGGACGCGACGCATTGGCCTTGGCTGAGCGGATATCTCATCCGTTCAGTTTCGCACTTGCCTTGCAATACAACTCAATGATTCATCTCGATCGGGGTGAGCCGAAATTGGCACTGCAATTACTCGAAACGGCCGAGGCGCTCGTCACTGAGCAACGACTGAGCTTCGTAGTAGATCCGCAGGTCTTGCGTGGCGCTGCCCTGACGGCGCAAGGAGCGTTCAAGGAGGCTATTGTTTGTTTACATGAGGGACTCGCGCGGCCCAGCGCGATGCGGGTGCGGTGCTATGGTCTCGCTAGGCTGGCCGACGCTTTGACTCGGCAGGGTGACCATAGCGCAGCTGTTGCGGCGGCGAGAGACGGGATCGTTACGGCCGAGAATACGGGCCACCGCCAATGGGAAGCGGAGCTTCGCCGCTTTGAAGGCATCGCGTTGTCCAGTCTCAACAGGTCTCTAGAGGGTGAAAACGCCCTTGCAGAGGCGATGCGTATCGCGCGAAAGCAACAGGCAAAGGCCTATGAACTACGCGCCGCGACGAGCCTCGCTCGGTTGTGGGGCGAACAGGGTCGACGAGTCGAAGCACGCGAACTTTTGGCACCGGTTTACGGCTGGTTCACCCAGGGTTTTGACACTACCGACCTAAAAGAGGCGAAGGCTCTGCTCAGCGAGCTTGCCTAAACCGGCGATGGCAGCCTCACTCCAAATTCGGTCGCTACATTTTACAGCATTTATCAGCCCTGTTCTCTTACGAAGGACCGATTCATTCATGTCTGCTGTTGGCACAAAGCGGACATCGAGCTGTCACCCGGCAATGTCCGCTTTTGGGAGTAAAGCGGACATGGCGCGGGTGTAATTCAATGTCTGCTTTTGACCCAAAGCGGACATTCGCCGAGCTTCCATTCAAGTCACTTTCAGCATACCGGTCTGACCCGCTACTATGCCCCTCCTGAACCTGGGGTGAGGGAATGCGACGGCGCGATTTCATCACGTTACTCGGGAGTGCGTCAGCGTGGTCGTTGTCGGCAAGAGCGCAACAGCCAGCGATGCCGGTGGTCGGATGGCTCAGCAGCGTAACCGCCAGCGATCCTTTCGGCATGAGCTTGTTGAGCGCCTTCCGAGCCGGTTTGAAAGATGCCGACTACGTTGAAGGTCAAAACGTTGCGATCGATCTCCGCTGGGGCGAAGGCCAGTACAGCCGGCTACCGACACTCGCCGCTGAACTGGTCGGAAAGCGGGTCGATGTGATTATGGCTGGTGGGCCGCCTGCGGCTCTGGCAGCCAAAGCGGCGACCCAAACAATTCCGATCATTTTCACCTCTGGCGAGGATCCGATCAGGCTCGGTCTTGTCGCCACCCTGAACAGACCAGGCGGCAATGCCACTGGCGTCAATCTGCTCGACAACGAGATGGAAGCCAAACGGTTGGGACTGCTTCGGGAAGTTGTCCGAGGCGCGGCAACGATCGGAGTGCTGCTCAATCCGAAATTTGCGAGCTTTGATGCTCAATCAAAAGATGTTCGCGAGGCGGCTCGCGCTGGCGGATTTAGGGTCATCGTCCTTACTGCTGCCTCTGCAAACGAAATCGATGAAGCATTCGCGACATTTGAACAGGCGCACCCCGCTGCGCTGCTGATGGGCTCCGACCCGTACCTTTACAGCGCACGCAAGCAGCAGATTGCACTAGCGGCGCATCAATCGATTCCAGCAATGTTCAGTGGGCGCGCCGCGACCGCAGACGGCGGGCTGATGAGCTACGGCGTCAGCTTTACAGATGCGTATCGCCAAGCCAGCGTCTACGTCAGCCGAATTCTAAAAGGCGAAAAGCCCGCTGATCTACCGGTTCTTCGTCCGACAAAATTTGAGTTGGTTATCAATCTTGCAACGGCCAAACAACTTGGCCTCACGATACCGTCGGGCCTGCTGTCCATTGCCGACGAGGTCATCGAATAAAGCCCGCTCATGTCCGCTTTTGGCACAAAGCAGACATCCCGACCCGCTCAACCGATGTCCGCTTTTGGGGGTAAAGCGGACATCGCGATTTCAGAGCCTCATGTCTGCTTTTGACCCCTTGCAGAAGTCATAGCCGCCAGCCTCTATCGCCAGTCATCGATGATGTAGACCCCCGGGCGGCAATAACCAGGATCGTTGTTCTTGTGCATAGCAACGCCCTGGATTTCAGTTCGAAATCCACGCGCCACAAGATGCCGATAGGCTTCATGACGCGCCATGTTGGCTCCGGCCAACAGGTTCGGCATACCGACCGCAGCGGCTAAGGCCTCGCAGGCGTCAAGCAGCTGAAGATAATCCTGTTCAGCGGACAAGCCCTCGCGGACCGCACCGAATTTTATGAAGCAGCAATAGGCGCCGGCTTCGCTACGCGGCCCGTAATGGCAAACCGCGAACGCCACGATGCCGCCCATACCTTCAAGAAAAATTGTATCGCCCACGCCATGAGCGTGAGTAGCGCGGATTTCCTCGGTGAGGTCGAGGCCGGTGTAGAGAGCATCCGCCAGGGCCCGGCATGCACGGAGCGCCTCGGCTCGCTGTTGTTCATTGAGCTCGCTGAAACGTGACCAACCCGACGATCGTTGCCGCGACACAACCGGCGTTAACATGATCGCGGTTAGGAAGCGCGCCCAAAAACCGTACTTCTGATAGAGGGCAACATGCTTCGCGCTGTGTGCGAATGTAAATAGCTCGACGTGCCGCGTACCCCACGCATCGAATTGCGTCATCGCCTTTTCGAGCAGTGTCCGACCAATGCCACTTTCATGGACGTCAGAATGTACCGTAATCGGACCCAAGAATCCGGCACTTCCCCAGTGTGTCACGAAGTTGGAGCCGACCAATTTTCCATCAACCTTCGCTCCAAATGACACCACGTGACGAGACTGTTGACGGCCGTAGACGTAGTCCCGATCGCTCCAGAAGGTCTCCGGGTCGGGTGCGCCGAGGAAGGTGCCAAAAGCAAGACGTAGAATCCGCTCGGCTTCCGGCAAATCCTTGTCGTCGAGGGGACCGATCACCGGCGGGGTTGTCTTTGATGTCGTGACATCGGCAGTACTCCTGGCCATAAGGTGTACCCCTGTTCGTTCCCTGGCAGGCTATCGTTTCTTTGACCACGTCGACAACCGCCAGGGCGGCGGGAGACGCCCTCGTTCTGTACATTCCAATTTCGAGAGCCGACAATCAGGTTTCTGAGCAGCTCATCCCCTGGCCTGCACGCGAGACGTGGCAGTGGTCATCAGAGAACCGGACGAATGTTGACACCAAAGACAGCGGCGTATGGCTCCTGGAAATCACCAATTACCTCTGCTCTCGTCGTCG
>Ga0310915_10000047_pt1 | contig 68590 bp, 65 predicted proteins | sample GREbulkMGAN111_FD_202508 | JGI IMG/M metagenome (GOLD analysis project Ga0310915, IMG submission 202508) | Lab enrichment of tropical soil microbial communities from Luquillo Experimental Forest, Puerto Rico - GRE.bulkMG.AN111 | ecosystem: Environmental > Terrestrial > Soil > Tropical forest >...
TGGCAAGCTCGATGCGATTCTCGATCACCGGCATTTCTTCAGCGAAAGCATTGAGCCGGGTATAGCCGCGCGCCGCGCGTTTCATAAATGCCGCAAGCTCTGCGCCGAACAGATCAAGCCGGGCATTGGCGACGCCGCCGAGCGCGCTATAGCGCGCCGCCGCTCCCGCGACCATGAAGGTCGAGCCGAATGCGCCTTTGTCCTTGTGCGCATTCTTGTCGTAGAGATCGTAAGAGAAATATTGCGCGGCGATGGTGCCCATATAGGGCTGCAAATCTTCGTCGAACAACGCCGACGTCCCCGAGGCGAAATGCGCGGTGAGGTATTTGCCGACGAGCCCACTTGAATTGGCAAGTCCGTTCGGGTGCTTGTCGGTCGCCGAACTGAGCATGATGCGCGGGTTCTGCGCCGACCACGCCGCCAGAACGACGACGCTCGCCTCCTGGACCTGCCTCTGTTTGTTGGCGGCGTAATATTCGACGGCTGTCGCCTTAGCTCCGTCGGCGTTGGTAAGAACGCGGGTCACGGTCGCATAGGGGCGGACTTCGGCGCCCGCTTGTCGTGCTTCGGCCAGATAGGTGACCAGCGGATTAGACAGCGCGCCGATCGGACAGCCGACGTGGCACCAGCCGTCATAGATGCAGGCTGGCCGTCCCTTAAAGGTCGTCGAGTTGATGCCGACGGCGGCGGGAGTAAGCCGCATGCCGAGCGCGGCGAAGCCTTTCTTCCACGCGTCACCGCCCGGAAAGGTCCGCATCGGCGGCATCGGATATGGCTTGCCAGCCGGCCGCCAGATTTCTTCCGCCTTGGCGTCGCCGGAGACGCCGACATCGTCGGCGACCTTGTCCCAAAAGGGCGCGATGTCGACATAGTCGATCGGCCAATCCAAGCCTTTGCCGTAGGTGCTTTTGACCTTGAAATCGTTGGGCAAGAGCCGTGGGAAATTGGCGAAATAATGCAGCGCCGCGCCACCAGTACCCCAACCTGCCTGATAAACGTAGCCGTACGGATTTTTGCCTTCGAGCAAAAACGGCGGGCCGGCCGGCTTGATGCGGCGTCCCCAAATGTCCGAACTGATCAGGTCACCGAGCTGCCAATCGGGACCTGCCTCTAGCAGCACGACCTTTTTGCCGGCTTTTGCCAAGACTGCGGCAAATACCGAGCCCGAGGCGCCGGCGCCGACAATGACAACATCGACTTTATCGTTGTTTGCCATGTCACCAGCTCCTCGTCGGCGCGATGTGCGGCTGATAGGGAACGCCGAGATGCGCATATCCATCCATGGTGCCGTAGACGACGTCGACCGCATCGCTGCGCAGCAGGAAATAGACAAAACCGGCCGCTGGGCCCTTCCAACCATCGAGCTTGTTTTGCCGCATCAGATCGACGAATTCGTGCTGCTCGTTGCCGGCGAGCTGGGCAAAATTGCGCCCGCCATATCGCGCGGTGCTGGCGCCATCGATCGCGCCGAACGCGGCGCGATAAAAATTTGCAAATGGCGGCTTCACATTCATGATCCGCGCTTCAAGCAGTGCCTCTTGCGGCGGGATCGAGATTTGCTGATCGACAAAATGGGTGATGCCGGCATCCTTTGCGCCGGGCACGAGCGTTTCTCCCATCGCGTCGAGAGTGGCGGCTTGATCCGCCGTCAGGGTGCGCAGCGCAACACCTTGTGCGCGCGCTTGGCGCGGCGTCAGCATGACTTCAGCCCCGCCAACGGTAAAGGCAAGCGCGCCGATGGCCGCACCTTTCATGAAGGCGCGCCGTTCAATCTCGTCCATGGACTTTTCCTCCCGAATTCCGCCGGCGTTGCGATCGCCGAGGGTTACGGGGAAAATTCAGCGCCGAAGCAGCGATTGAATCAAGCAGGAGAACTGGTGGTGGCCTTACTCACTCAGCCGCGGCGTGCTGCGCAGCGTCACTTGACGTTGCCACTGGAGCCCCCGGTGCGGCTGGCGCCGGCGGCGCGCGGCCCAACGAGGTGAGAAACGCGCGGAATTTGGCATTGGTATTGAGCGCGTCGCGGCCGGCGGTGACCAGCATATCGATCTGGTCGGGCGGCAGCTGAAACCGCGTCTCGACTCGGTTGAGCGCGGCGGCCCGATCCGGACCCAGTGCATCAAACGATATCTTGCTAATGTAGAATTCAACGTCACGGCAATTCCAGCCCGGCGGCGCTCCAAAACGTTGCCGGTCCGCTTCGGAGAGGCCACAGCGCCAGCTCACGAGCGTCTTGCGCCAATCGGACATGGTGGCGTCAAACGCCGAATAGCTGCCGATCGCCCCCGATTCAGTCGCGGTATCGGACGTCGCCATGATGAGATCGACCCCCGAAGGGCCCGGCACCGTCTGCGCCCACTGCCCCGACGGCGCGCGGCCGGAATCGACGACGAGAAACAAAAATCTGCGCAGCTTGACGGCCTGTTGCGGAGCTAGCGGACCGAACGGCGTATTGGCCGCAAGCCGCGCGACGGTAAAACCGGCGAGGCCGTAATTGTCGACCAGGCCGCCATCAAGGAGCTTGACGTAATTGATCGCGCCGGAGCGATACCGCTCGAGCGCATCGGCATAGGATTTGATCAGCGGCGACGCATTCGGATCATTGCGCACACGCGCGACCCAGGCCGGCAGCGGCGTCGAGCAGCTACCGTGGTAATTCTGGATGACGATCGGCGCGAAAACGACCGGAACCGCGGCCGAGGCGCCAACCGCAAGCGAAACCGGATAGCTGGCGAGATCGCTGCACAAAGCGCTGAACGTCACCGGGGCAAAGATGAAGGTCGTGCGGTCATAGATGTCGGCGGCGTTGATCCAGATCCGCGGCCGCGGCCGGCGCAGCAAATCCTTAAACGTGGCTTGGCCGTAGAGGTGCGCATCGAGCCAGACCGGGAATTTGGTCGCGTCGTTGACGCCGCCGCTGAGCCCACGCGCGACATTGCCGAGGCTTAGATCCGTTTGCAGCGCCTCCTCGGCATTGACCAACAGAAAGCGCTGCCGGAAATCGGCCATCGCCGCGTGCCCCTTCAAGCCGTAATAGGCCGCGAGAATCGATCCGCCGGAAACGCCGGAGAGAAAATCGAGCCGGTCGAGAAGCGACGCTGCGCCGGTGCGCGTCGGCACCCGCGTCTGCTCGAAGCCTTCCAGCACACCATACGAGAAGGCAGCCGCGCGCGTGCCGCCGCCGGAAAAGGACAGCGCCACGACCATGTCGTCGTAATTGGGCTCAACACCGGCGAGTTCGGCTTCGGCCTCGCGGGCGCTGACGTTGAGCTGCTGATTGACCGGATCGTTTTGGATCGTCGAGGCGCACGCCGTCAGCAGGGCCGCACTTGCAACGACGCGCCCCGCGCGGATCACGCGCTGCAACCACCCCCAAAACATCTATGAAAGGTTTATTCGGAGCCCCTCCTGCCCGGCAAGCACTGCCAAGCCGGCCCCAAAAGTAAGACTTCTTTAAGGTTAATGTGAATGGGCCTCACACTCTCGGGGATGCAATGATCAGCGAGCGTTGCCGAAACGCCACGCTTTGTTGTCGCGTGGCCGCACGACCCGGCAGATCAATGATTCGCCTCTTAGATTCAAAGGCTTACGGGGAGACGCGGCGCTAGCTTGTGCGGAAATAGCGGGAATTGCGGGATATTTCACTCAGAATCGCGGGAAAGTCCCCGTCGTTACGTGACGAAAGCGTGACGACCGCCGCCGCCAATGACGCGACCCATAGCCACGCTGCTTCTGGCACTGCCGCGCCAGGAGGGTCCAAGCGCCACGCAAAATAGCGGACGGCGGGCCTGAGAAAGCCACCGAACGCGAGAGCCCCTTTCGGATTCTCCGCGAATCTTCGATACTTCTTGCATCCCCAGGCGATTCGTCCCCGCAATCCCCACATTTAGTGGTTCGTTCAGAATTTCGTACTAAGTCTTGACGCACGCGACCGGCTTGTCCTAGTTTTCACAAGTTCGGCGCGCGGGTATCTGAGTCCGCCGGGCTCTCCAACAAGGAGTTTTCGGGACTGCTCCGCGCCGCGTGCGGCGCGTGCGTGGATGCGTGTTACCGATTTTGCGTGAGGGGGTGTCCGGCGGCGTCACGTCTGTGAGTGGCCCGCCGGACAGCGGGCTGGGACCAAGGTCGAGCGGCCAGACCAGCCAGGGGAAAATCCCGGCACCAAGCCGGGACGATGTGGCGTCGGGTGGAAACAGGAAACCGGGTTGGGCGCGGCGGAAAAACCTTCGTCGCGTCGCGGGAAAACAGTCGGCGACCTATATTGATCGTGTAGGCCACCGACACAGAAAAGCACCAAGATCAAGGGGCAAAAAAATGCGGATCGAGCGGCGCTACACCAAAGAGGGACAATCACCATACGCGGACATCGCGTTTCGTCTCACCACGAGCGAGATCCGCAATCCGGACGGTTCGGTCGTGTTCCACGCCGAGAACGTCGAAGTTCCGGAACAGTGGTCGCAAGTCGCCTCCGATGTGCTGGCGCAGAAATATTTCCGCAAAGCCGGCGTGCCCTCCCGCCTGAAGAAGGTCGAGGAGGAGAGCGTTCCGTCTTGGCTGTGGCGCAGCATCGCCGATAACGAGGCTTTGAAGGACATGCCGGAAGCCGAGCGCTTCACCGGCGAGCAATCCTGCAAGCAGGTATTCGACCGGCTCGCCGGCACCTGGACCTATTGGGGCTGGAAGGGCGGCTATTTCTCTTCCGAGGCGGACGCGCACGCCTTCTTCGACGAGCACCGCTACATGCTGGCGATGCAGATGGTGGCGCCGAATTCGCCGCAATGGTTCAACACCGGCCTGCACTGGGCCTATGGCATCGACGGCCCGAGCCAGGGGCACTTCTACGTCGATCACAACACCGGCCAGCTCGTGCAATCGGCCACGGCCTATGAGCATCCGCAGCCGCATGCCTGCTTCATCCAGTCGATCAATGATGACCTGGTGAACGAAGGCGGCATCATGGATTTGTGGGTACGCGAGGCGCGCCTGTTCAAATACGGCTCCGGCACCGGCTCGAATTTCTCCAAGCTGCGCGGCGAAGGCGAGAAGCTCTCCGGCGGTGGCAAATCGTCCGGCCTGATGAGCTTTCTCAAGATCGGCGATCGCGCCGCTGGCGCGATCAAGTCGGGCGGCACCACGCGCCGCGCCGCTAAGATGGTGATTCTCGACGTCGACCATCCTGACGTCGAGCAGTTCATCGGCTGGAAGGTGATCGAGGAGCAGAAAGTCGCCAATCTCGTCACCGGCTCCAAGATCAATCAGAAGCACCTGCGCGCGATCTTAAAAGCCTGCGTGAACTGCGAAGGCTCCGGCGACGATTGCTTCGATCCGGAGAAGAACCCGGTGCTCCGCCGCGAGATCAAGGCGGCGCGCAAAAATCACGTGCCGGACAATTACATCCGCCGCGTCATCCAGTTTGCCAAACAGGGCTATACCGATCTGCACTTCCCGATTTACGACACCGATTGGGACTCGGAAGCCTACCTCACGGTCTCCGGCCAGAACTCGAACAATTCGGTGCGGGTCACCGACGAGTTTCTCAAGGCGGTCGACGCCGATCGCGACTGGGATTTGTTCTGGCGAACGAAGCCCGGCAAGATTTCCAAGACGGTCAAAGCGCGCGAATTGTGGGAAAAGATCGGCTACGCCGCCTGGGCCAGCGCCGATCCCGGCCTGCAATTCCACACCACGATCAACGACTGGCACACCTGCGCCACGTCGGGGCCGATCATCGCGTCCAATCCGTGCTCGGAATACATGTTCCTCGATGACACCGCGTGCAATCTCGCCTCGCTCAATTTGCTCGCGTTCCATGACGAGAAGACACACGCCTACGACATCGAGGGTTACGAGCACGCGGTGCGGCTGTGGACCGTCGTGCTCGAAATCTCGGTGCTGATGGCGCAATTCCCCTCGCGCGAGATCGCGCAACGCTCTTACGATTTCCGCACGCTCGGGCTCGGCTACGCCAATGTCGGCGGACTGTTGATGTCGTCCGGCATTCCCTATGACTCGGAAGCCGGCCGCGGCATCTGCGCCGCCTTGTCGGCGATCATGACCGGCGTCTCCTACGCAACGTCGGCGGAAATGGCGGCCGAGCTCGGCGCCTTCCCGCGCTTTGCCGAAAATCGCGAGTCGATGCTGCGCGTCATCCGCAATCATCGCCGCGCGGCTTATGGCGAGCGCACCGGCTATGAGCAGATGACGACGCCGCCGGTGCCACTCGACCACAAAGCCTGTCCGGACCAGGAGCTTGCCGAACACGCCAGGCGCGCCTGGGACCGCGCGCTCACGCTCGGCGAGGCGCACGGCTATCGCAACGCGCAGGCGACGGTAGTGGCGCCGACCGGCACGATCGGGCTGGTGATGGACTGCGACACCACCGGCATCGAGCCAGATTTCGCGCTCGTGAAATTCAAGAAGCTCGCCGGCGGCGGTTATTTCAAGATCATCAATCGCGCGGTGCCGGAAGCTCTGCGCGTGCTTGGCTACGGCGAGCGCGAGATCGCCGAGATCGTCGCCTATGCGGTCGGCCACGGCTCGCTCGCTGACGCGCCGGCGATCAATCACGACACGCTCAAGGCCAAGGGCTTCACCGGCGAAGCGATCGAGAAAGTGGAAAAGGCGCTGCCCACCGCTTTCGACATCAAATTCGTTTTCAACAAGTGGACGCTCGGCGCTGATTTCCTTCGCGAACTCGGCGTCGCGCCGGCCGACCTCGCCGCGCCGAATTTCGACCTCCTCGCCCATCTCGGCTTCACCAAGCGCGAGATCGAGGCGGCGAACATCTATGTCTGCGGCGCCATGACGGTTGAGAGCGCGCCGCATCTCAAACCCGAGCATTACGCCGTGTTCGACTGCGCCAATCCGTGCGGCCGCACCGGCAAGCGTTTCCTGTCGGTCGACAGTCACATCCGCATGCTGGCGGCGGCGCAGCCGTTCATCTCCGGCGCCATTTCCAAGACTATCAATATGCCGAACGAGGCGACGGTCGAGGATTGCAAGGCGGCTTACATTCTGTCGTGGAAGCTGGGGCTCAAAGCCAATGCGCTCTATCGCGACGGCTCGAAACTCTCGCAGCCGCTGCAGAGCCAGTTGATCGCCGACGAGAGCGAGGACGACGATGTAATCGAAGCGTTCCTCGACAAGCCGGCGGCGGCGCGCGCCTCGGGCCTCGCCGAGAAGATCGTCGAGAAAGTGGTCGAGCGCATCGTAGTGATGCGCGAGCGCGAGCGCATGCCCGATCGGCGCAAGGGCTACACGCAAAAAGCCGTGGTCGGCGGCCACAAAGTCTATCTGCGCACCGGCGAATATGACGACGGTCGGCTCGGCGAAATCTTCATCGACATGCACAAGGAAGGCGCGGCGCTGCGCTCGCTCCTCAACAACTTCGCCATCGCGGTGTCGCTCGGCCTGCAATACGGCGTGCCGCTCGACGAATATGTCGATGCCTTTACCTTCACGCGCTTCGAGCCGTCCGGCCCGGTGCAGGGCAACGACTCGATCAAATACGCGACCTCGATCCTCGACTACGTGTTCCGCGAGCTCGCGGTGAGTTACCTCTCGCGCTTCGATCTCGCCCATGTCGAGCCGGCCGAAGGCGGCTTCGACGCGCTCGGCAAGGGCGTCGAGGAAGGCAGGCCCACGCCGGATACACGCTACGTGTCGAAGGGGCTCACCCGCTCGCGCACCGACCGGCTCAAAGTCATGCCGGGCAGCATCGAGACGTCTTCACCCTCTTCTGGAGGGGGAGGCTCCGGCGGCGGCCGGGGTGGGGTGACAAACATCACCGCGCTGACCTCTTCCGCTCCACGCGCCGAAGTCGCCGGCACCGCCGCGCTCAAGACCGAGCCTGAGGCGAAACTCTCGCCGGCGCAGGAGCTCGAGCATCGCTCCGAAGTGCGCGCGCATGCCAAGGCCGCGGCAGCTGAGAAACGCGCCGAAGCCAAAGCCCGCGGCTACGAAGGCGAAGCCTGCAGCGAATGCGGCAACTTCACTCTCGTGCGCAACGGCACGTGCTTGAAGTGCGACACGTGCGGAAGCACCACGGGGTGTTCGTGAATTTCTAATGCTTCGTGGCCGGGCTTGCCCCGGCCACGGAAACCAATGCATTCGACCTACGACATTCTGAAGGATTTCGCCGGTCCAGTTGCCGCGATCATAGGCGCTTTTGCCGCCTCCATAGTGGCATTGTCTCTCGGGCGGTCGCAGTGGCGTATAGCGGCATCACAGCGCGATATCGCACTTGATAAACTTAAATTCGATCTGTTTCAGCACCGCTATGAGGTTTACCAAGGAGCCAAAGAAATTCTTGAATATGTGCCCTTTATTGATGAGAATCAAAAATCCGATAGTGCGAGAGTCCGAGCATTTTATGTTAAACTTGATGAGGCACGGTTCTATTTTCCCCCTGCAATCTGCTCGGTTCTGAGCGATATCCAAAACCGCTGTGAATTATTTTTTCTTCACTTATCCATGCGCGCGAATACAAATATCGATAATACTGAGTACTGGACAAAGCTTGCGGAAATGCTTGCGAGGGATCAATCAATGATACAAGCGACCTACGCCTCTTTACCCTCTACATTTGAATCGGCACTAGCTTTCAAGCAACTTACGACTGCCTCTTGACTCGTAAGCAAGCCGTAGCCCACCCGACTCACCTTAGATTTCTTTGACGTGGGCACGCTTCGCTTTGCCCACCCTACGCAACTAGGCTACTGTGTCCAGCGTTCATTCATCGGAGTGAATAAGAATGCGAGTTTTATCGCGCCGCGTCGCGCTCGCCACCACACTTTCCCTAGTAGCAACTGGAGTCACAGCGATGTCTGAAGCGGCGAACGCCCAACCTGTCACGACCACACCTTCGGGCCTGAAAATCATCGACCTTAAAGTCGGAACCGGTCCCTCGCCGAAGCCGGGCCAGACCTGCGTGATGAATTACACCGGCTGGCTCTACGAGAACGGAAACAAGGGCAAAAAGTTTGACAGTTCACTCGATCGTAATCAGCCGTTCTCATTTCCGATCGGCCAGCATCAGGTCATTGCCGGCTGGGACGAAGGTGTCGCACCCATGAAAGTCGGCGGCAAGCGCACGCTGATCATTCCGCCCGAACTCGGCTATGGCGCACGCGGTGCCGGCGGCGTTATTCCACCGAATGCCACGCTGATCTTCGACGTCGAACTGCTTAGCGTGAAGTGACCGAAGCGACCCTTCGAGGCTCCCCCCGATCAAATCGGGGGTCGCACCTCAGGGTGACCTCTGTGCTGCAAAATGCGCTAATTAACTAATTTCCCTGCAACACCCGATCGCTCTGCCGCTGCGCGGCGACGAAGCGCTCGCCGGCGTCTTGATAAGCCCTCATTAGCGGCTGGAGTTCGTCCAAAGTGCGCTGGTCCTTGGCTTGGATTTGCATGCCGGAAACACTCATCTTGGTGCGGTGCGCGTTGATGTAAGTGACCAGCGCGATCGCTGCGTCGATTCCGGTGCTGAGTGCTTTGGCGGAATTTTCGAACGCCACGGTCGGCGCGGTGACAAGCTTGTCGAAGGTCTTGTCGTAAACCGCTTTCAAATCGTCGGGCTGTTTGAGCGCGGCGCGGTCGGCGTTCGCCTTCGCCAGCCGCGTTTCGAGGCCTTGCTCCATTTTGCTGACGGCGTCCTTGGCCGCCGCGAGGTCTGCCGGCGCGGCCGCGATCTGCTCGATTGTGCGCGGGCTCGGATTCGGTCCGTAACCAATCTTGACGATTTGCGTGATGAAATCGCTCATCGGCGCTTTCATGTCCTTGTCGAAATCGAGAATGACCGCGTACTGCTGCAAATACGGTCCGAACGCTTTCTCGTCATCCGCGTTCGGGACCAGGAAGTGAATGCCCGGCCGATTATTGACGTCTTGCAGGAAAGCGATGAAGGCCTTGCGCTGATCGGCTTCGCTATTGCCCCAGGAAAATCCCGCCAGCGTCGCAGCCAACACAATGCACACAGCGCTGCGTGCAGCGCGGGCGAGAATCGACATGAACGTGCTCCGGTGAAGCCCCAGCGTTGTGCGACCCTGCTCGCCCGCATGGATTGCCGGGTCAAGCCCGGCAATGGCGATTTGAAGTTCTCGTCGTCCCCAGGTGCGCGCTGAAAGCGCGCCTCAAAGGATGACACGCCTATCTGTCACCCTTCGAGGCTCCCCCTATCAAGCCGGGGGTCGCACCTCAGGGTGACGCAGAGAGTTACTCGCCCTCGGGTGGCGCCGGGATGCGCATCTCGTGGAAACGTTGCGCGTGCATCACATAGACCTCGCGCACCAGGATGTGGGTCGCGACCTCGTTCTCGGTGCGGCCGAGCTTGCCGAGCGTGGCCAGTAAAGCGAGATAGTTGAAGGTCTCGATAGGGAGCGTCAGGCTCAAAGCCCTTGCTTCCGAGCGGTTTTCCGGTCGCGCCATAGGTCGAACGCCTCTTCGAACACCAGATTATAATTCCATTATAATGGCATTTTAACCCTTGGCAGGCGAGTCGAATCGTGCGACCGTTCGATTCGGCGAAGGTTTTCGCTCAACGAAAATAGAAGCGGCCCCGGTTTGTAGCGCGTACGGGCGCCACTCCAACAGCGGGTTTGCCATCCTTGAGGCGGGATGCGGCTCGGTGAATGCGGCTTAGAGTTTGGTGGGATTTTCGGCAGGCAAGTGTCCCACCGTCTGGGGTCACGTCTGGGGCAGGCTTTTCCGGATCGGGCTCCACGCGCGCACCGATTTTCGCTTCGAGGTTTGGTCTCGCGGTTGCCCGTTGCGCGCCGCCATCGCCCTGTCGGCGGCCCAGTCCGGCCGCGGCAATAAGCGAGGCCGTCCCATGAGTGTCCCATCCATCGCTATTCCGTCGACCTCTCCTCCACCCACTCTGATTCCGCCGACCGTTTCTGCACCGCTCGACACCGCTCCCATTGCTCCTGCGCCGAAGCGCATCGCAACACGAAGCGCCATTCCAAACGTCACTTGGACGCCGGAGCGGATCGCGCAGCTGCGCAGTTGCGTCGAGGCCGGCATGACCTGCAGCGAGATCGGCATCGCCATCGGCGTCACCCGTAACGCGGTGATCGGCAAAATTCATCGGCTCGGCCTTTCGTCGGGGCGGCCCGCGGGTGTCTCGGCGCGCACAAATTGCCCTCCGCGCGCGCGGCACTCGCGGGGACCGACGCAGCGCCGGCTCTTACGGCTGGCTTATGCCCAAGCCGCGATCGACGAAACGCTGCCGGATATTTCGGTCATCAGTGCGCATCCGTGCTCGCTCGTGGACATCGCTGCGCGGCAATGTCGCTGGCCGATCGGCGACCCGGCGTCGACGAACTTTCTGTTCTGCGGCAATGACGCGATCAACGGTTTTACTTATTGCGTCGGCCACGCGCGGATGGCCTATCGCCTGCCGGCCGGGCGGCGCTAGTGCTCCCTCTCCCCGGTGGGGAGAGGGTTGGGTGAGGGGGAACTGACCTCGAACACGTGCCGATCCCCCTCACCCGCGTTTCACGCGCGAGGTAGAGGTGAAAGAATCCTGCTCGCCAAAACACGAATCCGCGCTGCTGCTACGCCACGACGCATATTGCGAATGCGATTGGCGTCCAAGGGACCCGCGGTGACCCGCATCAACGTGCTTTATCTTGTCATCGGCGCGCTTGCGGTCGCCGTCGCCGTGCTGAGTTACCAGTTCTATCAGGACCGCCACTTCTATCAGGACCGCCACGAGCCAAAGGGCGTGCACATCGTTGTCGGGCCGGGCGGCCTCTCGATCCAAGGCAAATAATCAAATAACGCAAACGATTTCGCGTATTCGCGCCGCTGTTCCCGCGGTTTCTCCGTGCTGCTTTGGTGAGGCACTCGTCCTTTTGCGACGCAAAATTTTTTCGGCGCTGCGGCGCGCTCACTTTTACCAATCATCATCTCGACATCACGCATAGCTGAACGGCGGAACGCGCGTGGCAGTCATGAGTTATCTGTACGACTCAACGACGCCGTTATGGGAGGTCGAACAGAGATTAGTCGTGAAGGAAGAACAAATGACCCGACACGATCAGGAACTTTTGGACAAGCAATAAGTCGCATCGATAGCCGTCCGCCAGAAGGCGTTTTGATGCTCGCTATGGCGACAGTATTCTTTACTGGCATGGCCGTCGGCGGCTTCCTATTCGCCTATACCGACCAACCGCCACTGCGGATGGCCGCAAATGACATCGTGACAGCGCCAGGATCGCAGCCGGCGCCTTCGATCGCACGCTGACATCGTCGACGGCGCAACATCGCATTATTGTTCCGGCCATTATTGTTCCGGCCATTATTGTTCCGGCTCGGTGGTGAAGAACAGCGGATAGCCTTTGCTTTTGCCGAGCTCGGTGCCTTCCTTGGCTTTGGTCTCGGCGACATCGCGCGTAAAAACCGCAATGACGCAAGCGCCGCGCTGATGCGCAGTCATCATGACGCGATAGGCTTGGTCGCCGCTCATGCGAAAAACCGCTTTGAGAACCAGCACGACGAATTCGCGCGGCGTGTAATCGTCGTTGAGGAGAATGACTTTGTAGAGCGGCGGGCGCTGGGTCTTTGTTTGCGTTTTGGTCTTGGTACGCGGCGCAACGATGGTTTTGGTCATTGTAGAACCTTTGGTAGGACCATTGGCAGAATCTTTGGCAGAGACCTCGAACATCGGCACAAAGGTAATTTCAGAATGATCGACGCCGCTTCCGAGCCACCACCGATCAAATAATCTCTGCATCCCTCAGGTTTGCGCTCGTTTGCACGCCCGCTTTTCGCGGCGTGGCATCGCATTTTGCAAGACTCAAAATATAATCCTTCGCGGCACGTCCTCCAATGCGCGGCTTATCGGGCTGGAACCCGCCGTGGCATGAAGCGTTGATCACTGTTTTTGTGCCAGCATCGCTCTGCGCAAGTCTTCTGGCGAGAATTCCGCGAGGTTCGCTATGCACATTCTCTGGGTGATCATCATCGGTTTTGTCGCCGGCATCATCGCGCGCCTCTTGGCGCCCGGACCAAACAATCCCGCCGGTTTCATTTTCACCACGATCCTCGGCATCGTCGGCGCCTTTGTCGCGACTTTCATCGGACAAATGGTCGGCTGGTACCGGCCTGATCAGGGCGCCGGGCTTATCGGTGCCGTCGTCGGCGCGCTGGTCGTGTTGTTTATTTGGCACCGACTGGTGTCAGCGCGCGCTATCCCCGGCCCAAACGGCCGGCGCTGGCTTTAGAGCATGATCCCGAAAAGTGGACACCGGTTTTCGGAAAAGATCATGCTCAAACAAAAAGCCCTAAAAATTAGTTCGCTTTAGCCTCGCGTCGCCGCGCGACGCGGCTGTTTGCGTTCGACGACAACCGCGCGCGACCTGCCACCGCGGCTGGGGATGGTCAGCCGGCTGTCATCCCTCACCCGCCGCATTTTCAAGACCGCGCCGCGCGCTTCGTCGGCGGCAACAGACATCAACGCCACGACGATCTCGATCTGGCTCTCAAGGTCTTCGGTGAGCCCCTGCGCCGCCAGCACTGCGTCGTCTAGCGTCGGCGGATCGCGCCGGACGCGGCGCAAGCCGTCCTTGGTTTCCCATATCTCGCTCATGCCCACCTTGCCGCGCCAGATTGTCCTTTGGTCGATTATTATCAGTGATTTGCCGCAATGCAGCAAGTCCATTGTGCAGCGCACTCACGGGATTGTTAACTCCGTCGGCGGCATTTGGTTCGCCGAACGCGGCGCGCGCAGCTGACCTAAAACATGATCCCGAAAAAGCTTACCCTCGGACTTTGATCCGAGGGTGGATGACAGTTTCCCGCCTGCGCGAAGGCGTGCTCGCCGCCCGTGCCCTCGTGTCACGGTTGGGCGGGCGAAGTCAGCTCGGAGAAGATCATACAAACAGGAAGCTAAAGCGAAATACGCGAACCCACCTAAAATCACTTCGCTTTAGCGACCTGCCATTTCGCTGAACAGCACACCGCCTTTGGCCTTCGACGTCTTCGGGGTCTCAACGAGGGAGACGGTGACCTGATCGGCGGTGGTGCCCGCATTCTTCACCACAGCTTGAGTGATGTCTTTGACCAGACCGCGCTTCTGCTCGAGCGAGCGACCTTCCAAAAGATAAACGACCACTTCCGGCATGCGTGCCTCCATTGTTGCTGGTCTGCCGCACCCGGTGATGAGTCACTCGCCGGGCACGACATCGGCTTGCCTGAAACTGTTTTCAGACCGCGATCAGATGAATTCGCTTAATTCGGCCGGCCGGAATGGTCGGCGAACATGCGCCGCAGAAATAATCCTATCCCAGGCAACCGCGCATTTTTTGAATTGGCGTGGCGCTTTGTTTTTTTGGTTGGCGCGGCCGGATCCGGCGCGGCTGTCGTCGTGCTGTCGGGGACATCCGCCGGTGCGGCCTCGGCGACATTAGCCGCCTCCGCGGAGGCGGGCGGCGTTGCAGAGGCCGTGCTCGCGCTCGCTGCAGGCGCGGTTGGCGCGGGTGTGGCCGGTGGCGTGTTGGCCGAGTTCGCCGATGCCGGCGCGGGCGCTGCCGCACTGCCGGAATGCGACGATGGCGGTGCCGACACACCCGGCTGCGGGGGTCCAATTGCCGGTACGGCTGTTGCAACGGGCGCAGCAGGCGTCGCCGACGGCACCGCGGCGGTGCGTATGCTGGTCACGATTGCACGCGCGGCAACAGGGGTCTTTTCCGGCTCGGTGGGATGGTCAATCAGCGACAAGACAACGCCGGCCCCCGCCGTCGCACCAATCGCGGTTGCGACCAGCACGACGCGAGCAGTGCGCGCAAAACTCGGCGCTGGCGCCAAGTAACCCCATTCCGAACTGAAATTCCCGGCAGAACGCATTAGAACTCCTCGCCTCGCAATGCTGGCTGCTTCGCAAACTTTCTGCCTTGGCTAGGGTCCGTGACCCACCCCAAATACTACCAACCCAAGTACTGCAACTCCAAATACTGCAACCCCAAATACTGCCACACTAAGCACTGCCACCCCAAATACTACCAAACCAAACACTGCCAACCCGGGACTGCCAAAACTCGTGCTGCTGTGCACAAATCCCTGGCGTAAGGGGTTGGTTCCGCCCCCGATTCCTCTTGGTTAGCCAGAGCGATCGCGATCGGCAAGCCACGCGGCACCAGAAGATGTGAAAACCAGCATAAAAGCTGGGGAATTGTCGCCAAACAGCACCAATTCTGCGGCCTAATCCAGGGGGCAGGGCCGTTCGCGCCCTTAATTCCTCACGCGTCAGGAATCGGAACTAAACTGCCGCGTGCTCGGCGTGGCGCCACTGATCCGCTCGCCCACCGACGTAAACACGTCGCCGATCGCGGCTGCGGCGCGCCGGGTTGCAGCCACAACATGGTCTTTGAGGTCGAGCGTCTTGGCGAGCAGCGAATCGGGATCGCTGGCAAGCCGATTCGTGGACGCGGAAACATCGTTCTGCGGCGCATTCGGCTCAGCTTGGGCAATCACAAGCGGCGCTGGCGCAGCGGTAGCCGGTGCGCTGACTGGTTTGGCGCGCGAAACGGCAACCCTCGCCTGCATCGATGGCGCGACGCGGCGCGCAGATGGCGCCGACGTCAGCTTGATTTCCGCCGTATTCGATTCCGCCCCCGCTTTCTCGCGAGCATCACTGTCTAGTGTTGCCTTCTCCTGCGCGACCTTTTCTTGCGCGGCCTTCTCCTGCGCGAACTTTTCTTGCGCGGCCTTCTCCTGCGCGGCCTTCTCCTGCGCGGCCTCCTGCGCAGCTTTGGCATCGGCCACCGCTTGTGCCGTTTCCGCGTCCTGCGCGGCGAGGCGGCTCTTTTCCGCAGCCATTTGCGACTTGAGATAACCGAGAATCGCCTCGTGCTCGTCGCGAACGAGCGCCAAAACTTCGGTCGAGGCTGGGCTTGCTTGTTCGACACGCGGCGGCGCAGTCCGTCCGACCTGATATTGGGTGAACAGGAAGCCGCCAATCACGCTTGCCAAGGCCGCCGGCAAAATATCGACTACGAACTTGCCGACAAACCGCCCGAGCAGCGGAATTTGCCAATGCACCACATAATTCCGTGGCGCCAAACTTGCGGTGTCGTTGTTTGCGATGTCGTTATTCTCGGCCCGCATCGCCAGCCCCTTTGTGCGTGTGAAAACTGACACATTTTTCAAACGACTGGTTGAATTTCAAACATTCGTTCTGGGCAGCGCCAGGCCAGGAAAAAGGAATTTTTGGGGCATTCACAGTTTGGCGTCGGGATCAATTTGGCTGTGGCGGCCCCAATCCCGACACCACCCAGCAACTGATCATCTCGCAGAGCCAGTCCACCGCGTGCTCGTCAAGCGCGAGCCCTACCGGCGGCTCCGCCAATTGCTCGCGATTGCGCAGGAAGACGCTGCACTGCCCGAGCAGCCAGACCGCGGCAACCGTGATCGTGCGTTCGTCGGCATCGGGCAGAAAACGGCGCACCAGATCAGCGGCAAGTCCGAGAAACGGTGCGGCCTCCTCGGCCACGAGGTTGCGGAATACCGCTGTCGGCTGCACGGTTTCCCAATTGAAAATGCGCATGTGGCGGCTGTACTCGTCGCGCCCCAGCAACGGCTGCAGCTGACGGCGAACGAACTGCGATAGCGCCTCTGCCGGCGACATCGACTTGAGCTCTTCTGCGTGAGAGAGCTGGTTTTCGGTCAAGCCGCGAAACGCATTACGCAACACTTCTCGATAAAGCCCGTTCTTGCCGTCGAAATGGTAATTGATCGCCGCCTGGTTCACCTTGGCCTTGGCGACGATGGCGCGGATACTGGTGCCGTCATAGCCGGATTCGGCGAACAGCCGCTCTGCCGCTTTCATGATCCGCTCGCGGGTGACTTCCGATGGTCGGGTCATTCGCCTTGCCATTGCCATTTTTCAAACCGGCGTTTGAATTCCTGATATGCGTTTATCGCGTGTAATGCAATCGGTTCTTTGACAGCCGTGCAGAGCTCGGCGGGGTGCGGGCTAGGCGCTCCCGGCCGGACACATTAGGCTTCGGCCTCTTGATCCCCGCCTACGTATCAGGCGCCCGTTTCCGAAGGAGCGAGCAGTGAACCAGCATCAATTGCCGTCGGACATTTTGGCCTTGCCAAAGTCATGCCGCCCTTGTCGCGGCGCGGATTCATGTCGAGTTCGGCAGCGGCCGCCGCAGGCTACACGCTTGCCGCCGGGCCGGTCCGCGCGGATGTCATCCACACCGATGCCAAGGGGACTGGAGGTCGGTGACGCCAAGGTCAAAGTCATCGGAGGCGACATGCCGGTCTATTACGCGCGACCGCCTTCGCGGTTGCGCCGGATTATTACTTCCGGCTGGGCGACATGACCAAAGTCACCGATACCCAGGAATTGATGCCGAAGGTCAATAGCAAGACCGACGCCGAATTGTTTTCGGACCTTGACGCTACCGTGGGCTGGGCGAAATCGCAGGGGGGTGACGGCAACCGGCTCGGTATCATGGGTTTCTGCCGCGGCGCCGCGCTTTTATCTCACCTGTCCGAACGGAGAGCGACGCCATGGCTCGCATCGAACAAATTGAAAGAGAAAAGCTCGGCCCGCGCCAGCAAGCGCTCTATGACGAGATCCTGCGCACGCGACCGCGCGGCAAGCTTAGCGGGCCGTTCTCGGTGTGGATTCACCGTCCGGACATCGCCGAGCCCACCAATGCACTAGCGAACTGTTTTCGCGTTACACCTAAGCTCGACAAGCGCCTGATTGAACTCATTGTGCTTTTGGCGTGCCGCTACGCCACCGCCCAATATGCCTGGTCCGCGCATATCAATCTGGCCCGTGAGGCAGGCCTCAGCAATGAGACTATCGAGGCCATTCGCGCGCGCCGGCGGCCGGAATTCGGCCGCGACGACGAGCGAGTGGTCTATGATCTCATAACGGAACTGTTGGCGAGCAAGAAGGTGAGCCCCGCAACCTTTGGGCGCGCCGAAGCCGCGCTCGGCCGCGACGGCATTATCGAAGCCGTCACCTGCGCCGGCTTCTATGGAATGATCGGATTGGTGCTCAATACCTTCGAAATCCCGCCACAACCCGGCGGCGACGTCTTGACCTAACCGCGCCGCCCAGTCCCCAGAGCCAATTCCCCTGCCCGCTCGGAATGTGCCGACCCGGCGGCGGCGGCCTGATGTTGCGCCTGGCGCAAAAGCCCGACACCACGTTCGGTCAACCTCACCGCGCGCCCGCGGTCATTCTCGATCCGCACCAGATCGGCGATAATGGCATCTTCCCAGACCGAAAGCCGCGGACAACTGGTGCGCCAAGCATCCATGGTCTCCGTATAGCTGCGCGGCCGGTCCGCCAGCCAAGACAAGAATTGGATCATGATCAGGCTTGCAGAGTCGGACATCGCCATCTCCCTGCTCCCGCCAATATAGGGCCGAATACTTTCGGATGCAGCCCCGCCGCTTCTATGATGCTAAGCTTATCTTTCGTTCCCATGACAAAGACGATTCCCTCAAATTCAGATCGAGCCTTGCATGTATATCCTGATCCGAGTGCTCATCACCTTTGTTGTCGTCCTCCTGGTGCTTTATCTGGTCAATATGCTGCCGATTGACGGCCGCGCCAAACAGATCGTGCGCGTAATCATCATCATTATCGGCGTGCTGTCGCTGCTCGGCTATATCGTGAACTTCTGAAACTGGCATGGGAGCCGTGCGCCGTATCGATGGCTATGTGATCGTCTCCGCCGACGGCATGATCGCGGACGCCAAAGGCGAAATGCCACCCTCGATCAAGAATGAGGCCGATCAGCGCTTCTTCCAGGACGCTCTCGATCACGCCGCAGTGGTCCTTCACGGCCGGCATTCCCACGAGGGTGGCCCGCGAGCCGCGCGGCGCAAGCGCTTGGTTGTAACGCGTCGGGTCGCCGCCACCGCGCCGGACCCCGCGCATTCCAACACTTTGCTTTGGAATCCGACCGGCGCCAGTCTGGACGCGGCGCTAGCGCAGCTCGGGGTCGGCGACGGCACCATTGCGGTCATTGGCGGGCGCGAAGTGTTCAGCCTGTTTCTCCCGCTATACGACGTATTCCACCTTTCCAGGGCGTCGAATGCCAGGATTCCGGGGGGGCTGCCGGTTTTTACAGAGGTTGGCCCAAATGCCACGCCGGATGGTGTACTCGCCCGTCATGGCCTTAAGCCCGGCCCGCGCTGCGAACTCGATCCGACTGCCGGCGTTTCAGTCGTGACCTGGCAGCGCTGATCCCCAATGTGGTACTTGGCTGGTATTTGACTGTCCTTGGGGACCTAGACGCGAACGCAATGATTGTGATTGACCGGAAATGGGACGCTTGCGCCCCCGCTCAGCTTCCGTAACCGACGCGCTCGATTACGAGATCGCACAGGAACAGGCTGCCGCGCTCGGGCGCGCCGGCCACGCGCTTGAAGCGGCACTGGCGGCGCTATTCGAATACGACCGCACTGCGGCAACCGCCGGCGAGGCTAGAAGGAAACTCGTGCAAGACGCAGGCGACGCGCTTTGGCGTTTCATCGTGCAGCGGGAATGCTGCGGCTTACGCGATCCGCGACCGGTGATGCGCGACTATCGGATACCCCCAGAGGTGCAAAACCGCATGGGAATCTATCGGCCTTCTAACCGTTCGGTGCGTTGACTGCGGCGCGCTCGCGCTAGTCCGACGGTACGGTTGGTTATTAGCGGATTAGTAACCTTCACGGCGCGCGTGCGGACGCGCGCGGCAATATTTTGTTCACCATTTGCGATGCATTCTCGAAGCCAGGGTCAAAACTCATTAACTTGCCCGGCGAGCGATTTTGGCTGCAACGCAGCTCGCGGAAATCATGTGTTTTGACCCTGGTTCAATGCAGTAGCCGCGCGTTCCGTTCACCATGCGTACGATCCCGCTCGCCGAGGAGTTAGAGGCAGTAGTCGCCTCCGGCAGCACCGCGCGGCGCACCGATATCCTCAACCGCATCACCGATCTCTTTATTTACGGCGCCGAGCGCTATTCGGCAGATCAGATTCTATTGTTTGGCGACGTCATGGCTCGGCTTATGCGCGGTATGCGAAGGGAAGCGCGCGCTAAATTGGCCGAGCGGCTGGCGCCGGTTGCCAATGCACCCGCCAATCTTATCCAGCTACTTGCGCTCGACCACGACGCGACCGTGGCGCGTTCGGTACTGGCTCGATCCCAACGACTGACCGAGCGCGATCTTCTGCTGATTGCCGGCAGCAAGACCCAACCTCACCTGTTGGCGTTGGCACAGCGAGCAGAGTTAAGCGCACGCGTGATCGATGTACTGATCGCGCGCGGCGATCGCGACGTTCTAGGCGCCATCGTTCGAAACAATAGCGCGCGATTTTCGACTGCGGCCTGGCGCCGCCTGCGCGAGCGAACACGCGGCGATGCGGCGCTCGCGGCGCAACTGGCTCGGCGACCCGACGCAGAGCAACACGATCGGTCTCGCACCGGCGGCGAAACCGAGGTCTATTGTTATGCGCGGAAAGGCAAGCTCGCTGAGACCGCCTCCGCGTTATCGGTTATGTCCGGCATGTCCGGCGATGCGGTTGAGCGCGCGCTCCTCAATCCACGCGCGGAGGCCCTGCTCGTCATCGCGAAAGCCGCAGGATTGTCGTCCATCACCACCGAAGCGCTGCTGCGCTTGCACGCAGCCGATCGCGGCATGTCGGGTGACGACGTGGCACGGGCGCTGACCAAATTCAACCGCATGCCGCGCGACAGCGCGCGGCGCGTATTGAACTTCTTCCGTATCCGGCTGGAAAAGCCGGCGGCAGCGATGGTGCCGCCGGAACTGCGCATCACCCCTTAGCCGGCAAGTGGCGACCGGGCCACTTTGGCGTGGATCTTCGGCCTTACTAGCAATAGCCCGGTTGCACCTGCAGCCACGAGCCATTCGGGTAGCGGTAATAGCAGCCGCCGCGCCACCAGTAGTAACCGCTGCGTCGACGCTGCGCCTCGGACGCGATCACTGCGCCTGTGGTGGCGCCGATCACGGCGCCGGCAACAGCGCCGCCGGCCCCACGTCCGATGGCCCCGCCGAGAATGCCGCCGACCGCGCCGCCGACAATCGCCCCGCCAACCGGATCCTGCGCCGACGCCGGCTGTACAGACACCAACGCCGCTGCGCTCAAGAGCACCGCCGCCATTGTTCGCTTCATTATCCCTCTCCCTCTTCGTTCCTCAAACTCCATTCAGGTCGGCTAAGTCTCTATCGCCGAGGTCTGAATCCAGACGCATCATAGGACGTCTCAGGGGCGAAGTTCGACTGGAATATTGCCGAAACGGAGGCGGCCCGCCGCACCAAACACGATACGGAAACGGGCTTTTTCGGCCGCTTCAGTGATGATGATCGACGGGCTCGCGCTCACCGGATCGCAGCAGGCGCGATAGCTGCCGACATCATCCAGGCAATGCATATCGCCGTTCCAAATACCGTCTCAACTCCGCTTGGCTCACGTCGCGAACCAACGATCGTGACAAAGCGTTAAAGGTTTGGTTGCAGAATCTTCTTGACTCCCCGCTTATTGCATTTATGTGGGGATTCAGCCGCTGTTGGTCGGTTCGCGTGGACTGATCGAGCGGCTTTCGCTTGCCGCGGCGCCGGCGTGCCGGCATCTCGGGTTGTTGTCCCTGATTGGGGAGGACGGCATGAGCCGAAACGCCCTCTTGCGATCGGTGAAAGGCTTGGACACTCCAGGCACCGCTCGCAAGGAAGACCGCAAGGCCAAATTGAAAGTGGCGGTTTCGACGGCGGCGGAAAGCCGGCAGGACCACCCGTGCAAGGACCACTTCGCTGTTCGCAATGGCGTCCGCTGCGCCGGCGTGCATCTGATCGTCGATCTGCACGGCGCCAAGCGCCTCAATGATATCGATCATATCGAAGCGACGCTGCGGCGCTGCATTGAAGCCTCTCGAGCAACGCTGTTGCACATCCATTTGCATCATTTCCAGCCAAGCGGCGTGTCGGGCGTCGCCGTGCTGGCGGAAAGCCATATCTCCATCCATACTTGGCCGGAGGCCGGCTACGCCGCACTCGACATCTTCATGTGCGGCTCCGCCGAACCGGACAATTGCATCCCCGTGCTGCGCGACGCCTTTGCAGCTAATCGGATCGACGTTAACGAGCTCCTGCGAGGGCAGGACGCCTGACCAGAGGTCAAGTCGGACGTGGACACCGCCGGGCCTGGGCCCGGCCTTTCTTTTACCGGCGGCGTATTGGACCGGGTTTGCGTTGGCGGTGGAAAATGGGGGACCATTTGGCGACCCGATGCCGCGGAGCTGCCATAACAGTGCCACGACAAGTGCGATGACAAGTCCAGAGACAAAATCAAAGAACCAATCGGCGAAACCTTCGCCCGAGAAACGGTGGATTCCCGAGACGCTGTTTGACGATCTTGGATTTCGCATGACCTATGAGGTCGACAAGGTGGTTTATGAGCTGCAGACCGAGCACCAGCACCTCGTCCTGTTCGAGCACCGGTTCTTCGGCAAAATGCTAATGCTCGACGGCGCGACACAAATCTCGAAAAAAGACGAGTTCATCTACCAGGAAATGATGTCGCATGTGCCGCTGTTCGCCCATGGCAAGGCCGAGGACGTGCTGATCATCGGTGGCGGCGACTGCGGCATTGCCGAGGAGGTGCTCAAGCACCGAAGCGTCAAGCGGCTCACCCAAGTGGAGATCGACCCAACCGTCATCGAATTCGCCAAGGAACATTTTCCCGAATTCACTAAACCGGTTTTTGCCGACAGGCGCTTTGAATCCGTCATTGACGACGGCGCCAAATATGTCGCCAAGACCGAGCGCCGCTTCGACGTGATCATCGTCGATTCCACCGATCCGATCGGCCCGGGAAAAATCCTGTTTGGCGGCAAATTCTATGCCGGCTGCCGGCGCTGCATGAAGCCGCACGGCGTGCTGGTCACTCAGAATGGGGTCCCGTTCTTTCAGAACAATGAGCTTGCCGCGACCATGCGCAAGTTCCGTCGCCTGTTCGCAGACGCAAGCTGCTATGTCGCTGCCATCCCGGTTTATGTCGGCGGCCACATGGCTATGGGCATTGCCAGCGACAATAAGAAGGTCCGACGGCATTCGGTAAAAACAATTGCGCAACGGTACCGCAAGGCCGGCAGCTTCAAGACCGGATATTGGACGCCGGAGGTTCATGTCGCCGCCTTCGCCCAGCCGCGTTTCATCGCCGAACTTGTCGCCAAAGGAGCTGGGCCCTAAGGCAGCAATCGGGCAGACGAGGCTCCGCGCCTGGTGTAGGGTAAGGGCCGTTGCGCACGATCGTCAGCCGGCTCTGTTCCTATGAGTTTCTTTCCAGCCAAGGACCCGACTTTCGCAGACGCCCAATCGAGCGACGCAATCGCGCAGATTGTCGTGCCGCGCACCGTCGATCTCGGCGGCCTGCAGGTTCGCCGAGCGCTGCCGTCGGCGCGTTCCCGCATGGTCGGCCCATTCATTTTCTTCGATCATTTCGGTCCCGCAATCTTTCGCGCCGGCCAAGGCATCGATGTGCGGCCGCATCCGCATATCGGACTCGCGACCGTCACCTATTTGTTCGACGGCGAGATCGTGCACCGCGACAGCCTCGGCAGCGCGATGCCGATCCGACCTGGCGCCGTCAATTGGATGACCGCCGGACGCGGCATCGTCCATTCCGAGCGCACTGCTCCCGATCATCGTGATGGCGGCGAGCCGCTGCATGGTTTGCAATTGTGGGTCGCGCTGTCGATGAAGGACGAGGAGACTACGCCGGCTTTCGCCCACACCCCGTCTGCCGATATTCCGCAATTGCGCGAGAACGGCTTGACGCTGCGCGTCATCGCCGGTGCCATGCATGGGCTGCGCTCGCCGGTCGCGACATCATGGGAGACGATCTTTGCCGAGGTGCGGCTGACGGCCGGCAGTGTCCTACCGCTCGGCAATGACTTTGAGGAACGGGCGCTCTATGTGATCTCGGGCGAGATCGAGATCGGCGGCGGCCGTCATCCGCCGGAACAGCTTCTGGTGCTCAAGCCAGGCGACTACGTCGAAATAAAAGCCGTCGCGGACTCCCACTTCGTCGTGGTCGGCGGCGCAGCCATGGATGGCCCGCGCTACATCTGGTGGAATTTCGTCTCCTCGCGCCAAGACCGCATCGAGGGCGCCAAGGCTGACTGGAAGTCGGGCCGCTTCGCTCTCGTCCCCGGCGACAGCACAGAGTTCATTCCGCTGCCGGAAGGAAGTTAAATTCCAATCGCAGCTTTGATGCGCTCGCGCGCCAGATCGCGAGGACGCTGTCCAATCCCATTGGCGGCGGCTGGAGCAGCTCCTTAGCCAAGTTCCACCGGCAACCCGCCCGCGCTAGGCTGTTCCTCGCCGAGACTGAAAAACGGAGCGCTCGAATGACTGCTGCTGCTCATCGTCGTCCCGCGGTGCTGGTCTTCGTTGCGGTTTGCCTCATTATTGCGGCGGCACCGGTCAGAGCGGAATCCGACCTTGAACGGGTCTATCGTGTCATCGCTGCAAAAAAATTTGTCGATCTGACCCACTCTTTCGGGCCGGGCACGCCGGTCTGGTCCGGATTTGGCCAAGCCAAATCCTCGCCCGCCGCCGATCCTAAGACGCACGAGCCTTACACCATCGCCAAGGATGGATTCCGCGCAACATATTACGAAATGGTCGGGCAATACGGCACGCATGTCGATCCGCCGGCGCATTTCGCCGAAAACGGCATCACCATGGATCAAATCCCGCTTAAACGGATGATCTTGCGCCTGGTCGTGCTCGACGACACGCCATACCTCGCCAAGGATCCGAACCACGCCTTCTCCGTCGACGATCTCAGGCGCTGGGAGCGCAAGCACGGCCGCGTGCCGGCCGGCGCCTTCGCCGCACTGCGCACCGATATGTACAAGGATTGGGATACCAATGCAGAGCGCTTCAAGCGCAGCCCGTTTCCTGCTTGGGACTTCAAGACGATCAAATATCTCTATGAGCAACGCGGCGTCGCCGCGACCGGCCATGAGTCGATGGACACCGACACCACCGATAAGATGGATTCGGAAACCTACATTCTTACGCACGGCCATTTTCAGATCGAGGTGATGGCCAACCTCGATAAAGTGCCCGCGACCGGCGCGCTTCTTGTCGTGACCTGGCCGAAGGTGCAAAACGGGCTCGGTTTCCCGGCGCGAGCCTTCGCCATTCTTCCGTAGCGGCGCGGCCCCGCAGTACAAAACCAAGGCAGGTCATCCGATGACTGATTTCATCGCGCGCAGGGACGTTCTCATTGGCGTAGCGGTGATTTCGGCCTGGCACGGCCTATGCCTGCAGGCGCTCGCGGCAAAAAGCGAGGCGCAGAAGCTGAAAATGTCGGTCGAGAACAGCTTCGCCAAGATTTCTCTAGCGGTCGATGAAGCACTCAAACCGTTCGCCGAATTGCTCACCAACTGCCTGTCCGAAGGCAAAGCATGGGTCGCAAAAAAAGCCCGCGATGCCGCGATTGAATGGCGTGAACACCCTAAAGCGTTTCGCGGCCTGCAATGGTCTTACGATCGCGATTATGTATTGCGCTCGGTTGTTGGCCACTACATTAGCGTCGTGCGCAGCGACGATTGGTTCGACGGTGGCGCCCATCCGAACCACCATGTCGATACGATTCTTTGGAATAACGCCGCGCAAAAACGCACCAATATTCGCGCCTTCTTTACTGAAACGACCGAGAACGGTCCGGCTATGGTCACGATGACGCAGCTTGCCAAGCTCGCTGTTGCCGCCGCCAAGCTTACGAAAGGCATTAATGGCTATGGTGACGATGACGGGCCGCCCGTGGACCAGATGACTCCCGAACAGGAGTTGCAGCGCGACACCTTCATCAACGACGGCATCAAGCCGACAATTCTTGGAGTTGGCCCGGTGACGCTCGCCCCTTCCACCGAAACCGACAAGAGCTCCGGTTTGACCTTTCACTATTCGCCCTACGGCGTTGGGCCCTATGTGGAGGGCCCTTACACAGTCTTTGTGCCGTGGACGAAATTTCAGCAATATTTGTCGCCCGAGGGAGTGGCGATCTTCAGCGGTGAGCGACCGAAAAGCGACGAGGAAACGTGGTGACGCCCGCAGACCGCACAGCTGCGCCTTCTCCATCCCAGGATCTCGAGCGGCTCGCGCGCGGAGTGCGCGCCGGCGATCGAACCGTTCTGTCTCGCGCCATCACTTTGATCGAGAGCAAGCGCGCCGATCATCGCCGTTCTGCCGCCGCCTTGATGCAGGCGCTCTTGCCCGATACCGGCAACGCTGTGCGCGTCGGCATCACTGGCGCGCCCGGCGTCGGCAAATCGACGCTGATCGACGCGCTCGGCAGCATGCTGACTGCACAGGTATGTAAGGTTGCGGTGTTGGCCGTCGATCCATCGTCGCGTCGCACCGGCGGATCGATCCTGGCTGATAAGACACGCATGGCCCGGCTTGCTAGCCATCCGAGCGCGTTCATTCGGCCCTCGCCATCCTCCGGCACGCTGGGCGGCGTTGCCGCGAAAACACGCGAGACCATGCTGTTGTGCGAGGCCGCGGGTTACGACGTGGTTCTGGTCGAGACCGTCGGCGTCGGCCAATCCGAAATCGCTGTCGCGGACATGACTGACTTTTTCCTGGTCTTGGCTCTGCCAGGCGCCGGCGATGAGCTGCAGGCCCTGAAAAAAGGCGTGGTCGAACTCGCCGATATGATCGCCGTCAACAAGGCCGACGGCGACAATATTGCGCGCGCCAAGCTTGCCGCGTCGCAATTCGCTGCGGCGCTGCACATCCTGTCGCCGCGTTCGGTGAACTGGTCGCCGCCGGTCCTCACCTGTTCGGCATTGACCGGCGACGGCATGCAGACGCTGTGGTCGCATATACTCGAACACCGCCAGCGGCTCACGGCATCCGGCGAGCTCGCCGCGCGGCGCGGCGAGCAGCAGGTTAAATGGATGTGGACGATGCTAGAAGAGCGGCTATTCGAGCCGTTGCGCTCCGACCGCGCTTTGAAGACTGCTTTGCCTCGGATCGAGGCCGACGTCGCCGCTGGCCGGCTGGCGCCGGCTTCGGCGGTGGAAAAGATCGCCGCGATGCTCGACGCATGATCCCGAAAAGTGGAAGCCGGTTTTCGGAATAGATCATGCGCAAAAGCAACATGCGCATCGTGATCGCAGGCTTCGGGCCGTTCCCCGGCGCGCCGTCAAATCCGAGCGGCCGCTTGGCCGTCGCGCTGGCGCGCCGCCGGCGCCCAGCGCTCGATGAAATCGAGATGACGAGCCACGTCTTTGCGACCTCTTACGCCGCGATTGACCGCGACCTGTCAAAATTGCTGGCGCACAAACCGGACGTCATGCTGATCTTTGGTCTCGCCGCGCGCCGCTGGCAGATTTGCATCGAAACGCGCGCACGCAATGCCCACTCGATTTTGTTTCCCGACGTTGCCGGCTATCGCCCGACGCACCCAGCGATCGAATCTGGCGAAACGAGCGCGCTAAGAGGAAATGCACCCTTCCCGCACCTTCTCAACGCGCTGCGCCGAACCGCTCTGCCCGCCCGTTTATCCCGCGATGCGGGTGCGTACCTTTGCAATTACACCTATTGGCGCGCGTTGCAGCACAGTGATAACGGGAAACCGCTCGTGCAGTTCGTTCACATCCCGGTAATCGATCTGAAATCTCGCCGCGGAGCATTCAGGCGTCGCGCGCCAATGCTGCATCGACTGGCGACAGCAGGCGAGAATCTGCTGATCGCATTGCTCGCCGCCGATCGTCGTTCCTGTTCGCGTATTATCGAAGCGGCTCAGTTATCCGGACCTGCCCGACCTCGAATCCATTCCAATTACGCAAAACCGGCTCGGCGAAACGCCAAAGCGCTGAACGTTCGCTCGCGGCAAGCGGCAAAAATCGCGCGATGATGGCCGCCACGATCGCCTGCGCGGCGCGACTGCCGCCGTCGTCGCATTTAATGGCGATGCCAAGCCGCTCATGCGGCAGCGCGGCGCAATAGACGCCCTCGGCGCCGGTTTTCACAAATACGCGTTCGCCGAACGACTGCATAATATCGGTGCAGAAGCGGCCGGTGCCGGCGACATACCACGGCTTCTTAGTGGAGGCCTGGCGCAGCCGCGCCGCCGCCCGCGCGCGTTCCGGCGAAATGCCATAGCCGGCGCCGAATTTGGCGAAGCCATGCGCGAGATTGCGCAGCGGCACCGCCCAGGTCGGCACCGAACAGCCATCGATGGCGCAGCGCTCCTCGCCGAGCGCCTCGCCGGTAAAATTCTCCAGAACGTCGCGAACCAGATACTGCACCGGATGATCCGGCCGCCAATAGTCGGCGTGATCGACTCCGATCGCGCGGGCGACGCATAAAAATCCGGCATGCTTACCGGAGCAATTGTTGTGCAACGGCATCGGCGCGCCGGACCGCGCCACTTCTGCCGCCGCGACTTGAGCAATCGGCCAATGCGCGCCGCAGCGCAAGGCCGAAGCATCAAGCCCGGCCTTCGCCAACATCCGCTCGACGCCGGCGACATGCGCCGTTTCGCCGCTATGCGAGGCGCAAGCGAGTGCGAGTTCCTCGTCGCTTAAGCCGAAACGATCGGCCGCGCCTTGCTCGACAAGCGGCAAAGCCTGCAGCGCTTTGACCGCCGAGCGCGGGAAAATCGGCGTCGTCACATCGCCGATCGCAAACACCGTTTCGCCTTCGGCATCGACCACCGCGAGCGCGCCGCGGTGGCGGCTCTCGACCAGGCGTCCGCGCATCACCTCGACCAGAACCGGGTTCGTCATAGGCATCGTCTTCCAGTTTTGGAGCATGATCCGGAAAAGTGGGTACCGGTTTTCCGAAAAGATCATGCTGAAACAACAAGCTAAAGCGAAATACCGAAATCAACCTAAAATCATTTCGCTTTAGGCGACGTTGCCCCACCGCGGGTTTCTCGGCAATGTTGGCAATATGCGGCAGCTCAGCATCGTCATTCCGGCGCTCGACGAGCGGGCGATCATCGTCACGACACTGCAATCACTGGCGCCGCTGCGTGCCCGCGGCGCCGAAGTGATCGTGGTCGATGGCGGCAGCCGCGACGGCACTGCTGCCCTGGCGCGCCCCTTGGCCGATCGCGTCATCATCGGGCCGCGCAACCGGGGTGCGGCACTGAACGTCGGAGCGGCGGTCGGCACGGGTGATGCGTTCGTTTTCCTGCATGCCGACACGACGCTGCCAGATAACGCCGACCGCCTCATCGCTGCCGCGCTTTCACGCGGTGCTTCCAACAGGGCTTCCGACCAAGCTTGGGGCCGTTTCGACCTGCGCATTGCCGGACGGCATCCCCTCCTCGCGCTCATCGCCCGGATGATCAATTGGCGCTCGCGGCTCACGGGCATCGCTACCGGCGATCAGGCGATTTTTGTCAGCCCCGAGGCGTTTTGGTCAGTTGGCGGCTTTCCAGATTTGCCGCTGATGGAAGACATCGCGCTGTCGCAAAATCTTAAACGCCGGTCGCGGCCGCTCTGCATCGCCACGCCGGTCGTCACTTCGGGCCGGCGCTGGGACTATCACGGCGTATGGCGCACGATACTGCTGATGTGGCGGTTGCGGCTTGCCTATTATTTCGGCGTGGCGCCGGCACAGCTTGCGCTCTCCTACGGCCGCGTTCCACCGTCACCCGCGCAGAGCAGCGCCGGGCCATAGCGACGGCCCGACTCGCTGATATTGCGGCGGCCGCGGAACGTCGGCGCCGAGTACTTGCGCGGCGTGCCAAGCCCAGTGCGGGTCATCGAGGAACGCACGTGCCATCGCGATCATATCCGCCTTGCCCTCGGCGATGATCGCTTCGGCCTGTTTGGCATTGACGATCATGCCGACGACGCGAACCGGCAGACCGCATTCTCGCCGCACGCGCTCGGCGATCGGAACATTGAAGCCTGGATCGTTCGGCCAGCGGCTCTCCGGCGTGATGTTGGCCGAGGAGATATCCACGTAATCGATGCCGGCGGCTTTCAGCGCCTTGGCCATTTTGACCGCATCGTCCGGCGTCAATCCGCCGTCGACCCAATCGGTGCCGGTGATGCGGGCGCCAAGCGGAATGCCGCCCGGCACCACTGCGCGCGTATCGCGCACAACGTCCAGCGGAAAACGCATGCGGCCCTCGAATGAGCCGCCGAACTCGTCATTGCGTTTATTGGCAAGCGGCGAAACGAAACTGTGCAGCAAATAACCGTGCGCAAAGTGAAGCTCGATGGCGTCGAAGCCGAGCCGCATGGCGCGCTTGGCGGAATCGGCGAAGGCGGCGCGCACCCGCGCCATGTCCTCCTCATTCATCGCGCGCGGCGTGTGCCAACCCGGCCCGAATGGCAGCGCCGAGGGCGCAATCGTCGACCAGGGATCTTCGCCCGGCGGTAGCGGCTTGCCGCCTTCCCAGGGACGCTGCGCGGACGCTTTGCGTCCGGCATGCGCCAGCTGAATGGCGAGCTTCGCCGTGCCGATCCGCCGACAATGCGCGACAATATGCGCGAGCGCATCCTCTGATGCGTCCGAATAAAGGCCGAGGCAGCCATGAGTGATGCGGCCATGCCGCTCGACATGAGTAGCTTCGACCACAAGCAGTCCGGCGCCGGAATTCGCCAGCATGCCGAGATGCGTGAGGTGCCAGTCATTGGGGACGCCATCATTGGCGCTGTACTGGCACATCGGCGAAACAACGATGCGGTTCGGCAGGGTCAGGTCGGCAAGTTTGATCGGCGAGAACAAGGCGCTCGGCATCGGTCGGTCACATGTGGTTGGAGGTGAAAAACTCAAGCGCGAGTTGCGCACTTTTCAATGGCAAGGTTTGTGGATAAGCGGTTGGCGGCATTAAGTCCAGCGCGTCACAGGCGCCCGGCTACAGCGGCCAGGATCGCCGAAGCCGACTGGTGTCGGGTTGGCGCTGGCCGGCGCGTCAGGTCAGGCTGCCGCTCGCCAAGCTCCGCGCCTCGCTGCTCGCTTTCTTTGCTCACGTGCTGGGCGCCGGGTTGATCCTCTATTGGTACGCCGGCCAAACGCGCCCATCGATTGCGAAGATCGAGTATTTTATGCATTTCGTCGAGAAATTCGGCGTGCGTATAGTAGTGCCGCCAGCGCCCGGTGTTGTGGAGTTCGACGAAATTCTGTTGCCGACGCTCGACCAAAGCGAGCCACCGGAGGGCGATACTGTCGTACGGGCTGTGTTGCCGTCCCGACATGAAGGAAGCCAAGAGCGCCGTGGAGTCGGCGCTCTTGGATAATCAGCGTGCGGCGATGATTCGAGCAACAAAAATCAATGCCGTGCCGAAACGACTATTTGTTGACTTTTTGTTTGTTGGTAAAGGTGCGTTGATTGATTCGATCAGCTCGTGACGGCCGGACTTGTTCCGGCCATCTATGCGGGCATGACGATCAACACAGCTTTGCTATGCCCTAACCGCCACAATACCCTCGATCTCGACCGAGATCTGGTTCGGCAGCATGACATTGCCCACCGCCGAGCGGGCGTGACGGCCGGCGTCGCCGAACACTTCGACGAACAGATCGGAACAGCCGTTGATGACTTTCGGCGAGTCGTTGAAGTCCGGCGCGGCATTGACCATGCCAAGAAGCTTGACGATGAAATCGACGCGGTCGAGCGAGCCGAGCGCATCGCGCATCGCGGCGAGAAGGCCGAGACCGACAAGCCGCGCGCGTCGGTAACCCTCCTCGACACTGATATCAACGCCGAGCTTGCCGGTGAGCTGCCTGCCGTTGGCGTCACGCGGACCCTGGCCGGCGAGAAACAGAATATTACCGGCGAGCCGATAGGGCAGATAGTTGGCAACCGGCTTGCCCAATTCCGGCAGCACGATGCCGAGTTCCTTCAGGCGCGCTTCCGCACTCATGATGTCCTCCTGATGAGAAAAATTCCGAACGAACCTAGAGCATGATCCGGAAAAGTGGGTACCGGTCTTCCGAAAAGATCATGCTCCACCAAAAACCCAGAGAGACAATAGATTCAACCTTGAGCAATCACGCTCAGAGGCGCACGCGCAAGCGTGCCGCCAATTCGCCGATGATGCCGCGCCGGAACGACAGCACGCAAATCACGAAGACCGCGCCCTGAATGACCAGTACCCATTGGCCGAACGGCGCGAGATAATTCTCCATCGCAACAATTAAGAAGGCGCCGACGATCGGGCCGAAAATCGTGCCGAGCCCGCCGACCAACGTCATCAGAACGACTTCGCCTGACATGGTCCAGTGCACGTCGGTCAGCGAGGCAAGCTGGAAAACCAGCGCCTTCACCGATCCGGCGAGACCGGCCAACGTCGCCGAGAGCACAAACGCGACCAGCTTGTAATCGTCGGTCTTGTAACCAAGCGAAACGGCGCGCTGTTCGTTCTCACGGATTGCCTTGAGCACTTCGCCGAACGGCGAATTGATGATCCGGTAGATCAGAAAAAACGCAGCAAGTGCAACTACAGCGACAAACGCATACATTGTCATTTCGTTGCCCAGATCGAACGCCCCGAACAAGCGGCCGCGCGGCACGCCTTGGATGCCGTCCTCGCCGCCGGTCATTTTGACCCGCAGCGCCACGAGATACATCATCTGCGCCAGCGCCAGCGTGATCATCGCAAAGTAGATGCCCTGACGGCGGATGGCGACGACGCCGGCGATCAAACCGAGCCCCATTCCCGTAACCGTGCCGATGAGCACGGCGAATTCCGGGGCCACGCCCCAGACCTTGGCGGCATGGGCGGCCAGATAACCGGCCCAGCCGAAATACAGAGCGTGGCCGAACGATACCAGGCCGACATAGCCGATCAAAAGATTGAAGGCGCAGGCGAACAGCGCAAAGCACAACGCCTTCATGATGAAGACCGGATAAAGCACGAACGGCGCCGCGATCAGGAATATGACCAGCGCCGCGCCAGCGATCGCGAGGCTCCACGCCGTCTCGCGCCGGGCCGGCGTCGTTGCGGCATTGGCAAGCGTTGCCATCACGCACTCCGTCCGAACAGCCCCGCCGGGCGAATGAGCAGCACGATGATCATGATGACGAAGATCACCGTGTTCGACGCCTCGGGGAAGAAAACCTTGGTCAGGCCTTCGACGATGCCGAGCGCGAAACCGGTGATGATCGCGCCCATGATCGAACCCATGCCGCCGATCACCACCACCGCGAACACGACGATGATGATGTCGGAGCCCATCTGCGGTGAGACATTATAGATCGGCGCCGCCATCACGCCGGCGAGCCCCGCAAGCCCGACGCCGAAACCATAGGTGAGTGTCACCATGCGCGGCACATTTATGCCGAAGGCACGCACCAGCGCCGGATTTTCGGTTGCCGCGCGCAAATACGAGCCGAGCCGCGTGCGCTCGATCGCGAACCAGGTGGCGAAACAAACGACAAGCGAAAAGGCGATGACCCAGGCGCGGTAATTGGGAAGAAACATGAAGCCGAGATTGCGGCCACCTTGCAGCGATTCGGGAACGCCGTAAGGCTGCCCCGACGAGCCGTAATAGTTACGGAACAGACCTTCGATGATCAGTGCCAAACCGAACGTGAGAATAAGACCGTAAAGGTGATCGAGCTTCTGTATGCGCCTGAGAAACAACCGCTCGACGACGACGCCGGTGGCGCCGACAATGATCGGCACGATGACGAGCGCCGGCCAGTAGCCGATGCCTGCATAGCGCAGCAGCAGAAAGGCGGCGAAGGCGCCCATCATGTACTGCGCGCCATGGGTGAAATTGATGATGTTGAGCATGCCGAAAATGACGGCCAGGCCGAGGCTCAATAGCGCGTAAAACGAGCCGTTGATGAGGCCGAGCAATAGCTGGCCGAACAGCGCCTGCGACGGAATACCGAAGACTTCAAACATCGGGGACGATGAAGAAGGCCTCTCCCCGCACGCGGCGCGGAGAGGCAAGAGACGTTAGTTCGTGACCATTGGGCAATTGTCGTCTTTTATCGGGCGGAAAGCCTCTTCCGCCGGAATGGTGGCACGAAGGGTGTAATTGTCGCCGGGATATTTCGACTCTTCAGGCTTCTTCACCTGGAAGAGGTAGGCTGGATGGATCTTGCGGCCGTCGGTGCGGATGTAGCCCTTGCCGAATAACGGATCGTCGGTCGGGATTGCTTTCATCTGATTGACCACCGCTTTGCCATCGGCGGCGCTTTTGAGCGCGGCGACCGCTTTCAGATAGTGCAAGGTCGCCGAATAGACGCCGGCTTGGACCATGGACGGGAATTTGCCCTGCCGCTCTGCTTGCCAGCGCTTGGTCCAGGCGCGATTAGCGTCATTCATGTCCCAATACCAGGTCTCGGTGAGGACAAGGCCCTGCGCGGTCTTCAATCCGAGCGCCTGAACGTCGGTGACGAAGACCAGGAGGCCGGCAAATTGCTGACCGCCAGCGGTGATGCCGAATTCGGCACCCTGCTTGATGGAGTTGATGGTGTCGCCGCCGGCATTAGCAAGCCCGATGACCTTCGCCTTCGACGCCTGCGCCTGAAGCAAGAATGAGGAGAAGTCTTGCGTGTTCAGCGGATGGTCGACCGCGCCGAGCACCTTGCCGCCCGCGGCCTGAACGACGGATGTCGTGTCGCGTTCGAGCGCGTGGCCGAAAGCGTAATCGGCAGTGAGAAAGAACCACGTGTCGCCGCCGGTTTTCACCAGCGCGCCGCCGGTGCCATGCGCGAGCATCCAGGTGTCGTAGGTCCAGTGCACGCTGTTCGGCGAGCATTTGGGGCCAGTCAGATCCGAGCTCGCGGCGCCGGAGATCAGGAATACTTTATTCTTTTCCCGCGCGACATCGCTCACCGCCAGCGCCACGCTTGACGTCGGCACGTCGAGAATGGCGTCGACGTGATCGACATCGAACCATTGCCGCGCGATGCTCGAACCGACATCCGGCTTGTTCTGGTGGTCGGCGCTGACGATTTCGACTTTGATGCCGTGCGCCGCCGGATTGAAATCCTCCACCGCCATCTTGGCGGCGACGACCGAGCCCGGCCCGCCGATATCGGCGTATAGACTCGACATGTCGCTAAGTACGCCAAGCTTGACGTTAATGTCCTCGGCCTGCGCGGCGGTGCCGATCAAGGCGGCGGCCGCGAAAGCTAGACTTGCTGCCAATCTCATAAGTTCCTCCCTAACTTTAATGACGTTCCCTTTATGACCTTGCGGCCCTGGCTTCAGCCTATATCAAACTCCGAGATAGGCATGCAGTTTTTCCATGTTTGAATTTAATTCAGGGGTCGAGAATTGGTCGATGACCCGGCCATGTTCCATAATGTAATGCCGGTCAGCGACCGTGGCGGCGAACTGAAAGTTCTGCTCGACCAGCAGTACGGTGAAGCCCCGCGCCTTGAGCATAGCGACGGTCTGGCGGATCTGTTGAATAATGACCGGCGCGAGCCCTTCGGTCGGCTCATCCAACAAGAGCAGCCGCGCTCCAGTGCGCAGGATGCGCGCAATCGCCAGCATCTGTTGTTCGCCACCCGACAATTTGGTGCCCTGGCTTTTCAGCCGCTCGCGCAAATTGGGAAACAACGCGAAGATGCGGTCGACCTCGAGTCCGCCGGGGCGCACTTGCGGCGGCAGGAACAGATTTTCACGCACGTCGAGGCTAGCGAATATTCCGCGCTCTTCCGGGCAGAACGCAATGCCGGCGCGCGCGATCGCATCCGAGGATTGCCCCACGAGCTCCCGGCTCTCGAAACGCACGGAGCCCTTGCGCTCTCCTACGATTCCCATGATCGCTTTGAGCGTCGTGGTCTTGCCGACGCCGTTGCGTCCTAACAGCGTGACCACTTCGCCGGCGCGCACTTCGAAATTCACGCCATGAAGAATGTGCGACTCGCCGTACCAGGCTTCGAGGTCTTTCACCGCCAGCATCGGCGGCGTCGGGCCGGTCTTTCGCTCAAGCATGGCCGACCCCGAGATAGGCTTCGCGCACCGCCGGATCGGCGGAGACGGTCTCATAGTCGCCTTCGGCGAGAACCTGGCCGCGGGCCAGCACGGTGATGCGGTCGCACAGATCGGCGACGACCGACAGATTGTGCTCGACCAGCAACACGGTGCGGCTCGCGGCGACGGATTTGATCAGTGCGCTGATGCGGCCGATATCTTCGCGCCCCATCCCGGCGGTCGGCTCGTCCAACAATAAAAGTTGCGGATCGAGCGCCAACGTGGTGGCAATTTCGAGCGCCCGCTTGTAGCCATAAGGAAGCTCAACTGCCAAGACATTGGGATAGGGCGAGAGCCCAACATCGGCGATCAGCGCCAGTGCGCGTTCGTCGAGCGCATGCAGCGCTGCTTTGGAGCGCCAGAAATCGAACGAGCCGCCACGCCGCCGCTGCAATGCGACGCGCACATTCTCGATGACGGTCAGATGCGGGAACACCGCCGAGATTTGGAACGACCGCACCATGCCAAGCCGCGCCACGTCGGCCGGGCGAAGCGCGGTGATGTCGCGACCGTCAAAAACGATGCGGCCGCGGCTCGGGGTTAAGAACTTGCTCAAGAGATTGAAGCAGGTGGTTTTGCCAGCGCCGTTGGGGCCGATCATGGCGTGGATGCTGCCGCGCGCGACGCGCAAATTGACGCCGCGCACGGCGACAAAGCCGGCAAAATCCTTGGATAGATTTTCCGTCTCCAGAACCGTGTCGCTACCCACTATGTCTCCCCAACGGCGGACATTTTCGGCGGCTTTAAGCGGGGCCGCAAGAGGACAGCCGGCGATGCAATTGAACACCCGGGATACTCATACATGCTGCGTGACTGGCGACATCAGGTCTCCATTGGCGAAACTTTCCCAATACTGTCCCTCACCGTAGCCAGAGTCAGCGACAAAATAAATTCGTCCAGCGTTTCGATGACGAGTGACGCCCATTCGGTCCGACAAGTTTGCGCGCCGACCAATGTCGAGCGGCAACGAGCGTTATCGCAACTCCGCCGCTGACATCGACTCGATCACCCCAGTCATAGCCTTCAAATGACGAAACGAGGCCAATTGAGAAAGCGCCCAACTCACAATGACTTGGTTCCGACAATGGGCTGACGGGGCTGCTGACCGTGCCTAGTGTCTCTCAGATCGCTTTTGACGTTTCGGACGATCGGAGCTGCGATGCGCGGCCGCTGGAATGAGGTCATACTGGCCAAGTGCTTACCGATGTGCAGCGGCAGATCCGGCAACCAGCACAAGAAGCGTGGCGAGTCGAGCCGAAAGACCTCTCCGGCAATCTCATCGTCCAACTCGGTGCTGCCACCGAGGACCTCACCCGCGACCTGACCAGCGATGTATCACCCTTTAGGACGTTGAAGAGCTTTGGTAGCTCATTGATGTTGGCGCGGCGTAACCAGCGGTCTGAGGCGGGTTACATGGGGATCGGCGGGTATCTTTCGTCGCGACTATCCCGGAGGAAAATTTCGAATTATGAAGCCACGAAAGAGCCCCCCAGCCGGGCGATTCTTGCATTTTTAACAATCGCGCGCCCGGTCGTGAAAGGCCGCGCGCGAATTTGTTGTTGTTAGATCGCGCGCCTTCGGTTGCGTGTCCTCCAGCGGCTTTTCCTCGAGCAGAAACAGGGCAAGGAACGACGCCGCCAGCGTGGCGGTAATGGCGAAGAAGACGGTGCTGAAAGTCGTAACCGCCGCGCCGCCAAGAAAGCTCTGGCTGAGCGTGCCGGCGCGGGCGCCGACCGGCGCATCCGCCAGCACGATAGCGCCGAAGATCGCGATCATGATCGTGGCCACCAGTGTGCGCACGAAATTCATAGCGCCGAGCGCGGCGCCGAGATCATGCACCGGCACGGTGTTTTGCAGCGCGACCTGTGTCAACGGCGCCGTTGGTCCCCAGCCGATGCCGATCAGCAGCAAGATGATCTCGAAAACGGAACGACGTCATATTGTCGGCCGAGACTGCCAGCGCGACAACGGCGCCAAGCCCGACGCACAAAAAACACAGCGGCAAAAGCTTGTAGCGCTGGACCCGGCCAAGGAGTTGGCTCGACAAACCCGCGGTCGAATTGAGCGTCAGCATCAGAATGATGAGGCTCAATCCGGCCGAAGTCGGCGACCAGCCCAATGCGCTCTGCAAATACATCGGCAGGAAGACGTTGAGACTCATGATCGCGCCCCAGCCGAACGAGTGCGCGGCGATGGTCAGCCGGGCGGCCGGATCGGCCAGGATCGCGATTGGGATGAGCGGCTCGATCGCGGTGCGCAGCCGCACCACGAAGCCCGCGCCGAGAACTAGCGCGCAGACAAGCAGAGCCACGATCGGAGTCGATAGCCACGGATAACGTATGCCGCCCAAATTGAGCGCGAGCATGAACGACGAGCTCGCCGCGATCACCAAGGTTGCGCCGATGACATCGAGCCGGTGCTGCCGTTCGCGGCGCGGCAGGCGCCGCAGCACGGTCAATGCGATGGCGAGCGCGATCACGCATAATGGAAAATTCCACAAAAAGATGACCGGCCAACGCAGATGCTCGGCGATCCAGCCGCCAAGCGCGGGCCCGCTGCCGCCGGCGGTCATGAAGGCGAGCGAGAAATAGGTGTAATAGCGCCCGCGCTCTTTCGGCGTGGCGATATCACCGAGAACCATGTTGGCGGTGACGATGAGCCCGGCGGCGCCGCAGCCCTGGACCACGCGGCCGCCAATGAGCATCAACATATCCCGCGATGCGGCGCTGATTAGCGAGCCCACCATGTAAACGGTGATGCCGACAAGCATGGCGGCCCGCCGGCCGTGAATGTCGGCGAACTTGCCGTAGAGCGGCGTCAGCGCGGTCGAGGCGATCAGAAAAGCGGTGATCAGCCATGGCAGATTGTGCACGTCGCCGAGGTCGCGGCCGATGGTCGGCAGCGCGCTCGCCAATACCGATTGATCCACCGAGCCGAGAAACACCGGCAGCATCATGCTGATGGCAATGAGCCGCTTCTCGCGATGCGTCAGCGCCTGCGGATCGGCGGGCGCGGCCCGTTTGGTGGCAGCCGCGGGCGCAGCAAAACCTGCAAGCTCGCTATCGGCGGCTAGCGCCTCACTCGGTCTTGCGGCGCTGCCGCTGCGCTCGTCATTCATCAAGTAATCCGCGCCGCGTGACCTTGGTGCACAATCTTTTCCGTCTACCCGCGGCGTTCCAGCGAAGCGATCAGCAATCAATAGCGGCAAAGTGAGCTTCTGTCATTTATGTGATCAGAACTGCAGACCTGTGCCGATGCATGACAGCTCCGCGACTGCCGATGGGTGTGTTATACCCGCAGGAACTTAATTGCTCGTACGGCGATCGCGCCGGCAATCTATTCAACAAGGAACACTTATGAAAATCAGCGCACGCAATAAGCTCAAAGGCAAGATCCTCGAGGTGAAGAAGGGCGCCACGACGGCGCATGTTCGCCTCGAAATCGCGCCCGGCCAGATCGTCACGGCGTCGATCACTAATGAGGCCGTCGAAGAACTCGGACTCAAATCCGGCGCCGCCGCGATAGCGATCGTCAAAGCCTCAGACGTCATGATCGCGATTGATTAGAGCATGATCCGGAAAAGTGGAAACCGGTTTTCCGAAAAAGATCATGCTCAATCAATGTAAAGGACACGCCATGAGAGCGTTGATGAGAGTTTTGATAAGAGCCTTGCTCGTCGTCCTTGCCTTTTGCGCAACGGCCGCCGTGCCCACGCTGGCGCAAGAGCCGGCCGGCTGCGACAAGTTCAAGTGGCCGCTCGACAAGGAGCGCGCGACGCTGACCGGCTCGGATCTGCCGAAACTCGCCTCGGGCAACCGCATCACCTGGCCGCTGCCGTTCGGGACCACGTTAACGCTCGTGCCAATTGCCGACGCCAAACTGCCGGTCGCGCCGGAGCGCGCACCGAAATCGGACAACACATTTGCCGGATTCATCGAGGTGCCCGCGCCGGCGAAAGCCGGCACCTATAAGATCACATTGTCGTCGGCAGGTTGGATTGACGTCGTCCAGGACGGTCATCCGGTTAAATCGATCGCCGCAACCGGCGCGACCGGGTGCGCCGGAGTCCGCAAAAGCGTGAAGTTCGAACTCGCTGCGACGCCATTTACGGTGCAGTTCAGCGGCATCGAAGCCAACAGCGTCGGCCTGGCGATCAGCCGCGAATGAAGCGAATCGCGCCCTTGGGGCGCGACCCTCCCTATCTAGGGGCGGGTAAACACAGCTTCAATGACATCAGTAGAGGAACGTCGACGGCCAGCTATTGCTTGAGCGTGTTGGCGACCTTGAAGCTCGCTTCGGTCTTGGACCGAATGTCATCAAGCGTCACCTCGGGTGCGAGCTCGATCAGCGTCAGCCCGCCGCCGTTCCTATCGAGCGTAAACACGCCGAGATCGGTGATCACCATGTCGACCACGCCGGCGCCGGTGAGCGGCAGCGTGCAGTGATGCTTGAGCTTCGAATCGTCCTTGGCGGAATGCTCCATCACCACGACGACTTTCTTGACGCCGCCGACGAGATCCATGGCGCCGCCCATGCCTTTGACCATCTTGCCGGGGATCATCCAATTGGCGAGGTCGCCGTTTTCGGCCACCTGCATCGCGCCGAGAATGGCGATGTCGATATGGCCGCCGCGGATCATGGCAAAAGAATCCGACGAATTGAAATAACTCGTGGTCGGCAGTTCGGTGACCGTCTGCTTGCCGGCGTTGATGAGATCGGGATCCTCTTCGCCTTCGAACGGAAACGGACCGGTGCCGAGCATCCCATTCTCAGATTGCAGCTGCACGCTCATTCCCGATGGGATGTAGTTCGATACCAGCGTCGGAATTCCAATGCCGAGGTTCACATAGAAGCCGTCCTGCAGCTCCTCGGCGGCGCGTGCCGCCATCTGCTCGCGGGTCCAAGCCATTGGAATTTGGCTCCTCTTTAAACTTCCACGCCGGTACCAGCCGGTAAATCGGCGGTCTGGCGTTTGCGCACGGTGCGCTGCTCGATGTGTTTGACCGCATTCGGGACGTGCACGATGCGTTGGACGTAAATTCCGGGCGTGACGATGTGGTCGGGGTTGATGTCGCCCGGCTTCACCAATTGCTCGACCTCTGCGACGGTTATCTTGGCAGCCGTCGCCATCGGCGGATTGAAATTGCGCGCCGTCTTGCGATAGACGAGGTTGCCCTCGGTATCGGCGCGATAGGCGTGAACGATGGCGAGATCGGCGACGAGACCACGCTCCATGACGTAGCGGCGACCATCGAATTCGCGCACCTCCTTGCCTTCGGCGATCTGCGTGCCCACTCCGGTCCGCGTGAAGAACGCGGGAATGCCGGCGCCGCCGGCGCGAATGCGTTCCGCCAGCGTGCCCTGCGGATTGAATTCGATTTCAAGCTCGCCCGCGAGATATTGCTGCATGAAGGTTTTATTCTCCCCGACATAGGAGGAGATCATTTTCCTGATCTGGCGCGTGTCGAGCAGAATTCCGAGACCCCTGCCGTCAGTCCCGCAATTGTTGGAGACAACGGTGAGGTTTTTCACTCCGGAATCGCGGATCGCCATAATCAACGTTTCGGGGATGCCGCACAGGCCGAAACCGCCGGCCATGATCGTCATGCCATCCTTGAGCAACCCGGCCAACGCGGACCGCGCGTCCGCATAGACCTTGTTCATGTCCGCTCCATTTCCAGTGATGCCCTTACCATAGGCATAACCGGACGGACGGAAAGGTCAACCACCGGGCGGATTGGAGTAGCCGGAGACGATCGGAAGCTGGATTTGCGGATGCGGATAATAATTCCAGACGACGTACATCGCGGCAAACAGGATGGCCGCGAGCAGTGCGCCGCCGATCCGGTTGCGAAATGAAATAAGTCCGCCGATTAACGAGGCGACAAATGCAAAAACCGCCATTATCGCTACGTAGAGCCAATTCACGGTCGATAAGTCGATCGGCATTGATTGCTCCTGATTGGCAGAGCTCAACAAATAACGCGATTGAGTTTATCCGACCCCGCGGCTGGGTGCGAGATCAAAAATCGTGCCCGCGTACCTATTCATAGCTTCGTCACACGGCTGATCACACGACTGGTCACGCGCTTGACCCCAGCCCGTCGTTTGGCAGTAAGTCGCTTGGGGCGCTATAACGCCGTCGCAACGCGGGCGCTGTGTCGGAAAAACATGAATGGTCAATATTCTCGTTCTTTTGACATTGCCTGAGCCTATTCGAAGTCAATACCGCGATCGCTTGCGCAAGCGCTTTCCGGAAGTCGCGATCGACCTAGTCGATCACCATTCCAAAGTCGGCCCTTACATCGCCACGACCGATGCGCTCGTCACTTTTGCGCCGATGTTGTCCGCCCACGTGCTGGCATCGGCAACGCGGCTGAAATGGGTGCAGGCGCTCGGAACCGGCGTCGACAACCTGATCGATCAGCCCACATTACGCGAAGACGTCATCGTCACCAATATGCGCGGCATCCACGGCGCGCCGGTCGCGGAGGCGGCGCTCGCCGGAATGCTGGCGCTGGCGCGCGGCCTGCCGCGCGCGCTCCGCGCCCAAAACGAGCGGCAATGGCAGCGTTTTCCGGCACAATTGCTGCACGACAAGACTGTCGGCGTATTCGGCGTCGGGCAGATCGCCGAAGCCTTGGCGCCGAAATGCAAGGTCTTGGGCATGCGCGTCGTCGGCGTGACTTCGGCGCCGCGACAAGTGCCCGGATTCGACCTCATGCACCGCCGCGAGAAGCTTGCGGAGGTGGTGGGCGATTTCGACTTCTTGGTCCTGCTGACGCCGCTTTCCGCCGCCACCCGCAACAGCATCAACGCCGGCATATTTGCGGCGATGAAGCCGACAAGCTATCTCATCAACCTCGCGCGCGGCGGCGTGGTCGACGAGCCGGCCCTGATCGCGGCGCTTGCCAGCAATCGTATTGCCGGGGCGGCGCTCGACGTATTCAATCAGGAGCCGCTGCCGGCCGATCATCCGTTCTGGTCGATGCCCAATGTCATCATCACCGCGCACCAGGGCGGGTTCTGCGACGTTTATATCGATTATGCTTTGCCGACAGTCGAAACGAACATGGAGCGCTTTCTTCGCGGCGACTTCAACGGCATGATCAATGTCGTCGCGCATTAGTCGATATCCGTCATTTCGGGGCGCCGCGAACCGGCGAACCCGGAAACCATGATCACAGACCGGGAAATATGGATTCCGGGCGCCTCGCCTCGCTCGGCGCCGGAATGACTAGCGGAGCAAAGAATGGAGCAGCTTTCCGAACGCCTGCAGACGCCGATCTCAACCGCCGAACTGCAACGGCGCTGGGCGGCGGTCCGCGCCGGAATGGAGCACGAGCGGATCGACGTTCTATTGATGCAGAACAACAACGATCACATGGGCGGTTACGTCAAATATTTTACCGATCTGCCGGCGACTAACGGCTACCCGCTCACCGTCGTCTTTCCACGCGACGATCTCATGACCATGGTGAGCCAGGGGCCATTCGGCGGCGTCGCTCATCCGGCAGCGAACGGCGACGGGATGCGGCGCGGCGTCAAACAATGGCTGACGACGCCGAGTTTTGCGTCTTGCAACTACACCGCGCCTTACGATCCGGAGCTCGCGGCCAAAGCGCTTTCGGCTTATGCCGGCGGCACCATCGGGCTCGTTGGCACTTCGCAAATGTCGTTCGCGCTGGTCGACTATCTGCAGAAAGGCCGCTTTTCCAATACGGGCTTTGTCGAAGCCTCCGATCTCGTTGACAAGATCAAGGCGATCAAGAGCGCCGAAGAACAAAGCCTCATCCGCCGCGCCGCCGCGATGCAAGACGGCGCCATGCGCGCGGCATTTGCCGCGGTCGAGCCGGGAATGCGCGATCGCGACATCGCCGCAATCGCGCAGTGTTACAGCCAGCGCCATGGTAGCGAGAACGGCATCTATCTTTGCGCGTCAATGCCGCCGGACAAAGCCGTCCAGTTCAGCCAGCGCCATTACCAGAACCGCGTCATTCAAGAAGGCGACACGGTCGCACTCCTCGTCGAAGATTCCGGTCCCGGCGGCATGTATACCGAACTCGGCCGCTCCTGCGTCGTTGGCAAAGCGTCGTCCGAACTGAAGGACGAATTCGCGTTTGCGCTTGAGGCGCGCAAATACAACCTGTCGCTGATAAAGCCGGACGCGTCGTGCAAAGAGATTTTCGAAGAATACAACGCGTTCATGCGCAAGAACGGTCGGCCGGAAGAAAAGCGCCTGCACTGCCACGGCCAGGGCTACGATCTGGTTGAGCGGCCGCTCATCCGCGACGACGAGCCCATGAACATCGAGCCGAATATGAATATAGTCGTGCACCCAACCTATATTCGCGGCCATGTGCTGTCCTGGGTCTGCGACAATTACTTGATTGGTGCCAACGGCCCCGGCGAACGCCTGCACCGGTTCCCTGAAGTGATCACCGAGTTAGGCTGACGCGAGTCAATTTCATTGGAACCGGGGTCTTTGTTGGAACCGGACTTCTTTATTGGAACCGCGCCTCGGCGGTAGTAGAAATTTACGTTAATACCGATTTTAGTCGCGGCTTAGCGCTAAAAAATCCGCAATCGCGCCACATACCGAATCGGCTCTGTGGCCTATGCGCCCGTTCGGTATCGATTCGAAGCGGATTGCGTTCGCCGGCGCGCGAAGCCCGGCTGTCCGGAGCAAGCGGAGAACCAAGCGGTGAACATTGTGTCGAGCTTTCGACTTATTCGCATCGCGGCGTTGGCGAGCCCGGCGCTCATATTCATTACCGATGTTGCGCTCGCGCAAAGCATGGCGGCAGTCGATCAATCCGGCAAACCATATCTCGCTGGATTAAAGCCGCCGCGCATGCATCACGGCCCGGGGCATCTGAAAACGAGCCAAGCCAGCGCCGAACATACGGCAACGACAAAGGTCGCGCAGCCGACAAAAAAGCACCGGCCCATCGTTACCGCCGATACGACGGGGCATGATTCGGCAGTTCACGGTTCGACTGCTCATGGTTCGGCTGCTAATAGTTCGGCTGCTCATGGTTCGGCTGCTCATGGTTCAGCTGCTCATGGTTCAGCTGCTCATGGCTCGGCTGCTCATGGTTCAGCTGCTCATAGTTCAGCTGCTCACGGCCGCAAGCATCTTGCCGACACCATAAATTCACGCGTGTCCTGGCCCAGCGTCGAGCCCGCCGCGCCGGAAGAGCAGACCGTGCCGCAAACCGCGTTGCAGTTCGTAACCGAAGATACCGATTCGAAATCGGCAGCACCGACCCGTCCGACGAGCAACGTGACGCCGCCCACGACAGCGGCCAAAGCTCCTGCGATAAACGAAAGCCGCACTGTCGACCCGAGTATTAGTGTCGATTCGCTCACCAACGCTACGCCGTCGACAGCGAGCCGGCTTGTGCAGACCGAACGCATCGAAGCGCCCGATGTGCCCGTAGCACCCGCGCCAAACCAGATGCCCGTTGTCGCACCGGCACCAGACCAGGCGCCCGTGACCGCGCCGCATAGTGATCAGGCGCCGGCGCGCGCCGGCTCTTCGACCGCACAGATGGCAGCCACGCTCGCAGGCGCAATCGCCGCCTGCATCGTCGCATTTGTGATGTTCGGCTTTGGCGCAAGGACAATCAAAGCCAATCGGATTTAAGCGTTCGCTGTTACCCGCATGCGCTTGCGATACGCGCGTTGCCCACCGGGCCGATAAGCGGACGGCCGCGCGGCAGCGGCGCTACTCGGTATTGGCCATGCGCACGACTTCGCCGACGCTCGCGGCGCGGCGCTTGAGCGTGTTGAACAGTTCGAACGCCTCTTTCGGTTTCATGTTTTTATGCACGACGGCGGCAACGGCCGCGATCATGGCTTGTGGCGCTTCGGACTGGAAGATGTTGCGGCCCATATCGACGCCGGCCGCCCCCTGCTGCACGGCATTATAGGCCATTGTCAGCGCTTCGAGTTCGGGAAGTTTCTTGCCGCCGGCCATGACGATCGGCACCGGACAAGTCGCGGTCACGGTCTCAAAGCCATCCTCGACAAAATAGGTTTTGACATATTGTGCGCCGAGCTCGGCGATGATGCGGCAAGCCAGCCGGAAATATTTGGCGTCGCGCGTCATAGTCTTGCCGACCGCGGTGATGCCCATGACCGGTACGCCGGCGCGCAGCCCGGCATCGACCAACCTTGTCATGTTGTGCACCGAGCGCGTCTCGTGCTCGCCACCGATGAAGACCTGAATGCCGACGCCGGCGGCGTTCAATCGCACCGCATCGTCCATATCCATCGCAATCTGCTCGTCGGAAAGTTCGTCGCGCAGGATGCTCGGCCCGCCGCTTGCGCGCAGCACCATCGGTTTCTGACACTGCGCCGGGATCAGCGAACGCAAGATGCCGCGCGTGCAGAACAAGGCATCGCAAGACGGCAACAGCGGCACGATCGACAGATCAATGCGTTCGAGCCCGCTGGTCGGTCCTTGGAAGTAACCGTGGTCGACGGCGAGCATCACAGTGCGTCCGGATGCAGGATCGAACACCCGCGCCAGGCGGTTTTTCATGCCCCAGTCGAGCTGATGCGAACCTTTCAGATAAAACCCCGGCGTCTCTTGGCGCTGAGTGGTGGCGTAGCGTTGACCTTCTTGATCGGCTTCGGGCATGGCTTTTTCGTTTTGGCTAAAGCATGATCCGGAAAAGTGGGAGCCGGTTTTCCGAAAAGATCATGCTCCAACAATAAGCTAAAGCGAAATGCCGATTCAACATAAAGTCATTTCGCTTTAAAGCGAACTCTTCCGGCGTCAATTTTGATCCGCTGCCGCGCGCCAATAAGAATTTATCGCGCAGAGGCCGCGTATACCGGTGATCACGGCGGTGTGCAGTTTTTGACAGTGTCGTATTCGCAATCCCAATTCAATGCCTGCGTGTGACCCCTTAATGGGGAATAAGGGGTCAACAAATCCTGCGGCCGAAAGGCGCTCTCATTGGCTTTTGATCGAACCTCTTGCCCCTTGCAATGTTCTCTATTTGTTCTAGTATCAGGTTTAAGAACATACCCGGAATACTCACCCATTTTGCCAGGCGGAAGGGTCATTAAATGCTTGTTTCTGAAGCATTTCCGTCTCCGGTTCAAAGCCGGGCCGCCGCCTTAGGCAAATTGCGCCTTTTGCTGTCGCGGCATTCTGGGTCGTCCCAGACCTCGCATGCGCGGCTGCCTTTCGGGCTTGCCGCACTCGATGACCACTTGCCGAATCGCGGTCTCGCCGGCGATGCCCTCCATGAGATTGTCCCGGCGACGCAAGCTGCGTTGCCCGCCGCTTTGGGTTTTGTCGTCGCCATTCTGGCCCGTTTCATTTTCCCTCCATCACCCGGGCCGCGCTTACGCGCGCCCGAGTGCATGCTTGTTGGGGAGGGGAAAGAGAGGCGATGGACAAGCGCCAATGTCCGCGCATCGCCTCGCCACCACCCAGCCAAAAAAATCGTCTTCGTGATGCCGAGCTACGGATTGCGCCGATGCGGCCGCTTGTCCGGGCATGGCCTCAATCATCTCGGATTCGATCCAGCTCGCGCCATCCTGGTGGAGACGGCGAACCTCAACGACACTTTGTGGACGCTTCTTGAAGCGCTGCGTTCGGGAGCGCCGCAAGCCGTCGCCGGCATGGTCGATAGGCTCGATCTGAAGACCAGCCAAAAATTGCATCTCGCCGCCGTCGATGCCGGTTTGCCGCTGCTGCTGTTGCGGCCAGCACAAACGCTGGAATCAAGCGCCGCGGCGACGCGCTGGCGCCTCGGCGCGGCACTTGCCGCGCGCGACCGTTTCGGCAGCTACACGCAGCCGCGATGGCGCTTGCAACTTGAACGCTGCCGTAACGGACGGCCGGGTGAATGGGTAGTGGAGTACGATCATGTCGCGCATCGTTTCAGTCTGGTTGCCGCGCTGGCCCATCTATCGTTTTCTCGCGGCGCAGACGATCAGTTCCGCCGGCAAGCCAGTCGATCCTGAGCGGCCATTCGTCCTTGCCATTCCCGCAACCGGCGGCCTGCGCATCGCCGCCATGAACGAAGCGGCGGAGATTGCTGGAATCGTCATCGGCGATCCGGTGGCCGATGCGCGCGCCAAAGCGGACAGCCTGCAAGTACGCGCTGCGGACAGCAGCGCCGATGATGCCGCATTACGCCGCCTCGCTTTATGGGCGACACGCTACACGTCGACCGCTTCGCCTTGGAACGAGGCGAACGGCGCCGACGGTTTTTTTCTCGATATCGAAGGCGCTGCACATCTATTCGGCGGCGAGGAAAGCCTGCTTGCCGATCTCGCCGGCCGGCTTGACCGGTTCGGTTTGCCGGCGCGGCTTGCCGTTGCCGCGACGCCGGGCATGGCCTGGGCTTTGTCACACTTTGCGGCGGCGCCCCGATCGATCCTGCCCTCGGGCGATGAAGCGGCAGCGCTTTCGGCAATGCCGATCGAAGCACTGCGGTTAGCGCCGGACACCCGCGCGCTGTTGCGCCGGCTCGGTTTCAAATCCGTGGGCGCGCTTTTGGACAAGCCGCGCGCGCCGTTTGCCGCACGTTTTTCCGACAAATTGCTTCGCCGACTGGATCAAGCGCTCGGCCGCAGCGACGAGCCGCTCATTCCGGTCACTGCACCGCCGGTCTATCACAGCTTGAATTATTTGCTGGAGCCGATTGCAAGCCAACAGGCGATCCTCGCGCGCGCTTGTCGTCTCATGCGGAACCTGGTGCATGTGCTTGCGCGCGACGAGGTTGGCGCACGTGCGCTTAAACTGAGCCTCTATGGTATCGATGGCGCGGTCGAAACGATCGATATCGGACTGACGTCGCCGACGCGCAACGTGCCGCATGTGGCGCGGCTGATCGAACTCAAACTCGATGCATTCGCGGCCACGCAGGATTTCGGCTTCGGCTTCGAGGCCATCGGCCTTGCCGTTACGCGCGCCGAACCCATGCCGGGGCGACAGAACGAACTGAATGTCGCGCCGGAGGGTTCGCAGTCGTTCCAGGATGATGCCGAACGTCACGCGGTCTTGATCGATACTCTGCAGCAACGGCTCGGTCCCGATCGGGTACGGCAGTTCGAAGCCGTTCCCCGTCATATTCCCGAACACGCCGAAACGCTCATCGCGATCAATGACGAAACACTGCAGAATTGGCCACTTAAAGAACAGCAAACACGGCCACTGTTGCTGTTGCCGAAAGCCGAGCCGACCGAAGTCACGGCGCTCATTCCCGAAGGACCGCCACGGCGCTTCCGCTGGCGCGGGGTGACTTACGACATCACCGGCGCGCAAGGCCCGGAACGGATCGCCGATGAATGGTGGCACGCGCTCCCACCCTACTCTCCCCCGCAAGCGGGGGAGGAAAAAGGAGGAGGGCTCACCCGCGATTACTACCTCGTCGAAGACGGCGAAGGTCATCGCTTCTGGCTTTACCGCGAAGGTCTCTACGGCCGGGAAACTGCAGCGCCGCGCTGGTTCGTGCACGGCCTGTTTGCGTGAGTTTTTTCGCGTGAGTTCGCGTGAGAATGTAAATGAGCGCGTTTGCCGAGCTTGCTGTAACCACTAATTTTTCCTTCCTTCGTGGCGCTTCGCATCCGCAGGAAATGGTGGCGCGCGCCGACGAGCTTGGGCTCGCCGCTATCGGCATCGCCGACCGCAACTCCTTTGCCGGCGTGGTGCGCGCTCATGACGAAGCGAAAAAACGAAAAATAAAACTCGTTGTCGGCACGCGGCTGGTGACGATCGATGGCCTCGAAGTGCTTGCCTATCCGACCGACCGCGCCGCCTATGGCCGGCTCTGCCGTTTGATCACCGCTGGCAATCTCAAAGCAAAGAAAAGCGAATGCCATCTGACCTTCGAGGAGATTCTGAATGCCGCTGCAGGCCAGATTTTCATCGCTCTGCCGCCGGTGAACTTATTTTCTCATTCTGCTGCTATCGATGAACAAAAAATTACCTCCCCCTGGAGGGGGGAGGTCGACGCGCCAACGGGTCCGGCCGGAAGTGGCCGGCCCGATGACAAGCTCAGCGCGGCGGGTGGGGGTGATGTAGCGGTGTCGCTGGTCACCCCACCCCGGCCGCTTCGCGGCCGACCCTCCCTCTCCAGGGGAGGGTCGGAAGAGTTCGTCTCCCGCCTCGCCGCCCTGGCCGACGCCGCGCCGGGTCGCACGTTTCTTGCCGGCGTGCATTATCATCGCGGCGACGAGCCGCGCCGGCTTGGTCTGTTGGCCGAGCTCGGTGCCCGATGCGGCGCCCCGCTGGTTGCGGTCAATGACGTGTTCTATCACGCGCCGGAGCGCCGGCCGCTCCTCGATGTGCTTACCTGCATTCGGGAAAAGTGCACTATCGCTAAAGCCGGCTTGCGACTCGCTATCAATGCCGAGCGGCATCTCAAGGCGCCTGCGGAAATGGCGCGGCTGTTCGCCGCTTTTCCCGACGCCATCGCCCGCAGCACCACCATTGCTCGATCCTGCAGCTTCTCGCTTGGCGAACTCAAATACGAATATCCCGATGAACCGGTGCCGCCAGGCAAGACCGCCCAGCAGCATCTGGCAGACCTGACTTGGGCGGGAGCGCGGGAGCGCTACCCGAAAGACAAATATCCCAATGGCATTCCCGAGGATGTCCGAAAGCGGCTCGATGACGAACTCGTGCTGATCGGCAAACTCGATTATGCGCGTTACTTCCTCACCGTGCACGACGTGGTTGCCTTCGCGCGAGCCCAAGCGAAGGAAATTCTGTGCCAAGGCCGCGGTTCGGCGGCCAATAGCGTGGTCTGCTATTGCCTCGGCATCACTTCTGTAAATCCAGACAAGAGCGATCTCTTGTTCGCCCGCTTCATTTCGGAAAATCGCGGCGAGCCGCCCGATATCGATGTCGATTTCGAACATGAGCGGCGCGAGGAGGTCATCCAATATATTTATCGGCGTTACGGCCGCCATCGCGCGGCGATCTGCGCCACGGTGGTGCACTACCGCTCCCGCCGCGCCATCCGCGAGGTCGGCAAAGCTTTAGGCTTGACTGAAGACGTGACCGCCGCGCTTGCCAAGACCGTATGGGGTTACGGCGACGGCTATCCCGACGACCATATCCGCCAAGCCGGCCTCGATCCGACAAATCCGGCAATCCGGCAGGCCGTTGCACTCGCCGACGAGCTTATCGGTTTTCCGCGCCATCTGTCGCAGCATGTCGGCGGCTTCGTGCTCACGCGCGCGCCGCTCGATGAAACCGTGCCGATCGGCAATGCTGCCATGGACGATCGCACTTTCATCGAATGGGACAAGGACGACATCGACACGCTCGGACTGATGAAGGTCGATGTGCTGGCGCTCGGCATGCTGAGCTGCCTGCGGCGCGGGCTCGATCTTCTCAAAGCTCATTATGGGCTGGACTATTCGCTCGCCACGCTGCCGCAGGACGATGCCGCGGTCTACCAGATGTTGTCGCGCGCGGATTCGGTCGGCGTGTTCCAGGTCGAAAGCCGCGCGCAGATGTCGATGCTGCCGCGATTGAAGCCGCAGTGCTTTTACGACCTCGTCATCGAGGTCGCGATCGTGCGGCCGGGACCGATCCAGGGCGACATGGTGCACCCCTATTTGCGGCGCCGCGACGGTATCGAGAAGGAATACTACCTCTCCCCGTCCCCCGCTCATGGCGCGCCGAACGAATTAAAAGACGTTCTCAAACGCACGCTCGGCGTGCCGCTATTTCAAGAACAGGCGATGCTGATCGCGATTACGGCGGCGAAGTTCACGCCCGACGAAGCCGATGGACTGCGCCGCGCCATGGCAACGTTCCGCCACACCGGCAACGTTCATTTGTTTCGCGACAAATTCATCAACGGCATGGTCCAGCGCGGCTACGATCGCGATTTCGCCGAACGTTGCTTCGACCAGATCGAAGGTTTCGGCGAATATGGCTTTCCCGAAAGTCACGCCGCGAGTTTTGCGCTTCTGGTCTATGCCTCGGCCTTCATCAAATGCCGCTATCCCGACGTATTCTGCGCCGCCATCCTCAACAGCCAGCCGATGGGCTTTTATCAACCGGCGCAGCTAGTGCGCGACGCGCGCCAGCACGGCGTGGAGATCCGCCCCGCCGACATTAATTTCAGCGATTGGGATTGCACCCTGGAACCGGCCGCCTCCCCTGCGGGCGGAGGAGAAATCGGCGCCGGTCATGCCGTGCGGCTCGGCTTTCGCCTCATTGGCGGGCTCAGCGAGCTGGAATTGAGAAAACTCATCGCGGCGCGCGGCAATGGTTTTTCCTCGATCGAACGGCTTGCCGCGATCGCCGGCATTTCGCGCTTCACCATCGAGCGGCTGGCGGAGGCGGACGCATTTCGCTCGCTACCACATGATCCGGCGAAGTGGATACCGGTTCGCCGACAAGATCATACGGCAAATATTGAATCTGGCGCGCGATCGGACGCAAAACCGGCACCCACTTTTGCTGACCGCGCGCCCGGGCTAGACCGCCGCGCTGCATTATGGGCGGCGCGGCGGCTCGATATGATCGGTATTCGCCGCCCAAAGGGAGACAACAAACTTGGCGACGCCAAAACCGACGACGCGCTGCCGCTTTTAACGCCGCATCTCGGCGACGAATTTTTCCCCGAACCGGATGTCGCGCTACCGGCGATGCCGCTTTGCGAGCACGTCGTTGAGGATTATGTGACGACCGGGCTGTCGCTGAAACAACACCCGGTCCACTTCTTTCGCGAGCGACTTGCTGCGCTCGGCGCAATCCACAACGCGCAACTTCGCGACGAGGCCTTGGCGCCGGATTCGATCGTCACCGTCGCCGGCCTGGTCCTGGTGCGCCAGCGTCCGGGCACCTCAAAGGGCGTCGTGTTCATGACGCTCGAAGACGAGGCCGACATCGCCAACATCATCGTCTGGCCGAAGGTCTTTGAAAAAAACCGCCGCACGGTAATGACATCGCGTTTTCTTGCGGTACGCGGCCGCCTGCAACGCGCTGGTCTCGTCATCCATGTGGTCGCGGCAAGCTTCATCGATCTTTCCGCGTATTTGCCGTGGCTACGCGACGGCGATCTATTCTCGCCGAAATTTTCCGGCGGGTCGCGGCCGCAATCCGACCCGCTGCCGCTGCACAGCCGCGATTTTCATTAGAGCATGATCCCGAAAAGTGGGCCAAAGATCATGCTCCAACGAAAAACCTGGAACGACAGTCAACCTGAAGCAATCACACTCTGTGAGAATGCACCACAGGAGGCTCACCATGTGTGGCCGCGCCAAACTTCCCGATGACGTTTCCGAAATCAAACTCGATTTGAAAATCGATTTTGACGAAATCGGCGACTATCACCCGCGCTGGAATGCAGCGCCGACTTCGAAGCTGCCCGTCGTCGTTTCCAAGACCGGCACCCGCATCCTGACTTTGATGCGCTGGGGTCTCATCCCGTCCTGGGCGAAGGACCTCAAGATCGGCTATTCGACCTTCAATGCCCGCGCCGAAACCCTTGCCACCCGAGCCGCATTTCGCGGCGCCTGGCACGCTCGCCACCGCTGCCTTGTTCTCGCCGACGGCTATTACGAGTGGCGCGACACCGACAAACAGCCGTTCGCGGTGGCACCCGCCAATCGCGGCCCAATGACCTTAGCCGGGCTGTGGGATTGCTGGCGGTCGCCAGCGGGCGAGACGATCAAATCCTTTGCCATCGTCACCACAACGGCCAATGCCCTGTTGGCGCCCCTGCACGATCGCATGCCGGTTGTCATTGCGCCGGACAGCTGGGACACCTGGCTTGGGGAAAAGTCGGCGTCGGACGCCACCCTCGGAGCCCTGATGCGGCCTTACCCAGGCGGTGCCATGGCGTTCTGGGCGGTCAATCGGCGCGTCGGCAATGTGCGAAACGATGGCGCGGATTTGTTCGCACCATTGAACGGTCCGCAGGATACGGATGACAGGCAATAAACAAATTCCGTCAATGCGTTCACCGACTCACGACTAGTGACATAATGCCTTATCGAGGGGAGTTGCACCCTTCCGCGCCGGCCTATATCGTCTGGAACTTGATAAAAGAACGTCTCCGGCTGGCTTTGCGCTGCAAGGGGATGCAGGGGGATGCAACGGAATGCCAGGGCAAACCCGCGACACCGGGTCGCCGGGGAACATCTCTGTAATTACAGTAGTTGCTCGTTTCGAATGATCGGGGCGAACCAAGGCCAATTCCCGAAGATGGCCGGGAGGAAAAATTGCGGCTTTCCACCAGCCTGCGTGAGCTGATCGGCAAGCGTGATTTCTACGCAGGCGGCTTGATGCTTTTGCTGGGCCTTTTCATCGCGCTGAAAGGCTCGACCTACCGCGCTGGCACCTTGATGCATATGGGGCCGGGCTTTTTGCCAACCGCCCTTGGCGTTCTCCTAATGCTGCTCGGCGTGGCGATTGCCGCAGCCAGCTTGGCGCCTGGTGGGCCCGATGAGCATGGCGGCGACCAGAGCCTGTTGCCGGAACATCCGCAATGGTGGGCCTGGTTTTGCATACTCATGAGTCCGGCCGCATTCATCATCTTCGGCCGCTATTTTGGCATGGCACCGGGAACCTTTGCCTGCGTATTCATTGCCGCGCTTGGCGATAAAACGGCGTCCTGGAAAGGCACGATTATCCTCGCCAGCGTGGTGACAGTCTTCGGCGTGTCGCTGTTTTCCTACTTCCTCCAGGTACCGATGCCGATCCTGACGTGGAGGGGCGAGTTTTGATCGAACAAGCGCTTACCGGCCTCTGGTACGGTTTCGGCGTTGCCTTCGAGCCGCACAATATTCTGTGGTGCTTCGTCGGCGTGCTGGTCGGCAACATGGTCGGCGTGCTGCCGGGCATGGGGCCCCTTGCCACGATCTCGATCTTGTTGCCGCTGACTTTCGGCATGAAGCCCGTGGGCGCCATCCTGATGCTGGGCGGCGTCATGTACGGCGCGCAATATGGCGGCGCGATCTGCTCGATCCTCTTAAATCTACCCTGCCATCCGCCGCACGCAGTGACGTGTCTCGACGGCTTCCCAATGACCAAGCAGGGACGCGGCGGCGTAGCGCTTGGCCTCACTGTATTTGCCTCATTCGTCGGCGCCTCCTGGGGGATCACCGAAATGATCTTCCTGTCGCCGCTTCTGGTGAAAGCGGCACTGCAATTCGGTCCCGCCGAGGTTTGCTCGCTGATGTTGTTGGGTCTGCTCGCCGGCTCGACGCTGGCGCGCGGCTCGCCGATCAAGGGTGTCGCCATGACCGTGCTCGGGCTGTTCCTGGGTTCGGTCGGCACCGATCTCGAAACCGGTTCGGAGCGCTACACCTTCGGCATGACCGAACTCGACGACGGCATCGAGCTGATCGCGCTGGCGCTCGGTCTGTTCGGCATTGCCGAGTTCATGAATAGTGTCAATCAGGTCGCGCCGATCAATACCAAATACACCAATGTCGGCATCAAAGACATGCGCCCCACCAAGGCCGACATGAAACGCGCCTTCTTCCCAATGTGGCGCGGCACGATCGTCGGCAGCCTGTGCTCTCTCATTCCAGGAACCGGCCCGACCATCGCTTCCTTCGTCGCCTATGCGACGGAGAAGAAAATCTCCAGACATCCTGAAAAATTCGGCACCGGCCTAATCGAAGGCGTGGTTTGCCCTGAAGCTTCCACGCACTCGTCAGTGCAGGGTGATTTCATCCCGACGATGAGCCTCGGCATTCCCGGCGACGCCGTGATGGCGCTCCTGCTCGGCGCCTTGATGATCCAGGGCATCGTACCCGGGCCGCAGCTGATCTCACAACATCCGGATATTTTCTGGGGTCTGGTCGCGAGCTTCTGGATCGGCAACATCATGCTGGTGCTGCTCAACGTGCCGTTGATCGGCATCTGGGTGAAGATGCTCGCGATTCCGTATCGCTTCCTTTATCCGAGCGCAATGTTCTTCGTCTGCATCGGCGTCTATGCCGCCAACAATGATTTCTTCCAGGTCGGCGAAGTCGCGGTCATCGGCCTGTTCGGCTACATCTTACTGCGGCTCGGCTTCCATCCGGCGCCGATCCTACTCGGCTTCGTCCTCGGGCCGCGCTTCGAAGAGAATTTCCGCCGCGCCATGCTGATCTCGCGCGGCGACATCCTCGTGTTCGTCGAGCGGCCCATCAGCGCAGTCTTCGTCGCGCTGTGCGCCATCCTAATCGGATCGCAGATCTATTTCCGCCTGCGCGGCGCCAAGGCGGATCTCGAGCCGGCGGCCGAGAACGTCGTAGGCGGCGAAGCTCCAACCGCGCTCGCCGCGCAGCGCGTGCCGGCGACGCCGGCGGAGTGATCAGCCTCGCCATTGCGAGGAGCCGACGACGGGGCGACCAAGCAATCCAGATTGAAGCCTGCTGTTTCTTGATTGCTTCGCGGAGCTTGTCATCGGGCCGGCCACTTCGGGCCGGACCCGTTAGTTCGCAATGACGAGTTCGGTCCAGCTAGCGCAAGCCACGTTTGAGCACGCGGCCAAGCCGATCGGAGAACGACCGCGCATCGGCCGGACGATCGCCGTCGAGCAAGCGCGCCTCCTCGTACAGCAAATGTGCGGCGTCCTCCTTGAACGCGCGGTCGGCATCGCCGAGCGCAGCCAGTGCCGCAATGAGCTCGTGCTGCGGATTGACTTCGAGAACCGGCTTGGACGCCGCAGTCAACCGGCCGGTACCGGCAAGGAGCCGTTCGAGGGCGCGGTCGGGCCCCTTATCGGGCGCGACCAGGCAGACGGCGCTGTCGGTAAGACGATCCGAGGCGCGCACCTCCGCCACGGCGTCGCCCAGCGTCGATTTGACGAAAGCGAGAAAATCCTTGACCGGCTCGGCAATTTGGGGCGCCGCATTTGCAGCGGCATCGAGGCGCGGAACAAGCGCAAGATCAGCCGCGCCTTGGGTTACCGACTTGAACGGCTTGCCATCAAAACCTTCGCTCGGCACCACCCAGAAGGTGTCGACCGGATCGGTCAGCAGCAAGACCTCAATGCCGCGGGCGCGAAAGCCCTCCAGATGCGGCGATGATTTGAGCCGCGCGAGATCGTCGCCGGCGATGTAATAGATCGCCGTTTGATTGGGGCGCAGCGCCGTGACGTAGTCTTTAAGGCTGCGCCATTCATCGGAGGCCGTGGTCTTGAAGCGGGCGAGCTTTAATAATGGGTCGCGGCGCTCAAAGTCCTCATAGAGGCCCTCCTTGAGCACGGCGCCGAATACGTCCCAGATCTTGGCGTAGTTTTGCGGCTCCTTATCCGCAAGCCGCTCCAGTTCGGCGAAGACGCGGCTGGACGCGCCCTTTTTGATCGAGGCAAGAAGCGGACTCTCCTGAATCTTCTCACGCGATACGTTGAGCGGCAGGTCGGCGCTGTCGACTACGCCGCGGACGAAACGCAGATAGCGCGGTAGAATTTCCGCATCATCAGTGATGAACACGCGCTTGACGTAGAGCTTGATGCGTCCGGCACGGTCGGGATCGAACAGATCGAAGGGCCGCGAACTCGGAACGAACAACAGCGCGATATAATCCTGCCGGCCTTCGGCGCGGAAGTGGATAGTGAGTGCCGGCTCGTCAAAGGCGACGGCCACGCTGCGGTAAAAATCGGTGTAATCGGCGGGGGCGATCTCGGCTTTCGGTTTCGCCCACAGCGCGGCGCCGTCGGTAATTTCAATCGGAGCGGCGCCGGGCTTTTCGACGATAGCGATCGGGACCGGAACATGGCCCGACCGCTCCTTGATCAATCGCTCGATAGTCGTCCGCTCGGTGTAGTTTTTGGCGTCCTCAGTGAGATGCAGGACGACGCGCGTGCCGCGGCGCGGCGCCACCGCTCCGGCGGCCGGCGTCACTGAGAAATCGCCTTTGCCGTCAGACGACCACAGCCACGCGCCCTCCGAGCCGGCGCGCCGGGAAATTACCTCAACGCGCTCGGCGACCATGAAAGCCGAATAGAAACCGACGCCGAAGCGGCCGATCAGCGCTTGTCCTTCGGGACCCTCCCCGCTTTGGCCAGCTTCGATGCGATCCAGAAATGCTTTGGTGCCGGAGCGCGCGATTGTGCCGAGCGCCTCGATCAGCTCGTCACGATCCATACCGATGCCATTGTCCTCGACCGTGAGTCGCCGCGCCGCCGCATCGAGTGCAACAGTAATGCGTGGCTTGGTGTCGTCGCCGAGCAGTGCCGGCGTGGCGATGGCTTCGTAACGCAACCTCTCGCAGGCATCGGCGGCATTGGCGATCAGTTCGCGCAGGAATACAGATTTTTCGGAATAGACCGAGTGCACCATCAGGTGCAGAAGCTTGGCAACATCCGCCTCGAACGGGCGGCTTTCCGATTGCAAGCTATCAGTTGCTTGGGCGGTAGCCACGGTTTGACCCTCGGTAAATTGGAATCAGCCGGCCTCGAAATGGCAAGGCGGCATCGCGGATTCAAGTGTGGCGCGCCGCAAATTATCATCATACGATTTGGAAAGTGCTGCCCTGGAGAATGCGCATGAGGCGACGAGAGCTTATTGCCTCACTAGGAATCATTCTTGCCGTGTGGCCGCTCAGCGCCCTGGGACAAACAGAAAGGACCCAGACCTGGCCGGCACGCCCGGTAAAGTTCGCGCCCGGCGGTCCGACCGATCTAGTCGCTCGTCTGGTCGCGCAAAAATTGGCCGAAGAAACCGGCAAGAATTTCTTTGTCGAGAACGTACCGGGTGCCGGCGGGAACGTTGGCGCTGTCCGGGCCGCAAAGTCTTCGCCAGACGGCTACACGTTTCTGGTGACTGGCGGCAATATCACGAACAATCAGTATCTGTTCGCAGATCCCGGCTATGATCCGCTAAAGGACTTCGATGCAGTGACGCTCGCCGCCGCCACTCCTGTGGTGCTCGCCGTCAATCCATCGGTTCCCGCGACGACTGTCAAAGAGCTGGTCGCCTGGATCCGCGGCAATCCAGGCAAAGAAAGCTACGCTTCACCCGGCACCGGCACCCCACCGCAACTGGTTGGCGCTCTGTTTCAGCATACGTTACAGCTCGATCTGGTGCACGTGCCGTTCGACGGCGGTGGCACGGCTGTGCAAGCGACGGTCGGAGGACACACGCCAATTTCATTCGGCGCCATGGCGCCCGCAGTGCCGCTAATCAAAGCCGGCCAGCTGCGGGCGCTAGCGGTAACGGGACAGGAGCGATCCCCGGCATTACCGGAAATCCCAACCATGACTGAGGCAGGATTTCCTGAGGTCGAGGGCACAACATGGACCGCCTTCGTGGCACCCGCTGGCACACCTAAGGACATCATTGCCAAGCTTCACGAGATCATCGTCACAAGCCTCGCGCAATCCGACGTCAAGGCGAAGCTTGCGGCAATGGCCTATGTACCGATCGGCTCGACGCCACGCGAGTGCGCAGAGTTCTTTCAGTCTGAGATGGCAAAGTGGGGACCAGTGATCAAACAGGCGGGACTGAAGGCAGAATAAAATGGGCCTTGCCATCCACGCGATGTTCGGCATTTTCCGCTCGTCGCGGGCGGAGACGCAGCCTCCATTACGACAAGCGCTCTCGCAATCCGGCGGATATACGCTCTGCGCCCAGCACGATGACGAATATGATAATGAGGAGCAACGAGACTTCTTGGTATTGAAATAGGTTCATGGCGGTGAGTAATTGAAATCCGATTCCGCCCGCGCCGACGAAACCGAGCACCAATGACGAACGGATGTTCTCATCGAGCCTATAGAGGGTAATGCCCAGCAACGACGGCAGGATGCTCGGAATGATGCCATGGCTGAAAACCTGGATGCGCCTGGCCCCAGTGAGCTCCAGCGCGTGAATCGGCGCCATATCCATTTGCTCCATCGTTTCCGCGAACAATCGGCCAAGCATTCCGACCGAATGCACCCCAAGCGCTAAGCCTCCGGGAAAAGGTCCAAGGCCCACCGCGGTCACAAACAAAAGCGCCCAAACCAGATCGGGAACCGCGCGGGTGAATCCAATGATTCCGCGGGCGGCGTAATAAGCGAAACGCGAGGGCGTTATGTTCGCTGCCGCAAGTAGCGCGAGCGGCAGCGCAATGACGATTCCGACCAAGGTGCCGAACAGGGCGATGTCGACAGTTTGCACGGTAGGCCAGAACGTCGACGGCAGCTGCGAAAAATCCGGCGGCATAGCGCGCCTGATGAGATCGGCCATGCCGTGAATTCCGGTAACGAGGTCCTGCGGCCGCGCCTGAACGACGATGAACGCCTGGATAAGAATGGCGACGCCCAGCAGAGCGAGCACGCAACGGACCGCGTTATTCAAGGCACGACGCCATGCCTGCGCTCCGGCGCCATGCACGCGATTAGATGCGACGTCGAGACTCATGCCGCTTCGGGAAGATAGAGCTGATGCACAGCTTCGCGCGAGATTTGGCCGCGCGGTAGATCAAAAACCATGCGCCCATCTTTGATTCCGATCACCCTGTCGGCATACGCATAAGCGAGCTCAACCTGATGCAAGACGCAGATGACCGCGATGCGCTCAGCGCGCGCCAATCGTTGCAGCAGCCGCATGATGTCCTCGGCCGCTTCCGGGTCGAGGCTTGCGACCGGCTCATCAGCCAATAGCACCTTCGGCCGCTGTGCGAGCGCGCGCGCAATCGCGACGCGCTGCGCCTGACCACCAGAGAGCGTGCCAGCCCGCTGCTCGGCTAAATTGGCGAGGCCAACTTCGGCGAGATAGCTGCGCGCCGCGTCAAGTTCCGCACCTGGCAAGCCGCCAAGCGCGGTGCGCAGAGTAAAATTGCGGCCAAGCGCACCAGTTGCCACATTAGTCAACACGCTCCGGCGGCGGACCAGGCTCGGATGCTGCCAAATCATCGCCAGCGCGAGCCGCGCGCGGCGGAGTTTCTCACCTTCAAGCGCGCACAGATCGACTTCGCCAAGCCGTATCTCTCCCGCCGAAGGTTTTACGGTCCGGGTAATGCAGCGCAGAAGCGTTGTCTTGCCGCTGCCATTGCCGCCGAGAACGACGACGAATTCTCCGGCTGCGATCGTTAAATCAAAATCGCTCAGCGCCAGTTTGCCGTTCGGATAACGCAGCGACAGCCCGCGAAGGCGCAGCATCGGATCGACTCGCGCGACGTCAACCCAGCTTTTGCAAATCAATATTGAGCGTTTTGACGAGGTCGCGAATGCCGTCATAGGCCCCATCGGTCTCCGGCACGAGCTGCGTAATTCCGGCGCCGACCATGATCTTGCGCTCGGCGGCGTCGAGACTCATCAGGTCGAGATGTTGCAGCGCTTCAGCCAGCTTTCTCTTGAACGGCTCGGGCAGATCACCGCGGATTGCGACCGGATCGGTGGGTATCGGATCTGACTTCCAAAGAAATACCAGATCGCCCTCCTTGTAATGGCCGCGCTGGATTGCGGATTCGAGCTGCTCGCTATTGAGTTCGGCGGCGTCGACCTTGTGATTATAAAGCGCTTCAAAGGATGCGGTGTGGCTACCGGCATAGATCGCGTTGATGTCGTGGTCTGGATCGATCCCTGCCTTCCGCAGCCCGTAAGCCGGAAACAGGTGGCCGGAAGTGGAGGCGGGGTCTGAAAAAGCGAAAGAGTGTCCGCGAATTTCCGCGATCGTCTTGAGCCCGGACGATGGATAGGTCACCACGCTCGCCCAGTAGGTGACCGCCTTGTTTTCCGCATTGCCGAATGCAGCGACGGCTTCGGCTTTGGCCACCTGATGCGCCAGCACATAACCAAGCGGCCCAAATTCACCGACTTCAAGCTTGCCGTTGCGCATCGCTTCGATTTCGGCGTTGTAGCCGGTCGCGACATAGACTTCGACCTTGCAGCCGATCTTGTCGCCGATCATCTTGCCGATCTTTTCGTAAATCGGCACCAACCGCGCCGCGGTGTCGTAAGGCTCGACGCCAAAGCGCACTATTCCGCCGTTCGGACAATCATCGGCCATTGCCGGCTTCGGTGGGGTCGCGATCGCGAGAATTGCTGCAGCGGCAAACATAAAGACAACACCGGATGCCGCGGCCAAACGGAATTGGTTCTTCATGTGATAGCCCTCTGGTTGTCGTGTGGACATTGTCGTGTAGCCATTATCGTGTGGATGCCGATTTGCGTCTGGCGCCCTTGCGTGTGCGCAACGCGTGCGCACCCACGCGCCGCGAACTCACACCCGCGACGGGCCTTGCGCCCCAAAGATACGATTGAGGCTAGGGGGCGTTTATGACAGTTGGATGAATGACACCGAGTGTCCACAACGCCGCGCGAATGTGTAAATCAACTTGTTGGCGGATTTGATAAGAAATCTTCTCTCTTGAACGGCAATTCGCACTACTAAGTGGACAAACGATCGTTGAATGTTGGAGTAAGCCTGTGACGACAGTTGCGCGAAACGAACAACGGATTGCCAATACGAGCGTCGAGGTGAATGGTAGAGCTTATCGCACGCCGCGGCGTCCAACGGTTGTGATTGTGGTGGATGGTTTCGATCCGGCGTATTTGGAACACGGTTTTGCCAATGGCACCTTGCCGACCATGAAGTCATTCGAACGCGAGGGCTTTGTCGGCACCGCAGACTGTTCGATGCCGAGCACGACCAACACCAACAATACGTCGATCGTGACCGGCGTGCCGCCCGCGGTGCACGGCATCAACGGCAATTACTATCTCGATCCCGAAACGGGTCAGGAAATAATGATCACCGACGCAAGCCGACTGCGTTGCGGGACCATACTCGGCGCGATGAGCGGCGCGGGCGTGAAAACCGCGGTCATTACCGCGAAGGACAAGCTGCTTAAGGTATTGGCCTATAAAATGACCGGCATCAATTTCTCATCAGAATATGCGCGCACGGCCAATTTCAAAGACAACAATATCGACGAGGTCGAGAGATTAGTGGGCCGGCCGCAGCCCGACCAATATTCGGCAGACTTGTCGCTGTTCGTGTTGGATGCTGGCGTAAAAATCATGGCGTCCAAACGCCCGGAGCTGATGTATCTGTCGACCTCCGATTACGTCCAACACAAACACGCTCCTGGCGAGGGCGAAGCCGATGCATTTCATGGGGCCGTTGATGGTATCATCGCCAAGCTTATCGATCTCGGCGCGACCGTCGCCATCACCGCCGATCATGGGATGTCGGACAAATCGAACGCCGACGACACGCCGCGAGTCATTTATCTCCAGGACGAACTGAATTCCCGGTTCGGGTCCGACTCGGTCCGGGTCATCTGCCCGATCGCAGACCCGTTCGTGCGCCATCATGGCGCGCTCGGCTCGTTCGTACGGGTGCATCTGCGCAGGCCGGCAGACATTGCCGCGATGATGGCGTTCACACGCACTTTGCCCGGCATCGAACTGGTCCTGGCCAAAAATGAGGTTTGCAAACAATTTGACCTTCCCATCGACCGCGAGGGCGACTTCGCCGTTTTCAGCGATCGCCGCACTGTGGTCGGCGCGCGGCGTGAGGATCATGATTTAAGTCAACTGGCGGGGCACCGGCTGCGCTCGCATGGCGGTCTCGGCGAGCAGAAGGTCCCGTTTTTGTTGTCGCGCCCGCTCAACGCGCAATACCGCGAGCGCGCAAAACACAGCCAGTTACACAATTACGACATCTTTGATTTTGCGCTCAATGGCGTGGAATGACCGGGAATAAAAGTTTCGAAGCAAGCTGCGCCGGCGAGCCATTGAGCCTGGTCACTTCGTGCAAGGAGAGCGGCCTATGCCAACTGCCCCGCGACGCACAGCCAAGGCGGCCGTGTACGAAGCGCCGAACACGCCCTTTGTTCTGAAAGACTTTCCGCTCCGCCCGGTCAGGCGCGGCGAGGTCCTGGTGCGCGTGAGCATGTCGACGATCTGCCGCTCCGATATTCATTCCTACGAAGGTCGCCGGCCAAATCCGTGTCCCGGAATTCTTGGCCATGAAATCATTGGCCGGATCGTGGAAATCGGCGAAGGCATCGATCAAGACATGCGCGGCGATCCCCTCGAGATCGGCGATCGCATCACCTGGAGCGAATATTTCTTCAATGGCCAATGCTACTACCGTGAAGTCCTTGATATGCCGCAGAAGTGCCAGGGCTTGCGCAAATACGGTCACGACCTGGCAGCGGACGATCCGCATTTCCTCGGTGGCTTCGCGGAATATTGCTACATCCTGCCCGGCACCTGGATCTTAAAACTCCCGCCCGATTTGAGCGATGAAGAGGCGACGCCGCTCAATTGCGGCGTGGCGACGATGGCGTCGGTGACGGAAGCCGCGGAAATTGCGCTGGGCGACGCCGTCGTCATTCAGGGCCTCGGCCTTCTCGGTTTGTACGGCGCCGCCATGGCGAAAGCGTGCGGTGCGCGCTGCGTGATCGGGCTTGATGCCGTGCCGGGGCGGCTCGCGATCGCCAAAAAATTCGGCGTCGATCACGCCATCGACGTCTCGCGCGGCGGCGCGCGCGCCGTCATCGAACAGGTCCGGACGCTATGCCAACCCGACGGTCCCGACGCAGTCATCGAGGTTTGCGGGGTGCCGGAGGTAATCCCCGAGGGTTTGCAGATGCTGCGGGTCGGCGGCCGCTACGTGATCGCAGGCCTGGTCAATCCAGAGGCCGATGTGACGATCGATGCCAACATGCTGGTCAAACGCTGGATCACCATGCGCGGCATCCACAATTATCATCCGCGCCATTTGATTCAGGCGCTCGATTTCGTTATGGCAAATCGCGGCCGATTTCCTTTCAAGGAAATTGTCGACGCTAAATTCGCGCTGAAAGATCTGGATGCCGCGTTCAAGAAAGCCGCGGAACGCACGGTGCTGCGCGCGGCGGTCGTCCCTTGATTTATGGATTTGCCATGCAATCGCCAAAGCTCAATTTCAGCCCGCGCGGACTCTATATCGGCGGCCGGTGGGTTGCGTCGGCCGAAGACAAATCATTCGCTTCGATTAATCCATCGAACATGGACAAGCTCGCGGACGTTCCATCCGCCGGCGCGGTGGACGTCGATGCGGCCGTCAGGGCCGCCAAGAGGGCTTTCACGGATTGGTCGCGTCTGCCGATCAAAGAGCGGGCGCGTTGTCTTGAGCGTCTTGCCGATCGCATCGAGGAAAACGCCGACGCACTGGCGCTCATCGATGCAGTCGACTCCGGCAACGCCATCGTCGGCATGCGCAGCGACATGACCTGGACCGCGGATTGGCTGCGCTATTGCGCCGGCCTTGTGACCGAAATCAAGGGCGAGACGTTCTCGCCCGGCGACCGACATCTCAACTTCACGCGGCGGCAGCCGTTCGGCGTCGTCGCCAAGATCAATCCGTTCAATCATCCGTTTCGGTTCTGCGCCGAGAAAGCGGCGGCGCCGCTTGCCGCCGGCAATACGGTGGTGATCAAGGGCTCAGAGCAAGCGCCGTTGTCGAGTTTCCGTCTTGGTGAATTGTGCGAAGGCATATTTCCCGATGGGGTCATAAATATCATCGCCGGCGACGGGCTTGTCGGCGCCGCGCTGGTGCGGCATCCGGATGTGCACCGCATTGGCTTTGTCGGTTCGGTACCGACCGGCCGCAACATTGCTCAGGAAGCGGCCGCGGACCTCAAGCGGGTCAGCCTCGAACTCGGCGGTAAAAATCCGATCGTGATCTTTCCCGACGCCGATCCCAAAAAGGCGGCGACTGCCGCCATCAAGGGCATGAATATGAACCGGCAAGGGCAATCGTGCAGCTCGACCTCCCGCGTGTTCGTTCATGCTTCGCTTCATGAGGACGTCGTCGCCGAGCTTGTTGCGCTCGCCGAGGCGCTGCCGGTGGGAGCGCCCTGGCTCAAACACAACGAAGTCGGACCGATCGTGTCGCAGCGCCAGTTCGATCGTGTCACCGGCTTCATCGAGTCGGCGAAGGCCGAAGGCGCAAGACTATTGACGGGCGGCGGCAAGCCTGCCGATCCGTCGCTTTCCGCCGGGCTGTTCATCACGCCGACGGTCTTCGATCATGTCACGCCGGCGATGCTGATCGCACGCAAAGAGATTTTCGGCCCGGTGATGTCGGTTATGGCGTGGGACGATTACGAAGACATGCTCGAAAAAGTAAATGGCGTGGAGTACGGGTTGACCGCCGCAATCGTCACCAACGACCTCGCTAAGGCCATGGAGACGGCGGAACGCGTCGAAGCCGGTTATGTCTGGATCAATTCCAGCGGCCGCTACATCGGCGCGCCCTATGGCGGCTGGAAGCAAAGCGGCATCGGCGAAGAGGAATGCTTTGACGAACTCCTCAGCTACACGCAAATCAAGAACATCAATATGAGATGGTGACGCGATACGCCTGATATATCGGTGTTATCAATAGCTTGTCCTAATGGTGATAGTCCTTAGCTACAATTTGCAACCACGATTAGTGTTGCTACGTGTGGTCCGAGGAGAGCCCCCCTCTCATCGTCATGTATGGGGAGAAGTCGGCGCGTCCCTGCTGCCTATGGATGGGTTAAGCAATCCCACGTCATGCGTACGCCATAGGTACGGCAGTTCTTTTATCTCTGCACCTATGCCGACTATCCCAAGCATGATTAACACTAGCAGGCCGATCACGATCCAGCCTTGTAACGCAGTCATGTTTAGCTCCTTCGAATTGATGGTCCTGGGCCTTTGCCTCGGGCGCAGACGCTATAGGTCACTGAGCCGTCCCGCTACGCCACCGACAACCATGCCCACCACAGACACAAAAGCGGTTGACAAAAGCAGATGACGTCACGGAGACGTCGCATTTCATGCGAAAATTTAACGGGTCAGTTGGGGCAAGGGGACAAACCATGACCACTTTTCACAGGCGACCTCCATTCCAGGCACCTATTTACAATCTGCCGAGTGCTCGTGCTTCCGAGAGGGAGGATGATCAAAAGCCGACCGAAAATCTCAGCGAGTTGCTAGGCCGAGTATCAGTAAATTCGACGAGCCAAATTGATGATCTCGTTGGTGACTTTGAACGGCTGCGGGAAAAGTTGCGGACCGATAGCGATCGTATTCAACGCGAGATTGAGGAATACGGCAGACTGAGCCAACAGGTAATGCAACTGACGAAGACTATCTTCGAAAACGTGGAGAAAGTTCGAGCATCAGTGAAGCCTCAGGAAAAAGAGTGAAGGCCGTTTGGCCCTTGAGCGCGACGGAGTTTGAGTTGCCCCTTTGGCCACGGCACCGCCAGAAAAAGTTTAACTTATTTGATTGAGCCTGTGGCTTCATCAACTGAAATCAAACTTCAGATGACGGGGCGAGCTGAAAGCAAAAGGGGGCGAGCGCATACTTTCCTGTGGTCGGAACAATGCTCCCTGAAGGAGCATTGTTCCGACATATGACAAGCCGTCGGCATGCAACCCCGCCGACGGCTTTGCTGTTTGTAGCCGCGCTGCGCATCCGGCATAGGCGAGAAGGATTGCGGCGAACTTCGCAAAACTGCCGGAGCTATTGCGCGGAAGTCCTGAACGTCCTTAGTCACCCCGAAACAGAATATGTGTTGCCTGTGTCGGTGGCGAGGCCACGCCTAACAAAACAGTGAAGGCTGGCCGCGTTTAGCGCTAAACTGCAATCTTCAGAAATCAATGCTGTAGGACGGTATAAGAATGAAGATCGATTTCAGGGCGATACCAATTCTCATTTTCCTACTTCTGACAGGCCAAAGCTTGTTAGCCGCAACCGCAAGCGGCTCCAGTGCTTTGGCCCTCGCGTCTGTCGTCGTAGTCCATTCGCCGGTGTTGAGTACGGGTGACAAACTCCTGATCCGGCGGCTCTTTAACGGTCATTATTATCAACTTCGGGGCGACACCAAGGTCATCTCTGTTGAAGCCAATGCCATCGTTTGCAGTATAGGCAATGTCGATATCACCTCGCATTCGTGCAAGCTGACCTTCGGTGGCAAGACCATCAACTTGACTGGGGACGCCGCATATCAGCTCTATGCGACAATGTCGCAAGCGGGAGTGCCGTCAGAGGGTTCGGCAGGCGAAGTTCACGAAAGCTTGTCGCACCTGGTTTGCACCATCAACCCTCTAGAGATTGCGAAACGAAATGGTGCGGGTGCCGACTGCACATTCGATGCTGCCGCGAAATGATCAGCGCAGCTCGCCGCAAGGGCGGGATTAAATCCTGCGCTTGGGCTTAACGCTTCTCAACCACCAAACTAGAATTGCGCCGACGACAACGACGAAGAGAACAGTCAGCTTCGTAGACTTGTCTCCGTTCCTGATCCCGGACGGCCTCGATTATGAGTTGCCGTCGTGTTCGCCGCTGCCAAAAGCATGGCACGCGCTCCGGCCCCGCTCAGGGTGAATTTTGAAAGATGAGCAAAACTATGATGATCGCGCCCAGAACAATTATCCAGTTGGAGATTTGATAGCCCGCTATCGTTGTTTTCCGCTTGAACCATTCCATTACATTACTCCCAGATAGGCCGCCTCCTATCGCCGCATTTATGTGAGCATCGCTAAAGCTATAGCCAATAGGTCGAATTGATGGCGGCACGTGGCGGCGCGTGGAGGCGCGTGGCGGCTCCACATAGCTGATAACACAGCAGATTCCGTGTTGCTGTCGCCTAGGGTGTGGGCGTGTCGGGAAAGAACATCAATATGAGATGGTGACGCGCGCTAAAGCGAAATAATCTTGGGTTGATTCCACGCT
>Ga0310915_10000049_pt1 | contig 65319 bp, 65 predicted proteins | sample GREbulkMGAN111_FD_202508 | JGI IMG/M metagenome (GOLD analysis project Ga0310915, IMG submission 202508) | Lab enrichment of tropical soil microbial communities from Luquillo Experimental Forest, Puerto Rico - GRE.bulkMG.AN111 | ecosystem: Environmental > Terrestrial > Soil > Tropical forest >...
GCGCGGCATAAAGGTCTTCCGTGATCGAAGTCTGACCATAGGCCAACAATTGCTTGCCGGTGAATTTCTTGGTGTTGATAAAGAATCGCGGTCGTCCCTCCCAGGCGATGGCCGAGCCGTCATGCGGATGGCCTTCCCGATCCATGCGCTCGCCGAGCCCGACGTCGCGCAACAAGTTGACTGAGCCGGCCTCTAGTACGCCGGCGCGGATGCGCTCGAGCACATAGGCGCGGCTCTGGCGTTCGAGCACGATATTATCGATGCCGTTGCGATGGAGAATATGTGAGAGCAGCAGACCGGCCGGGCCGCCCCCGATAATCGCGACTTGAGTGCGCGCAGCCGATGTCACAGCCTAAGAAAAGGGCCAATTGCGCATATTGGCAAGCGGATTTTGCCGCTACAGCGGCGAACTTCAGGCAGACTTGCATAAGGCTTGCATGAAGGCGGCATGGAAGGCTTGCATCCAGGCTTGCATCCAGGCTTGCATCGGGGGCGCGATGCCGCGATATCAATAAGCAAGTGGCGGATGTTGGCTCAGGCGCATCGCGCGTCGCCTGAGGCGATGCCAATCTTGATAACTCCCGCAAAAAAGCGATGGTGTTATGTTTGACTCATTCAAGACCTTTATTTCCGAATTTGTCGACGGCGAGAAACATCCTAGCCAGTTTGCCGAGAACGATTATCGCCTGGCCGCGGCCGCATTGTTGGTGCACGCCGCGGCGATCGACGGGGAAATTTCACCGCGCGAGCGCGACAAGCTTCACGCCGTTATCAAGCAGCGCTTCGCGCTTGATGATGCGGCAACCGACGAACTGATCGCCAAGGCGACTGAAGCCGAACACGAGTCGGTCGATCTTTATCATTTCACACGGCTCCTCAATCGCTCGCTCGATGAGCCGGGTCGCGCTCGCGTCATCGAGATGATGTGGGAGATTGTTTTCGCCGACGGCCAGCGCGACGAACTCGAGGACAATCTGTTGTGGCGCGCCGCCGACCTGTTGGGCGTGTCGCCGCAGGAGCGCATCGAATTGCGGCGGCGGATCGGCGGAGAAGCGTCATGAAATCGGTTGTCCTGATCACCGGCGCGTCGTCCGGCATCGGCGCCGCCCTGGCCAAGGTTTTTGCCGCGCATGCAAACGACCATGGCCACGACCTTGCCTTGGTGGCGCGGCGAGCCGATCGACTCGAAGCGCTTGCCGACGAAATCGCGGCGACCGGCCGGCCGCGGCCGACGGTATTCACGGCGGATCTCGAGCGCCGCGATGCCGCGTCCGCGATCGCCGCGGAGCTGTCGTCGCGGGGACTTGAGCCTGCGATCGTCGTCAACAATGCCGGCTTTGGCCTCATCGGCGCCGCGACGGCGCTCAGCCGCGACGAACAACTCGCCATGATCGACGTCAATGTGCGTGCGCTCACCGAACTGTCGCTGATGTTTGTCGACAGCCTGGCGCGGCATCGCGGCGGCATTCTCAATGTCGCTTCGCTTGCGGCTTTCCTGCCGGGGCCCGGCATGGCGGTCTATTATGCGAGCAAGGCTTACGTCTTGTCGTTCAGCGAGGCCTTGCATCGCGAATTGGCGGACCGCGGCGTGCGCGTCACCGCTCTGTGTCCGGGTCCGGTGCCGACCGAATTCCAGGCGCGCGCCGGAATGGGGCGCGTTCCCGCGGCGCGCGTTTTGGAGCTTCCAGCCGAGCGCGTGGCGCAGATCGGGTATGACGCCTTCATGGCCGGTCAACGAGTCGTTATCGCGGGAATAGGCAATAGGATTGTGGTGTCTTTGATGCGATTGGTGCCGAACGCGCTGATCCTCCGCCTGGCGGATCAGCGCCCGCGGAGCGTGCGCGGTAGCTAAAGCGAAATGGGATTAGGTTGAATCACCATTTCGCCTTAGCTTGTTGTTTGAGCATGATCTTTTCCGAAAACCGGTATCCACTCTTCGGGATCATGCTTTAATAGGCGGCGCGCCGCCGCGATCGGCTTCGGCGGCGAAGGCTTTGCGGCGAAGGCATGGGGCTCTAGCGAGTTTGTTCGGTCGGGTTTATGCCACCTCCGGTCCTGCGGCTTCCGGTCCTGATCATCCTGCATCAGGAGCACTCGACGCCTGGCCGTCTCGGCCATGCCCTGCAACAACTCGGCTACACGCTGGACGTGCGACGGCCGCGCTTTGGTGAGCCGTTGCCGCCGACCATGGCGGAGCATTCGGCCGCGATCATTTTTGGCGGGCCGATGAGCGCCAATGATGGCGACGATTTCATCCGGCGCGAGATCGAATGGATCAGCGTGCCGATTAACGGCAACAAACCGTTCCTCGGTATTTGTCTGGGCGCGCAGATGTGCGCCAAATTTCTCGGCGGCAAAGTGTTTCGCCACCCGAGCGGCCATGCCGAGGTCGGCTATTACCCGGTGCGGCCGACCGCGGCCGGGCTTGCAGTCGTCGAGACCTGGCCGGAATGCGTCTATCAATGGCACCGCGAGGGCTTCGATGTGCCGTATGGCACCGAGCTTCTCGCCGAAGGCGACATTTTCGAAGTGCAGGCGATCCGCTTCGGCCGCGCCTTCGCGCTGCAGTTTCATCCCGAAGTCACCCACGCGATGATGCACCGCTGGACCACGACTGGCCACGACCGCTTGGCGATGCCAGGCGCGCGGCCGCGGCACACGCATTTCGATGACCGCGCGGTGTACGATTTTTCGGGCCGGGCGTGGCTGCGCGTTTTTCTCGATCGCTGGCTCAACGGGTGAGTGCTCTCACTCGCCCGCGCCGGCCAGCTGCTGCGCGAAATAAGCGACCGTCTTGGTGTAGACCTGCGATGCATTCCATTGCAGCAGCACCTGGAAATTCGCGGTGCCTTCGCCCCACGGCTGGCCTCGCTGCCAGCCGTAACCTTTGAGATAATTGGCGGTCGAGGCGAGCGCGTTGGTCGGATTGTGGATGAGATCGCGGCCGACCGCGTATTTGAGATAGGATGATGGCAGGAACTGCGTCTGGCCGATTTCGCCGGCCCAGGCGCCGCGCATCTCGGCCGGGTTCATATCGCCGCGGTCGACGATCTGCAGCGCGGCGATGAGTTCGCCGCGGAATTTGTCTGGCCGCCGGCAATCGTAAGCCAGCGTCGCCAGCGAGCGGATGGTCGGAAAGTGACCATTGTCGGCGCCGAAATCGGTCTCCAATCCCCAGATCGCGACGACCACCGCGCCCGGGACGCCATATTGTTGCTGGATGCGATTAAGCGCCGCGCTGTACTGCTGCATCATGCGCCGGCCGCGTCCGAGCCGCGGCGGCACCATGCGGCCGGCGAATTGATCGAAGCTCTGCCGGAATACGCCTTGGCCGTGATCGCGTCTGATGATGGCTGGATCGTAGGTGACACCGGCGAGCGCGGATTGGATCGCCGCTTGCGAAATGCCCTTCGCCGCGGCCTCCTCCTTCACGCCTTGCAGCCAGGTCGCGAAATCGCCACCACACGGCGCGGCGTGTGCCGACGATACGACACCCGCAAGCGCGAACAGCAAAATCATCAATTTGACGGCGCGCCGGCCCCGCATGGATAATTCCTCGCTGTTGTTGCCGTAGAACGCCAGCCAATCGGACGCTCTTTTCCTAAGAGCAAAGCATGGCAAGCTTCGCGGTGAAAGCGCCTCACAACCAGCGCGGCGGCCGGAAAACGCATGTCGTGCTTATGGACCTGGTGGAGCCGAGGGGAGTTGAACCCCTGACCTCCTCATTGCGAACGAGGCGCTCTCCCAACTGAGCTACGGCCCCGCCGTGTGCCCGCCTTGGGCATAAAACCAGGCCAAATTGGCGCGGTTTTTGGCGAGAGGCCGCCATTTAGGACCGCCTTCCCGGAGTGTCAAGGATGGCCGCCTGCGGCGAGGCGGATGCGGCAACATCGGCTTGTTCCGGCGCGGCAAGCCCGGTAAACCCTGCGCCAGGGTATTCGAGACGCCATTCGAAGCTGGGGCGCGCAATGATCGAGCTTCTCCAATTCATCTCCTATCTGCTGACGATCTACGTCTATATCGTCATTGCCATGGCGATCTTGAGCTGGTTGATCGCGTTTAATGTCGTCAATACGCGCAATCCGGTCGTGCGCATGATCGCCGAATTGCTCTATCGGCTCACCGAACCGGCGCTGCGCCCGATCCGCAATCTGTTACCGAATATGGGCGGGATCGACATTTCGCCGATCATTTTGTTTCTCATTATTCTTTTCATCCAATCGGTCATCCTGCCCAATATTGCCAAGCTGTTTGTTTAACCCTCGGCATGACCGCGAAAATCATTGACGGCAAGATCATCGCCGCCGATTTGCGCGCTGCCGTCAAAGCCGAGGTGCAGCGCTTGCGTACGGCGCACGGCATCGTGCCGGGTTTGGCCGTGGTCCTCATTGGCGACGAGCCGGCCAGCCAATCCTACGTCGCGAGCAAATCACGCGCTGTGGCCGAAGTCGGTATGCGGCCGTTCGATCATCATTTGCCCGCTGACATCGACGAGGCGGCGCTGTTGGCGCTGGTGCAAAAGCTTAATGCCGATCCGGCGGTGCATGGGATTCTGGTGCAGCTGCCGCTGCCGCCGCAGATCCGGGCCAATCACATCATCGCCAGCATCAATCCGGACAAGGACGTTGACGGCTTTCATCCGCTCAATGCCGGCCGGCTGGTGAGCGGCTTGCCGGCGCTCGCGCCATGCACGCCGATCGCCTGCATCAAGCTGATCAAAACGGTTAATCCCTCGCTCGCCGGTCGCGAGGCGTTGATGGTCGGACGCTCGCATATCGTCGGCAACCCGCTGGCGCAGCTTATGCTCAGGGAACACACGACGGTGACGATTGCGCACACGCGCACGCGCGATCTGCCGGCACTGTGCCGCCGCGCGGAAATTCTCTGCGTCGCCATCGGCCGCGCGCAATTCATTCGCGGCGCGTGGATCAGGCCGGGCGCAACCGTCATCGATATCGGCATCAATCGCATCGAGGCGGACGGCAAATTCCGTATCGTCGGCGACGTGGATTTCGCCGAAGCGCTCCAGGTCGCCGGCGCGATCACGCCGGTGCCGGGAGGTGTCGGGCCGATGACGATTGCCTGCCTTCTCACCAATACGCTGCGCGCGGCCTGTATGCAGGCTGGTCTGCCGGAGTGGCAGGTCTGATGTCGGAAGTCAGATGCCAGTGACCAGATGTCGGAGATCAGATCGAATCCGGCACCCGAACCTCTGGTTCAGCTGCTCCAACCGTAGGCGACTTTGTCGAGCACGCGGGAGCCGAATTTTTCCGAGGACCGCGCCACCGCCTTGCCGCCCAGCGCGCGATAGAACTCGACAGCATTCTCGTTTTCCGAAAGCGCCCACACGATCAGCGATTTCAGCGCGCTCTGCGCCAGGTCGCGCCGCGCCGCCGTGAACAGGCGGCGGCCGAAACCTAAACCTTGGTATTCCGGCCGCAGATAAAGCTCGTAGATTTCGCCGTCGTAGTAGAGGCTGCGGGCGCGGTTGCGTCCGTAATTGGCATAGCCCGCGACTTTATCGCCGAATTGCAAGAGCGCGATGCGGCTACCTTTGCGGATTGCGCTCTCCCACCATGCCGGACCGCGGCGATTGATGAGCCGCCGAAGTTCGGCGCCGGGAATGATGCCCTGATAGGCCGTCCGCCACGCCTCGTCGTGAGCGTCGGCAACCGTGGCGGCATCGCTCGCCCTGGCGCGGCGTATTTCAATGAGGACGGTGCTCATGATGCGAAGCTCATGACGGTCCGATCAAAGCAAGCGAGGCGAGCGCCCGCAAGGATTCTCCATTAAGATTCACGCTACGAATTATTAGCGGAAAGACGGAGGCCCTGCCAGAATTGCGAACAGGAAAATGCGGCTGCCCCGCGCAATCCCGGCCGCTGTTGCAATAGCGTCACGGTTGTGGACTTTTTGCCGCGCCTGCGCCCAAAGCGGCAGCAAAGCTGGCGGAATTTGTGACAAGATAGGGTCGACTCATCCGCCGAGACGGCGGTCCAGACGGCGCCGGCGAGAACAACGCCTGCGCACTCAGACGCGCTCGGTTGCACGCTCGGCCTCTTTGCGCCGTTCATCGCGTTTGCGCTCGTTCGGATCGAGCAGCTTCTTTCGCAACCGTATCGATTTCGGCGTCACCTCGACGAATTCATCGTCATCAATATACGCCAACGCTTTTTCCAGCGTCATGCGGATTGGCGGCGTGAGGCGAATAGCTTCATCCTTGGCATGGGTGCGGATATTGGTGAGTTTCTTGCCCTTGAGCACGTTCACTTCGAGATCGTTGCCGCGCGTATGCTCGCCGACGATCATGCCGCGGTAGACCTTCCAACCCGGCTCAATCATCATCGGACCGCGGTCTTCCAGGTTCCACATCGCATAGGCGACAGCTTCGCCTTGGTCGGTCGAGATCAAGACGCCATTGCGCCGACCGGTGATTTCGCCGCGATGCGGGCCATAGTCATGGAACAGCCGGTTCATCACCGCAGTGCCGCGCGTATCGGTCAAGAGCTCGCCGTGATAGCCGATCAGCCCGCGCGTCGGCGCATAGAATATGAGCCGCACGCGGCCGCCGCCGGATGGCCGCATCTCGATCATTTCGCCCTTGCGTTCGGCGAGTTTCTGCACGACGACGCCGGCGTGCTCCTCGTCGACGTCGATCACCACTTCCTCGATCGGTTCGAGAAGTTCGCCAGAGGCACCGTGCCGGAACAGCACTTTCGGCCGCGACACCGAAAGCTCGAAGCCTTCGCGGCGCATGGTCTCGATGAGAATGCCGAGCTGCAATTCGCCGCGGCCAGCGACCTCCATCGAATCTTTTTCATTCGACTCCGAGATGCGCAGCGCGACATTGCCTTCGGCCTCGCGCAACAGCCGCTCGCGGATCACCCGGCTTTGCACCTTGTCGCCTTCGGTGCCGGCGAGCGGTGAATCGTTGATGCGGAACGTCATCGTCAGCGTCGGCGGATCGATCGGCTGCGCCGGCAACGGCTCCGTCACCTCCGGCGCGCACAAGGTGTGCGAAACCGTGGCCTCCGGGAGGCCAGCTATGGCGATGATGTCGCCGGCGAAGCCTTCCTCGATCGGCGCCCGCTCGAGTCCGCGAAATGCGAGCACTTTGGTGACGCGGCCTTCCTCGATCACCGCGCCATTGCGGTCGAGCACCTTCACTGCCTGATTGGCTTTGACCGAGCCGGAGCTGATGCGGCCAGTGACGATGCGGCCGAGATACGGATTGGCCTCAAGGATCGTGCCCAGCATGCGGAACGGGCCGTCTTCGACCCGCGGCGGCGCGACATGGCGGAGCACAAGATCGAATAGCGGCGCCATTCCCGCGCCCTTGCCGGCGTCTTTAGGGCCGGCCGGATCGGCGGCCATCCAGCCCTGCTTGGCCGAGCCGTAGAGAATCGGAAAATCGAGCTGCTCGTCACTGGCGTCCAGCGCCGCGAATAGATCGAACACCGCATTCGCCACTTCGGTCGGCCGCGCATCCGAACGATCGACTTTGTTGATCACAACGATCGGCCGAAGTCCCATTTTGAGTGCTTTCGAAACGACGAATTTGGTCTGCGGCAGCGGCCCCTCGGCGGCGTCGACCAGGACCAGCGCGCCATCCACCATGTTGAGGATGCGTTCGACTTCGCCGCCGAAATCGGCATGGCCCGGCGTGTCGACGATATTGATCCGGGTGTTCCGCCAAACGAGCGAGGTCGCCTTGGCGAGAATGGTGATGCCGCGCTCGCGCTCGAGATCGTTGGAATCGAGCGCGCGTTCGATCACGCGCTGGTTCTCGCGGAACGAGCCGGATTGCTGAAGGAGCCGGTCGACCAGGGTGGTCTTGCCGTGGTCGACGTGGGCGATAATGGCGATGTTGCGCAGATCCATAGAGCGCAGATTCCTAGATGCACCTGAAATGTGAAGGGCCCCGAAGGGCCCGCGACTCGCACGCGGTATATAGGCACAAACGGCGCCGAGGCAATCGGTACCGCCCCACGCTCCGAGACTAGCCTATGTCCTCATAAATCGAGGTCAGCGCGCAATGGTTCGGCCAAATGTCCGCTATACCCTCGTGAGCGGTACCCTGTTTACTCTGGTGTACCTAAGACGCGGAAGATTTCTTCGAGCTGGGGGCTCATTGGCAAATTGAGCACCTCTCCGGTCGGCAAACGACGTAAGAACCATTTGTTATAGAGTTCGGTGAGCCGCCGTTCGGCCGCCATACGCGTAAAGGCGCTGTTGACCACGGCGGCAAAGCCCGGATCACCGCGGCGAAAGGCCAGCCCATAGGGATCGTAGGACAGGTATTCGCCGACAACCTTCATGTCGCGAGCTTTGGGCTCGGTGGCGATGATGCCGTAAAGCAGTACGTCATCGGTTGCAAAGGCGTCGGCCTTGCCCGCAGCCAGCATTGCGAAGGAGTCGGCATGGTCGCGCGCAGTAACAATATTAATGGCAAGCTTCTGTTTATCCGACAGCGTTCGCAGCGCTGCTTCATTGGTGGTTCCGGCGGTCACCACTACGGTCTTCCCCGCCAAGTCGCGGTAGGAGGTTACAGCGGAAGCTTTGGGCACCATCAGCTTGGTGCCGGCGACGAAAAAGACTGGCGAAAACGACACCTCTTTCTGACGTTGCAGGTTACTTGTGGTGGACCCGCATTCGAGATCGACCACGCTCGACTCTACCTTCACCAGCCGGTCGCCCGACGTGACCGGCGCAAGCGCAATCTTGATGTCCATGCCGTCGAGCTCCGTCGACGCCTCCTCGACGATCTCCCGGCAGAGGTCAAGCGAATAGCCAATCGGCTGTCCACGTTTGTTGAGATAGGAAAACGGTAGGGAGCTTTCACGATAACCAAGCGTGATCGTTCCGCTCGCCTTGATCTTCTTTAACGTTCCGGAAAGTGCGGTGACCGAACTGTCTTGCGCCGCGCCATGCGACAGCGCGACCGCAGCGATAGCGAGCCCAGCTAAGAAGCGGCAAAAGCCCATGAGCCGAATGCCCATGACACGACTAGGCAACAATGCCGGGTTCGAGCATCACTTCCGGCTCGACCGGAATGACGATCTTTTCGCCCTCCCATTTCGCCACAACCGCCGTGGCCAGCGAATTGCCGATCACGTTGGTGGCCGAGCGGCCCATATCAAGGAACTGATCGATGCCGATGATCAGAAGGAGTCCAGCCTCCGGCAAGTTGAAGCTCACCAGCGTCGCCGCAATGACGACCAGCGACGCGCGCGGAACGCCGGCCATACCCTTACTGGTTACCATGAGAAGGAGCAGCATCGTAATTTGCTGCCCCAGGCCGAGCTGGATGTTGTAGGCCTGCGCGATGAACATGGTCGCGAAGGTGCAGTACATCATCGACCCATCCAGATTGAAGGAATAGCCCATCGGCAGGACGAAGCTGATAATCTTTTTGCTAATCGGAAATTTTTCGAGCTGCTCCATCATTTTCGGATAGGCTGCTTCACTGCTCGCAGTTGAGAAAGCGAGCAGAAACGGTTCGCGCACCAAGGTTACCAGACGTATCGCGTGATTGCCGAAAAACAGATAGCCGACAAGGAGAAGCAAGATCCACAACACAAGAAGCCCAAAATAGAACTCGATCACGAACTTGCCGTAGGTAATCAGGATGCCAAGTCCCTGAGTGGTGATGATGGCAGCCATGGAGGCGAATACCGCAAGTGGCGCAAGCTTCATAATGTATCCGGTGATCGATAGGATCACGTGCGAGAGCTCCTCGATTCCCCCGACAAGCGCGCGAGCGCGCTCGCCGAGCGCGGCGCAGGCCACGCCAAAAAACAGTGAGAACACCACGATCTGCAAAATTTCGTTGTTGGCCATCGCCTCCACGATCGACCGCGGCACGAGATGCGTAACGAAATCCTTCATCGATAGCGAAGCGACCTTAAGATTGGTCGAAGCAAGCGCGTCAGGGAGGGGCAGATTGAGGTTGTCGCCGGGTCGCAGGAGGTTGACCAGCACAAGCCCAAGCAGCAGTGAAACCAAGGACGCGGAGATAAACCACGCCATCGCCTTGGCGCCGATGCGGCCGACAATCTTGGGGTCGCCCATATGGGCTACGCCGACCACAAGCGTGGAGAACACCAGCGGCGCGATGATCATCTTGATCAGCCGCAGAAAGATATCGGTCATCAGAGAAATGTATTCGGAAATGCTCTTTGCCACTGCCGGATCGGGCCAAAGCGTGTGGCAGGCGTAGCCGACCGCGATGCCGAGCAACATTCCAATGATGATTATTGTCGTCAGCGTCGAGCGCATGATGCCCTCCGAGCCAAGGCGTCAAACTAGCATAGGCCGAATATTGTCTGATGGAAATCAAGTCATAGGGCGAGGCGATGGACGCGCGGTCGACCGCGAGTTTGGCGAAAGACCCAAAGCCAGCGTCCACGCGCCAAGCAAAAGGGTCTGCTTACCCCTCGAGAGCGGAAATCATTGCGGACTGCCTGCACGACCGCAGCGGCTCAAAAGCGAATAAGCGGCACGTCGCTACGATGCCGTTCGCCCGCATTTCCCTTTCGCTTCGATCTCATCTCTTAATGAATTCCAAGAGGTCCTTGTTGATCGTCTCGGAGTAGGTGGTGAGCATGCCATGCGGGAAACCAGGATAGAGCTTCAGAGTGGGGTTCTTAAGGAGCTTGACCTGGAGCAAGGCAGCGCCTTTGTATGGAACGATCTGGTCGTCTTCCCCCTGCATGGCGAGCGTTGGTACATCGATGCTCTTCAAATCCTCAGTGAGGTCTGTCTCTGAGAACGCCTTGATACTGTCGTAGTGCGCCTTGGCCCCGCCCATCATTCCCTGGCGCCACCAATTCTCAATGACGCCGTCCAGCGGTTTGGCGCCGGGTCGGTTAAACCCGTAGAACGGCTTGGAAGCGACTTCGCGATAAAACTGAGCGCGGTTGGCGGCCAGGTTTTTGCGAAAGTCGTCGAAAACCGAAATCGGCAGGCCGTCCGGATTATTCGGTGACTTCACCATGATCGGCGGTACGGCCGACATCAGCACCGTCTTGGCGACCCGGCCCTTGCCATGGCGCGCGACGTGGCGGGCGACTTCGCCGCCACCGGTGGAGTGACCGATATGGACGGCGTTGCGAAGATCGAGGTGCTCGGTGACTGCAGCCGCATCAGCGGCATAGTGGTCCATGTCGTGGCCATCCGACACCTGGCTCGAGCGTCCATGGCCGCGGCGGTCGATGCCGATCACGCGATAGCCATGATGGATGAAGAACAGCATTTGAGTATCCCAGTCGTCGGAGCTGAGCGGCCAACCATGATGGAAGACGATGGGTTGGCCCTGGCCCCAATCCTTGTAGAAGATCTCAACGCCGTCCTTCGTTCTAACGAAGCTCATTTTGGTCTCCATAAGTTGGCGATTTGAAGTGCAAATGGTTGTCGGTTGTCCCTGCAAACGACCTATTCACGCGGTCGGACTCTTTGTTTTCACACGCCTTCGTAAACCAGCTTGGTGAAAAAGGGCGGGTCGATGACGAACTGGCCCCACTTTGCATCGTGATCGGCGGTTGGCTTGGCAGCGACTGTCTCTGGCAATGCCCGGCCCGCTTTCTTCAACGCTGCGACTTTGTCGCGAATATCGACAAGCATGTCGCGAAAGGCCTTGAGCTCCGCCTTGTTGCTGACTGGCTTACCGTGCCCGGGAATAATAATCGTGTTGTCGGTCGCCGCGGCCAGATTGACGTCCGATGCGGCAATCATGCCGTCGATGCTGCCGCCTGTTGAATAATCGATAAACGGGTAGATACCGTTCCAATAGGTGTCGCCGACGTGAAGAATATCGGCTTCTCCGAAAGTAACCGATAAGTCGCTGTCGGTATGGGCTGGCTTGTAGGACTTCAGTTCGATGGATGCGCCATTGAGCTTGAGTTTGCGATTTCCGCTGAAGACCTCGCTCGGAATCGCGCCGGACGGCGAGGGCAGGAAATTGTAGTCCCAATCTTGAACGCGCTGGATCTCGGAGAGATGTTTGCGGGTGTTTTCGTGGGCAATGATCTTTGCCCCGACCGAATGGAGCCACTCGTTTCCACTGGTGTGATCGAAGTGCCAATGCGTGTTGATCAGGTGTGTGATTGGCTCGGGGTCCAGATTAGACAGGCTTTTAGTGAGCTGCGGGCGCGAGACGCTAATTCCAGCATCAACAAGTACCTTTCCGTCGGGACCCGTCAGAACAGCGATATTGCCGCCGGAACCTTCAAGCACGCTCACACTTCCGCGCAGCGTGTACGAAGTCACCGGTGAAGACGCTGCACTGTCTTTGATAAGGGTGACAAGCCCGCGCGCCTCAGCAAAGACCTGTCGAGGGGTGAGCCAGTCGCCGGTCGCTGCAAATGCTGAGCCCGTGATGCAGCAGAGACAGAAATGGCGACGAGAGACTAGTTGGTTCTGTCGTAAGCCCATGGGGGCGACCTCCCTTGAGCTCACCCAGGTGGTTGAGTGATCGCGGCGCACCCCTCCTTCACAGAATGTTGGCAACGGTAGTCAGCACTAGAACTTTGAATTTGATTTAGATCAAAAATTGGAGACCAAGATGGCAGAGTGGCGAGGCCTTAATGTCTCTTAGTGCGCGGCACGTCGCTACGATATCCGCTTTACATCTGAAAGCGGACGTTGGTCCGAGTAATTTATGAGTACAGGCCCTATGCCGCGGCGGCCTTGCCGGCTGGGTTGGCTGCCGATTTGGCGGCGCTGTCGCCGGTTTCAGTCGCGTGGTCAAGTATGGCGGTGCGCCGCGCGGCAATCGCGAAACGAAGCTGGTCGAGCGCGAAGGCAAACGACATCCGCACCGTCTCCTCGAATTCCTCGCGTTCGCCCTGATGAATGATCGCGATGACGAGATTGTCTGCTTCGACTTGAAGCTGCTCGAGCGCCTCGAGACTTTGTGCTGCATGTGCCTTGCGCACGAGATCGAGCACGCGCTGAAGAAGCCGCAGCCGCCGCGTACGCGTGTCGCGGCGCAGATAGGTCGCCAGCCCGGCAAGGGCTGATCCGAAGACTGGAAAGATCAGCATGCCGTAGAAGATGTCGTCGCCGTATCTGTCGAAGAACGATTGCTGGCTGTCGTTCAGATAAGTAAGCGCGCCGGGATGCACGACCACATCGGCATCTTTGTCGGTCGAGGGCGCCTCGATCTTGATCTCACCCGGCATGGCGGCCGCGAGCGCCTGGCGCGATGAATAGATGACCTTGGCCAAGGCGGCGATCGTGGAATCGCTGAATGATTTCGGCGCCACCAGATATTCGCCGAAGCTTAGGCTCTTGAGGCTGTCGTCGGGCGTCGGCGGTTTGCCGCCGAACGTCCCGGCATCGATGTCGATCGAGTCGAAGGCCGGATTTCGCTTGGCGATGCCGTCGGCCTGTTCGATCGCCACAAAACTCGGCGCATCGCCGTTGCGGCTTGCCGCTTTCACCGCTTCGGAAATTGCCGCGCTGGTAGCCGCGCCGGCCACGAATAAAACATCGACCTGATTGTTCTTGATCGCCTCAGCGATGTTCTTCGGATCGATCTTCGACACGTTCACCTTGGCGACCGGCACGCCATAATGGTCGAGCACGGCGCGCAAGAGATCGGGCGTCGCCTCGTTGCCGGTAACGATGCCGACACGGTGGCCGGCAAGCTGCTCGACCTTCTCGATCTTACCGGATTTTTTTCCCTTCTTCGCCGCCGCCGGCGGCGGAACAATCAGGGCCATGACGTTTTGCCGCAAGATTGCGACCACCGGCCATTTCATCGAATTGTCGGCCGGACTCGGCAAAATAGCGAGATTAGCTTTGCCGTCTTTGATCGCCTTGGCGGCATCTTGCGGGTCTGCGACGGGAACGAGCTTCACGCTCAGATTGTGATGGCCTTGGGCGACCTGGTCCGACAGAGCCTGGACGAATTTGGCGTCCGTCGGATCGGCCGCGATCCGTAGATGCTCCGACTCGGTCGTGAGATAGAAGGCAGCCCAGACAACGCTGACTAGGATCGCCGTGCCGAGAACGGCGACGAGCCACGTGTGACGCAATAACATGCGCACACGATTGCGCACGATGTGTTCAAGCGACTCGAAAGCCATCGTGAGGTCCGTAGACTGGCCGTGCGTCGCGTCTGCCGCACCCCGTCCTCGCCGAAACAGCCACAATTTCATGGCGAGAGGGGGACGGTTCGGAGTTCCGGGCGACATAATTAATTGTAGCACGGCTACGCCAGTTTGAGGCGACGATACAAATCTGCTTTGCCATCAGGCCAGGCTGTTGGTTAATGACCATCGCAGTTTCAAATCCTCAGATCGTTTATAGTTTCGGAAATTCCCCCGGTCAGGCTCCAGCCGGCCGCCGCCATGGACGAAACCGCAAGCCGCCGGGCATTGCTCGGTGCACCATCAGCATTTCGCCGACCGTCGCCGAGGTCACAAGCCCGACCAGCCGCTGCGCTGCGTCGACAATTCCGACCGCCGGCGCCGATTTTTGCTGCAACAGGCGAAACGCCTCGTCGAGGCAGTGGCGGTGCCCGAGCGTTAGCATTTCATGGCGCATGACATCGCCGACTTTCGCGTCCGGGCCGCGCTCTTTAAGCGCGCGGATGAGATCGTTGCGTTCTAACAAACCGACTGGACGGCCAAGCCCGTCCACGATCGGGAATTCGCTCTGGCTCGTGCGCAACAGCGTTTCCACCGCGGCATCGACATGCTCGTCGGGCGTGAGCGTGACGAATTCGGTCATCATCGCCGCGGTCACCGGCACGCCCTGTGAGATCGCGCGGATCGCCACCAGATGCGCTTCGGAGGCGGCGGCGAGGTACACGAACACGGCGATGAAGATCAGCAGCGGATCGCCGAACAGACCTATAAAGCCGAGCAGGAATGCGACCGCTTGACCGACCGAGGCGGCAATTTCGGTGGCGCGCACGTAACCGAACCGCGTCGCCAACAACGCCCGCAGCACGCGGCCGCCGTCCATGGGAAAGGCCGGAATCAAATTGAACAGCGCAAGAAACAAGTTCACAATCGCAAGCCGTTCGGCGAGACCGACTTTGTTGCTTTCGATCGCGCCGAAATGACTGAGATCAAGGTTGGCGCCGCCGACCAGGACCAGCGCGGCGGCGATCGCGACGTTGACCGCGGGGCCGGCAATGGCGATCAGGAACTCTTCGCTTGGCTTTTCCGGGATACGCTCGAGCCGCGCGACGCCGCCGATCGGAAGCAGGATCACGTCCGGCGTCATCACGCCGAATCTGCGCGCGGTAAATATGTGACCAAACTCATGAAGCAATACGCACAGGAATAACAGCACGATGAACAATAGCCCGTTCCAGGCGGCCTGCGCGCCACCTGCGACATAGCTGACGCCGAAAATCCAGGCGAGAAACAATAGAAATGTCACATGGATGCGGATCGCTGTGCCGGCGACCGAGCCGATATTCAAGGACCAGCCCATGACCACCTCCCGGCAATGCGCAGGCCCGCCCGCGCATTGCGCCTTTATCTGCGTTAGGTAAGAATTGATCGGCTGTTTGCGAGTGCGTGCGTTGTCGATGCAGGCACCAGCAAGCATGCAGGGAACCATGACGGTTGGCGCCGATAGGGAGCGCTGATATGGCGGAAAAACTCTCGGGCGAAGCACGCAAGTCGGCGCTCGGCCGGCCCAAAGGCTGGCGCGAAGTGGCGGGCCGCGATGCCATCAACAGGAAATTCGTGTTCAAGGATTTCAATGAAGCCTTCGGCTTTATGGCGCGGGCCGCTTTGGTGGCGGAAAAGCTCGACCATCACCCGGAATGGTCCAATGTCTACAAGACCGTGGACGTGACTTTGTCGACGCATGATGCCGGCGGGCTGACTGAGCTTGATATCAAGCTCGCCGAAGCCATGGACAAGCTCGCGGGGTGAATTCCGCGGGATGAATCCGCCTTGCGGTCGCCGTGTTTGGCGGCCATCTCATAGGCAGTTTCGTGTTGCGCGATTCGAGGTCCGCAGCAGGGGTCCAGACGGGACCCAGGAGAGACACCAATGTGGTTCTGGCAGCAAGCCGCGAGGTGGTCAGACTTTCGGCCAGATTTTTGGCCGGACTTTGCCGCGCTGTCGCGCCGCATGGCGGAGGACGAAAGCGCCTTGCGCCGCAAATTCTGGCGCAAGCTCAAGCGCGAAGTGGCGAGCGTTCCGTTTTTGGAAGACGTGCTGACCGCCCACTATTGCGCTTTTGATCGTAACACGCCGGTTCACGTCAAAGCCGTGCTTATCGGGGCGATTGCATATTTCGTGATGCCGGACGATCTGATCCCCGATTATCTGCCGATCATCGGCTATGCCGACGATGCTGCGGTACTGGGCATGGCGATCAAGCTCATGTCCTCGCACATCAAGCCGGAACATCGCGAGGCGGCGCGGCGCATGGTGACGCGGCTGCGCGAAGAATAGGGACTGCGCAGGGTTTGTTACGTTCCCGGGTCTGCGGCGCACCATTTCATGCTTCATGCTGCGCCGCGCCCGGGAAACAGACTGCGTTACACCCGCAGTACGATTTTCCCCATCGCCTTGCGCGCGGCGAGGACGTTGAGCGCAGTCGCGATCTCGGCCAGGGGATAGACCGTCTGGACGTGCGCGCTGAGCTTGTCTGCAGCGGCCCAATTCGTGATGTCGGCCATCAATCGTCGTTGCGCCTCGGGCTCGCGGCTGGTCCAGGCGCCCCAGGCGACGCCGCGGATGTCGCAGCTTTTAAGGAGCGCGAGATTGAGGGGAATTTTCGGAATTTCGCCGGCGGCAAATCCGACCACGAGATAGCGGCCGAGCCAGCCGAGCGAACGCAGCGCCGGCTCGGCATAGCGGCCGCCGACCGGATCGTAAACTACATCGATGCCGCGCTCGCCGCCAAGTTTTTTGAGCGCGCTGCGAAGGTCCTCACGGTCGTAGTTCACGGTTTCATCGGCGCCGTGCTCGCGAGCGAAGACGAGCTTGTCGTCCGAAGAAGCGCAGGCGATGATACGCGCGCCCATGATCTTGCCGATTTCGATGCTCGCGAGCCCGGTGCCGCCGGAGGCGCCGAGGACGACAAGCGACTCGCCGGCCTTGAGCGTGGCCCGCTCGCGCAAAGCATAGAGCGTGGTGCCATAAGTCACCGTCAGGCCAGCGGCGCGTTCGAAGGCGAGCTGATCGGGGATTTTGGCCAGACGTTGCGCGGGCACCGCGACAATCTCGCGCGCGGCGCCCCAGCCGCTATAGCCCGCGACGCGATCCCCGGGAGCGAGATCAGTGACGCCGCTGCCGACGCTCTCGATAACGCCGGCGAACTCCGCGCCGGGCGAAAAAGGAAATGGCGGCTTGTGCTGGTACTTGCCGGCGATGATCAGCGTGTCGAAAAAGTTGAGCGCCACTGCCTTGACGCGCACGACGGCTTCGCCTGGCGCGGCGCGCGGCGGCTCGATGTCAGTCAGTTTGAGGGCGGTAGGCGGCCCAAAATGCGTGCAGAGAACAGCTTTCATCCGTTTAATCCATGGTGCAAAGGCTGTTGCAATAGGCCCCGATGCTTCGGAGCCGAACTTCATAATCACGAAAATTGCTAATTGGGAAAGCGGCGCTCATTCCTGGCCAGTCGGTCCCCAGAGTGATTGTCGTGCTTCGGCGCTAGTGGAATTGGCTAAAAATTGAAAGTTTTGCTATCAGTGCTACTTCTCATGACTTCCTTGCCACCTCTTGGGGGTATTGCCGCGCGAGGCCCGATGCAACGACGACGAATGCGGCGACTAGGGATACTGCGATCTTGGGGGCTTGTCCTTTTGCTGCTTAGCGCGGCGGCTTCGATTGATCCTGCGTGCGCCCAGCAATCCGCGCCTACGACCAAGCCAAAACCCAAGCCCGAGGCGACGCCAAAGCCCGCCGCGCCGGCCACCAGACCGGTAACGCCGGCGGCGGCCGTGGCCGGCGGCGCGCAGACAAAACTGCTCGGCCAATACGGGGTGTGGGGCGCCTACACCGCCACGCCCGGCGGCAAGAAAATCTGCTTCGTGCTTGCCAAGCCAACAGCGTCCGAAACCAATCCGCCCAACCGGCCGCGTAACCCGGTCTACATGTTCATTTCCACGCGACCGGCCGACAAAGTGACCAACGAAGTCTCGCTGGTGGTCGGTTATCCTTTCAAATCGGGCACCGAGGCAATGGCGCAGGTCGCCGGCGCGAACTTTGCGCTCTATACCCAGCAGGACGGCGCCTGGATCAAGAATGCGGCCGAAGAAGCAAAAATGGTCGATGCGATGCGGTCGGGCGATTCTGCGGTGATTAAGGGCGTTTCGGCAAAAGGCACCCAGTCGACCGATACTTTCACGCTCAAAGGCGTGTCCCAGGCCCTCGACCGCGCCGGGCAGGAATGCAAATAAAGACGCTTCGATCTTGCCTGTAGGCCGCGATCGGCGCGGCGTGAAGGCGCAATCGTTAGGGTTGCGGCCACTCGCCCTTTGCACGGAAGGAATTATGTATGGTTTACCGCGCGTGTCGCTTAGATCGACCGCTGATGCATTAACTGCTCCTGGGTCGACGGCTGGATCGTTCACAATGAGTTCTTTAGCCGAAACCGAAGCTGAAACCGCCGGCGTGCCGGGGTTTGTCGAAAAGCGGCCGCTCGAGCACTACGCGGCGCCGGCGCAGCCGTCGTTGGTCGGCATGTCGCGCGAAACGCTGGCGCAGGCGCTCGCCGAGGTTGGCGTTCCGCAGGCCCAGCGCCGGATGCGTGTGCAGCAGATTTGGCATTGGCTTTACGTGCGCGGCGCACACGATTTCGACGCGATGACGACGCTGTCGAAGGATTTGCGCGCCGCACTAGCCCAGCGCTTCACGCTGGCGCGTCCGTCGGTCGCCGCCGAACAAATTTCTGTCGATGGCACGCGCAAATGGCTGATCCAGCTGCCGGGCGAACGCATCGCAGCGCCGCATGAGGTCGAATGCGTCTATATCCCCGAGGCTGATCGCGGCACATTGTGCATTTCCAGCCAGGTCGGCTGCACGCTCAATTGCAGTTTCTGCCACACCGGCACGCAACGTCTGGTGCGCAACCTCACCGCGGCGGAAATCGCCGCCCAGGTCGTGGTCGCGCGTGATCGGCTCGGTGATTGGCTTGTCGCGCAGCCCGCGCCAAGTGCCGGCGGCGCGCGGGGAGGGACACGCGAAGGTGACAAGCGGCTTGTTTCCAACATCGTGATGATGGGAATGGGTGAGCCGCTCTACAATTTCGAAGCCGTGCGTGATGGAATTAACGTGATCGCCGACGGCGACGGCTTGAGCATTTCCAAGCGCCGCATCACGCTCTCGACCTCGGGCGTGGTACCGAACATCGCGCGCGCTGGCGCCGAGATCGGCTCAATGCTTGCAGTTTCGCTGCACGCGGTGACCGACGAGCTGCGCGACCAATTAGTGCCGCTCAACCGCAAATATCCAATTGCCGAACTCCTGGAGGCCTGCAGGAATTATCCCGGCCTGTCGAATGCGCGTCGCATCACGTTCGAATATGTGATGCTCAAGGACATCAACGACTCGCTTGTTGACGCCAAAGCGCTGGTGCGGCTGCTCAAGGGCATTCCCGCCAAGATCAACCTGATTCCGTTCAATCCCTGGCCCGGCACCAAATATGAATGTTCCGATTGGGACCAAATCGAAAAGTTCTCGGAAGTGGTGTTCGCCGCCGGTTATGCATCGCCGGTGCGCACGCCGCGCGGCCGCGACATTCTCGCCGCCTGCGGCCAGCTTAAAAGCGCGACGGAAAAATTGTCGGCGCGCGAACGCCTGGCGCTTCGCGCCATGGCGATGACCGACTGAGCGGCTGGCGGTTCGGCATGTCGCTGATCGCGCGCATTATGATGGCGTTCATCGGCTATGTGCTCGCCTGCATCGCAGCTTCGCTCGTGCTCACGCTCGGCAGCCTTGCGCCAGATTGGAACGACGTAATGGCGCCGCTCGGGCCGCACGCGGGAGCTGCCGACTCGATCGCGCTGTGGTCCGTCACCGGCCTGGCCGCGATCATCATCTTTTCGGTGGGGTTTCTGCCCGCTGTTCTCGCGATCGTGCTGGCCGAAGGACTGGCGCTGCGCTCCGCCGTCATCTACGGCGTGATCGGCGCCGCGCTTGCGCTCGCCATGGCCTACGGGCTGGACTTCGCCGGCTATATCGCCTCACCGGATGGCGATCTTGCCCGCAATCGCGAAGTCTTCGCCGCTGCCGGAATTGCCGGCGGCCTGGTCTATTGGCTCGTTGCCGGGCGCCGAGCCGGCGCGTGGAAATGAGGGCGTGGAAATAAGCGCATGGAAATAAGCGCATGGAAATAAGCGCATGGAAATAAGCGCATGGAAATAAACGCATGGAAATAAGCGCATGGAAATAAGCGCATGACCCGCGCCGCGCTCATCACGGCACTCGCCATCGGCTTCGTGTTCGGGCTTCTCTGCGCCGTCGATCCGCAGCTTGATCTCGACCTCGCCGCGGTGGGCTTCGACTCATCGCGCCACTTGTTCGTCGTCAATGCCCAACCATGGGCGCAGCATACGCGCCTTGCGGCGCGGATACTGATCGCGTTGTTGGCGCTGCCGGCCTTCCTCGCCATTCTCCTCAAATTGATTTGGCCGCATCGGCCGATGCTGATCGAAGCGCGCGCAGCGCTGTTCCTGATCGCGACTTTGGCGCTCGGCCCCGGGCTTTTGACCAATGTGATCTTGAAGGACCATTGGGGACGGCCGCGGCCGATCGATGTGCGGCAATTCGGCGGCGACTATCGTTTTGAGCCGTGGTGGGATCCGCGCGGCGATTGCCCGAACAATTGCTCGTTTATCGCCGGCGAGCCATCCGGGGCGTTTTGGACGCTGGCGCCGGCGGCACTGGCGCCCCCGCCCTTGCAGCCTCTCGCCTATGGCGCGGCGCTTGCGTTTGGCGTGGCGCTTGGCGCGTTCCGCATGGCCGCAGGCGCGCATTTCTTCTCCGACGTCGTCTTCGCCGGCGTCTTGATGTATCTCGTGGTCTGGACGGTTCATGGCCTGATTTACCGCTGGCGGGCCACCCGCCTGAACGAAAAGGCGCTGGAGGACTGGCTCGGCCGAGCGGGTGTCTGGCTTTGCGGAATCGCCCGGCGGCTCACGGGCCAAGGCGAAAAAGCTTCCCAATGAGGCGATGCTTGGAAACGACGCTTGGAAAGGACGATTGGAGACGACGCTTGCGCGGCGGCGGCCACCGCCTATAGTCCGCGCGCGTGACGAGAGCATGATCCGGAAAAGTGGGCACCGGTTTTCCGAAAAGATCATGCTCAAACAGCAAGCTAAAGCGAAATATCGAATCAACCTAAAATCATTTCGGTGTAGTCGCCGCGGCTGGGCGGCCAACGCGAAATGGTTTTAACTTTATTGGTTTTTCCATGCCCGCAGACGGCGTGAACAAGAAAGACGTGCGGAAAGTCGTGCTGGCCTATTCCGGCGGGCTCGATACGTCGATCATTCTCAAATGGCTACAGACGACCTATGGTTGCGAGGTCGTCACCTTTACCGCCGATCTCGGCCAGGGCGACGAACTCGAACCGGCGCGGCAGAAGGCGCTGACGCTCGGCATTAAGCCGCAAAACATCTTCATCGAGGACCTGCGCGATGAATTTGTGCGCGACTACGTTTTCCCGATGTTCCGCGCCAACGCGCTCTACGAGGGGCAATATCTTCTCGGCACGTCGATTGCGCGGCCGCTGATCGCCAAACGGCAAATCGAAATCGCCGAAAAGGTCGGCGCCGATGCCGTCGCCCATGGCGCGACCGGCAAGGGCAACGACCAGGTTCGCTTCGAGCTCGCTTATTACGCGCTCAAGCCCGACGTCAAAGTTATCGCGCCATGGCGCGAATGGGATTTCAAGTCGCGCGAAGCGCTGATCGCCTTTGCCGAAAAGAATCAAATCCCGATCGCTAAAGACAAACGCGGCGAAGCGCCGTTTTCGACCGACGCCAATCTCCTGCACACCTCGTCCGAGGGCAAAGTGCTCGAAGATCCCGCAGGCGAGGTCCCCGGCTATGTCTATTCGCGCACCGCCGATCCCGAAAACGCGCCGGATCGGCCGGCTTACATCACCATCGATTTCGAGCGCGGCGATCCGGTCGCCGTCGACGGCAAGAAGCTCAAGCCCGCCACATTGCTGACACAGCTCAATGCCTCTGGCCGCACTCACGGCATCGGGCGGCTCGATCTCGTCGAGAACCGTTTCGTCGGCATGAAATCACGCGGCATGTATGAGACGCCAGGTGGCACGATCCTGCTTGCCGCGCATCGCGGCATCGAATCGATCACGCTCGACCGCGGCGCGGCGCATCTCAAAGACGAGCTGATGCCGAAATATGCGGAAGCGATCTATTATGGATTCTGGTTCTCGCCGGAGCGCGAAATGCTGCAGGCAGCGATCGATAGGAGCCAGGAATTCGTCACTGGCAGCGTGCGATTGAAGCTGTACAAGGGCAATGTCGGCGTGGTCGGCCGCGAAAGTAAATATTCGCTGTACGATCAGGATCTCGTCACGTTCGAGGACGGCAAGGTCGCCTACGATCAAGGCGACGCCGAGGGCTTCATCCGCCTCAACGCCTTGCGGCTGCGCACGCTGGCGCAGCGGCGAAAGAAGTTGAAGCTGTAAGGGCGCAACGCGTTTTCCCGTGACGAGCGGTCCGGCAAAGCCGAAGTCAGCCGCTAGACTCCACATCTTAGTCAGAAAACGGGTCGAAACGACATTGCGATTACCGCATGTTTCTCGCCCAACCGATTCACGGCTGGGAGGGTCATGTCTGGGAAATTCGCACGCCTTGTGCGGCCCAACTCGAAGCTTGACGCTGACCACGTGCCATTGCGGATGGCCGGGACAAGCCCAGCTATGACGTGCGGCGTGGGTTGTGGCGTTGGAAGTTCGCTACACCCGCCGCTCGACCAGCATGCGCTTGATCTCGGCGATCGCTTTCGCCGGATTGAGGTGCTTGGGGCAGGCCTTGGCGCAATTCATGATGGTGTGGCAGCGGTATAGGCGAAACGGATCTTCCAAATTGTCCAGCCGATGACCGGTCGCCTCGTCGCGCGAATCCATGATGAAACGCTGGGCCTGCAATAGCGCTGCCGGTCCGAGGAAGCGGTCGGAGTTCCACCAATAGCTCGGACAAGCGGTCGAACAGCAGGCGCAGAGGATGCACTCGTAAAGCCCGTCGAGCTTCTGCCGGTCCTCGTGGCTCTGCTTCCATTCTTTCTGCGGCGTCGGCGAGACCGTCTGCAGCCACGGCTCGATCGAGGCGTGTTGGGCGTAAAAGTTGGTCAGGTCCGGCACCAGGTCTTTCACCACCGGCAGATGCGGTAACGGATAGATGCGGACCGCGCCGCTGATATCGCTCATCGCCTTGGTGCAAGCGAGCGTGTTGGTGCCGTCGATGTTCATCGAACAGGAGCCACAAATGCCCTCGCGACAGGAGCGGCGGAAGGTCAGCGTCGGGTCGACATGATTTTTGATCCAAATCAGCCCGTCGAGCACCATGGGGCCGCAATCGCCGGTGTCGACGTAATAAGTGTCGATGCGCGGATTGCGCGCGTCGGCAGGACTCCAGCGATAGATGCGGTATTCGCGCTGCGATTTGGCGCTCACCGGCCGCGGCCAGGTCTTGCCTTGCGTGATCTTGGAATTCTTCGGCAGAGTGAATTGAACCATGACAACCTCAATGAATTCGGCGGACGCCCCTTAGCTCTAGCGCGCAATACACCCGCTTAATACACGCGTTTCTTGGGCTCGATATAGGCGACGTCGTTGGTAAGCGTGTAGGTGTGGACCGGACGGTAGTCGATCGTCACTTTGCCGGTCGCATGGTCGAGCCAGGACAAAGTGTGCTTCATCCAGTTCTGGTCGTCCCGGTCCGGGTAATCCTCGCGCGCATGAGCGCCGCGGCTTTCGGTGCGATTGACGGCGGAGTCCATGGTGACCACGGCCTGTTCGACCAGGTTGGCGAGTTCGAACGTCTCGATCAGATCGGAATTCCAGATCAGGGAACGGTCGGACACCCGTAGGTCGCTGACGCCGTCATAGACCTGATGAATGAGCTTGGAGCCCTCTTCAAGCACTTCGCCGGTCCGGAACACAGCGCAATTGTTCTGCATGACTTGCTGCATATTGGTGCGCAGCTGTGCGGTCGGCGTGCTGCCCGAAGCATGGCGGAACTTGTCGAGCCGCGATAGCGGCCGATCGGCTGAATCCTTGGGCAATTCGGGATGCTTGTCGTTTGGCGTGAGGATTTCGGCGCAGCGCAGTGCCGCCGCGCGTCCGAACACCACAAGATCGATCAGCGAATTCGAACCCAGGCGGTTGGCGCCATGCACCGAGACGCAAGCCGCTTCACCAAGCGCCATCATCCCGGGCACGACGTGATCCGGATTGCCGTTCTTCTTGGTCAGCGCCTCGCCGTGATAATTGGTGGCGATGCCGCCCATATTGTAATGCACGGTCGGCAGGATCGGCACCGGTTCACGAGTCAGATCGACACCGGCGAAAATCCGCGCGGATTCGGTAATGCCCGGCAGGCGCTCGGCCAGAATTTGCGGATCGAGATGATCGAGATGCAGGAAAATGTGATCTTTCTTCGGTCCTACGCCGCGGCCTTCGCGGATCTCGATCGTCATCGCGCGCGAGACGACGTCGCGCGAGGCGAGATCCTTGGCCGAAGGTGCGTAGCGCTCCATGAACCGCTCGCCTTCTGAATTGACGAGATAGGCGCCTTCGCCGCGCGCGCCCTCGGTGATGAGAACGCCGGCCCCGTAAACGCCGGTGGGATGAAACTGGACGAATTCCATGTCTTGAAGCGGCAGGCCGGCGCGCAACATCATGGCATTGCCGTCGCCAGTCTGGGTATGCGCGCCGGTGCATGAAGCATAGGCGCGGCCATAGCCGCCGGTCGCGAGGATCGTCATCTGCGCGGAAAAGCGGTGGATCGAGCCATCGTCAAGTTTGATGGCAACGACGCCGCGGCAGCGGCCATCGTCGTCCATGATGAGGTCGATGGCGAAATATTCGATAAAGAATTCGGTCGAGTGCCGCAGCGCCTGGCCGTACATGGTGTGCAGCATGGCGTGGCCGGTGCGGTCAGCTGCGGCGCAGGTGCGTTGCGCAGTACCTTTGCCGTAATGGGTGGTCATGCCGCCGAACGGGCGCTGATAGATCTTGCCGTCATCGCGGCGCGAGAACGGCAGGCCCCAATGCTCGAGTTCGTAGACCGCGTCTGGCGCGTTGCGGCACATATATTCAATCGCGTCCTGATCGCCGAGCCAGTCCGACCCTTTCACGGTGTCGTACATGTGCCAGCGCCAATCATCCTCGCCCATATTGCCGAGCGCGGCAGCGATGCCGCCTTGCGCCGCCACGGTATGGGAGCGGGTCGGAAACACTTTAGTGATGCACGCGGTGCGCAGGCCGGCTTCGCTGCAGCCAACCACGGCGCGCAATCCGGCGCCGCCGGCGCCGATCACCACGACGTCATAAGCGTGATCTTCGATCGGATAGGCGCGGCCATTGATCGCCGGTGCGGCGCCGCCGTCTTGTCCAACCTTTTGCGCGCCCTCTGCCATGCTCATAATCCAAAAGACAGTTTCAGTATGCCGTAAACCGAGGCCAGTCCGACAGCGATCGAAAAGAAGGTATTGGCGATCAAGAGCGTAAGCTTGGTCGAGTCGTCATGGACATAATCCTCGATGATCACGGCCATGCCGAGCCGCATGTGGATCGTGATCGAGACGACGAACAGCAGCATGATGATGGCGACGGTCGGCGAACCGAGAATCTGCGCCACCGCGGCCTGATTGCGCCCGACCAGCGTGATGAGAATGGCGATCGCGGCGATCGTGAGCGGCACGTTGGCAACTGCGGTGAGGCGCTGATGCCAGAAATGCTCGGTGCCCGATTTGGCGGCACCGCGGCCGAGTACGCGGCCGAGCGGAGTGCGCATATGCAAGGGCGCGGCCATTACGCAACTCCCATCGTGAGCATGATGAATATCCACAGCACGAGAGTAATCGCGATCGACGCGATGAGATTGGCTGCCGCCAGCCACTCCCTCTCCTTCGGCCCGAAGCCGCGCCCGGTGTCCCAGATCAGGTGGCGGATGCCGCCCAGCATGTGATGGATCACGCTCCAGGTGTAGCCAAACAGGATCAACCGGCCGATCCACGAACTGGCAAACCATTGAAATCGGCCATAGGCGTTCGGACTTGCCGCGGCAATCAGCCACCAAGCCACCAACAGCGTACCGAAATAATTGCCGAAGCCGGTGATGCGATGGACGATCGACATCATCATCGTCAGCATCGGCCGATAAATTTGCAGATGCGGCGATAATGGCCGCTCGACGGGTGCGTTTTGTTCGAGCGAACGTGTGTCGACCATCATGATACCCGCTTGGCGCCCCGCTCAATCGCGCTTGGCGCAAGTTCCTATCGAATTCGCGCGGCGCCCGCAACGCGCGTGCGCAACAAGCGCAAAAAATCGGGTCGCCGATCAGCTTTCGTATTTGACGAAAATAAGCCTCGATTTTCAAAGCACAATGGGCAATATTTGAAGCCTGCTTTCGTGGAATACGAAGGAAACGCCGCGACATGCGTTTCGATCTTGCCGATCTGGCCCTGTTCCGCCACGTCGTCGAAGCCGGCAGCATCACCCATGGCGCCGAACGCGCGCATCTCGCGCTCGCCGCCGCGTCGACTCGCATCCGCAACATGGAACAGGTTCTCGGCGTGCCATTGCTGACGCGCGGCCGCCAGGGTGTCACGCCAACGCAAGCGGGCCGCACGCTCCTGCAACATGCCCGCGCCATCCTGCGGCAGTCGGAGCGCCTGCATGAAGACCTCAGCGCCTATGGCGGCGGTCTTGCCGGGCAGATCCGGATCTTGTCGAACACCAATGCGCTGACTGAATTCTTGCCAGAAGCGCTGAGCTCGTTTCTCGCCACGCATTCGAATGTCAGCATCGATCTCGAGGAACGTCTAAGCGACGAGATTGTCGGCCTGATCGCCGAAGGCGTCGCTGATCTCGGCATCGTCGCGGGCACTGTCGACGCCGGCACGCTCGAGACCTATCCGTTCCGCCGCGACCGCTTTGTACTCGTAGTCGCGCGCGGCCATCCGCTGGCCAAGCGCGCCAAGATCAGTTTCGAGGAAGTGTTGGACCATGATTTCGTTGGGCTTGATCGCGCCAGCGCGTTGCAGCGTTTCTTGGCCAGCAAGGCCGCCCGCATCGGCCGGCCGCTGCGGCTGCGCGTGCAATTGCGCAGTTTCGATGCGGTGTGCCGGCTGGTCGAGTGCAAAGTCGGGATAGGCATCGTGCCGGAAACCACCGCGCGTCGCGTCGCCACGACGATGGCGATTAAGCCGGTCACGCTGTCGGATCCGTGGGCGGTCCGTGACCTAACCATCTGCGTGAAACGCCACGACGAATTGCCGGTCTATGCGCGGCAACTGGTGCAGCATCTTCGCGATCAGAAGCCGGAAGTCAGTAATCAGTAATCAGATGTGCATGCGCCTCTGATTACTGATTACCGTCACCTGGGCATAAGCACCCAATAGTCGAGATCGAGCAGCACCGCGGGATCGTAATCGTCGCCGGCATGAAGCGGAAAATCGCCGCAGGGCCGATCGCATGTTGCGACCGTGCGCAACCGCAGCGCGCCGAGGTCGGTGCGGCCGGGCAATTCCGCCTTGGCGAGCACTTCCGACCAGGCGAACACCGTTCCGCCGGCAAAGAGCGGAGCGACATGGCGACCGCCATTGATCGCGGCGATGTGAAAGCCATTGGCTAGTCCGTTGGAGGACAGTGCCCTCGCCAGCGAAATTACATGCCCGCCATAGATCAGCCGCCGGCCGAAGCGCCCTTTGCCTGCTTCGAATTGGTTGAAGTGAATGCGCGCGGTGTTCTGATAAAGCCGCGTCGCGATCTGCTGTTCGGCTTCCTCGACCGTGGCGCCGTCGACATGGTCGATCCTCTCGCCGACCGTGTAATCGCCGAAACGGAACGAGCTGCCGGCGAGCGCGAAGTCGTATGCGCCAATATTGATCTCGGGGCAGGCTTCGCCAAGAAGTTTCGCATCAAGCGCGGTCGGCAAACGCGGCACGTGATCGCCCGGCGCCAGCGCCGCCTCGTCGCGCTTGCGAACCATGACCCAGCGGACATATTCGAGCACCGGCGCGCTGTCCTGATTGTAGCCGGTGGTCCGCACATAAACGATGCCGGTCTTGCGGCTCGAATTCTCCTTAAGCCCGATGACCTCGGATTGTGCGGAGAGCGTATCGCCGGGATAGACCGGCTTGCGGAAGCAGCAATTGGCGTACCCCAGATTGGCGACCGCATTGAGGGAGACGTCCGGCACCGATTTGCCGAACACGATGTGAAAGACCAATAGATCGTCGATCGGCGCGCGCGGATAGCCGATCGCCTTGGCGAAAGCGTCGGATGACTGCACCGCAAAACGCGGGCCGAACAATCCGATGTAAAGCGCCACGTCGCCGGACGTCAGCGTGCGCGGTGTGGCGTGCCGGATCACTTGCCCGATGCGGAAATCCTCAAAAAAATTGCCGGGACTGTTCTTCGACATTGGCAAACTACCTGGAGCACTACCTGGACCAATTACCAACTACTTTAGCCAACCATTTGGGCCAATTACCTGCCAATTACCTGCCAATTACCTGCCAATTATCGGGCAATTACCTGGGCCAACCAACTTGGGCCACCCCCCAACCGGCTCCCCCGCCGCTATGCAAGCGGCGTGTCTTAACCGGCCAAAAACTCAGGCGAAAGGACCTTCGTCGAAAGGACCTTGGGCGAAAGGAGCATTGGCGAAAGCACGACGGCGCACATTATCATTGACAGGAATGTGAGGGGCGTCCGAGGTGGCGTTTTGCTAAAGCTTCGCGCGCCCAATCGCCAAATGTGAATATGAGCATCGAAGCCGCACCTCATTCCGCAGACCTCCAAGATCGCGCGGCGACCGAGGCGAGTGAAGTGATTCATCCGCGCTGGGTGCGGATCACGCATTGGATCAATGCGCTCGCCATGTTCATAATGATCGGCTCGGGTTGGCAAATCTACGACGCCTCGCCGCTGTTCGATTTCCTCAATTTCCCGCATCAGCTGGCGCTCGGCGAATGGCTTGCTGGCGCGCTGCTGTGGCACTTCGCGGCGATGTGGCTTCTCGTCATCAATGGCATTGTCTATGTCACGCTCGGCATTACCACTGGACGATTCCGGCGCAAGCTGTTGCCGATCCGGCCGCGCGCCGTGCTCGATGATTTCCTCGCCGCGTTGCGCGGCCGGCTCTCGCATGACGACCTCACGGTCTATAATTCGGTCCAGCGGCTCCTTTATGCCGGCGTGCTTATTGCTGGCGTCGTCATCGTGCTGTCCGGGCTGTCGATCTGGAAGCCGGTGCAATTTAAATACCTTACCGCGTTATTCGGCGGCTATGACACCGCGCGCTATGTCCACTTCTTTGCCATGGCCGCAATCGTGGCTTTTCTGACGATCCATGTCGTGCTTGCGCTGATCGTGGCAAAAAGCCTGCGCGCCATTATCTTAGGGCGGTAGAGGACGGCTGCGATGGCCCGCCTGCGCAAAACACCGCCCGGCGTCGATACCAAGCACCTGATCAAGGATGCGGCGAAACTATTGCCGCAACCGTCGCGCCGGCTGTTTCTGCGCGGGGCCGCCAACCTCGGCTCGTTGGCGATGCTGACCGGCTGCGACATCATTGACGGTCCGACCGCCGAGAACGCCTTGCGCGTTATCTCGCGCTTCAATGACCGCGTCCAAGCGCTATTGTTCAGCGCGACGACGCTCGCGCCCGAATTTCCGGAAAGCGCGATCACCCGGCCATTCCCGTTCAATGCCTATTATTCGCTGGACGAAGCACCGGATATCGACGGTGAAACTTATCAGCTTGAGATCGGCGGGCTCGTTGAGAACAAAAAGTCGTGGACGCTTGCCGCGCTCAACCACCTGCCGGAAGTGTCGCAGATCACCCGGCTTGTTTGTGTAGAAGGCTGGAGCGCCATCGGTTCCTGGCAGGGTGTGAGACTGTCCGATTTCCTCAAATTGATCGGCGCCGACCTGAGCGCAAAATACGTCTGGTTCCAGTGCGCGGAGGGTTATTCCAACACCATCGACATGCCGACCGCGCTGCATCCGCAAACCCAATTGACTCTCAAATTCGATCACCAGACTTTGCCCACCGCCTACGGTTTTCCGGTCAAGATCCGCATTCCAACCAAACTCGGTTTTAAGAATCCAAAATACGTGACCGCGATGTGGGTACAAAACAACGATGCCGGCGGTTATTGGGAAAACCAGGGTTACAATTGGTTCAGCGGACTTTAAGAATTTTCCTGCTCCGTGCCTTTCCGCATTGGTCTTGAACAATACGTTCGTTGGGCTGGAGCGAGCGCTCGGGATTTACGATCTTGCGAGGTTCACACCGCACTGAAGGGTCTTGACCCTAAGCTTGCCAAGCCGCGTGACGGCCTTTAGCAATCGACGCCTCATTTCCACCAGGCGTCTTATGGCAAGCTACAAGCTTCTTCTGCTCGCCGGCGACGGCATCGGCCCGGAAGTCATGGCCGAGGTCAAGCGGCTGCTCGCGTTTTACGCCAAGACCGGCATTGCGGATTTCGCCATCGAGGAGGACCTGGTCGGTGGCGCTGCCTACGACGCGCACCAGGTGGCGATCACCGACGCCACCATGGCCAAGGCGCATGCCGCGGATGCGGTGATTTTCGGCGCGGTCGGCGGGCCGAAGTGGGACAAAGTGCCGTTTGAAGCCCGGCCTGAAGCCGGTTTGCTGCGGCTGCGCAAGGAACTGGGATTGTTCGCCAATATTCGCCCGGCGATCGTCTATCCGGCGCTCGCCGACGCTTCGAGCCTCAAACGCGAAGCGGTCGAGGGGCTCGACATCGTCATCCTGCGCGAACTCACCGGCGGCGTTTATTTCGGCGAGCCCAAGACCATTACTGATCTCGGCAATGGTCAGAAACGCGCGGTTGATACCCAAGTCTACGATACCTACGAAATCGAGCGCATCGCCCGCGTCGGCTTTGAATTGGCGCGGCGGCGGCGCAACAAGCTGACCTCGATGGAAAAACGCAATGTGATGAAGACCGGCATCCTCTGGCACGAGGTCGTCGAGGACCTGTACAAGCGCGAATATAAGGACGTGCAGCTCGAACACATGCTGGCGGACGCCGGCGGCATGCAGCTGGTGCGCTGGCCGAAGCAATTCGACGTCATCGTTACTGACAACTTGTTCGGCGATATGCTGTCCGACGTAGCGGCGATGTTGACCGGATCGCTCGGCATGCTGCCGTCGGCGTCGCTCGGCGAGGTCGATCCGAAGACCAAACGACGCAAGGCGATGTATGAGCCGGTGCACGGCTCGGCGCCCGACATCGCCGGCAAGGGCATGGCCAATCCGATCGCCATGCTGGCATCCTTCGGCATGGCGTTACGCTATTCATTCAATATGGCGAAAGCGGCCGATGCGCTCGATGCCGCGATTGCGACGGTTTTGGCGACGGGGCTGCGGACGGCCGATATCAAATCCGATGGCGCCAAGGTCATCAGCACCGCGCAAATGGGTGCCGCCATTATCGGCGAACTGGAGAAGTTATCAGGGTGAAGCTTGCCGCGGCGCTGCGGCTGGCCTTCGCCGCAGCTTGGCGTCATGAGCCACCTCCACCTCGCTCAAGCGCCGTGGCGCGCTGGGCGGGGCGCCGTCCCAACGACCTGCTTAAAAGGGGGTGTTCGGATTGATGCCGGTGCGGTCGAAGGCGCTTGGCAGAGGACGCCGGCCAGTGCCCTGATAGTCCGGCCCGAAGAACCAATAAGGCCGGCCGGGGTCGCCGCCGGGCGGCAGAACGTAATCGCGGAAGCTGCGATCACCGACCGAGACCTCGGTCCCGGTGTCGAGATAGGAGCGCCGCCGCGGAATCACGATAACTTTGGAATGGCCGGTGCCGTCAGGGATGATTGTCGTGGTCGGCTGGATAATCGTGCCGCTTGCCGAGCGCTCGACGACAGGGGCTGCGGCAGGTGGCTGCCGTTTGGCTGCCTCGGCAGGGATCGCCAGGCCCGCGATCAGGCCCGCGATCAGGGCAACAACAAGGCCGTTGAGCACGGCGACGGTACGCTGACGCACGACTGACACCATGATTCCTTGCTCCAACTCCCAGTCAGCGCTGTGGTAACCCTAGCTCCCATCACGCGTTTCAAGCTCAAAACCATCGCGGCCGGTCGGATTTCGCGAATCCGGCCGCCGGTGAGGGGATTTCCGTCGGTGCCCTTATATTCCCGGAACGTTGTATTTGCGGCTGTTCTCGCTTAGAAGCGCTTCCGCTCTGTTCCCCGCGCGGGAAGCGAGCAGGTTTCGGTGGAGAGTTAACGATGGGTTACAGCGTTGCCATTGTTGGCGCGACCGGCAGTGTCGGTCGGGAAATGCTCGGCATTCTGGCGGAGCGATCGTTCCCGGCCGATGAGATCGTGGCGCTTGCCTCGCGCAAAAGCCAGGGCGTGGACGTGTCCTATGGCGAGCGGACCCTGAAGGTCAAAGCGCTCGAGCACCACGATTTTTCCGGCACCGACATCTGCCTGATGTCGGCGGGTTCTGCGGTGTCGAAGGAGTATTCGCCGAAGATCGCCGCCGCCGGCGCGGTGGTGATCGATAATTCTTCGGCGTGGCGTTATGATTCCGACGTCCCCTTGATCGTGCCGGAGGTCAATGCCGATGCCGTCCTTGGCTTTCGCAAGCGCGGGATCATTGCCAATCCGAATTGCTCGACGGCCCAACTCGTGGTCGCGCTCAAGCCGCTGCACGACCGCGCCAAGATCAAGCGTGTCGTGATCGCCACCTATCAGTCGGTGTCCGGCGCCGGCAAGGACGCGATGGACGAGCTGTTCGCTCAGACCAAGGCGGTATTCCAGATCGACGACATCACTCCAAACAAGTTTCCCAAGCGGATTGCGTTCAACCTCATTCCGCAGATCGACGTGTTCATGGAGGACGGTTACACCCGGGAAGAATGGAAGATGGTGGTCGAGACCAAGAAGATTCTCGATCCCAAGATCAAGCTGACTGCAACTTGCGTCCGCGTTCCGGTCTTTATCGGCCATTCCGAGGCAGTGAACATTGAATTCGAGCAGCCAATCACGGCCGACGAGGCGCGCGAGATCCTGCGCAATGCGCCGGGCTGCCTGGTGATCGATTCGCGCGAGCCCGGCGGGTACGTCACGCCTTACGAGTCGGTCGGCGAGGACGCGACCTATATCAGCCGCATCCGCGAGGACGCCACGGTGGAGAACGGCCTGTCGATGTGGGTCGTGTCCGATAATTTGCGCAAAGGCGCGGCGCTCAATGCCATTCAGATCGCCGACTGTCTGATCAACCGCAAGCTGATCACGGCCAAGCGAAAGGCGGCGTAGGGCTGTCATTGCGGGGCCGAGTAGGGCTTTGCGCTGCGCGGAATCTTGGCACGACAAATGTTGGCACTATCCGCGCAGGCCGCTAAAGCATGATTCCGAAAAGTGGATGTCGGTTTTCGGAAAAGATCATGCTCAAGCAACGCCTGGCGTAGCAAAGAAGGCGGGTTCAGCAGCGATGACCGTCCGGCCGCGCCGTAGCGTTCTTTACATGCCCGGGTCGAACGCACGCGCGCTGGAAAAGGCGCGCGACTTGCCGGCTGACGGCCTCATTCTCGATCTCGAAGATGCGGTGGCGCCCGAGGCCAAGACGCAGGCGCGTGACGCCGTAGTCAAGGCGGTGCAAAAAGGCTTCGGCGACCGCGAAGTGCTGGTGCGGATCAACGGACTTGACACCCGCTGGTGGGTCGAGGACATCGCCGCCGCCGCCGCCGCCCGACCCGATGCGGTGTTGGTGCCGAAAGTGTCGTCGCCGCGGCAATTGCAGGACCTGGCGGCGCGCCTGGTCGACATGGGCACTGATCCGCATGTCCGGGTCTGGGCGATGATGGAAACCCCACTGGCCATGCTCAATGTCCGCGATATCGCCGCCGCCGCGCTCGATTCGGAGACCAGGCTCGCCGGCTTCGTCATGGGGACAAACGATCTCGCCAAGGACACCCGCGCGCACCTTGTTCCCGGCCGCGCCCCGATGCTGCCATGGCTGATGAATTGCGTCGCCGCCGCGCGTGCCTATGCGCTCGACATTTTGGATGGCGTTTACAACGATATCGGCGACGCCGAGGGCTTTGCCGCGGAATGTCGGCAGGCGCGCGACTTCGGTTTCGACGGTAAGACGCTGATCCATCCCCGCCAGATCGAGCCGTGCAATGCGGCCTTCTCGCCAACCGCAGAAGAGGTCGATGCGGCGCGCAAGATCCTTGCCGCTTTCGATCGGCCGGAGAACGAAAACAAGGGTGTGATCCAAGTCGATGGACGGATGGTAGAGCGGCTGCATGCCGAAATGGCGCGGCGCACCGTGGCGATCGCCGATGCGATTGCCGCGCGATATCAGCCTGGATGAATGCGGCCACGGCGGTCTCTTTGCGCGCATTTGCAGGTGGCTATTTGCCGCAATGCAGGTCGGCAAGCGCAACAGTTGTGGCGTACTATCGGCGGTGGATAAAACGCTTTGTGAAAATTTCTTGAAACTCTTATAAATTCTTCCAACTGGGCCGAGATCGACGCCGTTTGATGGACAGACCCTAACAGCCAGCCATAAAATGCGGTTTCACACGAGGCGATGGAATGGCCCAAAATGCGGTACAGAGGCGGCTTGCTGCCATTCTTGCTGCGGATGTCGCCGGCTATAGCCGGCTCATGGGCAGCGACGAGGAAGGCACGCTCGCTGGCCTAAAGGCGTACCGCGAACTCATCGATCAGAAGTCGCGCGACCATCGCGGCCGCGTCGTCAATGCCCCCGGCGATTCCGTGCTGGTTGAATTTGCGAGCGCGGTGGACGCCGTCCGTTGCGCCATGGAAATCCAGAAGGAAATCGCCGCGCGCAACGCGGTCATTGCTGAAGAGCGTCGGATCGAGTTTCGCATCGGTATTAATGTCGGCGACGTGATTGTCGACGAGCAGGGCGACATCTACGGCGATGGCGTCAACATTGCCGCCCGCGTGGAGTCGCTGGCGCGGCCGGGCGCAATCTGTCTTTCGGACGAGGCTTACCGGCAGGTCAAGGGCAAGCTGCCGATCGACGTCAGCGACATGGGCGAGCACCAGCTGAAAAATATTGCGCAACCGGTGCGCGCCCATAGCGTGTGGCTGGACGACGCTCCGCCTCTTGCCTTGCCTGACAAGCCCTCGATCGCGGTGCTTCCGTTCGAAAATCTGAGCGGCGATCCCAAGCAGGAATATTTTGCCGACGGCGTGTCGGAGGACATTATCACCGAGCTGTCGCGCTTCTCCGACTTGTTCGTAATCGCTCGCAATTCAAGCTTCAAATACAAGGGCAGAGCGGTGGATTTGCGCCAAGTGGGGCGTGAGCTCGGCGTGCGATACGCCTTGGAGGGGAGCATCCGCCGCGGCGGCGATCGGGTCCGCATCAGCGCGCAATTGATCGATAGCGGCACTGGAGCGCACCGCTGGGCCGACCGCTACGATTGTGAAATGAAGGATGTTTTCGCGATCCAGGATGAGGTCGCGCGCACGATTGCCGCGGTACTGGCCGCGCATGTTAACAAGGCGGAAGCCGAACGCACCTTGCTCAAACCGCCGGCGCTTTGGCAGGCCTACGATCACTATATGCGCGCCGCCGCCGCTTGGGCCTCATTTCAATCCTCGTGGAAGTTCGACAGCTTGCTGGAGGCGCGACAGCATCTTGCCGATTCGCTCAAGATCGATCCAAAATATGCCCGCGCTTATTCGCTCTTGGCCAGCACGCACCGGGTCGCCTGGCTCAATCCGGTGAACGAAGAATATTTGACTTTGGCCGCGCTTGACCGCGCCATCAGTTTGGCGCGCACGGCGATCGAGTTCGATCCCAATCTGCCGGAAGCCTATGCCGAATTGGCCTACAACATCATCCGCAAGCGCGACTTCGACGCGGCTGCGGTTGCGGTCGAAAGAGCCATCGCGCTAAATCCAAATTTTGCCGATTACCGCGTTGCCCAGGTGCTGTACTCGGTGGGCGCGCCCGCCAGAGCAATCGAGATTGCCAAAGCGCAAATGCGGCTTGATCCCTTCCATCCGCATTTTGCGCCGCTGATAGCGGGAGTGGCGTATTATCTGCTGAAAGAGTATCGCGAAGCGCAACGGTGGCTGCGCGAAGCCACCGGCCGCGCGCCCAATCATCAATATGGCCACGCCTTCCTGGCCGCGACCTATGCCCAGCTCGGTCAGCTGGACGATGCGCGAGCCGAGGCGGCCGAAGTGGTGCGGGTCAACCCGAAATATACCATCGGCGCACAGAAGTCGGTGTCGATCCTCAAACGCGCGGACGACAGCGATCACCTCGTCGACGGTCTGCGAAAAGCAGGCCTGCCGGAATAATCAAGCCCGCGCGAAGCGACAGCGCGCGGCCCCGGATGGTCGCTGCCAGGGCTCGGAACGTTAGTTCGAGTAACTCCTTAGCGACCGCGCCGGCGCCGTGAGCCGCCTCGCGATCCGCCCTTGGACTTTTTGGCCACATGCGCGATCGCTTGTTTTATCTCTCTAAGACGCGCTTGCACCGCCTTGTGGCGTTCCTGCAGTTTCCTCTTGAGATTGTTCTTTTGCGCGGTGCTCATTGTTTCAAATCGGACGTGACGTACTGCAAACAAGCACATTGGCTTCTCCCGCACTTACTGTATTTGATCAATCGACTTTCGTTATGACGACGCACAAGTGTCGATCATATCAAAAAAATAATCAAGATGGTTATTTCAAGCTGCCCGCCCCGTCGAGATTTAGTCGAAACGTGAAAGATGATCCGCGTCGGCCGCGCGACGAGTGCGATTTTGTTGATGACGGATGTGCGGTGGTTGCGCTTTCAAACTTTCCGCAAAATCGCCGATTGGCTTCTTTGGATTTGCCGCCGCTTTGGCCAAAATTGCTTTGTAATCGTCAACCCAGCGCCGGCCGTTGCACAGCGCGTTGCTATAGCTGCAAGCGCCGATCATCCCGGACGGCGTCTCGTTCAGCGTCATCGTCAGCCAAGTGCGATCGAGCGGCATGACCGATTGCCCTTCGCGATATCCGAACGGCCGGGCGATTATGCCGGGCAGCTTGATCGGCCGCCGGAACGCAATTTGCAACACGAAGTAAGCTTGAATGAACAATTCCGGATCGAGGCCGGCTTCGTCCGCGAGCCGCTCGGCAAGGACATCGAAAGGCAATTCTTGGTGCGCATAGGCCTCCACGACGGCCACGCGCACGCGATCGACCATTTCGTAAAAATTCATATCGGCATCGACGCGGCTGCGGATGATAGCGGTGTTTGCGAACGGGCCGATCACGCTCTCTGCCCCCGGCTGAGCGCGGTTGGACATCGCAGTCGCAATGCAGATGTCGCTGCGGCCGGTTCGCAGTCGCAGCAGCGCTTTAAAGCCTGCAAGCAAAGTCACGAACAAGGTTGCGCCGTGGCTAAGGTCCAAACCGGCAAGTCGAGCTAGCGTCGCATTGGGGATGTGGAGCCGTTCCTGGATGTCGCGCGCGCCGAGCTCATCCGCGTCGTTGTTCACAAGTAAAGGCGCGGCGTTGCGCAGGCGTTTGTGCCAATAGGCAAACTGCTGATTTGCCGCCTCGCTCGCGGACCACCGGCGTTGCCAGCGCGCGAAATCGGAAAATCGCAATGGTGGTTCGGGTAAATTGGGTTCGGGCGAATGCGCCGGCCGGCCAGCCGCGAAGGCCGCATAAAACTGCGCAAAGTCCTGCATGAACACACCCATCGACCAGCCGTCGATGACGATGTCGTGCACCACCAGAAGCAAGACATGATCCTCAGCGCCGAGCCGCAGCAAGCGCGCCCGGACCAAAGGCGCACGGCGCATGTCGAAGGGTTGCAGCGATTCCTTCTCAGCCGCGAGGGCGGCTCTTTTGTGCAGCAATGCCTTGGCCCGGCGATTTCGCGCCGGCGCTTTAGCGGCAAGATCCTCAAAGGCGAGTGCGAGTTTGATCTTGGCCGGCGGAGTGACGAAAGCGACCGGCGCGTCGTCGCGCCAGGCAAAGCCGGTGCGCAGCGAATCGTGCCGGCGCACGACCGCGGCTAGGCTACGCCGGAGCGCGTTGACGTTCAGCGGCCCTTTCAATCGATAGGCGAACGGCAGGTTGAATTGCGGCAGTCCCGGCACTTCGCGCTCTATGCGCAACATGCGTTCCTGCACGATGGCGACGGGCAGTGAGCTATTTTGCCCGGCGTGAGACTCGCGCGCAGGCGAAGGTTGCAGCCGCAGCCATGCGGCGGCGGTGGACTTTTTCGATGATTCAAGCCGTGCGGCGAGAGCAGCGACGGTTGGCGCATCAAAAATATCTTTGAACGACAGATCGACGCCGAACTGCTGGCGCAGCCGCGCGATCATTTGTGTCACGGCGATCGAATCGACCCCGAGAGCGAAGATGTCCGCATCGATGCCGATCCGATCGACCTCAAGAAGTTCGGCCCAGATTTTCGCGATTTCATTTTCCACCTTGGACGGCGGCGCAGCTGCGGCGCGACGGTGTTTTCCCCGCGCCGCCGGTGCTGCGGCGAGCGCCGCCGCGAGCTCGGCGCGTTTGATCTTGCCACCGCCACCTTTCGGTATCTCCGGCACAATCCGGATGAGGCCGGGGACCTTGAAACTGGCAAGCCGTTTGCGCACGAAATTTCGCAGCTTTTGTGCGCCCGCCTTGGCACCCGGCCGGAGCACGACGGCGGCGGCGACATCGGCGCCCAGACGCGCGTGCGGCACGGAAAGGGCGGCAGCTTCCACGACATCTGGATGGCGCAATAGGGCCTCTTCCACCTCGCCGGGCGCGACCTTCTGACCGGCGCGGTTGATAACCTCCTTGATGCGGCCGACGACGAACAGATAACCGTCATGGTCCAAATAACCGAGATCGCCGGTGTGAAACCAGCCGTCCCGAAATGCTTCTCGCGTCGCCCCGGTATCATTGTCGTAGCCTCGGGTGATGGTCTGGCCGCGCAGGGCGATTTCACCGTGTGCGCCGGACGGAAGCGGCTGCCCGGCATCGTCCAGGATCGCGATCTCGGCGCCCGCCGATACGCCGACGGAGCCAAGCTTGCGCCGGCGCAAAGGATTGGCGGCGATCTGGGTTGCGGCTTCGGTCATGCCAAACGTGTCGATCACCGGCACGCCAAATAAGGCTTCCAATCCACCCAGCACTTTGGCGGGCAGCGTCGAAGACGCCGAACGGATCAATCGCAGTGACGATTGCCGCGCGCTCTCTTTCTGTTGACCTGCCGTCTCTAAGACCGCGCGATGGATTGCCGGGACAGCGGTGTACCAGGTTGGCCGAAAGGCGCTGAGCCAGCCAGGAAATGCCGTCGCGTCGAAACCGGACGTGCAGACGGTACTCGATCCCGCTGCGAGTGCAGCGATCACGCCGGAAATCAGGCCGTGGCCATGAAAGAGCGGCAGCACGCTTAGCAACCGATCCTGCGGCGCAAGCGCGATGACTCCGCCCACATTGAATGCCGACCGACAAACCGCCGCATGCGTCAATGGAATTGTCTTTGGCCGCGACGTTGTGCCGGAGGTCAACAATATAAACGCATCGTCAGTGCCGGACGCGAAATCCTCACCAGTCAGTTTGGGTGCCGTTGAGCCAATGATGTTGCGAGCAAAGTTGAACGCGCCGGCCGGCGCGTTCGGCAGAATTGAAATGTCGAGCACGGTCATACCGCGCGCCAGTGCGGCGACACGGCTCGCCGGCTGCGTGTTAGGAGCCGTCAACAGCGCGACAACACGCAGCTCGTCGAAATAGCGTTGCCATTCGTCGGCGGTAAAGTCCGGATTAAGCGGCACGCAGACTGCACTGGCCGCGACCGATATGATCGCCGTCGCGGCCTCCGGTCCATTCGGCAAGACCACCGCGACTCGGTCGCTTCGACCGATCCCGGCGGCGCGCAAGGCGCGAAGCGTTTGTTGTGCGTTAGCCCAAAGTGCCCCGAAACTCATCGGCGCGCGTTCCTGCGCCGAAGCTGGCGCCGAGCCTGGCGCCAAGCCTGGCGCCAAGCCTGACGCCAGGATTGCTTCGCGATCTGGGGTATTTCGTCCATGATAGGCTAGAATCTCCGCAAGCGACGAAAACGTGCGGCTTCCCGGCGCCTGTTTGCCGGTAGCTTTCTGTTGCAAACCCTCAACCCTCGACAAAGCGAGCTCCTAGCTTCGACGCGCTGGATATGAGCACATTCGCGATCCGAGTGGCGCGCGCATTGAATCAACGGCGGATGAACGCGAGTGCTAACAAGCGCTGAGAAACGCAAAAACGCAACGCTACGGTGCGGCCGTTTCTGACCGCCGCGCCGTGTTTGGCGAAATCGATTTCGACGTCATGATGTTCCAGAAAGATTCCATCGAGGCCGGCGACGGCCTTGTATACGGCTTCCTTGGCCGCAAAGAGCAGCCGACCACCGTAAAGATAAGCGTGGAGCGATTCTCGCTCCGCTGGCGTCGCAATGGTCGTTACCAGTTCTCGCGGCGGCGCTTCTGCCGGCTCTACGTCGATCCCGATCGCGGCGAAGTCGCGCTGCGGTGCGATCGCCGCCACTGCTACGCGTGAATCGTGGGCCAGAGAACCGACGATCCCCGGCGGCCAAATCGGCGCTCCGGAAGGCGCTTTTGGCACGGCGGCGGCCCGATTTCCAACGCGGCCGAGAAGCTCTCGTGCAACACTACGCGCCGCGCCACTACGGCGGCGCGCCTTTTCAGGCCATGCAGCGACGGCTTCTTGCGGCAGCAGCGCGTATTCGTCGCCGGGCGAGATGAAGCGATGGCCGATCAGGATTCCAGGAACGGCGAGCCGTTCCAGTGCAGTCCGCAAATGAAGATCGGCGCTTTTGAGCATGGTTAAAGAAGCGAAAATGCCGCTTGCCCGGGCTTACGAGCTGTATCACCTTTTGCGTGCTAATCAGTGTAGCATTGGTGTCGGTTCCGCAATATGCGGCAGGTTGGACGGTTGCTCGCCAATAGAGGATCGCCAGTGCTCGAAAAATTTAATCCAAAGTACGCCACGAAGATAACGCGCGATGAGCAAAGAAACCCGCGCGATTTGATCCACCACGAGCACGTACCCAGCAAGGCCGCGAGCGCGCGCGGCGCGGCACGCGAGTATTTGCACGATTGCTATGGTCTTATTGGAACAAAAGTAGCGGAACTGCGCAATCTTCACAGGCGGCCGGAACGCAGTCTGACTAAAGCCGGAATCGAGTACCGGCTTTATGCCGAGAAACCGCAATTCGACACGACCACGGTCGCTTACTACCAAACGGTTTTCGGGTTGCCGATTTGGGAGGCGGGTCTCGCCGTCCATGTCAAACACGCATCCGCCAAGCGCGCAGGCCACAAGGACGCAAAATTCCACATCGTCGGCGCGCAGACAACTCGCCATGCCAAGGTGCGCGTTAGAAAACCTCCGGCGAAGGCGCTGGCGCAGTTGAAGAAGCTCGATGCCCAGACCTTGGCGAAAGTCCTCGGCATTGGCGGAAATAAAAGCGCGTTTGACCCCAAATCGCTGCGCATCCTGCACCGGCGCCTGATGGTCTATCGCTACGAAAAGGCCAAACGCTTCGTGCGGCCGCAAGGCCGGGCCAAGACAAGGCGTCGCGACCGCGTGCTCGGCCGTCCGACGATGCCGCTGCCGCCGGTCAACCGCCTAATTGCCGACGGCCGCCACTATGTCGTGGCCGCTCTCGATTTCAGCACCGACTCGGGGCCGTTCGGGACGTTGCATTGGATCGCGCTGGTGGAGGCGCAAACGCTCTGCGTGCTGTATCTGCGCGCTCTGGTCGATCACGTCTGCGGCCTGGTTTTCGACGCCGATCCAATGACGTTTGCCGGCGGCCCGCGTGCGGATGCCAACAGCCGCGCGCTCAATCGGCTGCGCCGCCGGGTTAATCTCGATGGCCTGGAACGTCCTCGGGCCGGACGGTGTTCGTTAAACGGCGAGATCATCGCGATCCGCGATTTCGAGCCGCCGGAGGCGAGGCCGCCGACCGTGCGGGCAGGCGCAACCTTTGCCTACCCGGTGCGGACCAATAAATTCGCCGCGGTGAACGCCTATTATCACTGCGATCGGTTCTTCCGTGTCGTCGAGGACCTCGGCTTTGCGCGCGACGCTTACTTCAGGCCGACGAGATTTCCCGTTCCAGTCGATCATCGCGGGCGGATCGACACTCAGGACGGCATCGAGATCAATGCGCGCTGCCTGGGCAATTCGACCGCGGAAGGCGGATTGCTGAACGTTCGTTTCGCGCTCGCCGATAAAAATAATTTAGCCGAGCCACTCGGGCTTGCCTGCGACTGGCGCGTGGTACTTCACGAACTCGGCGGCCACGGCATATTGTGGAACCACATCAATTACGGGCTGTTCAAATTCGCTCACAGTACCGGCGATAGCCTTGCCGCAATCCTCAACGATCCGGACAGCTGGGTGCGGGATGACGAGCGCTTCGTTACCTTCCCGTGGATCCGCTTCTTGAAGCGCCGGCATGACCGCAAGATTGCGCAAGGCTGGGCGTGGGGCGGAACGAAGGATCTCGGTGTTGACGAACGCCGCGTGATCGACCCCAAGGGCTATCAATCCGAGCAGATTCTCAGCACTACCCATTTCCGCATCTATCGCGCGATTGGCGGCGACGCGGATGAGGCCAATATGCGCCGCTTCGCGTCCCGCTTCGTCGCCTATCTTATCCTGCGAACGGTCGGCAGCCTGACGCCGGCGCATTCTCCCGAGCACGCCGCCAATTACGCCGCGGCGCTGATGCTGGCCAATAGGTTTGATTGGACAAGCGAAGGCCATGCCGGTGGGGCCTATGGCAAAGTCATCCGCTGGGCGTTCGAGAAACAGGGCCTTTATCAGCCGCGCCAATCCAAGGGACCGGTGACGAGGGAAGGCGCACCACCGCCGGTCGACCTTTACATCGAGGATGGCCGGCGCGGCGAATATCAGTTTCAGCCGCATTATTGGAATTGCCCGGCGATCTGGAATCGCCATGCGGCCGATGGCGGCGGCCCGCATCAGGAGCCGGTGCCAGGGGCGACTAACTTCGCTTACGTCAAGATCAAGAACCGCGGCAGGGAAAAAGCCGCCAAAGTCACGGTCAAAGCATTTCACTGCGCTCCGTCGGCCGGAGGGGTTTATCCTACCGACTGGCAGCCGATGACCACGCCAGAACTTGGCGCGCGCGAGGTTCCGCCGCATTCGGCTGCGGAGATCACGGTCGGCCCGTTCGCCTGGCGGCCCACCGACAAACGCGACAGCATCATCATGGTGGCGGCCGCGCTGGGCGATGGCAGCAACATCGACCATTTTGACCAGAGTAAAACCATACCGGAATGGCGCCTGGTGCCGCACGACAACAATATCGGGCAGCGCGCGATGTTTACCGTCGAGGCGGACGGCGCCGAATCCCTGCGTGCAGCTTTGGACGGCGCACAGATCGCGGTGAAAAACCCGCACCACAAGCGCGCGCATATGGTCGTCAAAGCGGTTCTGCCGCCGTTCCTTGCCAAGCGCGGCTGGCGGTTGATGCTTGCAAGCTCGGTCGCGCGCGGTTTCTCTCTCGCTCCCCACGCGACCCGAAACGTCGTGCTGCGACTCAAGCCCGGTAAGAAATTTACCGCGAGTCAGGTCAGGAAAGCGCACGATCGCAACATTTGCATTGAGGTCTTCGCCGATGACCTCCTGGTCGGCGGCATGACCTATGCGCTCGAGCCGAGAGCGCGGTCGCGACGTTAATTCTTCAGCCGATAGCCGGTCTTGAAGAACCAGGAAACGATCGCCATGCAGACGGCGAGAAAGGCGAGCGTCATCGCCAGACTGATTGCGACATTCACGTCGGCGATGTCGAAAAAGCTCCAGCGGAAGCCTGAGATCAGATAAACCAGCGGATTGAGCAGCGTCACCGTGCGCCAGAACGGCGGCAGCACGCTGGTTGAATAGAATGTGCCGCCGAGGAACGTCAAAGGCGTGATGATCAGAAGCGGCACAATCTGCAGCTTCTCGAAATTGTCGGCCCACAGCCCGAGAATGAAGCCAAACAGGCTGAAGCTCAGCGCGGTCAAAACGAGGAAAGCCAGCATCAACGCCGGATGCGCGATATGAATCGGCACGAACAGCCTGGACGTCGCCAGAATAATGATGCCGAGGATGATCGATTTGCTCGCTGCCGCGCCAACATAGCCGAGCACGATCTCGAACGGGGATACCGGCGCCGAGAGCATCTCATAGATCGTACCAACGAAGCGCGGGAAATAGATGCCGAACGACGCGTTGGTGACGCTTTGCGTCAATAGCATCAGCATGATCAAGCCAGGCACGATGAAGGAGCCGTAGTTCACCCCCTCGATTTGGGTGATACGCGTGCCGATCGCGGCGCCGAACACGACGAAATAAAGTGACGTCGAGATTACTGGCGAAACGATGCTTTGAAACAGCGTGCGCCCGGTCCGCGCCATTTCATACATGTAGATTGCCCGCACGGCGTAGAGGTTCATCACCGTTCCCTCACGAGCCCTACGAAAATGTCCTCAAGCGAGCTCTGGACGGTGCGCAAATCCTTGAACCTGATGCCGGCGCGTTGCAGGTCGTCGAGCAGCGCCGTGATCCGCGTGCGCTCGCCCTTGGTGTCGTAGGTATAGGTCAGTTCCCGGCCGTCCGCGCTCAGCGCTAGGCCATAATCCTTAAGCTCCGGCGGCATCGCGGCGAGCGGATCGCGCAGCTCCAGCGTCAGCTGCTTCTTGCCGAGCTTGCGCATCAGCTCGGCCTTGTCCTCGACCAGGATGATCTCGCCGTGGTTGATGACGCCAACGCGATCGGCCATCTCCTCAGCTTCCTCGATGTAATGCGTTGTGAGAATGATGGTGACGCCTGAAGCGCGCAGCGAGCGCACCAGCTGCCACATATCCTTGCGCAATTCGACGTCGACGCCCGCGGTCGGCTCATCAAGAAAAAGAATCTGCGGCTCGTGCGCCAGCGCTTTGGCGATCATGAGACGACGCTTCATGCCGCCTGAGAGCATGCGGATCTTGTCGTGCCGCTTGTCCCAGAGTGACAGCTGCTTGAGCACCTTGGCGATATATTCGGGATTGGCGGGCTTGCCCCACAGTCCCCGGGAAAAACGCAACGTCGCGGGAGGCGTCTCGAAGGCATCGGTGGTCAACTCCTGGGGCACCAGGCCGATCAACGAGCGGGCGGCGCGATAGTCGGAAATAATGTCGTGGCCGTCGACCTTCACTGTGCCCGACGAGGGATTGACGATGCCGCAGATGATGCCGATGAGCGTCGTCTTGCCGGCGCCGTTTGGGCCGAGCAGCGCGAAAATCTCGCCATGCCGGATATCCAGATTGATGTCTTTGAGCGCCTGGAAGCCGGAGGCGTAAGTCTTGTTGAGATGCGAGACGGAAATGGCAGGTGAAGTGGCAAGCATCATGAGGGGCCGCGGTGGCTGATCTTAAACTAGCGCATGATCCCGAAAAGTGGATACCGGTTTTCGGAAAAGATCATGCTCCAACAACAAGCTAAAGCGAAATACCGAATCAACGTAAAGTCATTTCGCTTTAGCGTGTCGCAATCCGCTGCGGCCAGCGAAACCTGCGGCACGGCCATGCGTTTAGAGCGTAACGCGCCTCCACGTGATCTGGTCCGACCAACTTCGCCGACGAGGAGCGCGCACAACAGATACCCAGGAACAGCGCTCAGGAGAGCACCTATGTCCGAAATTCGCAAAAGCAATGGCGTTTGCACGCAGATAAACGTGGTAAGGCTCCCCGCTGACAACCAAGACGAAATCCTCACGCTGATGATTGAACGCGCCCGCTTCATGGCGACGCAGCCGGGTTTTATCTCGGTGAACTTGCACCGGAGCAAGGACGGCAACCATGTCGTCAATTACGTGCAATGGACCAGTGCCGACAAGCTTGCGGCCGCACATCACTCCCCCGAGTTCCGCAAAAAGTGGCCGCGGTTCGGCGAACTGGTCAAAGACGCCGATCCTTGCCTCTACGACGTGGTGCACGTCGAAGCGGCTTAGACCGCCGATTGGGCTGATGACATCTACCGCTAAACCCAGGGCCGCGCGCTTTTTGCCTCGCGCTCGAACCGCTCGATCTTGTCCTGTTTGCGCATCGTCACCCCGATTTCATCAAGGCCGTTCAATAACGTGTGCTTGCGGTGGGGCTCGATGTCGAATTTGACCATGCCGCCGTCCGGGCCGCGGATTTCCTGCTTGTCAAGATCTATCGTCAACGTCGCATTGGCACCGCGTTCAGCGTCGTCGAACAACTTGTCCAGGTCTTCCGGCGAGACTTTGATCGGCAGCACGCCATTTTTGAAGCAATTGTTGTAAAAAATATCGCCAAATGAGGTCGAGATCACGCAGGTGATGCCGAAGTCCTTGAGCGCCCACGGCGCATGTTCGCGCGAGGAACCACAGCCGAAATTGTCGCCGGCCACCATGATCTTCGCCTTGCGATAGGACGGCTTATTGAGCACGAAATCCGGATTTTCGCTGCCGTCGTCGCGGTAGCGCTTCTCGGCAAACAGACCCTTGCCAAGCCCGGTGCGCTTGATCGTTTTCAGATACTGCTTGGGGATGATCATGTCGGTGTCGACATTAATCATTTTCAACGGCGCGGCGACGCCTTCGAGCACAGTGAACTTTTCCATATCGGGGGGTCCTACACAGTCAGGTCCTGCAACCGCATCTCTAGATACACGCGGGCAAGACTAATGAAGTCTTCGCGGCCAAGCGTCAAGTCTGCGCCGCCGCTGCCTCCGGCAGCTTAAACTTTGATTCCCGCTCGAGTGTGCAAACCTGCACACTATATTCAGTGTAATACTTTTGCCGTGCCATTTTCTGGGCAACAAGATGTTCGGGATTGGTGCGCCAGGTGCGCAGCCCCTGTTCGTGCTCGAACTCGACAATGGTGCAGCGCTCGCCGTCCTCCGCATAAAAACTCTTGTGCGAGATGTAGCCCGGCATAGTGCGGGCCAACTCGCTCATGCGATCGACCGCGGCGGCATATTCGTCGCGAAGTCCTGGCCTGACGCGAGTGCGAAAAACAGTAATTAGCATGAGCTGTGATTCCTTTCTTGAATCAACGATGCCTGATGGCCACGATGAGGCCGTCAAGCCTGCGCCGTCGCTTCGTCGGACAGTTTGAATTTTGACTCGCGATCGAGCGTGCAAACCTGGATGTGATACTCGCTGTAAAATTTTTCCCGAGCCAGTTTTTGTGCGGCGCGATGTTCGGGGTTGGTTTGCCAGGCGCGTTGGCCTTCTTCGTTCGCGAACTCGACAACGGCGACCCGCTCGCCGTCATCGGCGTAAAAATCCTTATGCGAAACGTAGCCGGGAATCGTGCGCGCCAGTTCGTTCATGCGATTGGCCAGCGTGACATATTCGTCGCGCACACCAGGCTTAAGCCGAGAGCGGAACACTGTCACGATCATGGTCTGCTCCTTCATAGCATGATCCCGAAAAGTGGATGCCGGTTTTCGGAAAAGACCATGCGCAACAAAAAGCTAAACCGAAGCGGCCAATCCAAATCGGTTTAGCTTTGTTTTTCGTATTTGGGCACATCGGCGATTTTCGCGAGCCATGGCTGTGCCGAACGGCACCAAATTTGGCGCTTTGGCACGAACTGATCGCGCTGGCGCAAAATGCCGACGCGCAGCATGTACAGCGGCTGGACACCCTCGCCGACTGTTGTCGAATAAAGCGGCGAGCCGCAGGCGCCGCAAAAGGCCTGCACCCGCGGATTGCCGCTCTCGGCCGTCGTCTTCACATAGATCGCCGGCTTGCCGGTGATCTTCAACATCGCGCCCTGCACCCGGACCGACACTCGGAACGCGGTTCCGGTTGCGGTCTGGCAATCCGTGCAATGGCACATATTGGTATTTTCCGGATCGGCCTCGGCTTCGATCCGGATCGCGCCGCAGGCGCAGGCCCCATCCACTTTCATCACACCGCTCCTTTCGATTGTTCCGCCGCTTCTTCGATCGCCGCCATATCGGCGTCTGAAAGGCCAAAATGATGTCCGATCTCATGCACCAGTACGTGTTTGACAATGGCGCCGAGAGTTTCGTCGTGCTCGGCCCAATAGTCCAGAATCGGCCGCCGGTAGAGCCAGATCATGTTCGGCATTTGCACGGCGGCGCTTTCCGAGCGGAACGGCAAGCCTACACCGTGGAACAGACCAAGGAGGTCAAACTCGCTCTCGGCCTTCATCTCGTCGAGCACATCCTCGCTCGGGAAATCGTCCACGCGAATGACGACGTCGGCGGCAAGGTCGCGAAATCGCTTCGGCAAATGCCGGAACACCTCGCCCGCCAATATTTCGAATTCGGCCAATGACGGGGCCTTGGCCGCCCGCCAGGCAAGCGGATCGGAGATAGGATCGGCCATAATGCTGCTCTACAGTCACTTGCAATTTATCACCTCCCCCTGGAGGGGGGAGGCCGATGCCGATGCCGAAGGGATCGGGAGGGGGGGTGAACCCTTAACAATCAAGTATCACCCCACCCCGGCCGCTTTCGCGGCCGACCCTCCCCCTCCAGGGGAGGGTTTAACTCAGGGCGATTTGGCGGTTTCAATGAAACGATTTTTTGTGATTGCGACGCTCACCGCCGCGCTGACTATTAGCTTCACGCCATCAACGCGCGCGCAACAGACCTCGCCGATTGCGGGACCGAGCCTGACGACGCCGCCGGCGTCGCCCTCCGTGCGCTCGGCACATCGCATCGTGATCAATCCACGACCCTTGCTCTACCGCCGCTGTATCGATTGGTATGAATTGCAGCACCGGCCGAGCGGCACGGTGCTTTATCCGCAAATGCACTGCTGGTGGGTGCGGGGCTGAGCTGAGGAGACGCCAACGCGCGTCATGGCTGGGCTTGTTCCGGCCATCCACGTCTTTGAGCTCGCGCTGGTCCTAAGACCTGGATGCCCGGCACCATAGGCGAGCGAAGCGGTGCCGTTCTTGGAACGGCTAAGCCGGGCATGACGAACGAAAGCGGTATCGAACTGTCAATCCCACTCGCGCACGTCGATGAAATGTCCGGCGATTGCTGCCGCCGCGGCCATGGCCGGCGACACGAGATGGGTGCGGCCCTTGTAGCCTTGGCGGCCTTCGAAATTGCGGTTCGATGTCGACGCGCAGCGCTCGCCGGGCGCGAGCTTGTCGGGATTCATGGCAAGACACATCGAGCAGCCGGGCTCGCGCCATTCGAAGCCAGCATTGACGAAAATCTTGTCGAGGCCTTCCGACTCCGCCTGCGCTTTGACGAGCCCGGAGCCGGGCACGATCATGCCTTTGACATTGGCGCTGACTTTTTTGCCGTCGACCACCTTGGCGACTTCGCGCAAGTCCTCGATGCGCGCATTGGTGCAGGAGCCGATGAAGACGCGATCGATGGCGATGTCAGTGATCTTCTCGCCGCCTTGGAGCCCCATATATTTGAGCGCGCGTTCGACCGCCTCGCGCTTATTGTCGTCGGCAATATCGGCGATGCGCGGCACACGGCCGGTCACCGAAGTGACCTGTTCGGGGCTGGTGCCCCAGGTGACAAGCGGCGGCAGTTTGGCCGCGTCGAGCCGCACCTCGCGGTCGAATTGCGCGCCATCGTCGGAGTGCAGCGTCTCCCAATAGCGCACGGCGGCGTCCCAATCCTTGCCCTTCGGTGCTTTGGGGCGGTCTTTCAAATAAGTGTAAGTTTTCTCGTCGGGCGCGATGAAACCGGCTTTGGCGCCGGCTTCGATCGACATGTTGCACACGGTCATGCGCCCTTCCATCGACAGCGCTCGGATTGCCTCCCCGGCATATTCCAGCGCATAGCCGGTGCCGCCGGCGGTGCCAATCTCGCCGATGATGGCGAGAATAATGTCCTTGGCGGTGACGCCGGTCGGCAGCTTGCCGTCGACGGTCGCACGCATGTTCTTCGATTTGGTCTGGATCAACGTCTGCGTCGCCAGCACGTGCTCGACTTCCGAGGTGCCGATGCCGTAGGCGAGCGCGCCGAACGCGCCGTTGGTGGCGGTATGGCTGTCGCCGCAGACGAGGGTCACGCCGGGAAGCGTGAAGCCTTGCTCCGGACCTATGATGTGGACGATGCCCTGGCGTTTATCGAACTCGTCGTAATATTCGAGGCCGAAGAATTTTGCGTTCTCGGCGAGATAGGCGATCTGCGCGGCGCTCTCCGGATCGGGGTTGGGCAGCGTGCGATCGGTGGTCGGCACATTGTGATCGACCACCAAGAGCGTCTTGTCCGGCGCGTGCACTTTGCGTCCTGACAGGCGCAGGCCTTCAAATGCTTGCGGACTTGTGACCTCGTGCACGATGTGGCGATCGATATAGATCAGGCAGGCGCCGTCTGGTGCCTCTTCGATCAAATGTTCGTTCCAGATCTTGTCGTAGAGCGTGGTGGCCTTGGCCATTTCAAAGACTCGCAACTCACGGCCGCCAACGCGTCATCCGCGGCGGCGGATCACTTATTCCGCCGCCTTGTCTGCGGCGCCGGATTCCTCCGCGCCCTCGGCATAATCCTGGCGCTCGATGATACGGGCGGATTTTCCGCGCCGGCCGCGCAGGTAATAAAGCTTGGCACGGCGGACCTTGCCGCGGCGTACCACCTCGATCGAGTCGATCATCGGCGAATAGAGCGGGAACACCCGCTCGACGCCTTCGCCGTAGGAAATCTTGCGCACGGTGAAGTTTTCGTTCAGGCCCGAGCCGGCGCGGCCGATGCAGACGCCTTCATAGGCCTGCACGCGGGCGCGCTCGCCTTCGACGATCTTGACGTTGACGACGAGCGTATCGCCCGGCTGGAAGTTGGGAATCTCCTTGCCGGCGCTCAGCTTCGCCATCTGTTCGTTTTCGATTTCTTTGAGCAAATTCATGGCGAATTCTCCATCGGCTGCGCAGGCGTCGCGCCGTTCCGACCAGCGGTTAACCGGGTTGGGCGAGCTTCTACGCTAATGCGCCGGTTTTGTCACCTGACCGTCACGCGCTTTGCGAGCCACCGCGAAAACGCTGCAAAAACGCGTTCCAGAGGTCCGGCCGGCGTTCGCGCGTCAGCCGCTCGGCCTCAGCGCGCCGCCAAGCAGCGATCTTGGCGTGATCGCCCGAAATCAGGACCTCCGGGATCGGCCGGCCCTCCCATAGCTGCGGCCTTGTATATTGCGGATATTCGAGCAGTCCTCCGGTGAAACTTTCGTCAGCGGCGGAATGCGGTGCGCCCATGACGCCGGGCAGCAGCCGCACGCAAGCATCGATCAGCGCCATGGCCGCGATCTCGCCGCCCGAGAGCACGTAGTCGCCGATTGACACCTCTTGGAGGCCGCGGCCCGCGATCACTCGCTCGTCGACGCCTTCGAAGCGGCCGCAGACCAGGATCGCGCCCGGCCCGTTGGACAATGCCTCAACCCGCGCTTGCGTTAGCGGCGAGCCGCGTGGCGAAAACAGCAAGCGAGGCCGGGCGTCGGTAGCGGTCGCGTCGATGGCGCGCGCCAGTACGTCCGGCTTCATCACCATGCCGGGACCGCCGCCCGCCGGCGTATCATCGATGCTGCGATGCTTGTCGGTGGCGAAGTCGCGAATATCGACGATGTCGAGCGACCACAGGCCGGCCGTTAGCGCCTTGCCTGCGAGAGTGGCGCCGAGAGGTCCCGGAAACATTTCCGGAAAGATCGTGAGAACGCTCGCGCGCCAGCTCATGACCCTCTTCCCTTGCGGGAGCGGCTGGAGCGCCGCCGGCGAGCGCCGGCGGTGGTTCGGGTGAGGAAGGCGTTGCGAGCCGGACCCCTCACCCGGCCCGACTTCGCCTCGCCAGCCTCTCCCGCAAGTGGAAAGGGATTGACGACGATTTTCCCGCCCCGAACGTCAACCTCCGGCACTGTCGTTTCATCGAACGGAAGCAATTGGGTTGCGCTACTATCCGCTCGCCGTAGCTCGATCAGGTCGCTAGCGCCGAAATTATGGATGGCAATCACCATGCCGCATTCTTTGCCGGCGCGATCGACGGCGCGCAGTCCGATCAAGTCGGCATGATAAAATTCGTCGGGCTGCGCCGGCTCCGGTAGCCGTTCGCGCGGGACATAGAGCTTGGCATTGGCAAGCCGCTCGGCGGCATTGCGGTCAGCAATGCCGGACAGCTTGGCGACGAAAGCGTGCTTGGCCGGCCGCAAGCTCTCGATATTGAAAACACGGCCATCCTCGGTTTCGAGCGGACCATAGGAGGCGATCGCGGCCGGCTCGGCGGTGAACGAGTGCAGGCGGACCTCGCCGTGCACGCCATGGGGCGCGCCGATTCGCCCGAGACAGATGCGCGCGCCCGCCATGAGCTGTGATTGGTCGACTTTAACTCGCCGCAGCCGCGTCTGCCGTGGCGGGAGCTGCCCCGGCGCCCGCCGGCGTGCCGCCCGCAGCTGCCTTCGCCGCCTCCTCTTTGGCTTTGCGCTCTTTGCGCGGAACAGCCTTTTGCGGATTGTTTCGCTTGGTCCGCTTCATCACGCCGGCGGCATCGAGAAAGCGCATGATGCGATCGGACGGTTGCGCGCCTTTAGCCATCCAGGCCTTCGTTTTCTCCAGGTCGAATTTCAGCCGTTCGGTTTTATCCTTTGGCAATAGCGGATTGAAATAACCCAAACGTTCAATGAAACGCCCGTCGCGCGGACTGCGGCTGTCGGCGACGACGATGTGATAGAACGGCCGTTTTTTGGTGCCGGCGCGTGCCATGCGAATAACAAGCATTATCGAGCTTCCTTTCTTTGCGGTGTTTAGAGTTTTTCGGTGACCAGGACGCGGCCTTTCGCGCCTACGGCGGTTTCGCCTGTTTGTTTGCGAATGCGGCCGCGTAAATCGATAATCTCGCCGTTAAGGCGGCGGTTTTGGTTCACTGCCACCACCAGCCACTCGAGCGTGATCGTTTCGTCGGCGTAAACCGGTTGGCGGAATCGGAACCAGAATTCCAAACCGAGCATCGCACCGCGCTTGGAGAAATGCGACGCGGTCAGCGCCATCAGATGTGCGGTCGTTTGTGGACCGCTGGCCAAGACCCGCCGAAAGCGCGTCGTCATGGCAAAGTCGGCGTCGTGATGCAGCGGATTGGGATCGCCGGCGGCGAACGCGAAAGCACTGGTCGCTTCCGGCGCAAGCGCCAGCACCGCAGAGAAACGTTCGTGCGGCTCGGTATGTATCATTTCTTTTTGCCTAAGCCGGGAATGCCTGGTGGAACGCCGCCACCCAATCCCGGCAACCTGCCGGGAAAATTCGGCGGCAGGCCCGGCATTTTCGGCGGCAGACCTGGGGCGGTGCCCCCTGCCGCGCCGGGCATTCCGCCAGGCATCCCCGGCGGTAAGCCGCCCGGTATTTTTTCCGCGAGCTTCGCCACCTCTTCGGCACTCGGCATGCCGCCGCCGAATCCGAGCATGTTGGCGAAGCCAGCCATCGGGCCGCGCTTGGCGCCGCCCAACGCTTTCATCACGTCGGCCATGGTACGGTGCATTTTCAGAAGCTTGTTGATGTCTTCAGGCTTGGTGCCGGAGCCGGCGGCGATGCGGCGCTTGCGGCTCGCCTTGAGCACATCCGGGTTGCGGCGTTCTTGCGGCGTCATCGAATCGATGATCGCCATTTGCCGCTTGAGCACCTTCTCATCCAAGTTTCGTTCGGCGAGCTGATTTTTGATCTTCGCGATTCCTGGCAGCATCGACATCAAGCCGGTCATGCCGCCCATATGTTGCATTTGCGCGAGCTGCTCGCGCAGGTCGGCGAGATCGAACGCGCCGCGGCGCATCTTCTCGGCGACACGCGCCGCCTTTTCGGCATCGATGGTCGTGGCAGCCTTCTCGACCAGCGAAATGATGTCGCCCATACCGAGAATGCGATCGGCAATGCGCGCCGGATGGAAATCCTCGATCGCGTCGAGCTTCTCGCCGGTGCCGATGAGCTTGATCGGCTTACCGGTCACCGCGCGCATCGACAGCGCTGCGCCGCCGCGGCCGTCGCCGTCGACGCGCGTGAGTACGATGCCGGTTAGGTCGAGCCGCTCGTTGAAGGCGCGTGCCAAATTGACTGCGTCTTGGCCGGTGAGCGCGTCGGCGACGAGCAGCACTTCGTGGGGAGCCGAAGCGCGGCGCACTTCCGCCGCCTCATTCATCAGCGCCTCGTCAAGCGTGAGCCGGCCGGCAGTGTCGAGCAACACCACATCGTAACCGCCGAGCCGCGCCGCTTCTTTGGCGCGCGCCGCGATCTGGACTGGAGTCTGCCCCTCGACCACAGCAAGCGTTTGCACGCCAATCTGCCGGCCGAGTACCGCGAGCTGCTCCATCGCCGCCGGCCGGCGGGTGTCGAGCGAGGCCATCAGCACTTTGCGCTTGGCCGCATCGGCAAGGCGTTTGGCGATTTTCGCCGTGGTGGTGGTTTTGCCGGAGCCCTGCAATCCGACCATCATGATGACGATTGGCGGTGGGGCATTGAGATCGATCGGTTGAGCGCTTGAGCCCAAAGTCTCGATCAACTGGTCGTGGACGATCTTCACGACCATCTGTCCCGGGGTGACCGATTTGATCACCTCGACGCCGACCGCGCGCTGCTTGACTTGTTCGGTGAAACTGCGGGCGACATCGAGTGCAACATCGGCCTCGAGCAAGGCGCGCCGAACTTCGCGCAGCGCCGCCTCGACGTCAGCTTCCGACAGCGCCCCGCGCCGGGTCAGCCCGTCAAGAATGCCGTTGAGCCGTTCCGAAAGACTGTCGAACATCGGTTCCCTTGTTCGCGCGTCCTTGTTTCTCGTCCTGCCTGGGCATAGCCGCTCGAAGGACGGCGTTGCTTCGCTCGCCTACACCGGGCATCCATGCGGCGGAGCCGCAGCATGGATTGCCGGATCAAAGTCCGGCAATGACAATGTGCGCCCGAGGGCGCATCGCGCTGTCGGGCGGTTGCCGCCGGCCTCTTGGGCCGGTCGGAGGCTAAAACTTTGGTCTCTTGCGAGAGCGGACGGAACCTAGTGATCGCCCACCGGGCTGTCAACCGAGGGCACTGTGCCGGCAGTTATTCGGCTTCCTGGACACGCGGTGCAGAGTGCAAAAGCGCGTTCACGCGCGTCTTCGATGCGCTATGGGTGCACCGCAGATCCGGGATCGCTCCAGACTCTGAGTTTTTGAAGGTCCCAGGTCGGCAGCGCACCATTTCATGCTGCGCTGCGCCCGGAGACGCGAAACATGCTTTTAGCCAGGAGATTGTTGCCCTTTGAGCAGGACATAAACGTGAATGACGAGCTTCTTGGCATCGGTCGTGGCCGGGTCTGTCTCATATTCCTCGATGAACATGTCCCTCGCCTCAAGCCGCCGATCGTCGAGGTAGTTGGTGATTGCCTCGTAAGTATTGTCGAGGTCGTCATACGAGCCGCGATGGACAAATTTGAGCGCTTTGCCTTCGGGCGAGTGACCGATGGCAAGATCGCCGCGTGGCGGGTCTTTCGGTGCCGCCGCGATCGGCATCGCGGCCTGGAATTCAAATCCGGTGTCGTCGGTCGCAGTAAATATCGTCATCGGCAAGCCGTCGGGTTTGATGCCTTCTTTGTCCAGGTAGGTTTTGATCTTCTTGAACGAGCTGCTGATGATGTCGAAAGCTTTGTCCCAGGTGCCGCTGCCCTTGACATAAATGATCGTCTTACGGGTCAAAGCGGCGTCTTCGCCGAAGGTGTCCCGAGTCGGCGCCGGCGTGGCTTGGGGCGCGGCTTGGGGCGCGGTTTGGGGCGCTGGTTGCGCGGATGGGGGCGAGTTCGGTGGCGTTTGCCCAAAGGCCGGCGCGGCAATCGGCACAGCCAGGACCGCCGCCGCAAACCCGGCGCGAAGCATTGCAAAAAACATGGCGTTCTCCTGGTCGAGCGCCGGCCCGCCCGTCGTTCTTGCGTTTCTTCGCCCCGCTTGGCTTTACCACGTCCGGGCAAGTTCGCCTTGCCCAAATTTCCGCCGCTGCTAAAGCATAATCCCGAAAAGTGGACACCGGCTTTTGGAAAAGATCAGCTCACACAACAAGCTAACGCGAAATACCGAATCAACCTGGAATCATTTCGCTTTAGGACTCGGTTAGATTTGAACGGAGGCGATTGGACGCTCATATAAACGCTGACAATCGGGCTTATTTGCGGGCTTATTTGCGGGCTTAAGTCATGAGCGCTCCCTATATCGACGCTTTGGCGAACCGGGAGTTCGTCAAGATGAACGGTCTCGGTAACGAGATCGTCATCGTCGATCTGCGCCACGCGCCGAAACCTGTTGCGGCGGCCGCGGTGCGCGCCGCGGCGCGGCAGGAGCCCTACGATCAGCTGATGGCGCTCTATCCGGCGCGCGGTGCGGCCGACGCGGCGGTACGCATCTACAACAACGACGGTTCGGAAGCGGGCGCTTGCGGCAATGGCATGCGCTGCGTCGCGGCGCTTCTTGCCGTCGAGACCGGCCACGCCGATTTGAGATTCGAAACGCCGGCCGGCGTGATTTCCTGTCGGCGCGCGGCCGGCGATCTTTTCACCGTCGATATGGGCCGCCCGCGCTGGCGCTGGGATGAGATTCCACTGGCGCACGAATTCGCCGATACGCGGGCAATCGAACTTGACTACGGCCCCGAAAGCGCGCCGATGCTGCGCGCGCCGTCAGTTGTGAGCATGGGCAATCCGCACGCCATTTTCTGGGTCGATGATCCGCAAGCCTACGATCTCGCGACGATCGGGCCCAAGCTCGAGCGCGACCCGCTGTTTCCGGAACGCGCCAACATCACGCTGGCGGCGATCCCATCGCGCGAACGCCTGGTCATCCGCACTTGGGAGCGCGGCGCCGGGCTCACTAAAGCGTGCGGATCGGCGGCTTGTGCCGCAGCCGTTGCAGCGGCTCGGCTTGGCCACGCGTCGCGTCGCGTCGCCGTGAGTTTACCGGGCGGCGATCTTGCCATCGAATGGCGCGAGAGCGACGACCACGTGCTGATGACCGGCCCGGTCGCTTTTGAACACAAGGGCCGCTTTGACGCCGCCTTGTTCGCCCATCTGGGAGCCGCCCGACGATGAGCGTCGAAGTCGTCACCTTCGGCTGCCGGCTCAATGCCGCCGAATCCGAAGTCATTCGCCGCGAAGCGCAGCGTGCCGGCTTCACCGACACCGTGATCGTCAATACCTGCGCGGTGACGGCGGAAGCGGTTCGTCAGGCGCGCCAAGCAATCCGCTCACTCCGCCGCCGGCGGCCAGACGCGAAAATTATCGTGACTGGCTGCGCAGCGCAGACCGAGCCGCAAACCTTCGCGGCGATGCCCGAAACTGATCGCGTACTCGGCAATGGCGAGAAGCTCTCCGCGACAGGCTGGGCGCGAGCGCGCGCTGCTTTCGACGTCGCTGGCTCGTCGAAAGCGATCGTCAACGACATCATGGCCGTGAAGCAGACCGCGCCGCATCTGGTCGATGCGTTCGCCGGCCGGGCCCGCGCCTTCGTGCAAGTGCAGAATGGCTGCGACCATCGCTGCACGTTCTGCATCATTCCGTTCGGCCGGGGCAATTCACGCTCGGTGCCGATCGGCGCGGTGGTCGAGGACATGCGCCGGCTCGTCGCCAATGGCTACTGCGAGATCGTTCTGACCGGCGTCGACATCACGAGCTACGGCGCCGATCTCCCCGGCGCGCCAAGGCTCGGTACGCTGGTGCGCCAGATCCTCAAACATGTGCCAGCACTCAAACGCCTGCGGCTGTCGTCGATCGACTCGGTCGAAGCCGATCGCGAGCTTCTCAATGCCATCGCCGGCGAGCCGAGGCTGATGCCGCATCTGCATCTGTCGCTACAATCCGGCGACGATCTCATTCTCAAGCGCATGAAGCGGCGGCACGACCGCGCCCACGCGATCGCTTTCTGCGGGGCATTGCGGCGATTGCGGCCCGACATCGTGTTTGGCGCCGATCTGATCGCCGGCTTCCCGACCGAAAGCGATGACATGTTCCGCCGCTCGCTCGATCTGGTCGAGGAATGCGGCTTGACCTATCTGCACGTGTTTCCGTTTTCGCCACGGCCCCACACGCCGGCGGCGCGGATGCCGCAAGTGGATCGAGCGATCGTCAAAGAACGGGCGCAGCGCTTGCGCGAGCGTGGCGCGCTGGCGCTCAAGCACCACTTTGAGCGGGAGGTCGGCGCCAGGCGCCGCGTCTTGATCGAATCGCGCGACGCCGGCCGCACCGAATTCTTTGCCCCGGTCAGATTAGCCGGCTCTGCAGAGCCGGGACGTATTGTGGAGTGCACGATTTCCGGCCACGATGGCGCACAATTGCTGGCGGCTTAAAGGCTACGAATAGATTTGGGAGAGAATCATGGCAAGCCGCGACCATCGCGTCACCACGTTGGAAGCACTCGAAGCGCTCTACGACAAGCCTTACGGGCCGTCGGTCATCAAAGAGATCGATCACATCAATCCGCATTATCGAAAATTCATCGAGGCGGCGCCGTTCTTCGCACTGGCGACCAGCGGGCCGGAGGGTCTTGATTGCTCGCCGCGCGGCGACGCGCCGGGTTTCGTGCGCGTAGCGGATGAAAAGATGCTGCTGATTCCAGATCGCCGCGGCAACAACCGCATCGATTCGTTGCGCAACATTCTCGCCGATCCGCGCGTGGCGCTGTTGTTTCTCATTCCCGGCGTCGGCGAGACCATCCGCGTGATTGGCCGCGCCAGCATTTTGACGGATCCGGCGTTCACTGAGAGCTTCATTGTCAACGGCAAGGCGCCGCGCACAGTGATCGTCGTTGCCGTGGAGCGCGTGTTTTATCAATGTACGAAGGCGATCGTCCGCTCGAAATTGTGGGACCCGGCTCTGCATGTCGACCGCAAGAGCCTGCCCAGCGCCGGAACCATTCTTGCCGAGATCTCTGGCGGCAAAATCGGCGGTCCCGAGCACGACCGCGGCCAGCCGCAGCGGATCAAGGAGACGCTGTACTAGAGGTTTTAGCTACAGAAACATATGAGCTTTTTCAGTCTGCAGAGCCGTCCTGCTACCCTTTTGCTACCCTTTCTCTTAGCGATTTGTCTCTCGTTTGTTCCGGGCCGCCTGCATTGCTGCATCGACCTTAGCGACGGCATCCTCCTGCATGCCGGGCAGGACGTGGCTGTAAAGATCGAGCGTCATTCCGACCTTGCTATGGCCCAGCCGCTCACTGGCGATCTTAGGATGAACCCCGCTGGCGAGCAGGGCTGTCGCGTGAGTGTGCCTCAAGTCATGGAATCGGATTCGCGGCAGCCCCGTCTTGGCAACCAGGCGTTTCCATTCGTGCGTCAAAGTTTGCGGCTGCAGCGGCCGCCCGTCCTCGCGAGCACAGACAAAACTCTCGTCCGTCACTTTAATACCGAGCCGCAGCAACTCCTCGGCTTGGCGCAGCCGATGTGCACGCAATTTCTCGATCATCGTTGGCGACAATGCGACCTTGCGGCCATGTCCTGACTTCGGCTCCTTGTAGCGCACCCCGGCTCGCGTCTGCTCGGCGCTTTGCGCGATCGCGATCGACCCGGCGTTAAGGTCGACCTGCCCCCAACGTAATGCGGCGATCTCGCCGCGCCGCAGACCACAGAGTGCACCGAGCAGTACGGCAGCAAATAGCCGGGAGCCGCGGATTGCCTCGATCAGGTCGACTGTCTGCTCGACATCATAGGTGCGCATCTTAACCGGCGAGCGCTTTCGGCGGCTTCACTGCGTCGCAAGGATTGCGGCTGATGGTTCCCCACTCTACCGCCTGCGCAAGCGCTTGTTTAAGCAGGGTATGGCAGTGTCGCACAGTTCCGGCAGACAGCCCGCCGCCCTTTCGATGACCGCTTTCAAGCAGTTCGGAGTAGGCCCGCGAAATCTGTGCGGGTCGCAAGTCTTTCAGCGAAACATTACCGAGCATGGGCACAATATTCTTACGAGCAAATTCGGCATAACGCTCGTGCGTGCGCGGTGACACTCGGGATTTAACGTCAGCGAGCCACATATCGAGATAGGCCGCGAGTGTTGTCTTTGACGGCTCAACATAAGTGCCAACAGTCATTTCGGTAATCAGGCGGGCACATTCCTTGTGCGCTTCGCGCTGATCTTGGGTTCTATATAGCTAAGCCGTTGATATTGCTAGCATGATGCGTGTGCTACAGTGGGCGGGGAAGAGCGCGGGAAGACTGGCGGCCCTCTGCGCGATCGCTCGCCAGGCCCGGCGGGGGACCGGAATTGTCTTTGAGTCGAAGTGATCGTTACCCGCCTTCAGAGAAAACTTTGACCAGCCGATTTTAGCTAACGAGTTAGCCACCGATACCCCCCGGCCTTCTAAGCTAAAATGGGACCCCCGAAAATTTTTGAATTGGATGTTAGCCATGTGGCTAACAAGGCATGGCTGACACGACTGACTAACGGCTGTGACTAACAATCTGAGTCGCGCCGGGGTGAAAGCTGCGACCGCGGAGTTGAGGCGGCGTCTCTCATTCGTCCACCGCGTCTCCTGAAACAGGCGATTACAAACGAGCGCGTTTTCCGTGGTGTGACTAGGGCGTGTACTCATAAATTCGCCATGTCCGCTTTAACTCCAAAAGCGGACATCGAGGATTTGTACTATTCCGGTTGATGTTTCCCTGACGTCACACCCGGCGGCTGGGACCGCGTTCTTCCATCAGCGTGGCGAGCGAGGTTTTGGCCATGCCGTCTTGATCGAAATTCGATTGCGCGAGCCATCGCTCCAAGATTGCGCGAATCTCTGGCCACTCGTCGTCAAGGATCGAATACCAAGCCGTATCCCGATTTCGACCCTTGAAGATCATATGGTTGTAGAAAATTCCCTCGAAGCGGAAGCCAAGCCGACGGGCTGCCGCACGGGAGGCAGCATTTAGTGCATTGCATCGCCACTGCATGCGCCGATATCCGAGATCGTCCATCGCATAGCGGAGCATCAGATACATCGACTCAGTCGCGCTTCGCGTACGCCGTAGCGTCAGACCGAACCAGATTGATCCGATTTCAATGACCCGATGTTCCGGTTGAATATCGAGAAAGCTTGTCTGGCCACACGCCGTCCGGCTCTCCTTCGGTCGAACGGCATAGTAAATCTGGTCGTGCCGCGCGGTCTGCTGATGCAAGACGTTCGTGAACTCCGCTTCGGACTTCCATGGACCCCACGGCAAGTGGTCCCAGATTCGAAGCGCAGCCTCGCTTCCATGCGACGCCTCGAACAGATCACCCGCATGCCGCGCTGCGTCAAGTGGCTCCAGCGTCACGTAGCGACCGATGAGAGCCGTACGGGCTGGCGCTAGCGCCGATTGCGGGTGTTCAACTTTGGCTCCGGACAGCGGTCGTGGATACGGATGCTCAATATTTTCGACCTTTGTCATCGGTCGCTGCCTACGCTTGGTTTTTTGGTGGGTCACGCCGTGCCGATAGCAGACATTATTTGGGGCGACGTGGCTTTCAGGCGACGCAAATATAGCTAACGGTCCTGATCCGCCGTTCGGTCACGTTGCGGACCTGATTGCGCGCCATCGCCGCGAAATCATCGCCAAGGAAAAGCTGCCAGATGACGGGGGACGCGCTGGTTTTTGCCATTTGCTCGGTCATCCTTTCGAAAAAGCTCTGGCTCTCTTCGGTCGAGTCTTGGACATCAAGCAGTTTGAATCCGGCACCAATCAGAAGAGATTTCATTTGATCGGGGGTTGCTAGATAGCTGATCGAGGGGTCACGCGCCCACGGCACCGGGTACAAGACGTCCCCACCTTCGCCTTGCAGCACGTCATACACAGCGAAGACCCCGCCGGGCTTTATGACCCTGCGGGCTTCCGCATACATCTTGTCTTTGTTGGTGATATTCATCGCGACGTGGATTGTCATCGCCGCATCGAATTGCTTGTCGGCGAACGGCAAGTTCGTGGCGTCGCCTTGCTTGAATGACACACGTTTGGCCAGTCCGACCCAATCCGACATGGTATTCGCTGCATCGCAGAATGCCTGTGTCAAATCGATGCCCGTCACCCGGCAGCCGTAAGTCTCGGCCACCGTCCGCGCCGGGCCCCCAAGACCACTTCCGATGTCGAGGACATGCGAGTCAGAATTTAGATTCATTGGCGCGGCCAGTTCGAGTGTCGCTTTCCGACCGCGTATATGGAACTCATCAACTGTCGCGAGGTCACCCGTGGTCAATTTGTCGAAGTGTTTACCCGCGCTCCGCAGGCTCTGTGAGATGACATCGGCCAATTGGAGGTTTTCGCTGTAATGGCTTGCTACTCTGTCAGCCATCGTTTTTGCCTCTGACGCCCTAAGATATACCCCGGCGTTTCATGAGCGAGGTCAGCGACGTCCGCTTTGGGTCAAAAGCGGACCTGCCGCTCATTGATGTCCGCTTTACCCCCAAAATCGGACATCGTTCGGCCGCAGCAAAGAGTATTCCTATTCGATCACCTCATCGGCTGTAGCAAGCAGCGACGTTGGGACCTTGAGACCAAGCGCCTTGGCAGTTTTGCGGTTAATGGCAGGCTCGAATTTGGTTGGCTGCTCTACCGGCAGATCACTTGGCTTGGCGCCCTTCAGAATCTTATCCACGGTTGTAGCGCCGCGGCGGAACGCATCAGGCCAATTCGCTCCATAGGACATCAGACCACCAGCCTCGACCGCCTCCTTCGCAAAGAATGAACTCGGCAGGTTGTTCTTTAGCGCAAAGTCGATGACTTCTTTTCTGTGTTGAATTGTCAGAGCATCCTCGAGGACGACAAGCGCGTCAGGATGCTGTTGGGCCATCGCAGCGAAAACAGCCTGAAAGTCGGTCGGGCCGCGCACCTCATAGCGTTGAAGCGCGACGCCTAGTGTCTGGGCCGCACCTTGTGACTGTGTCCAAGCGCGCACATACGCTGGATTCCCTGCGTTCCAAAGTAGTGCCGCGCGGGAGAGTTCCGGGACGATTTCTTTGAGCAGCTGAAGGCGTTTTGTGCTGAGTTCCGCTTGGAGCAGCGTGCCACCCGTCACGTTCCCGCGGGGGTGGTCCAAACTAGCGACTAAACCGGTTCCGACTGCATCGATTGCGTTCGGGATGACAATGGGAATAGTCGTCGTGACACTCTTAATGGCCAATACTGCGGGCGTGGTTACGGTTACGATGGCATCGGCCTTGAGTTTGACCATCTCCTTCGCAAACTCCCGGAACCGCTCCGCCTGACCTTCTGCATATCGCCGCTCGATCGTGATGTTCTGCCCCTCGACGTACCCGAGTTCCCGCAGACCATCGAAGAAGCTGTCGTACATTTTCTCGTATTCGTGCGCGATAAACCCGATCAACCACTTCTTCTCAGGCTGCTGTGCGCGCGCAACAAGCGGCCAAGCTGCCGCCGCGCCGCCAACGAGTGAAATAAATTCGCGCCGCCTCATTCGATCAGCTCGTCAGCAAGCGATAAGAATGACGCGGGTACAGTCAGGCCAAGCTTTTTGGCGGTGGTGAGATTGATCACAAACTCGAACTTGGCCAGCCGTTCGATCGGCAGTTCGCTCGGCTTAGCACCCCTGAGAATACGACCGACATAGAGCCCGGCATGCCGATAAGCTTCCTTCAGACTGTTGCCGTAACTCATGAGGCAGCCAGCAGCAACTTCATCACTCACGGAACCCACGGTTGCCATCGCCTGACGGGCCGCGAGACTGACTATTTGTTCGCGCCGGCTGAATAAATACGGATCGCTGGCAATAACAACGGCCCCAACTTGCTGCTGAGCGAACGTTGCGAACGCCATATCGATCTCTCGCTCGGTGCTCGCATTCATAACCACGAGCTTGAGATTAAGTCGACCGGCGACGCCTTGCACATCGGCGCGCTGTGAGGATTCATCCGGATCACTTGGGTTGGCCAAGAACCCTAAAGTCGAAATGTTGGGAGCGATATCATGCAAAAGTGCAACGCGCTTGCCGGCCAAATCACCACCAAACCAAGTGACGCCAGTGATGTTTTCTTCCGGTCGGCTCAAGTTGGCCACGATGCCGGCTTTTACGGGGTCGGCGCCAAAGGTGAATACAATTGGAATGGTTTTTGTTGCTGCCTTAGCTGCAAGTATCGAGGGACCGCCGCCGGCTGCCGCGATGATCGCGACATGAAGGTTATCAACCAAGTCGGCCGCCAACACCGGCAACCGATCTTTTTGCCCCTCGGCCCAGCGGAAAGCGATGTGTACATTGCGGCCATCGCTATAGCCGATCTCCGACAAACCCTCGCGGAAGGCAGCTTCAGAGTTGGCAGATTCATTCGCTGATCGGAAGCTGAGAAAACCAATTACCGGAATCGCTGGTTGCTGTGCGACCGCGACAAGTGGCCAAGCGGCGGCCGATCCTACAATTCCTTTGATGAGATCGCGTCGCCGCATCGCCTTTCCCGAAGGCCAAGGACTACGCCGAGTTTCCGGCCGCAATTACAACAGGAATTTGTCACCGGGGGAATGGGTTCAATAGTCAGTTTGCGCCGCAGCAATCTTGAGCCGCCGATGTCCGCTTTGGTCAAAAAGCAGACGTGACGACCTGAAATCGCGATGTCCGCTTTACCCCCAAAAGCGGACATTGCTGAGCGCGACTAGGATGTCCGCTTTGTGCCAAAAGCAGACATTCTGCACTGCAGTACAGAAGGCCGTTATTCGATCACCTCGTCAGCGCGGGCGAGCAGCGTAGGCGGCACGGTGAGGTCGAGCTCCCGCGCGGTCTTGAGATTGATCGCCAGCTCGTACTTATCCGACGCCTGCACGGGAAGGTCGGCAGGCTTCTCGCCCTTGAGGATGCGGTCGACGTAGCCGGCCGCGCGCCGGTGTGGGTCGATCGAATCGGCCCCGTAAGAGATAAGACCGCCGCCAGTGACGAAGAAGCGCTGCGAATAGATCGCGGGCAATTTGTGGCGGGCCGCCAGCGTGACGATCAGATCGCGATGAACGAACGCCGACGAGCTCCCGTCACGATCAGGCCGCCATTTGACCCGCGCGCGAAGGCCGCGACGGCGCGTTCGATCTCGCCGGCGTCGCGCACGTCGATCGGGCGCAGCTCCACCCCGAGCGAGGGCGCCACGGCTTGGATCGCGCCGAACGTGCCGATCCCCTGGGGTATGGTCGGATCCCGAAGGACTGCCGCTCGCGCGATGCGCGGTGCAATCTCTTTGAGCAGCTCCAG